>Ga0210388_10001813_pt1 | contig 16761 bp, 14 predicted proteins | sample IncBWC19OmetaG_FD_155485 | JGI IMG/M metagenome (GOLD analysis project Ga0210388, IMG submission 155485) | Forest soil microbial communities from Barre Woods Harvard Forest LTER site, Petersham, Massachusetts, United States - Inc-BW-C-19-O ...
ATAGCCGCCGGCTCCCGTCATTTCTTCGATATGTGGTAACTCACACCCTCGCCGGAAACTCTGACTATCTTAAAGAGAGAACCCTTGGCATCGAGATCTTTGGCAAGGATCCGGACTATGACACGGCAAACGATCCGATCGTCCGTGTGACCGCGGCCGAGGTGAGAAAGCGCATCGCGCAGTATTATCAGGCACCTGGTCACGAACATGAGTTGCGTGTTGCGCTACCACCGGGCAGTTATGTCCCTACGTTCCAACCCAATCGACCGCAGACGTTAATTGATATTGTGGAAGGGGGTTCGCCATCTGGATCGCGCGAAATTCCGGTGGAAATCGTCCCCTCACGGCCGTCCACTCCACCCTGGCGGTGGCTCACTGCGGTCGCCGGAATACTTCTGGCTCTAGCGATATTCTGGTCTTTTAAGGCGAGGCACTCACAGCCAACAGCGTTTGCTGAGTTTTGGAGCCCGATCCTCGCGTCAACCGATCCTGTTCTCTTCTGTATAGCCGATCAGACGCAATATACCGCTATCTCTCTGCGCGATGCAGATGACCCAACCCACCTGGTCACTCTAAACGATAACCTCACGGCGGTGGTGATTGACGATCTAAGTGCAGTCACGAAGATTGCCGGCGTCCTTCAGTCCGCAGGCAAGCCGTACAAACTGCGCGGAGAGGGCGCTACAACCCTGAGCGATCTCCGAACTGGACCTTCGATCATTATTGGTGCGTTCGACAATGCCTGGACCCTGCGTCTCCTGAAACCATTGCGATTTCATTTTTGGAACACCAAGGATATGACTAAATTTGGAATTGTTGACGCGTCCACCGGGCAGGTCCGATGGGGAGTCGACCGCACCCAGCAGATGACCATCAACAATTATCGCGATTACGCGATCGTCGCACGCTTCACGGATCGTGTTACTGGGCAGCCAACCCTGATTGCCGCGGGAATCGGCCGCGGCGGTACCACGGCTGCAGGCGAATTTCTAACGAACTCTGAATTACTACAACAGGCGAAAGCGCAGATCACTTCGCCGGCCGCGAAAAACGTTGAAGTCGTCTTATCTACCCAGATCATCGACGGAGAACCGGGCAAACCCACAGTCGAAGCTGTGTATTACTGGTAAACCGGTAATCGTTGTCACCAACAATATCCTTTTGTAGGAACCTTCAACCCTCAAAACCTGGCCTCTGGCATCAATCCTGAGATTGAGCCTCAACTCAATCGACTGGGCCACGACAATGTCGCGCCGTGTCGGTAGTGTTGCATCGCTATAACCCAACAAAGAAATTCTGCGGCGAAACATCTACGGAGGCCGCACCTTAAAGCGCGCCCTCGTTGACCCGTCTTGGATATTGGAGCAACTCAATGCGTAAGGCCATTGCAGTACTTGCTTGTGTGTTGGCGACCAGTCTGGCACATGGGCAACTTCCCAGCAGCACACTCAACGGCAGAGTTACCGATCCTCAGGGCCTCAGGGTCTCCGGAGCGCGAGTGACGGTCACAAATCTGGCCCAGGGCCTCTCGCGCGAGACGCAGACGAATGCCGAGGGTCTCTACGTATTTCCTTCCTTGGAAGTTGGAACGTACGACCTGCGGGTCGAGAGTCCGACCTTCGCGGCGACCGAGATCCACGGCCTTATCTTTGCAGCGGGGAAGACACAGACAGTCGACGTCGGTCTGCACGCAGCCGGCGCCAAAGAAACAATAAGTGTCACCGGAGTCAACCAGACGGTTGATCTTACTCAGTCCATGATTCAGGGGCAAATCACATCGCAGACGATTTCGAGTATTCCCCTCAACGGCAGAAACTTCCTCGAGCTCGCCTATCTCGTGCCAGGTAACCGCCCTGCGCCGACCTTCGATCCCACAAAGACGAACACCCTCGAAGTGAGCTCGGCAGGCGGCTTCGGAAGGGGCGGCAACATCACCGTCGACGGCGGAGACAATAACGACGAGGTGGTCGGCGGCACGCTCGCAAACTTCCCTGAAGACTCCATTCAGGAGTTCCAGATAGCGACCGCCAGATTCACGGCCGAGGTCGGACGTTCCGGCAACAGCATCGTCAACATCGTCACCAAGACCGGGACGAACCAATATCACGGCTCACTCTTCTTCTACGAGCGCAATCGCAATCTGCAGGCGCTCCCAGCAACGTTTGACCGCTCGCTTCCCACGCCTCCATTCGACAGAGAACAATACGGAGCAACACTCGGTGGTCCAATCCGAAAGGACAAGGCCTGGTTCTTCACAGGTTTCGAATACCGTGACCAGAATGCTGCGCTCCAGACCGGCACGCGCAACTTCACCACCTCTCAGATTCAAAATACCTCCGCTCCCTCCCCACTTCGCGAAGCGCTCTGGTCAACGCGATACGACCAGCAACTCGGCTCGAAGAATAGCCTCATGGTTCGCTACTCCTTTAATCGTTCCACAGACACCGGTGAAGCAACGCCCTCCCAAACCACACCCTCCTTCACTGCAGCGGAACGGCAGAACTCACTTAACAGGTTCAACTCGGTCGTCGCTGGCCTCACAACGGTCCTGTCTCCCACCCGCGTCAATAACTTTGCCTTCCACTATGACAACTTCTACAACAACATTCCGCCCTACTCTCCCAATGCGCCCACAACGAATCCGCAGCTGAACCTGACCAACGAACTCATCTTTCCCGATATCGCAGACGGAGCAAACTTCAACCTCCCGCAGGCCACCTTTCTGAATCGGTATCAATTCGGCGATGCATATTCGTGGACGTTGGGGAAGCACGCCTTCAGGTTTGGCGGCGAGTTTCAGCACTACACCGCACATGGAGAGATAAACGTCTTCGGCACCGGCACCGTGATCCTGACCACCGACTTCGGCTTTGCGGATTTGAATGGAGACGGCGTGGTCAACGATCTTGATATTCCCGAGGCAGTTGGGATCAAGAGCAGTGCTCCTGTCACTCCGGTTCCGATTCCTACAGTCTTCAACAGCTACCTTGCGTTCTTTGCGCAGGACGACTGGCGCGTGCTGCCGAAGCTGACGCTCAACCTTGGCCTGCGTTGGGAGTATGACTCGAACCTGACCGGCACCTCCAGCGCCCACGACCCCTGTCCCAACCTGACCACTGTGCCGACGATCCCATGCACCTGGATGGCGAACGTTATTGACCTCAAGAAATCACCCGACAAGAAGGACTTCAGTCCTCGCATCGGCTTCGCCTACGATCCGTTTGGCACAGGGAAGACGGTTGTTCGCGGCGGCTATGGTATCTATTACGACCGCATCATTCTTGAGAGTGGCGCCGAAGAACTCGTGCAAAACGATCGAGCTTTGACCGTGACCCAATACGCAGGCTCCTACTGCGTCTCTCCTTTTCTGCCCGGTCCGCCGAGCCTCAATGCCTGCTTTGCTCCTCAAGCAAGATTCGGCACAGGCAGCCCCAGCCTCGCATCACCATTCGGTGGCCCCCATCAGACCGGCGGCGTGGGCATGATTGCGATGGGCCCCGACGCTCATCATCCTCTCGTTCAACAATTCTCTCTCGGCTTCCAGCAGCAACTCGGCAGCAGCTGGGTCATGTCAGCCGACGGGCTATACGTCTTCGCCAATCGGCAGTTGAACGGCCATCTGCTTCGCAGCACAAACTCACCCTCTCCAGATGTCGAGTGCCCAGGTAACAACGTACCGTGCAGCTTGACCGACCCGCTCAACGGAGTCTCCGACAACATCACCCTCCTCGAGTCCAGGGCAAAGTCCTGGTACGACGGCCTGATCTTCAGTCTTCAGCACCGGCAGTCGCACCTGGGTCATATCGGTTATCAATACAACATCAGCTACACGCTATCGAAGACGCTCGACTACTCCGATGACGACCAGCTCACCAATAACAACGCCAACGAACAGGTCAATCTAGTCGAAGGAATCAACCAGCCTCAACTCGAGAAGGGATATGCCGTTACCGACGAACTGAACCGGATTACGCTCTACGGAGAAGTGCAGTTTCCATGGCAAATCTCGTTCGCGCCGATCTACACCTTTGGGTCCGGCGTGCCGGCCGACACCTTCCTGCCGGGCACCGCCATCAATGGAGCAAGCGGGTCGCGCCTGCCCCTCATCTCGCGCAACTCGCTCGGTCGTGAGATCAAAAACAGCAACCAGTTGAATGCAATGATCGACAAATGGAATGCCCTCCCAGTGTGCCCGGCGGCATTTCCGTGCCTCGCCGGCGGCACCCTTCAGCACGTCCCGGCAAACATCAACTTCTTCAGTCCATTCAGCTCTCTCGACTTTCGCTTGCAGAAACAATTCAAATTCAAGGAAGGAATCGCCCTCAACCTGATCGGAGAAGCGTTCAATATCCTCAACGAGACGAACATCCGCGGAACCAGCAACAACAACTACCCGGGACGCAGCATCTCCATTGGCCCCTTTCAACCGGCGCAAAACGGTCAAGCGGCACAGACCGTCCAGACAAACTTCTACTCCGCAGTCACAACCGCAGGCGGATTCTTTGGCTCCGGCGGCCCCAGGGCGTTCCAGCTCGCGGCACGTCTGATCTTTTAATTCCGCACTGGAAGAATAAGCCCTTAGCAGGCAGGACAGACCAATGACCGCACTCGCAACCACGATACCGATCGTGGAAGAAGACGCAGCAACCGGCGCAGTAGCGAAAGCATACGCCGACTACCGCACCCGTTTCGGACGAGATCATGTCCCCGGCATCCTGAAATGCTTCGCGACTCACCCGTCGCTGCTCGAACAGATGATCGCACTGGCGTCCACCCTGTTGTTCAGCGAAAGTCATCTCAGCCGCAAGATCAAAGAGATGATCGCAACGTACATCTCGGCGCTCAACACATGCCCCTATTGCCTCGACAGCCACGCCTCGTTCCTGCGAACGCAAGGAGGCAACGACGAATTATTGCAGGCGTTGTCGAACGCGAACCTGGATAGTCCGTCGTTGAATCTCAGGGAGCGCCGTATGCTCGACTTCGTCGGCAAAGTCACAATCGAATCTCACAAAATATCCCCGGACGACATCAACCTTATGAAAGGTGTCGGTTGGGACCAACAGGAGATCGCGGAGACAGTCCACATCGCCGCGCTATTTGCCTGTTTCAACCGCGTCGCCAACGCCTTCGGACTGCCATCCCAGAACCTACTCGATCTCGGTCCCAACTTGGTCCAAGCAAGGGAGAACGCATGAACACGTTGAAAACTGAACAGGCGCCAATATTTCTTCGTGGAGTCGAAGAGAACCCCAAGCCCAGCGTCTACCGCGACCTCATCGAAAATGCGAAGTCTTCCGGGACCGACTATTGGCAGATCTGGCATCTCCTCGCCTTCGATCCTGAAGCCGCCCATCACCTCGCCGCCCTGTCGCACACTCTGATGCACAACGAGTGCCCCATCAGCGCTGGCCTCCGAGAACTCATCGCAGCCTACACCTCGTCGCTCAACGACTGTGAGTTCTGCATGAAGGCCCACGCTGCCGTAGCTTCGAACCTGCTGGGCAACGAAGCGCTTGTGTGGAGCGTCATCCGCGACCTCGACGCTTCGAAGCTAGACGACAAAGAGAAGGAACTTCTCAGATTTGTCCGCAAGGTCACTTTGGCCCCATCCACTATCACCGCCGCAGACACGCAACAACTGAATGCCGCTGGTTGGGACGACGCCTCAATCTTTTACGCCATCTCGGCCTGCGCCCTGTTCAACTTCTACAACCGTTGGATCTCAGCAACCGGCGTGAATCCCGTAAGCGACGAGGCCTTCAAGAATCTGGCGGCACGCATGGCAACGGTTGGGTACGCCCGCTAACGCTCTGACCTAGCTGTCCGCGACTAGACGATTTTCCAACTTATCGGGGCTAAAAAATCTTTCGGCTTCCAGATTATCGGCTGAGCCAGCGATGCGTCGTCCTCAGTCGAAGCTGGTCGAGATATTCAGGGGAAAGGTCGGAACGAAGCGAGGAGTTCTTATTGGGCTAAGCCATTGGCGCACATCGGTCACTCACCTTGTATTTGACATACCCGTAGGTCAAATTGCAAAGATGTTACTGAAGCACATATGCGCTCAGCGTATCAACGCAACTGATACATCTTGAATCGTGGAGACAGGAAATGCCGTTCGTAACCTTCACAGTCCCGCGTGGACTTAGCGCTGTCGACAAGTCCCGTTTATCGGAGGCAATGTTAGAAGCCCAGATGGCCGCCGGTTTTCACCCAACCGACCGCTTTCACCGCTTTCTCGAGGTCGGAGATGATGACCTTCTGGTAGATCCCCGCTTCCCCGACTACACAACCGACAGAACCGATCGGTTCATGGTCGTCGAGGTAATCATCTCCAGAGGGAGGCCGACGGGAACTGCCGCCACCATTGCTGACACAGCGGTGAAACTGTTCGGCGAGCGCCTCCACCTCACACCTCAGGACATCCTATTTGTCTTCCACGAGGTGGAACCGAGCCTTCCTCGCTTCCCCGCTGCGCGTTTCTGAATCCCGGTGAGTGACAAATCTCCCAATAGGCTTTCCTCCAGGCGAACACATCAAGTCGCTCGCCTGGAGTTATTGAACGACCATTGAACAAGCAGGGCGGCCAATCATATGGTGAGTCATCGGATGGCAGCTGAGATTTCGTGGTGTCTCTCACCCGCGCCCATCAAAATGAGTGAGCGTTGCGCAAAAGGGGAATATACCAGGGGCGTCACGCACGCAAGCGCCAACCCCCAGTTGATATGGTGCAAAAGCAGGAAGGGAGCGAGAGACCACAGTACATCGAAAAGCAAGAGAAAGGGCCAAATCTTCAGAAACTTCTCTCGCATTCCCGGCGCACGAAAGAGTACAGCGCAAAGCAGGAAGGTACGGACTGGAATCAGAAGCACGGCAGTCAAAATCATGACAGTGAACGCCCAAGTGGCAAATGAGAGCGATGAGAAGATCTGGCTGATTTCTGCCAGATTGGCGAGTGCCCCTACATAGAAGCCTAGGTACATCAACTGTAGCAGAATGAAGAGTGTCTGCACTACGGAATGCGAACTCTTTGGCAGGTCCTCTGGCGTAGCTAATATCCGGTCGAGGAACCCAGTCCTCGCCTGGACGGTCGGAACGGTCGGTGGTGTCTCCACCGAAACCTGGGCAACAATCGCCACGGTGGAAGCTTGTTCCACCACGACTCGCTCCACAGGGGCTACGAAGCGATAGCCGCGACGGGCCAGCGTTTCGACAAATTTCGGATTGCTCGCCTTATCCCCAAGGGCTTCGCGGAGGCGATTCACCGCTGAGTTCACTCCATGTTCGTAGTCGACAAACGTTCCATCGGGCCATAACTCCCGGCAGATCTCTTCTCGCGTCAGCATCTCACCGGGCCGTTCCAGCAACATGAAGAGCACCAGGAACGGCTGCGAGTGCAACTTGACACGTACGCCCTTCCGGCGCAGTTCTCCTGTGGTCGAGTCTGCTTCGAAGACCCCGAAACGATAGAGTCTGGCTGGCCGTGTGTCCGTCATGCCGATCCAGTGTATCGAATACAACTCGCGATTCAAGACGATTGCGTCCGTGAGGAATCTCTGTAAGTCTTTTTCTCACGGCAATTTGCACGGCGAGGAACAATATTCACCGGGTGAGGTTCGTTGCATTGCTTATCCAGCCCGAAACAGGGCAGGATGCAGTTCATGAAGAAACGTCACTCTGCACATTTTCGAAAGATGTTCGTTATCTGCGGCCTGTTGTTCCTGATGGACGCACCACGCTTTCTGATGGGAGAGCCCACACCAGCGGCAGTTTCCGCCTTCAACTCTTACAGCAAGGCAGTGGAATCCCGGCTCGCTCGGCAGCATCAGTCAACAAATACTTTTCTCGCTTCCCCCGCTTCAGATCTTGAAGACGTCAAAATACGCCTGCGCAAGGGTGAGCTGATCATCGAGAAGCTAACGCCCACTACAAACGCCGATTTCTCCGGAGCGCTGCTACACCACTGGCGCGGCACAGCCTTTGCCCCGGGTGCGAAGGTCGAAGACTTCGAGCGGCTGATGCGCGACTTCAATTCTTATCCGCAGCATTTCTCTCCACAGGTGCTTCAGGCCAAAGTGATAACCCAGGGCGGAGACCGCATGCAGGCATGGATGCGTGTGCGCCAGCGGCACGTCATTACCGTGGTGATGGATACGACCTACGACATCACCTTTGGCCAACTGGATAGGCAACATGGCTACAGCGTCTCCGAGAGCACGCGGATTGCCGAGATCGAGGCGGAGGGCACCGATGCCGAACGAACGCTGAGCGCCAATGAGGAACACGGCTTCCTATGGCGGCTGAACTCCTATTGGAGCTACGCGGAGCGAGACGACGGACTGTACTTGCAGATCGAGGCCGTTTCGCTGACTCGCTCAGTCCCACGCGGCATCGGTTGGGCAGTTCAGCCCTACGTCGAGAGCATTCCGCGCGAATCGCTTGAGTTTACGTTGCGCTCTGCATGCAATGCACTTCGTAAATAGCCGCGGTGCATGTTGCCACGATTTTGAAAGGACAAGATGAATATCCAGACCGTCATAACGAAACATGAAGTGAACTTTACTCCGGCGCACCGGGTCAATCAGGCGCTAACCGCGTCAACCGAAAAACGCGCTCTGCAGTGGATGGCCTATCGCGCCCCGCGGTGGCTCAGTTCCGATCAGCTCACGGTGCTCGGTCTGACTGCGCAAATTGGAGCGGGCGTAGGCTATGCCTTATCGCGCTACAACCGCTACGCTTTGTTGCTCGTGATTCTTTGCCTGGTGCTCAACTGGTTTGGCGACAGCATGGACGGCACATTGGCACGCGTACGCTGCCAGCAGCGTCCTCGCTATGGCTTCTACGTCGATCACATGGTGGACATATTCGGATCTGTCGTGTTGATGTGCGGCCTCGGCTTCTCCGGCTTCGTACATTGGCAAATAGCGATCGCCATGCTGATTGCGTTTCTGCTCTTGTCGAGTGAAAGCTATCTGGCCACTTATACCTTGTCCCATTTTCAACTCTCGCAGGGCATCTTCGGCCCAACGGAGATTCGCATTCTGCTGATCGTTGGGAACCTCGCGTTGCTGCGCAGTCCGTACTCGACACTATTCGGGCACAGGATGTTGCTGTTCGATCTGGGAGGAACGATCGCATCAGCATGCATGTTTGCAACCGCGATCCTCTTAGCCGTGCGACATACGGCCCAACTGTATCGTGAAGAGCCATTGGCATGAACACAATCCTTCGCTGGGGGAAGTTCAATCTCGTGGGCGCAATGGGCATGGGGTTGCAGCTTACCTTACTCGCGCTCTTCAACCGCTGGACGGCTGGCCACTACCTGTATGCCTCTGCTGCAGCCATTGAGCTCACGCTATTGCACAACTTTATGTGGCATTTGCATTACACGTGGCGCGACCGCCGTGACGGCGCCGCACCACTCCGTCAATTCGCGCGGTTCCATCTCTCCAACGGCTTGGTATCGATGCTGGGAAACCTCGCTTTGATGCGGCTGCTCGTTCATGAGGTACGCCTGCCCCTACTTGTCTCGAATGTCATCGCGATTCTTTGTTGCTCGGTGGCGAACTTTTGCCTGGGGAACAAGTGGGCGTTTGCAGAATCGGGTAAAGCAGAGGCTGCGTGTCAACCCGTAAGACCAACTCCCCATATCCATTCATTCCCTCACGCTGGCGCTTCCGAAGGAACGTATAGACAATGACACTATTGATCACAGAAGCGAGCGACGAAAATCATGCCAGAAATTGGAGACGCCGTCTTGCTGACCGCGGGTTGAGACGGACGCGATCTACAGCTTGAAGAAAAGTCCAAATTTATAGGGACATCGAAATGACTCGCGCACAAAAAAACGCAGAGAATCCTGCCACTCGTGCAGTTATTCGCCAGTCCTCAAGCTCTAGGAATGAAACCGTATTGGCCAGCAGCTGAGCGAGTCGAGATCGCCAAGAAAATCGGTTGGCATAGCTTCCGCAGGACTCTAGCCACACTGTTGCAATCCTTTGGCGCATCGGTGAAGACAACGCAAGAGCTTCTGCGGCACTCCTCACCACTGATGACGATGGGCACGTATGCCAAGGCGGTAACGGCAGACAAGCGCAACGCTCAGGACGCCATCGCTGCGTTGTTCGTCGATAAAGACGACAAATCAGCAGCCTGATGGACGGAAATGCGATTGGACCTTTTTGGACCTTCGCCCAGGTTTATTGGACCTTTTTAGAGAAGCTAACTGATTGAAATAAATGGTCGGGACGACTAGATTCGAACTAGCGACCTCACCCACCCCAAGGGTGCGCTCTACCAGGCTGAGCCACGTCCCGACTATGATTTCCGTCAGCCCAGGCGGGCCGCGGAGGGGTATGCAACAGCCTTAAGTGTACACGAATCAGGTCCACCCACGACCTACTTCGGCACAACATACTCCTTGGGCAGCTGCCCACCCTCACCGAAGAAAAACTCGTTCATCTGTTCCACCAGGAACTCCTGTGCCTCGCGCGTCCACGGCTGAAGACGGTACTCATTCAACAGCATCTTCTGCCGCTCCACCCACTCTCCCCAGCTCTTCTTCGAGACGTTCTTAAATATCTTCTGCCCAAAGTCCGAATCGAACGGCGGCTCATCCAGCCCTTCCATCTCTGCTTTGAACCTCGTATCGAAAACCATATGTGCCATTCGTATCAGCTCCTTCGGAACCTCTATTTTACGATGCTTCCTGAAATCTCGTGCATCCAATCTCTATGACCATCGCTTACGACATTGCAACCGCAGCCGTTGCAGCCACCATGGTCGGCAACGAATTCGCAGTCGCAGCCTTCGTTCACCCGCAGCTTAGAGGGCTCGCACACGAGGCCCATGCGCAGGCCGCCGTTCCGCTCGCGAACTCCCTCGGTAAATGGATGCCCTTCTGGTACGCCGCAGCTCTCGCGCTCATCCTCGGCGACGCCTACCAGCACCGTGCCGATCCTTACGCTCTCGGACCGCTTCTCGCGTCGGCCATCCTCTGGATCACAACGATAATCTTCACCATCGCGATCCTCGTGCCCATCAACAACCGCATCGCAAAGATGGACCCCCAACACCCCTACGACTGCTGGCTCGAAGACCGCCGCCGCTGGGATCGCCTCCACAAAATTCGAGTCGAAGTCCTCATCGCCGCCCTGCTCTTCCTCCTGGCCGGCCTCTTCCTCGGCGACTCCGCACCATCAATCTTCTAACGCCGCTTGCCCTTCGACTTCTTATTCCGCTCACGAGCCTTGGACTTCGTCTTCCCCTTTTTCCCCGATCGATTCGGGCTGGAATGAGCCCGCTCCCCATCGACCATCGCAGGCGCCTTTGACTTCCGCAAAGACCGAGGCGCCGCAGCGTCCTCATCCCCCGGTACCAAAGCAAACTGCAGCCGCCGCTGCTGCCGGTCGATCCGATCCAACAGCACATGCACCCTCTGCCCCATCTTGAACACCCGCCCATTTCGTCCGCCCACAATCTGCCGATCTGTATCCCGAAAGAAATATCGGTCATCCTGCAGCGAACTCAGCGGCACCAATCCCTCAATAAACAACTCATCCAACTCAACAAAGAATCCATACTTTGTGCAAGACAAAATAATCCCGTGGAAATCCTCCCCCACCCGGTCCTGCATAAACTTGATCTTCTTCCACTCAATCAGCTCCCGCTCCGCATCATCCGCCCCGCGCTCCCGCTGACTCGACTCCGTCGCAATCGCTCCCAACTCCGCCTCCGGAATCGGCCCCTCCAAAACTCGCCGCTCAATCTTCTCCGAACGCTCCTTACCCGCTGCCTTTTCCCCCCACGGCTGCACATCGCTCGACAAGATTGCGCCACCCCGCGTATCCGCGCCACTCCGAATCAAATCCCGCAGCAGCCGGTGCACTATCAAATCCGGATACCGCCGAATCGGCGAAGTGAAGTGCGTGTAGCTCGGCGACGCCAACGCAAAATGCCCGACATTCTTCTCGCTGTACCGCGCCTGTTTCAGTGAACGCAGCATCAGGTACGAAAGAATCCGCTCCTCAGGCTTCCCCGCGATCTTCGCCGTCAGTTTCTGATACATCTGCGGCGTGACCGGAATCGACTCCGCAACCTCATGTGTCTTCGCCTGACGATTCGTCCCGCGCACATCGCGCCGGTCGCCCTTCGTCTGAATCCGCTTCACCGGCAAACTACTGAACCCCAGCGAATATCCAAACTGGCTCGCCGTCTCCTCGAAATCAATAATCCTCTTCGGATCAGGCGTCTCATGGATCCGGTAAATACTCGGCACCCCCTGCGCCTCAATCCAGTGCGCAACGCATTCATTCGCGCTCAGCATGAACTCCTCGATCAGCCGGTGCGACCACCCGCGCTCTGACCTTACAATCGCTTCCATATTTCCATCGGGATCAAACTGAATCACCGGCTCCGGCAGATCGAAATCAATCGACCCACGCCTGTGCCGCTTCGCATTCAGCTTAAGCGCCAGCTCATACATCCGCTCAAACTCCGGCACCAGCTCCGTGAACTCCTCGCGCGTTGCAGCGTCCCCATCCAACACCGCCTGCACCTGCGTATACGTCATCCGCCGCGCACTGCGAATGATCCCTTCGCAAACCTCATACCCCAGCACCTCACCGCGCCCATCAATCTCCATCACGCAGCTCAGCACCAGCCGGTCCTCATCCGGCCGCAGACTACACATTCCGCTTGAAAGCTGCGGCGGCAACATTGGAATCGCCCGGTCTGGAAAGTAAACCGAAGTCCCGCGCAGCCGCGCCTCCAGATCCAGCGCCGTCCCAGGGCGCACATAGTGGCTCACATCCGCAATATGAACCTGCAGCTCCCAGTTCCCATTCACCAGCGGCCGCACCAGCACAGCATCATCAAAATCCCGCGCCGTCTCACCATCAATCGTCACAATCGTCAGCCCACGAAAATCACGCCGCTGCGCACTCTCTTTCGCGCTCAACTTATCCACTGTCTGCGCAGCACTCGCCTCCGCCTCCGCCAGCACATTCGCCGGAAACACATGCGGAAGATGATGCTTGCGAATAATAATCTCCACATCCACGCCAAAAGCATCCGGGGGCCCAAGCACCTCAATCACTCGCCCCCGCGCCGGCCGCCCCGCACTCGGAAAATCCGTAATCTCCACATCCACCGCAAGCCCTTCCAGTGGCCTGTGCGGATCCAGATCCTCCGACCAATGCCTCTGCTGCGCCTGCGCCTCTTCCCCCATCACGCGGTGCACCGACGCCTTCGGAATCGCGGAAATCTCCGCCCCCTCCGGAATCAAAATCGGCTGCGTCATCCGCTCATCTACCGGCGTCACGTAGTTCCCATCAATCATCGGAGCGTTATCCCAAGCGCTCCTCCTATGCCCCCGCGCATAATGAAACACCCCCACCACCGTAGGATTCCGCCGCGTCAGCACCCGCACCACTCGCCCCGACCGCCGCCCATCCCGTCCCGGCGGAGCCTCATCCACCAAAACCTCATCCCCCTGCATCGCCCCATTCAGTTCATTCGGCGGAATAAAAAGATCGTCCTCCCGATCCGCACTCCCATTAGGCCGCACAAACCCATACCCATCGCGATGCAGATCGAGCTTTCCCGCCACCAGCTTGTCCCGAGTAGCTCTCTGCAACTGCGGCGTCTCCTCCTCACGCCGCACTCGCATCGTCTTCTCCGGAGTAGCCGACGGCAAACTCCATTGCTCCTTATCAATCTTCACCAGCTCCCCACGAGCCGTCATCCGCGCCAGTTGTTCGAGCAACAATCGCCGCTCGCGCCCACCACCCAACCCAAGCTCGCGAACCAGTTGCTTATACCCAGCCCGATGCCCCGGCGAGCGCTCAATCAACCGCACCAGCGCGCGGTCACTCTGCGGATAAGGACTCTGTGCCATCGTCTCCGAGCATACAGCCACCTACCGTAACTTCACTGTCCCCGTCGCCGCCGGAGGCGCAGCAACATACCCCGGCTTCGACATCTCCGCAGCCTGCTCCAGCGTCGTCCCCTTCGGCACCTGCGTAAACTCCGACTGCACCTCATCCTGTTCCTGCGAAATATTCTTAAAAAACAGCACTCTGCCCTCAATATGCACATGTGTCTCCGTAATCTGCCATAACCCCGGAGCCACCTCTCGCCGCTCCACCCGGAACGTCCCACCCTCGTGCAGCCTCCCCAGCAAACCCCAACCAATCGTCACATCCCTCATCAACCTCCCGCTCAGAGTCGCAATCCGGTGCTGCTTTTTATCCACCACCATCTCACCAGCCATATCGCCGAGCACCCGCGACTGCATATCCGGCGGATCGAAGTTCGGATTCGGCTCAAAGTGCAGCTTCACCCTCTCGCCGTCATCACTCACCACCTTCCATACAAACGCATCCGGCAGCATATTCGTCAGCTCTCGCGCGTTCTTGTCATCCTGCGTTGAATCCTTGTGCTGCTTCGCCAGCTTCTCTGGATCGCGAATGAATTCCTGCACCCGCGCGTCTTCTGCCCGCGCCTCCTCTTCGCTCAAAGACTGCCCACCCCTGCTGATAAGCCGCTTCACCGACCCATGGTCTGTCTCCGCCACAATGAAGACGCTGTCACCCTGATCCTTCCGCGTATCCTTGTACCGCCAACGCGAGTGGTCGGTATTGTCGGCAACAATCTCCGCCGCTGCAGCCGCCTTCACAATCTCCTTGGCATCAGCTCCGCTATCCTGCGTGCGAGCCCACCCAAGCCCCGCCAGCAGACAGACCATGACCATCAAGCGTTCAATCTTCAGAGCCACACCCCGTAAGACGCAGATTTTGCAGTAAGGTTTGTGCTCTACCTTATCAACTCACCCACTCTACGCGAACACTCTTCTTTCCAAGCCGCAAAATAGGCGAATCACCCAGCACGCTCCTCCCGATCGTCCGGCCCGAGACCTTCTCACCGTTCACGCTTACGGCGTTCTCACCCAACTTCCGCGTCGCCTCACCCGACGATCCCGCCAGCCCCGCCTGCACCAGGAGCTTCGGCACGCGAACCTCGTCGCCCTGCATCAAACCATCCTCAGCCAGCGATACCTTCACCACCGGAACATCCTCACTCACCCCTCGCTGCTGAAACATCGTCGCCCACCCCTCAGCCGCAGCATTCGCCTCAGCCTCCGAGTGGAACCCCTTCGTAATCGTCCACGCCAAATTCTTCTTCGCCTGCATCGGATGCAGCTCTCCGCGTGTCACCGACTCCTGCATCGCCGCAATCTCTGACCCGCGCAGATCGGTCAGCAGCGTCCAGTACCGCCACATCAGTTCATCCGACACCGACATCAGCTTCCCATACATCTCCGCCGCCGGCTCATGCACGCCAATCGCATTCCCCAGCGACTTCGACATCTTCTGCACGCCATCCAGCCCCTCGATAATCGGCATCATCAGCACAATTTGCTGCGGCTGCCCGAAATGCCTCTGCAGATCGCGCCCACGCATCAGATTGAACTTCTGATCGGTCCCACCAAGCTCCACATCGCACTCCAGCGCTACCGAGTCATACCCCTGCGCAATCGGATAGATCATCTCGTGCAATCCTACCGGCTGCTCCGCCTGGAAGCGCTTGTTAAACTCCTCGCGCTCCAGCATCTGCGACAGAGTGAACTGCGCCATCAGCTTCACCATGTCGTAGTAGCCCAGCTTATCCAGCCACTCGGAGTTGTAACGCACCTCCGTCTTCTCTCCATCAAGTATCTTGAATACCTGCGCCTTGTACGTCTCCGCGTTCACCGCAATCTCCGCAGGCGTCAGCGGCTTCCGCGTCACATTCCGCCCAGTAGGATCCCCAATCAGAGCCGTAGAATCGCCAATCAAAAAAATGACCGTATGCCCCAGGTCCTGAAAGTGCTTCAGCTTCCTGAGCAGAACCGTATGTCCCAGATGCAAATCCGGAGCAGTAGGATCGAACCCGGCTTTGATGCGCATCGGCACACCAGAAGCAATCGACTTACTAATGCGCTCTTTCAGGGCCTCCAGCGGAACAATCTCCGCCACGCCCTTCGTAATCAGATCAAGCTGCTCTTCCAGTGAAGGAAACTTCTTCGTAGTGTCAATAACCGGCATGTTCATAAGTATAAAGATCAGGCCTGCCAGCGCGGCTTAATCCGTCACGCGCCGCTTCCCCCACGAAAACCGCCGCCCCACAATCCCCTTCACAATGAAGTGATCCGTAGACGCCGTCGGCCCCCACCCCACGCCAAAATTGATCTCCCACGCCGGAGAAACATTCAAATCCGTCACCACAAAAATCTGCTGTTCCTGATTTCGCAAGCTGTCAAACGACCCGATCATCCCATAATTCCCGTAGTACTCCACTCCTCCGCTCACGACCCTCGTGAAGTCGTAACTCACCTTCACAGCCGGCGCGAACTGCCACCCTTGATTCACATCCGGCCCATGCAACGTCCTCTCCAGCGCCGGATTCACCGCGAAATACCAACGGCCCACCGCCTTGTCCACAATCGGCCGTATCTCCCACGTCCACGTATCCAGCGAGTACTGCGGCCGCTGATACCCAATCTCCGTCGACAAACTCAACCCCACCGGCAGATGCCAGCTATCCGGAGCCCGCACCCGCGGCCGAATATGGTCCCCGACCCACTGCCATCCATACCCGCTCTGGATGCTCGAAAAAACGTAAAACCCAACCTCCGCCCAGTCATTGATCCCCTGCGTCAACTCCAGCGTCTCGTGCTCCTGATGATTCGTCGGATAGACCCCATCAATCGTCTTCTGCTGC
>Ga0210388_10001814_pt1 | contig 16761 bp, 15 predicted proteins | sample IncBWC19OmetaG_FD_155485 | JGI IMG/M metagenome (GOLD analysis project Ga0210388, IMG submission 155485) | Forest soil microbial communities from Barre Woods Harvard Forest LTER site, Petersham, Massachusetts, United States - Inc-BW-C-19-O ...
AGAAGCGCTTGCACAGGGGAAACGCTGGGCCGACATGCACGGATAACGACTACGACGCTAAATGACAACGGGAGTGAATAAATCATGAGCATGCTACGGGGGAGATGGATAGCCGCGTTGACAACGGTGATGGCGGCGTTAGCTGCAATGCCAGCGCCCGCGCAGACGAGCGATATCGAAGAGATCGTGGTGACGGCCCGCAAGCGCGACGAGGCAGCGCAGAACGTGCCGATCACGATGAACGTGTTCACGGCGCAGGAGATTCAGTCCGCGGGAATCTACAGCCCGAGCGATTTCGTCGCTTTGGTACCGAACATGACCATGGTCGCGACGCAGAACGTCGGCAATACATTCATCACTGTCCGCGGTATCTCCCAGGCGCGCAACAGCGAACCCTCAGTTGCCGTGTTGGTCGATGGTGTGCTGGAGACCAATCCGTATGAATTCAACCAGGAACTGTACGACGTCCGGCAGATCGAGGTCCTGAAGGGCCCGCAGGGCGCCTTGTACGGACGCGACGCGATCGGCGGCGCGATCATCATCACCACCGCGGACCCGCCCGACCATTTCGAGGGTACCGCCCGGCTGGGTGTCGGCAACGGCCTGGCCGAGAAGGCCCAGGTGGCCCTCGGCGGCCCGCTTGATTCCGCCGGGACGCTGCGCTATCGCGCATCGTTGAGTTTCTACAATACCGACGGCTATCTTAACAACGTCTATCTCGACCGGAATGCGGACCCGTATCGCGACGACACCGGCAGGCTGCGGCTGGTGTGGAAGCCTGCGGACGAGTTCAGCGCGGACCTGCGTTTTATGTACGATTGGACCGATACCACCGCTTACTACTTCGTCATTCCCCGCAGCGATGAGGCGAACCCATTCACCGATTTCACCACACCGGGGAATGCCAACAACACCACCTCACCGATCCAGAACAACAATCTCGGCACGGACTATCGCAACATCCTGGATACCGCGCTCAAGCTCGACTACAACCCGGGATACGGAACGTTCACGTCGATCACGGACTACAACCACACCCGGGAGATCGACACCGGAGATGCCTATGATTTCCGGCCGGTCGCCACGTCGCTTGCGTTCAACTGCCCGATTTGCATCGGGGCTACGCCAACGGCCGCTCAGGGCGGACCGTTCGATGAGAGTCAAAGTCAGTACATCGATGTGAAGACCTGGAGCCAGGAACTGCGCTTCACGTCCCCCAAGATCGGTGGTTTCTCGTGGATCGCGGGCGCGTACTACCTGCACATCGAGCGCTTCATCTCCACGGGCAATCTGGCGGACCGGGGAGACGGCGTCCCCGCCGTCTACTACACGCCGATTGTCGATCCGGCGAATCCGTACGCGACCAACACCAACCAAACATTCCTCGCTGACACCCAGCACAACCACGCCTGGGCGGTGTATGCCGACGCAACCTACGAATTCACACCGCAGTGGGAGTTCGATGTCGCGATTCGCTACGATGACGAGCAGGTCCAGAACACCACCAACACACCGACCGCGTTCCTGCCGACCACCACTGCTTTCACGGGCGAGGTGCGCGATGCCGTCTTCTGCGCGCCGCAGCCCAAGGCCACTCTTCGCTACAAGCCCGACGACGATTGGACCATCTACGGCGGCTGGAGCCGTGGATTCCGCAGCGGCGGATTCAACCAAACGGGAGTGGGGGAGGTGGCGCGCGCGAACGGCGTGCTCGGCGTCAATGATTTGTTCCAGGCGGAAATTGCCAGCACCACGGAAATAGGGTTCAAAAGCCAGTTTCCCGACCAGCATCTCACCCTGGATGGGGCTGTCTACTACACTCAATCGACCAACGGGTACTTCTTTGTTTACATCGCTGCGGACTCGACCCAGAACCTGGGCAATCTTGATGCGACCTACAAGGGAGGAGAACTTTCGCTCACCTATCGGCCGATCGAGCAGCTCAACCTGTACGCCGGATTCGGCTACACCGATAGCAAAATTACCGGCATGGCCGACCCCACGGTCGTCGGTAATCAGGCGCCGCTCGTATCCAAGGACACCATCAATGCCGGCGCGCTGTATCAGCAACCGCTCGGCAACGGCCTGACCGGCACCGCGCGTCTGGACTACAACCAAATTGGACGCACCTGGTGGGAGCCATACAACATCACCTCGCGCGACCCGGTCAATTTGGTGGATTTACGCCTCGGGCTGCAAGCGGCGAAGTGGACGGTCACTGCCTGGTCCAAGAATCTTACCAACGCGAGCTACAACGCCGAGTTCTCGCCGGGTAACGTGGGCGGCTCAGGCTTCCTGTGGCGTGCGCTGCCGCGGCGCTACGGCCTCGATCTCGACTACCGCTTCTGACAATGCGCGAGTTCGATGAGAAGAGCGTGACTCAGGCGGTGATCGGGCGGCTCGCGACGAGCGATGACCCGAGATTCAAGCGGGTCATGACTTCGTTGATCACTCATCTTCACGATTTCGTTCGAGAGGTAAAGCTCACCGAGCCCGAATGGCTCACGGCCATTCAATTTCTTACCGAAGTCGGCCAGACCTGCACTGAGAAGCGCCAGGAGTACATACTGCTATCGGACACACTGGGTGTGTCGGTGCTCGTGATCACGCTCAATCATCCCGCGGACAAAGGCAGCGTCGAATCGACGGTTCTGGGTCCTTTCTATTGGCAGGGCGCTCCCGAACTGCCGCGCGGCAGCAATCTTGCCGAAGGAGTGAAGGGCGAGCCGGCGTTCTATTCCGGAAGAGTGCTCGGCGAGGATGGCCTGCCTCTTAAGGATGCGCTGCTCGACATCTGGTCGGGCGACGGTGAAGGCAATTATGACATGCAGATTCCCGGGGAGACGGCAATGAAGGCGCGCGGCAGAATCCGAACCGACGCCGAAGGGCGCTACTGGTTTCGTTCGATCAGGCCGACGTTCTACCCGGTTCCGACCGATGGACCGGTCGGACGCATGCTGCGCAAGATGGGGCGCCATCCGTATCGCCCCGGGCACATACATATGATCATCTCGGCGCCCGGCCACCTGCCGGTGACGACGCACCTGTTCGTTGCGGCGAGCCAATACCTGGATTCCGATGCCGTGTTCGGAATGAAGGAGTCGCTGGTGGCGCAATTCGACCGGCACGCTCCGGGAGTCGGTCCAAACGGCGAGCGCATGGAAACGCCGTTCTATACGGTCAACTATGACTTCCGGTTGAGGCGCTCGTAAACCAAACGCTCGCTACCGGGGAGTACGGCGAGCGACCCAATAAGTGGCGCCTTCAGGACCGTAACGCTCGGAGTGCGGGGTATTGGGTTCGAGTTCGAATGTTCCGCCGGCGCGGATATGCTGAGTGTGGCCGCCTACGGTGAGCCACATTTCGCCGCGTACGACCAAAGCTTTGGCTGCGAATGCGTGTACGTGGGTATCAATGACCTCGAGCGGCCGATATTCCCGTTCCAGCACAGCATCGAATCCTTGTGCTCGTAGTTGAGCCTCGAAATCTTGAAAGTTGAACTTCGTGATGTCAGCGGGTTGGATCGGCATTGGGTCGCTCCAAAGCGGGTGTGCCGGAAATACAGTACCGCTGAACGGCTTTTTGGGAAAGCCGTGTTGATATAATGGTCAGGCCTGAATCTCCCAATGCGCAGGGTCGCCAAATGACTGGCGGAGCCATGCAGTCAAGGCGCGAATTTTCCCCGAGGAGCGCAGATGCTCCGGGTAGGCGATATAGATGGTTGCGCCTTCCGCCTCGGCTCCCACGTCGAGAATCTTGAGCGCGCGCCTTCGCAGCGGAGCCTCCAGCAAGAACGTCGCCAACAAAGCGATTCCCAGCCCGGCGACGGCAGCATCGCGCATCAGCAACCCATTATTGACGCGCAGTGCCACTTGCGGTCGCGCGATCACCCATTTTCGGCCCGCGCGGAAGCGCCAGTCGGTGGCGCCACGATTGCCGTACATGATTCCTCGGTGTTGCCCCAGTTCCTGAAGCGAGGTGGGATTGCCGGCACGTTTGAGGTATGCGGCGGACGCCACCAACAGGCGTCTGCTGGCGCACAGACGTTTTACGATGATCCGGTCATCGTCGACGGGGCCATGGCGGATGATGGCATCGTAGCCCTCGGCCCGCAGGTCCACGAAACGGTCGTCCAATTCCAGCGTCATCTCGATTCCTGGATGCTTTGCGAGAAAGCCGAACAATGTGTGTCCGAGGTGCAGGCTTCCGAAACTAACCGGCGCTGAGATGCGTAGAGGACCGGTGAGCGTGCCGCGCCGCTCTGCGAGCTCCGAAGCAGCAGTGTCGACATCTCGAAGAATGCGCTTCGCGCGCTGATAGAATGCCTTGCCGTCATCGGTCAGGGACAGCGTGCGTGTGGTTCGGCGCACGAGGGTAGTGCCCAGCGCGCGCTCCAATTCGATGAGCCGCTCGCTGATAACGGATTTCGAAATGGCCAAACGGCGCGCGGCGCCAGTGATTGAGCCGCCTTCCGCGATGGAGGTGAACGCCTCGAGGGATTCGAGCTTGAGCATTGTTCGGTTTTTCCGAAAATCGAATTAGCTGATTGTCGGCTATCGGGCGGTCGGTGCGAAGACTATATTGCGGTTGGCGACCCAGAGATCAATGTCGCAGAAGTTCAGGAGGTTGAATGATCAAGTATGTTGCCGCCCTCGCGGCCTGCGCAGTGCTTGCCACGCCGGCCGTTGCGCGCATCGAGGCATTTCCAAAAGCGTTTCATACGCAGATGGTTGAAACCAACGGCACGAGCCTTTATGTGCGAGTGGGCGGTCAGGGGCCGGCGGTGGTCTTGCTGCACGGCTTTGGGGACACGGGCGATATGTGGGCGCCGCTAGCCGCAGTGCTGGTCAAGGATCATACGGTGATCGTCCCCGACCTGCGTGGCATGGGGCTCTCAGCGCACCCGAACAGCGGCTACACCAAGAAGAATCAGGCGCTCGATATCGCGGGCGTGATGGACGTACTCAAAGTGAAGAGCGCGGATCTTGTGACCCACGACATCGGCAATATGGTGGGCTACGCGCTGGCGGTGCAGTTTCCGCAGCGCATTGCGCGTTGGGCGGCGATCGATGCGCCGCTCCCGGGCATCGGCGATTGGGACAATATTGTACGCAGCCCGTTGCTCTGGCACTTCAACTTCCACGGGCCCGATGAAGAGCGGTTGGTGAAGGGAAGAGAGCGCATTTACCTCGATCGCTTCTATGACGAATTATCCGCAGATCCACGTAAAATCGATACAGAAACGCGCGATCACTATGCCGCACTCTACGCAAAGCCGCATGCCATGCACGATGCCTTTGAACAGTTCGCAGCCTTTAACCAAGACGCCATCGACAACAAGGCACTGCTGGCACAAGCAGGCAAACTGACCATGCCGGTACTGGCCATCGGCGCGGAGAAGTCCTTCGGCACCGGAATGGCCGATGTCTTGCGGTTTGTTGCAAGCAATGTCAGCGTCGGCATCGTACCTGGTTCAGGGCATTGGATTATGGAGGAGAATCCGCAGGCAACCGTCAAGATCGTCACGGAGTTCCTGATCCGATCAACGACCTGATCTTGTCCGCATCGGCAGGCGTCGCCGGATTGTAGACCACCATGCTGAGATCAGAGCGGCCATCTACCGCGAACACTGAATATTCCAGGGCGAGAGGGCCGAGCAGCGGGTGTCGTATGTGCTTGACGCCCTCGCCATGGCTGCGAACATCGTTGTCGCGCCACATCGCCTCAAACTCGGGGCTGAGCCGGCACAGTTCCTCGACCAGAGGTTCCACCTCGGACGCAGCCCCCGCACGTGCAGCATCCACCCGGAACGAGGCCACCACCAACCGCGCCACGCTTTCCCAATCGTACTGGGCGGCGCGGACGCGAGGATCAAGGAAGATAAAGCGCAGGACATTGCGCTGTTTCGGAGGCATCGATCCATAGTCTGCCAGCATCAGGGTCGCCGCCCGGTTCCAGGCGACCACGTCCCATGTCGCCGTTCTGATGAGGGCGGGACTCGGCTCGAGCGCATCGAGTACTCTCTGCAGGCGCGGCGTGATGCCGTCGACCGCGCGGTAGCGAACCTCGGGCGGGCGACCGAGGCCGAGCAAGAACAAGTGCTCGCGCTCGACATCCGTCAGCATCAGGGCGCGGGCAATCCGATCGAGCACATCGGCCGAGGGCGCGCCGCCGCGCCCTTGTTCGAGCCACGTGTACCAGGTCGGGCTGATATAGGCGCGCTGTGCCACCTCCTCGCGGCGGAGGCCCGGTGTGCGCCGGCGTGCTGCGGACAACCCGAAGGCTGCAGGATCGAGCTTCGTGCGGCGGTCCTTGAGATACGACCCAAGTAGGTTCTCGTTCGTGACCGACACAGCGATCCTATTAGTGATTATACCTCGATAACGTCACTACTTTACTAGGATACATTGCCAGCCGATAGTAGGCCGCGTCAAACCTGGAGATTTCGCCATGCGTGTTTTTGTCACCGGAGCCACCGGTTGGGTCGGCTCGGCCATCGTCAAGGACCTGATCGCCGCCGGCCATCGAGTGCTCGGCCTGACCCGTTCGGATAAGGGGGCGCAGGCGCTCATCGCGGCGGGTGCCGAGGTTCATCGCGGCTCTCTCGAGGATACGGACAGTCTCAGGAGCGGCGCCGCCAAATCGGATGGAGTGATCCACACCGCCTTCAACCACGACTTTTCGAAGTTCGCGGAAAACTGCGCGGAAGACCGGCGCGCCATCGAAGCGCTGGGCGCCGTGCTCGCGGGCTCCGACCGAAGGCTGCTCGTGACGTCCGGTGTGGCGCTCCTCGCCCCTGGTCGCACGGCTACCGAGGAGGACGTGCCACCTTTCAACTCTCCCTCCTATCCCCGCAAATCGGAGGCGGCCACGGCCGTACTGGTGGAACGCGGCGTGCGAGCATCGACCGTCCGGCTCGCCCCGTCGGTCCATGGGCACGGCGATCATGGCTTCGTGCCCATCCTTATCGGAATCGCGCGCGCGAAGGGCGTGTCCGCCTATATCGGCACCGGGCTCAATCGCTGGCCGGCTGTGCACCGGCTCGACGCCGCCCGCGTCTATCGGCTCGCGCTCGAGCGCGCCGCGGAGGGAGGCCACATCCATGCGGTTGCCGAAGAGGGTGTGACGTTCAAGGCGATCGCCGAGGTGATCGGTCGCCGTCTGAACATTCCGGTGGTCTCGAAGTCGCCCGAGGAGGCGAGCGAGCATTTTGGCTGGTTCACGATGTTCGCAGGTGTAGACGCTCCGACCTCGAGCGAGCGGACCCGGTCGCTGCTCGGCTGGCAACCCGAGCAGCCTGGGCTCATCGCCGATTTCGATCATCCGGCCTATTTTGTTCAGTAGCGCACAATGACCTGCTAGATCGTTCGCCAGAGGTGCCAGGATGCGAGTATTTCTGACAGGCGCCACGGGCTTTATCGGTTCCTTTCTCGTTCCGGAACTCATCAACGCAGGCCATCACGTCGTCGGGCTCAGCCGTTCGAAGGCGGGCGCCGAGGCGCTCATCCGTGCCCGGGCAGAGGTGTTGCGCGGCGACGTCAACGACCTGGATCGCCTGCGCACCGCGGCAGAGGCGGCCGACGGAGTCATCCACGCGGCTTTCAACCACGACTTCTCCAACCTAAAGCAGAACAGCGAGGACGACCGCAAGATCATCGAGACGCTGGGCGAAGCGCTCGCCGGCTCGGACCGGCCGCTCGTCATCACCTCCGGCACGGGCCTCGCCCGATCAAAGAACGGCGGCCCGGCGGTAGAGACCGATGATCACGTCACCTCGGCCGAGTTCCCCCGCGCAGCCTCCGAGGAGGCGGCCGACGCCCTCATTGCCAAGGGCGGGCGCGTGATGGTGATGCGGCTGCCGCAGGTGCACGACACGCGCAAGCAGGGCCGGGTCACCTATCATATCCAGACGGCTCGGCACCAGGGCCGGGTGGCATATGTCGGCAAAGGCAAGAACCGCTTGCCGGCCGTGCACGTCTCCGACGCCGTCCGGCTCTACCGGCTCGCGCTCGAGAGGGGGAAGGCAGGCGCGCGCTACCACGCCGTGGGCGAGGAAGGTGTTGCCCTGCGCGACGTCGCCGAGGTGATCGGTGCGGGATTGAAGATGCCGGTCGAGTCGATCACAGCGGAGGAGGCGCTGGAGTACTTCGGCTGGATGGCGCATCTCGCCACGATCGATCTTGCGGCGTCCAGCGCGCTGACGCGCCAACAGCTGGGCTGGAACCCCATCGGGCCGGACCTGCTGACCGACCTGCGCAACATGGATTACGGCGCGGCCTAGGGTCTCGCGTTGAAAAGCGCGCGCTCGCTGCTACTTCGCGAGCGCGAGGCATTCATCGGCCTCGCGAGCAAATAGCGGTCCCCTAACCACTCGAGCGCTCGGGCAATGCTTGCGCTGTAGTTCGCCACGGGCAGTGATTGCAGCAGGGGATTTCGTTTCTCGGGCATGTGCGTACTCCTGAACAAAAATAGAACCTCAGCGGACAGCTAAACGACCGATGGATTCATCATCAGCGGGACATTGGATGGGCTGACTCGGGCCGGTGCCATCGCGGTTTGCGGTGTCGCGCCCGGAGCTTCGTGAATAAGTCCATAGGCGACCCGCTTGAGCGCAGTCATAACCGTAGCGGAATAGCGATCGCATGGTCGCGGTGCGGAAGTCAAATGGGTCTAGCCGCGGGTACGCAACGGGAATTGCTGCGAACTGAAACTGTGCGCCTTCAAGTTCTGCGTCGGTGGCAGTCAGTTCAAGCGTCGTGCGCAACATGTGATTGAGCCCCGCGGAAACGCTGCGCGTTAGTATGGATCTGGTGCGCAATCGAACCGCAGCCGGCCGTTCGCTCAAGCGCCCATCGACAATGATGTAGACCGTTGCGCCCTGCGACGGGTCCCTGGCGTTGCGGGACGGCTCGAAGAAAGCGGGCGGAACGAAGAACGGTACGGTTGCCGTTCCGTCAACGTGAACCTCCTCGAAAAGCGCCTGCTGTTCCTGCACGCGGATGACCACAGGCGGGAACAGTCCCGGCACGCTGGCTGAGGCCACCAAGACATCCCGGAACAGCGCTCTTGCGCCCGCGCCGCCGTTTATCGCGATTGACCCTAGGTCCCACACGACCGGCTCGCCGGTGTTGACATCCGTCGTGGCCACGAGCAGCAGTCGTCCGCTCGACGCCTCGTGCGCTACCGCTTGAATCAACTCATCGGTGGCGTAGCGGTCAACCAGCTGTTTCAGCGGCGCGCCGCTATAGACGCTGGAGCCGAACAGCGCCCCCAATCCGCGGGACTGAAGCAAGCGTTCCGCGCGACCGGACGTGTACACCTCGACCAGCTGATCGTCCCAGGCGGGACCCAGGAAGGCGTAGGGTGCGATCAGCGCACCGGCGCTCACTCCGGTGACAACGGAAAACTGTGGCCGCGATGCTGAGCGCGTCAGTCCGACCAGTGCGCCTGCGCCAAAGGCGCCGTCGGCGCCGCCCCCGGAGAGCGCAAGAATGTTGACAGCTTGTCCCGCGCGCTGCGCGCGCAGGCGCCGTGCGACGCTTTCTGAGGATACGGTCGAGAAGCGCTGATCAGGCCCAAGCATGCGGATCGCGTTCGGTGCTTCCCCTTGGGCTGACGTCGGTTCCCGTATGGCGATGCGCGCGCATCCCTGCAGGGCGAGCAGGCTCACGTACGCGATCAGGATTACAATTGGGAATCTTGGTTGCAAAGGAAATCACACCTTATTGCAGCAAGCGTGGATCGTTGATGGCGTCGCGGCGCGGGAATGGCGCCCGCGCAGCCAATCCCTGCAGAGGCGCGTGTACTTTGTCACCGCATTGAGAAGCGCAGGCAGGCTACCGATTGCGCCGAGCGCACTGATCATCGCGATGACATCGATGACTTGCATGACGCCATCCCAATACAGCCCCATGGCGATGCCGATTCGCGCCCTCATGGAATTCGCGCCACTTTCATCGGCGCCGCATCGGTAAGGGGCTGCCCGACGCCGCCGAGGGCCTTGTAAATCGCGACGACCGAGACATTGACCGAGGTCTGCGCCTGTGCCACGGAGTCCTCAGCATCGAGCTGTGTACGCTGCGCGTCCAGCAGTACCAGAAAATCCGCGACGCCCTCGCGATATTGCGTATCGGCAAGATCCGCGGCGCGCCGCGAGGCTTGCGCCTGTTCGCTCAGACTCTTCAGCTGTGCTTGGCGTGCGCCGTAGGCGACGAAACTATTTTCGGTATCCTCGAGCGCGGTCAGCACCACCTGCTCGTAGTTGGCCGCGGCGGCGTCGGACTGCGCTTCGCTCGCGTGCAGCCGCGCTCGCACGGAACCGATATCAAATGCCGCCCAGCTTACCGCCGGGGTAACGGACCAAGCTCGGGCGTTGCTGCCGGAAGTTGTGCCGAACAATCGGCCCACGTCTCCCGAAAGAAATCCAACGAAGCCGGCGACATTGACGCGCGGGAAGAGGTCCGCGGTTGCGACGCCGACGCGTGCGGTCGCGGCGGCGAGCTGGCGTTCGGCGGCGCGCACATCGGGCCGGCGGCGCAAAAGTTCACTGGGGTCCCCGATGGGGAGTGCCTTGGCGTAGGTTGCGACCTCGGCTGGTTTGAGCTCCTGATCCAGCGCACCCGGGCGCTCGCCCAACAGAACCGCCAATCGGTAGCCGGCTTGCTTCGCCGCTGCCTCGAGCGGTGGAATCGTGGCCTCGGTGGCCTTCAGGCGCGCGCGACTGCGTTGCACGTCCAGTTCCGAGCCGCGGCCCGTTTCATCGAGAAGTTCGGTGAGCTCGAGCGTTTGATGTTGGGTGCTGAGGTTTTCTCGCGCCACCACCAGGCGCTTCTGCGCGCCTCGTAGCTCAAAGTAATTGCGCGCCACTTCGGCAGCCACGGTGACCTGGGCGTCTTGATAATTGGCGCGCTCGGCGCCCAAGTCGGCGCGAGCGGCCTCTACCGAACGGCGCACATGACCAAAGAGATCGATCTCCCAGGCGGCATCAAACCCGAGGCTGTCGCTTTGCGCATTGATACGGCTGGGACCGAATCCAGGCTGCTGTTCATCAAAGTGCGTGTAGGTGCCCTCCAACTGCACATGTGGCGCGTAATCGAGTTTTCGCTCCACGAAGACGGCGCGGGCTGCCCGAACTCGGTCATACGCGGTGCGCAGATCCAAATTGGCCGCAAGCGCACGCTGCACCAAGCTATCGAGTTCGGCGTCCCCAAACTCCTGCCACCAAAGCGCCTCGGGGGATTGCGTGACGAATGCGGTCGACTGCGCGTTTCGCACGACCGCCGGGGAGACCGGCGGCGCGCGGTAGTTGGGGCCGACCGCGCAGGCGGCCAACAGAAGTGGCGCCAGAAAAATCGCAAAAAATTTATTCATAGCGGGAAATTCAAATCCTCTGGTGTAATCAACCGGTTTCATCGCCGAACACCGGGCGCTCGAGTAGGGCCGCAGCCGTGCCGGTGTCCTGGGTACGCGGACGCGCCGAAAACTTCCGAACCAGCACGTAGAACAGCGGGGTCAACATGAGCCCGAAAAACGTCACTCCCAGCATTCCGGAGAACACGGCGATTCCCATGGCATGGCGCATCTCTGCGCCGGCACCCGTTGAAATGACGAGGGGCACCACACCCATGATGAAGGCGAGAGAGGTCATCAAGATCGGGCGCAGCCGCAGACGCGCTGCGTTAAATGCCGCTTGCAGCGGTGGCACCCCCTCGAGTTCCTGATCCCTCGCAAACTCGACGATGAGGATCGCGTTCTTGCTGGCGAGCCCCACGAGCACGATCAGGCCGATCTGCGTGAAGATGTTGCTGTCGCCGTGCGTGAGCTGCACCCCGGTGATGGCCGAGAGCAGCACCATCGGCATGATCAGGATGACCGCGAGCGGCAGGCTCAAGCTCTCGTACTGAGCGGCGAGCACCAGAAACGCCAGCAGCACCACCAGCGGAAAAATGAGCACGGCGGTGTTGCCGGCGATGATCTGCTGGTAGGTCAGCTCGGTCCATTCAAAGTTCATGCCGTTGGGCAGCTCTTGGCGCGCGAGCTGCTCCATCGCCGCCTGCGCCTGACCAGAGCTGAAACCTGGGGCCGGGCCGCCGTTGATTTCCGCGGTGGGGTAGGAGTTGTAGTGCATGACGCGATCAGGTCCCGAGGAGTGCTTGACGGTCACGAAGGATCCCAGCGGGATCATGTCGCCCGCGGCATTACGGGTCTTGAGCCTGACGACATCTTCGGCCTGCAGCCGAAAATTGGGCTCGGCCTGCGCATTCACCGGATAGGTGCGGCCGAACGCGTTGAAGTCATTGACGTAGAGGGAGCCTAAGTACACCTGCATGGTGTCAAACAGTTCCTGCACCGACACGCCTTGCGATTTCGCTTTTTCGCGATCCACTTCGGCATCGATCTGCGGCACGTTGACTTGATAACCGGAGAAAAGGCCCTGTAGCGCGGGAGTCTGATTGCCCTTTGCCAGCAGGTTCTGCGTCTGCTTGTAGAGTTCCTCGAACCCCAAACCGCTCCGATCCTCGATTTGCATGCGAAATCCGCCGATGGTACCCAGGCCGTTGACAGGCGGTGGCGGGAACACCGCGATGAAGGCTTCTTGGATTGCGCCGTACTGCTGATTGAGCGCCGCAGTGATGGCACCGGCCGATAGCGCCTTGGATTTGCGCTCCTCGAAGGGCTTCAAGGTCACGAACACGATGCCGGAGTTGGGGCTGTTGGTGAACCCGTTAATGCTCAGGCCGGGAAAAGCCACCGCGTGATCGACACCCGGCTGCTTCATGGCGATCTCGCCCATGCGGCGTATCACCGCCTCGGTGCGATCGAGGGTCGCCGCATCGGGGAGCTGCGCGAAACTCACCAGGTACTGCTTGTCCTGGGAGGGAATGAAACCGGTCGGTGTGCGCGCGAAGCCCAGGTAAGTGAGCGCGATCAATCCGCCATAGACAAAGAGGGCGATGCCGCCGGCGCGCACGACCCGGCCCACGCTGCTGACATAGCGCTCGGAGAAGCGCGAGAAAAACCGGTTGAACGGACGGAAGAAGCCGCCGAGCAGACGATTGAGGATGCGCGTCAGTCGATCGGGCGGGGCACCATGCTCCTTGAGCAGCAGGGCGGACAGTGCCGGCGAGAGCGTGAGGGAGTTGAACGCCGAGATCACCGTGCTGATCGCGATGGTCAAGGCGAACTGTTTGTAGAACTGTCCGGTGAGCCCGCTGATGAACGCCGTGGGCACGAACACCGCGCACAGCACCAGGGCCGTCGCGATGATGGGACCGGTCACCTCGCGCATCGCCTGACGGGTCGCCTCGATGGGCTTCAAGCCGTTGGTGATGTTGCGTTCGACGTTCTCGACGACCACGATGGCATCGTCGACGACGATGCCGATGGCGAGCACCAGGCCGAAGAGCGACAGCGCATTCAAGCTGAAGCCAAACAGATGCATGACCGCGAACGTGCCCACCAGCGACACCGGGACGGCGATCAAGGGGATGACCGAGGCGCGCCAGGTCTGCAAAAAGACAATGACGACCAATACCACCAGCAGAATGGCCTCGAGCAGCGTGTGCACCACCGCGTGGATGGAACCGCGCACGAATACGGTCGGGTCATAGACAATCTGGTAGTCGACGCCTTGCGGGAAATCGCGTTTCAGGTCCTTCATTTTCGCGCGCACGAGTTCCGATATCGCGATCGCATTGCTGCCGGGCCGCTGAAAAATCGGAATGGCCGCCGCCGCCTTGTTATCGAGCAGCGAGCGCAGAGCATAGGTGTCGGCGCCGAGCTCGACGCGTGCGACGTCCTTCAAGCGCGTCACTTGGCCGGCGGCGCCGGTCTTGATGATGATGCTGCGAAAATCCTCCTCGGTCGTCAGGCGCCCCTTGGCATTGATCGCCACCTGGAACTCGGTCGCGCTCGGCAGCGGCGGCGCGCCAAGCTGGCCTGCAGCGACCTGGATGTTCTGTTCGCGGATGGCTCTGACGACATCATCCGCGGTGAGGCCGCGGCTCGCGACCTTCTCAGGATCGAGCCAAATGCGCATCGAGAACTGGCCGGCGCCGAACACCTGCACATCGCCTACGCCATCCAAGCGGGCGAGTTCGTCCTTGACGCGCAGCAGGGCATAGTTCGACAGGTACAGCGTGTCGTAGCGGCTATCCGGCGAGACCAGGTGCACGACCATGGTCAGGTCGGGCGAGGCTTTGTTGGTGACTACACCGAGGCGCTGCACGACGTCGGGGAGTTTTGGCAGCGCCTGCGACACGCGGTTCTGCACCTGCACCTGTGCCTTGTCGACATCGGTACTCAAGGCAAACGTGATGGTGAGGGTCATCACGCCATCGGCGGTTGCCTGCGAGGACTGATACAGCATGCCCTCCACACCATTGATCGCCTGCTCGAGCGGACTCGCCACGGTCTCGGCGATGACCTTGGGGTTCGCGCCCGGATAGGTCGCCTTGACGATCACCGTCGGCGGCACCACCTCGGGGTACTCGCTGATCGGCAGCTGTGGCAACGCGATCAGGCCCGCGAGAAAGATCAGCGTCGAGAGCACACCCGCAAAGATCGGCCTGCTGATGAAGAATTGTGAGAGTTTCATGACCTTAATGAACTACGTGAAGAGCAAGCGTGGCCTGGGCAAGACGCGAGACCGCATCGACAGGACTTGCGGCCTGCGGCGCGTTTGCCGGTTCCGGAATCGGTAGCGCCGCCACCTGGGTGAGGCCGTCCGCGGCATCGCTCATGGAAACCCGCGTAGCGGCAACACTCTGCCCGGGCCGGACATGCTGCAAACCGTTGACGACGATGAGCTCGTTAGGAGCAAGTCCCTGCGTCACGACCCGCAGGCCGTTGATTTCAGGGCCGAGTTCGACGAGGCGGTACTCGATGCGGTTGTCCTTGGTCAAGGTCAGCACGAATTTTTTGGAAAGATCGGTACCGACGGCGCGATCCTCGATGAGGACTGCGTCGTGATCTTCCCCGCCGATGAGCCGCACGCGCGCAAACAGGCCCGGCGTGTAGCGGCCGTCGGGGTTTGCGAGCGCGGCGCGCGCTCGAATCGTGCCGGTCGTGGCATCGACCTGGTTGTCGATGAAGTCGAGCTGTCCTGCGTGCGGATAGCCTTCCTCGTCGACCAGTCCGATATAGACGTCGGAGTCGCCATTGGCTCGCGCACGGTCGTGCTTTGCCTTCGCATAACGCAGGTAGGTTTGTTCGTCGGCGTCGAAATAGACGTAGACCGGATCATCGGAAACCAGCGTGGTCAAAAGGCTGGCGCTCGTCACGAGGTTTCCTGCGGTAATGATGGCGCGCGACACATGACCGTCGATCGGCGCGCGCACCTCGGTGAACTCGCGATTCAGCCGCGCTTCCTGCAATGACGCGTCAATCGAGCCCAAGGCTCCTTGAGCGGAGGCTTCGGCCGCCACTTGCCTCTCGTACTCTTCGCGCGAGATGGCGTGCGCACTAATCAGCCGTTCTGCGCGGGCGCGATTGGCCTTGGCGAGTTCGAGGTCGGAAACGCTCCGCGTCCGTTCTGCGATGAGCCGCTCGACTTCCGCTTGGAAAGGACGCGGGTCGATCTGGAACAGCAGCTGGCCTTTCTTCACGCGCGCGCCATCCGTGAAGCCAACGCGATCGACGTAGCCGCTCACCCGCGGACGGATGTCCACCGTGTTCACGGCTTGCAGACGACCGCTGAATTCCTGCCATTCGCGCAGCGGCCGGTGAATCACCTCGGCCACGGAAACCTGGGGCAACGCGGCGGTCGCGACGGGCTGCGGTCTGGTGCGCGAGTGTCCAACGCCGGACAGCAGCAGAAAGGCGGCGAGGGCGGTAACACCAATCAGCACCGGTAAGGACTTCTTGCCAAAGACGAGTTGCTTGAGGGGCAGAGACATGAGTTGTTTGAGGGACACGTACGACTCCGGTCGAAAATTCGAGTTACTGACCCCGGCCTTCCGGGCCATTCCGCCGCTGAACCCGGCTGCCAGGCCCTCCAGAAGGAGAACTTGACTTCCGGCTGCAACACACTGATGCTATGTCACGTGTGTTACCGGTCAGTAACGGTTGGTGATACGTTAATGACCGGTCAGTCACATGTCAAGTGGAGATCTTTATGAATCGAGCCAAGTCGACGCAAGTGGCTGTAGAGGAAGAGATTATTTCTTCCGCTCCGAAGTCTCGCGTGCGCGATCGCATCATGAAAACAGCCAGCGATCTCTTTTATCGTCATGGCATTCACGCCGTGGGCGTCGATACCATCGCGAGTGAGGCCGGAACCAACAAGATGAGCTTCTATCGCAACTTCGCCTCCAAGGACGACCTGGTGGCGGAGTATCTGCGCGCCGAGGAACGCGAGGGCTTGCTGTGGTGGGACGAAACGCTCGCGGCGCACGCGGGCAATCCACGGTTGCAGGTCGAGTCCCTGTTTGATGTGTTGGTGGAAAACAATTGTGAGGAAGACTCACGCGGCTGCGCACTTGCCAATGCCGCCGTGGAAATCACCGAGCCGGATCATCCGGCGCGCCCCGTAATCGAGAAGTACAAGGCCGATATGCGCCAACGCTTTCGAAGGCTTGCACATGAAATGCATGCCCGCAACCCGGACGAGCTCGGCGACTCGCTGATGCTCTTGTGGGAAGGCGCCTATCTGACCCGCGTGACCATGGGCGCGCTTGGCCCTGTGCAGGGTGCTGCGAAAGCGGCGCGGGCGCTGATCGCGGCGTACACGGACTGAATGCCCAGCAGGGCCTCCGGAAGCGG
>Ga0210388_10001815_pt1 | contig 16760 bp, 11 predicted proteins | sample IncBWC19OmetaG_FD_155485 | JGI IMG/M metagenome (GOLD analysis project Ga0210388, IMG submission 155485) | Forest soil microbial communities from Barre Woods Harvard Forest LTER site, Petersham, Massachusetts, United States - Inc-BW-C-19-O ...
ACCACCGTAGTTTGGCCGGTGCGCAGTTCGTCCAGGGTGCGGGCGTTAATGATTTGCGATTGCGAAGGCAGAACGGGAACGCCACTCAACGCGAAACTGCCGTCCGGATTGCTGAGAACGCCATTCTGTCCTTGATAAACGAGAGCTCCCGCGTAGGGAGAGCCGTTGGCATAGGTCACGACTCCATCGACCACCGCGGTCGTCGGGATGACGATGGAGAGATTGGCGACTATGTTGTTGCCGGCCACAGCGACACCGGAATCGTCGGCGGTTTCGTTGGATGGTCCCAGCGTTGCTTCAATCGTGTACGACCCCGTTGGCATGCCCGTGAGTGCGTAACTGCCGTCCGCCGCAGTCAAGACATAACCTGCGGCAATCCGGCTTTGACCATAAGGCTGGTAGTACGCAACGGGAAGGCCCGCGACGGGCGTCGTGACGCCATTCTGAATTTGCGTGACCACGCCAGACACATTCACTGCACCGCTGTTCAGCGTAACGTTCACTACCGCGGTGGTGCCGGCACGTTCGATGTTGCCGGCGCTCGTCCCTAAATCGACCCCCAGGCCGGCCTTGATCGTGACCGGACCGACGGTGATTCCGGTGATGGTGTAATTGCCATTTCCATCCGTATAGGCTTGCCCGCCAACCTGCGGGTTGTTGCCACCCTGAATGTCAGTTGCACTGATAGCAACCACCTGGGCATTCGGGACTGGATTCCCCGACAAGCCGGTCACTTGCCCGGTCACCGAACCCTGGCCGAGCATGGCCAGGTTGATAACGATTTGCTGGCCTGGACCGCGTACGTAGGAAGCGACCTGACGCAGTTCACCAGTAGTGGGATCGTTCGTGGCCACGGCAAAAGGACCGCCGCAGTTATCCTGGCGAACGTAACGGAACTGGTAGAGCCCGTTTCCGCTGACCGGAGTGGCCGCGAGCGCTACCATGCCACTGCCGCTGCCGCAGGGCACGGAATAGGGCGAGTTCAAATAGGTGACGGTAGCGGTGGTGGATGTGCTGCCGTCCGCATTCAGAACGCTGCCGGAAACCACCGCGCCGGGATCCACCAAAGTCGATTGCAGATTCACGGTGCTGGATGGGCCCACGACCCCACGCTGATCTTCGACTCCACCCACTGCCACAGTAGTGGGGACATAAGGACCTTCGGGCTGCGCCAGGTTTCCGAAGACCAAGCGGCCGGAGAGTTGGCGGCTCGCGGACTGCACCGAATTGTTCGGGATGGTGTAGTTGGTGACGAGGCCAGAAGTCGTCGGGTCCACGACGCGATCGAACAACAGCACCATGTTGAGCCCGAACGGCCCTGCCTGGCTCACCGTATCCGGCCCGATCACCGTTGCCGAAGTAAGATTCGGTCCCGCCGCCGAGATGACTTGCGTGCTGAGCGGAATGCTCGTCGCAAACGATCCGTCGCCGTTCGTGTCCACTTGCAAGACAAGGTTGGTCGGGTTGGTTAAGTCCGCGATCACTCGCATCGCCTGGCCTTGCGCAACCGTGACACCAGTCGCTTGCGCGCGGATTACGGCACCCGCCCCATTCGGAATCGCGATGGAGAGATCGACGCTACCCGAACTTTGCGGTGTAAGCAGCAACGTGTACGGCGAAAGCGTGGGCGCGGTAACCAGTCCCACGACCGGCGTGCTGCCACTGCTGTCGAGGGCAAGCATGACGCCGCCAGGAATGGAGCCGCCGGGCGTGTTTGTACTGAGCTGGTTGCCCGAGCCGTCAGTCAAACTCACGGCCACGGGAGCCGCAGAAGTCCCGTTACCTACCGCGAAGGCAAGGAAGTTTGGTCCCGAAGCCTCCAGTTGAGAAAGCAACAATTCGTAGGGCAGCGGGCCGCCAGCCTGAATCATCGGCTGCGCCAAATCGGCGCCCAGTACAGTGATGAAGTTTTGCCCCGCCGGCGTAGTCTGCAGAACCTGGTTGAAGCCGGGATCGACCGGTGAACCACCCCACCAATCGGGCGCCAAATCGCGCAGTGCGTTAGCCTGCGGTTCGCCCAGCGTCTGGCGCAAGCCCGCTTCGGAAAGCTCCAGCGCTTTCTGCGTAACCACTGCGGTGGTCGTGGGGATCACGCCGGCTGGCAACGTTCCCGGGGGAGCATTGGCGACGCTCCACGCCTGGCCGAGCACGCGCATCGCGGCGGTGACGATATCGCTCGGCAGATTGTCTACGGCCGAGGGCAAGACGATGGTGTCGGGCGACATCGGCGTGCCGTTGGCGTAAACACCCAGGGTGAAGTTCAGCGTTCCCGTGGTGCCGTTCTGAGTATCGAAATGCAGATAATCGGCAACTACCTGTCCGGTCACCGAGGCCTGGAATTGATACGTGAGGGTGGTCGAGTCACCGGGATTGAGCGTCGGTATGGGTGGCGGGGGCGGGCTGACCAAAGTCACGCCGCTCAAACTCGCGGCGTCGATGGCCACCGTCAAGTTATTGGCGATCGCCTGACTGGTGTTCGTAACCGTAGCGTAAACATTGAACAACTCACCGCTCCGCACCACTGCCGGAACTGCGAACGTCATATTGAAGTAGGGATTGCGAACCAGTAGTCCGCCACTGGCGCTGCCGATGAGATTCACCGGGCCGGTGGGCAGGCCTTCGAGCGTGGCGTTGATGCCGAAGTTGACGGTGTAGAAGCCCTCCGAATTCGCGACGATCGTCCATGCTGCCTGGCCGGTCTGACCGGCGTTCAAAGTGCTCGCGCCGTTCAACAGAATCGGCATCGTTGGCGCTTCCGGCCCGCTTGTCAGCGTGGGCAAGCCAAGAGGCTCGTCAGAGCCTCCTACAACTCCGCTGGGACCAGCCGGCAAGTTGACTGTGCCAGAGATGTTATCGACAACCAGGTTCGCTTCGCCGGGCGTGTTGTTCGTGACGTAAAGCTGAGCCGAGAAGAATTGTTTCAGGTATCCGACATTCCCTGGGATCACGAGGACGCTGGGAATTGAAATGCCAGCCGGCAGCGGGCCGGCTCCTGCGTTGCCACCTCCTCCGTTCTGCGTTGGCGCCGGTTGCAGCAGAACCGGCACTATGGTCACCGGCACGCTCACTCCCTGCGGCGTGGGGTTCGAGGGCGGCGAAATCGGTTGCGGAACGGGAACTCCCTGGGGATCAAACACCACCGGGAATGAAACGTTTACAACTTGCGAGGAGAGCTGCAGTCCAATCGTGAATTGAAACCCGGTGTAGTCGCTGCTGTTCAGCACCACACCCATCGCCTGGATTTGGGCCAGGGTCAAGGCCTGGGTCTGCACCGATGTTACAAGGACCTGATCGATGACATTGACCACTATGCTGTTCGGCGAAAGGTCAAACACATCACTGCCGTTCACCATGAAGCGCAGGTTACTAAGTGTGTAGTTGCCCGCTTCACTGACCGCAGGCAGGTCCAACACGAGAGAATTTATCGCCGGACTCTGGGGCACATCTACTGTCTGAGAAAGTCCTGGCCCCGAGTACTCTCCCTGAATCTGAAAAGATCCGCCCAGATACTGAGCTACTGCGGTGGGAGTAAGTGGCTGCCCATTGAGCGTGACTACTATCTGAACGCCCGAGCTAATGTTTTTGGGAATGACGGGCTGCGCCGGAGTCACCGTGGCAGAAAGTCCGCCGACCGTGAGATCAAGTTGCCCAATGGTTGCTGGTGTAGTTTGCGCAGGCGCAGGAAGAGTGGCAGCAAAAACAAATGCACAGACGAGGCCGAGAACTATCCTCTGCCTCAACGTAAGTTCGCTATAGGCCATTCGCACGCCCGTGCCAGCCCAAACATTTTCTGGTGAGAGGACCCGTCTCTCCCAGGATCACGAACAAAACCTTGTCTACGAAACTTGTACTGTGGTTGCAACGCTGCGAAGGGAGGCGGCCAGATTCAACGCAACGTTGGACGGGGAACTTAATACAGAAACAACTCGCTGTCAAGAAAACAAATACACTAAATCTCAAAGAGGGCTATCGAGGATGAAACAGGAATGAGCGGCAGCGCTACGAAGAGTTACTCATTTCGTAGTCTGCATCATGGTTGCGTTACGAAATCCGAACATAGCCAACGAATCGACTATCTCTGTGTGCTGTCTAGAGATATGACTTCGTTACCCACGCAGAGAGCGACTTCGCATCTGCCCTTCTTCTGGCGCTGCGTTACGAATACGGAACAACCTTCCGGCAGTTTCGCACGCACGTAGTTTGATCAGTGCAGCTTTCGTCGAGTCGTTCCTTTATCGACTCGAGATGCACGAGGACTGGTTCTCCCAACAGCTCTGCAAGAAGCGACCGCGCGGGGTTGCGGACTGAGGACGCTTTTGATCTGCTGGCGCAGCCAGCGGTTTGCGGAATCATTCTCCACGCTTTCATGCCAGTACATCTGCGCCTCGAGTTGAGCAGTCTTCACAGGAAAAGGATAGACGCGGTTGCCGAGTCCGGCGTTCAGGATTTGCGCGTGACCCTGTGACAAGGTGAGCAGAAGATCGGTATCGCGGACGACTCGGCAGGCCGCGAAATTATGCTGGCAGCGCAAAACAATCTTCCTGCGGAAGCCAAGCCGGCTCAGTTCTACGTCGATCAGACTGGGGCCGTAGCGGCGCGAGGAAACCAGTACGTGGGGCTGTGCGAGATAGGTCTGGAGATCGAGGGTCCGGGAGAGTCCGGGATGCCCGCTGCGGGCCATCACCACGAAAGGCTCCCCGATCAGCCGTTCTTGATGAATAGGTTCACTGGTCGTCATCGGGACGTCGATCGCGAGATCGAGGGAGCCGCTCGCGAGTTCCGCTTCCAGATCTCTGCGCTTGACCCGCGAAGTGGTAATCGACATCTCGGGCGCCTCGCGTTCCAGGCGCTGCAGCAGAGTAGGGAGCATCAAGGATCCAATGTACTCCCAAAGCGATATGTGGAAATTGCGGCGGGTCTGGGTCGGATCGAACTTGTGACTTTCGCGAAGGTTCACCTCAAGTATCTGGAGCGCTTCCCGTACCTTGTCGATCATGTTGCGAGTAAAGGGAGTGGGGATCATGTGCGCGCCGCGGCGAACGAATAGAGGATCTTTCAAGAGGTCGCGCAGACGCTTCAAAGCGTGGCTGATAGCGGGCTGGGTGAGGTTCAACTGGTGGCCGGCGCGGGTAATGTTTCCCTCGCGGTAAATCGCCTCCAGTACGACGAAGAGGTTGAGATCGACCTGGCTCAAATGCACGAAACATATATTACTCGATTCGTAAGATTCATTTGATGAATTGTAGAGGACTCGCTAGGCTGGGTAACCTGTTCGAGACAGAACCTAATTTCCAATGCATTTTGCCCCTTCAATCCGCGCCCAGGACTACCTGCAAAGGCTCGGCGCGTTCATGCAGGAACATGTGTTGCCTGCAGAGGCCAAATACTGCGGCGAGGTCCAGAATGTGGCGGACTGGCGCACCTGGAAGCAGCCGTCGACCATGGAAGAACTCAAGGCCAAAGCCAGGTCTGCAGGTCTGTGGAATCTGTTTCTTCCCGAAAAAGAGTACGGCGCAGGGCTGACGAATGTGGAATACGCTCCGTTGGCCGAAATGACGGGGCGGTGCTCGATTGCGCCCGAAGTTTTTAACTGCAATCCTCCTGACACTGGGAATATGGAGGTTCTGGTCAAATACGGATCCGAGGAGCAGCAACAACTTTGGCTGAAGGCTCTTCTGGCCGGCGAAATCCGTTCTGCTTTCTGCATGACAGAGCCGGGCGTGGCTTCTTCGGACGCAACCAACATGCAGGCCACGGCCGTCGTCGAGGGCGAGCACGTGGTACTAAACGGACGCAAGTGGTGGAGTTCGGGCGTGGGACATCCTCGCTGCCGCCTGCTGATCTTCATGGGGTTGACCGACTGCGCGGCTCCGAAATATCGACGGCACTCGATGGTTCTGGTCCCGCTGCCTACGCCGGGAGTTGAGATCGTGCGCATGATGCCGGTGTTCGGGGCTTATGACGCCCCCTTCGGTCACGGAGAGGTGAGTTTCCGCAACGTGCGCCTGCCGGTGGAGAACATTATCGCCGGGCCTGGACGTGGATTTGAGATTGCACAGGGCCGCCTCGGGCCGGGGCGCATTCATCACTGCATGCGAACCCTGGGGGCAGCGGAACGTGCTCTGGAACTCCTTTGCCGGCGATCGTTGGAGCGAGTGGCCTTCGGCAGTTCGTTGGCTGAATTGGGAGGAAATGCGGATGTGATCGCCAACGCGCGCATCATGCTAGAGCAGGCCCGCCTGCTCACTCTCAAAGCAGCCTGGATGATCGACCAACTCGGCGCCAAGGGAGCAAAAAGCGAAATCTCGCAGATCAAGGTGGTCGTGCCCAACATTGCCCTGGCGATCATTGATCAGGCCATCCAAATGCACGGAGCAGCAGGTGTGTCGGAGGATTTTCCATTGGCGGAGATGTTCGCTTCGATACGGACGTTGCGGATCGCCGACGGTCCCGACGAAGTGCATCGTGCGCTGATCGCCAAGCTGGAGTTGAGCAAATACAAGGCGAGGAAACCTGAAGCCGCCTGAAGCCTGCTCTGCGGATTACTTACCCTTAAAGACAGGAGCGCGCTTCTCCAGGAAGTGGGCCACGCCCTCTTTGAAATCTTCGCTGCGCAAACTTGCCACCATTTCCTCCACAGCAAGATCGAAAGACTCCGCCAGGGTCTGGAACATAGCCTCGTAAACCTGGCGCTTGATAACTCGCAAGGAGCGCGGACTGACCCGCGATGCGAGATCGGCAGCATATTCGTTGACCTTGTCGAGAAAGTTTTCCTGAGGGAATACCTGATTCACCAGCCCCATGCGCGAAGCTTCAGCCGCGTTAATCTGCCGCGCGGAAAATAGCAGATCAAGAGCGTTAGGAAGCCCGACGATATGCGGCAGCATCCAGGCCATGCCGTACTCGGCGATGAGCCCGCGCTGCGCAAACGTGGTCGAGAAACGGGCGGCGTCGGAAGCCAAGCGTAGATCGCAATAGAGCGCTATCACCAGACCAAGCCCCACTGCCGGACCGTTGATAGCCGCGAGGATTGGCTTCTCGATCCCGAGGAAGTAGGAATATTTCTTCTGGAAATCGGGTAGAACTCCCTCGCGTTGCCGGGAGGCACCACCCAAGCGGGAGATGGCGTCACGCGCCTCGCCTGGCAATCCCTGGGCGGCGACTGAACTCAGCAGCGACATGTCGGCGCCAGCGCAAAAGCCGCGTCCGGCGCCGGTCAGCACGATGACGCGGACGTTGTCGTCGCGTCCGGCTTCTTCGAGGCCGGCGCGCACTTCCTGTTCCATGGTGGCCGTCCAGGCATTGAGCTTATCTGGGCGGTTCAACGTGATGGTTGCGACTCGGTTAGAGACTGCGTAGATCGTTTCCTGCGTTGGCATGGGTATTCACCTGGACTGGCAGCGATGTAGATTCCAAGGGCAAGCGCTTTGCCTCGCCCGGCGTTCGCCGGCGCCCGCCGGCGCCCGCGACCATCCCGGTGGATGGAATAGCCGCAGCATGGAGCGACAGAAGCAGCTGCCTCAGAACGTGATGCGCAAGCCGAGTTGGATCTGACGTTTCGGAAAAGCAGAAGTGTAAGCGAGCGGAGTGCTGGGCGTAGCCGTCCCGCCGCCGGGAAGGACAGAGCCCGGTCGAATCCCACTCACGTTGAACGTCGTGAACCCCGGGTCAAAGCCAAAGAGAGGGCTTACCTCGTTGTTTACGCTGGCAAAATTTGTCCGGTTTGCAATGTTGAATCCTTCTGCCGTGAACTGCAGGTTAGCCCGCTCGCCCAGTTTGTGCGCCCAGCTTAAGCGGGCGTCGAAGTCGATGTAGTTGGGTCCCAGACCGGTGTCGCGCGGGGCTCCGATGGGACGTTCATTCGTGGTGTGATTGTCGCCGTTCACCTCTCCGCCGGCCAGCAAGTTGAAGGGATGTCCGCTGTGGTAGGAGAAAATCGGAGCCAACTGAAAACCCGACAGAATGCTTTGTTTCCAGGGGCTGTCGATCACGCCCGCGATTACGACTTTGTTCCGCTCGTCAAACTCGGAAACACTGCGATCGAGATTGAGGTTCGTCGGATCCTGCGGCCCGTAGTCGGTGTTGTAGTCGGTGGAGGTGTCGATCCCTTTACTCCAGGTGTAATTCCCGAACACTGAGAAGTGATTGCTGAAGCGTTTCTTGAGTTCCGCAATGCCACCATAGTAAAGACCATACGACTCGGAACTATATTGGTTGTTCTGCACAATCAGTGGATTCACAAAGCATTGAACGGCTGGATCCGCACAGGGAAGGCCCTCGGAGCCGCCCAACGGGTCGGTGGCCGCACTGGTATTCCAGTTGCGATAGGAGACTACCTGGCCGTTGGCCAGGGTCACCGTCGTAAAGGGGGCCGGAAGCAGATTGGTATCGAGCGCGATTGGGAGGTGCTGAGTGTGCGTGTAGATGCCGCTGATAGAAAAGGAGAGCCCAGGCCCGAGCTCCTGTTCAATTCCAAAGGAAGCCTGCTGAGCGATCGGGGGACGATAGCCGGGCTGGTTCACGAAAAGTACCTGTAGCGGAGAGAGCGGACCACTGTTGGTAACGTCGATGCCCAACGGGGCGATGGCGGCCGGAGTAATGCAGGCGTTATTCCCTGCGGCCGGGGTTGTGCATGCAATCAGATTGTTTGGCGCTCCCTGCGCAAAGAGCGTCTGGAAAATCGTTGCAGCCCCCTGAACACCCAAGGCCGGAATGCCGCCGATCGGATCCGCATAGATGGAAATTTCGCGATTGCAAGGGCTAGAGCCGTTGCCCGGGATTACCGGCGTCCCGAACTGCGAGACACCGCAGATCGCGGTGACGTTAGCGGCCTGATTACCTGGCACGCTGTTCCCGACTGCGGACTGGTTGCCGTTCCGCACACCCAAGCTATAGTCGACATCGGGGATCTGCACGTCCACGGGTCCGTAGAAGATTCCGTAGCCACCCCGGATCACCGTCCTGTGATTATTGAATGGGTCCCAGGCGAAGGAAACTCTGGGGCCAAAATCTTTTTCATAGGTGGTCAAGGGGGCAAATTGGCTGTCGAGATCGTAGCGCAGACCGTAGTTCAGAGTGAAGTTGGGGGTTACTTTCCAGGAATCCTGCGCGTAGAACGAGGTCAGCGGCCGGGAATAGTATGGGTAGGTCGGATCTCCGAAGCCCTGCTGGTAAACCTGGGGCAACCCCAACGTTGCCGCCTGCAGCGAGTTGAGGGTAGTGCCTGACGGAGTGGACCCTCCGGGGCAAAGATCCGGGCCCGTTGTCGGCGTGGGAGATAAGCACGGACTCACCAAGACTCCGGGCAGCGACCCAAACACAAAGCGCCCCGGGAAAAATGTGTGCGATTCCGTGTGATTGCCGCGGAGCAGCTCGTAGGCGCCAAACTTCAGAGTGTGACGGCCGTGAATCTTGGTGAAATTGTCGGCGAATTCATAGCGCCGCAGGATGGTGAGGTTGGGCAAGAAAATGTTCGATCCAATGTTGTTGATAAAACTCGGGATCTGAAGTCCCACTTGTGCGGGCACGTTGGGAATCACGTCGAAGCTGTAGTAGTCCCACTGCACGCGAGCCTCGTTCTGTGTGTTCGGATTGATCTGGCGGTACCAGGTGAGTTGCAGGTTATTGTCGTAGTCGTGGACCGAACTCCCCGCCGAATAAGCGGTCAAAGAATTTACGTCCGGCGATTCCTCCAGATCGTGCCCGTAGCGGTAGGTCACGGAAAATTCATTGTTCGCGTTAAAGTGGTGATCGAGGCGGACCGAGGCCTGGTATTCGCGCGTGTTGTAAGGAAACAGTCCTCCCTCGGTTTCAAACTGGTTTAGCAGAAATGCATTCAGGGCGGCCTGGGTGGGGGTAACGAACGGGTTCGTACCGGGATTCGGGTTCAGCGTCAAGATGCTCTGCAGAGCATAGGCGCACTGACTCGGCGGCAGGACTACTGGGGGAGCTGGGGGCGGGGGCGTTAAGCAAACCACGCTGGGCGCCGACGAACTCGCCAACCCGGCGAAGATGGCATCCTGCGCGCTCGTCGGACGAAAAATATCCGTATCCGTGAGCAGAGGAACCGCGTTCTGCGCATTCTGCAGCAGGCCTTCAAAGCCAACAAAGAGAAATGTTTTATCTTTCCGAATCGGCAAACCCACCGTTCCACCAAATTGCTGGCGAGTCAAGGTATCCTTGACCGGCGTGCCGAACGAATCCGGATCGGCAGGGTTGAAGGTCTCGCCGGGCTGCAATGCCTGGGTGAAGGAAAACGGATTCTGAGCGTCCATGGCATCGTCGCGGAAAAAACCGTAGAGACTGCCGTGAAGGTTGTTAGTGCCGGACTTGGTCACAATGTTGATGGAAGCGCCGGTGGCCCCGCCGAGGTCGGCGCCGTAGTTGCTGCGGTTGATCTGAAATTCCTGCACTGTCTCCTGGCCTACGGTCAGGCGCACGCCACCGCTGTCTCCAGAGGTCTCTCCACCGTCGACCGTTACGCTGTTGCCGCGACCGTTGCTGCCGTAGAAAGACAGGCCGCTGGTGGGCGTCTGCTTGACTCGAAAATCCTGGTCGCCGGCAAGCCGCGTGGCATCTGAAACTCCCGGCGCCAGCAACGTAAACGTAAGGTAATCGCGCCGGTCAATCGGCAGGTCGCTGATGTACTGCTGGGAAATTCTGTCGGTTTGGCTGCCTCGTTCCGTTTCTACAACGGGAGGCTGGTCCGTTACCTCGACGACCGTCGCCACCTGCGAAGGTTTCAGCTTGAAATCGGAGACGACCGTCTGTCCAATGGCGACCGTGACGCCTCTTCGAATTTGAGTCGCAAAGCCCGGCATCTGCGCACTGACATCGTAAGTGGCGGGCGGCAGCCCGGTTACCCGGAACTGATCGGTACCGTTCGTGGTTGCCGTGCGCTTCTGACCGGTCTGTGTATCGACCACATTGACCGTAGCCTTGGGCAAGGCCGCGCCGGAGGAGTCCGTTACAGTTCCAGTGATCTCTCCCGATGAGCCGACGCCCTGCGCGCGAGCCACCAAGGTTGCGAACGGCAAGCACAAAAGAATGCATGCGATTGACTTCATCGTGGAACGGACAAGAAACCGCTTCCACGAACATGCTCCGTAGCCTGAAGCCGCACGATCATGCAAACCGTTCTGTGCAAAATCCATATTCCCCCCTTGCTCAGGCCTTGTCTGAATTAGGCAAAAGGCACACTGGTACCCTTTCAGCGCGCGGCATCGGGCACGAGCGTAGCTGCGTTTTTCAGATTCATCAAATGAATTTTATGGATGACGATGTATGCTCCGAAGGAATTGGGCAACATAACCGGCGGATGGGCTGCAGACCGGGGCTGGGGTATGAATTCCATAGACTTACGGCCTCTTTTCGCCTGAGTTTGCGCGGATCGGCTGCGCGGCCAGAAATTCGAAAATCGCTTTTTGCGCGGCCTCGGGCTGGTCGGTCGAGAACAGGTGGCTGGCATGTTCGAGCAAGATGAGTCGTGCCCCGGGAATGCGCGCCGCGATCAATTCCCCGTTGCCCGGCGGGACCAGCCGGTCGGCCTTCCCGTGAATCACAAGAGTTGGAGTCGTGATCTGGGGCAAGCGGCTGAACGATTCCCACGCTAGGATGGCCTGCAGTTGAGCAAGATAGCCTGCCGTGTTGGGTGGCCAGGCGCGGCGCCTGGCAATATCTTCATCGATCAAGTGGCGCGGCGTCGCAGCGTCGTAGATAAAGGGGATCGCCGCCTCGGCTGCTTGTTCCCGGCTCATCCAGCTGCTAGCTTTCAGCATCTCGAGCGCGGCTGGCTCGGCGCGCTGCGCGTTCGGTCCGCCGGCGGCTGTGCAGCCTAGGATGAGAGACTGAACACGCCCCGGATACTGCAAGGCAAATTCCTGGGCAATCATGCCGCCCATCGAAATGCCAAAGACATGGGCGGTGGGGACGCTGGCGGCGTCGAGCACGGCTGCAGCGTCCGAAGCCATGAGAGCGATCGAGTAGGGGCCGGGAGGCACATCGCTCTGTCCGGCGCCTCGATTGTCGAGTGCGATCGTCCGGTAGGAAGTTGAAAGCGCCGGCCGGGTGCGATGCCACATGGCGGACGGGTAGCCCAGTCCCATAATCAGCAAAATCGGCGCACCCGTTCCCCGCTCGTCCCAGTAAATTTTCGTTCCTTGGTTGTCCGCAAAAGGCATTCAAGCTCCTCTTCAGAACAAATCGACTCCAGCGCCGATCAAAACCTGGATCGCCTGCGCGCGCGATCAATCCGCTGCGACTTTGAGAATCAGTTTGCCGAGGTTTTCCCCCTTGAACAGCATCAGAAAAGTGTCGGGAAAGGTTTCGAGCCCTTCGATAATATCCTCGCGCGACTTGAGTTTGCCCGCCGCCATCCAGCCTGCCATCTCGTGAACAGCCTCGGGATATCGGTCGGCATAGTCAAAGACGAGCATACCTTTCATGGTCGCGCGATTGACCAACAGCGATAAATAGTTGCTCGGACCTTGGACGGGGCCGGTGTTGTTGTATTGCGAGATGGCGCCGCAAATTACGACGCGAGCGCCGCGCGCAAGGTTTGCGAGAGCAGCCTCTAGGATGTCACCGCCGACATTGTCGAAATAAATGTTGATGCCCTGCGGGCAAGACTTCCGCAACGCGTCAATCACGTTTTCGGACTTGTAATCAATGGCTGCGTCAAATCCGAGGTCAGTCACCAGATAGCGGCACTTGTCGACGCCGCCCGCAATGCCGACCGCGCGGCAACCCTTGATTTTGGCAATCTGCCCTACCACCGAGCCCACGGCCCCAGCCGCGGCAGACACGACTACCGTGTCGCCGGGTCGAGGCTGGCCGGTTTCGAGCAAACCGAAATATGCCGTCATCCCCGTCATGCCCAACACATTGAGGAATGTTGGCAGCGGCGCTACGCGGGGATCAACCTCGATTAGACCCTCCCCCTCGGAGATGAAATATTCCTGCACGCCAAAGGTTCCAGAGACATGCTTGCCTACGACGAAATGAGGGTTCCTCGAGGCAATCACTTCGCCAAGCGCCAAAGCCCGCATTACTTCGCCGATGCCAACTGGCGGGACGTAAGATCGGCTCTGCTTCATCCAGCCACGCATGGCGGGGTCGAGAGATATAAACAAAACCCGTATCAGCAGTTCGCCGTCGTGTAATTCACGAACCGTCTCTTCCTCGTAGGTCCAGTCCGTGTGCTTCGGCATTCCCACGGGGCGGGAAGCGAGAGTGAATCTGTGATTGACGAATGCCATGATGGTTTCCTTTCCAGTCATACGATGTAGCGCTCACTGGATAAAAGTCGAGCGGCAATCTGGCGGCGCAAGGCCACGGAGTTCACCGGCGTGTGATCCGCATAGCCTCGCATGGTCACGAGGTGCTTGTGCAAGATGTCTCCTTCGCAGCAGGCACTCAGCACTGTGCGTGAGAACCCCTCAATTCGGACCATCGCATCGCGCAGGTATACAGCACAGATGTCGAGGGCGATCCCGCTCTTGCTTGAGGAGGTCAGCTTCTTGCTGCGGAGTAGGCTGGACTCCATGGCAAAGACCTCCATCGCAATATCGGAGAGGTTCATGATGACCTCCTGTTGCTTTTCAAGCTGAGCGCCGTATTTTTCGTGGGCGACTGCAAGCGTCAGGAGGAACATTTTCTTCGCGTTGCGAACGAGGCGGTCTCCTTCGGTAACACCAGGCTTTTCGTTCGAGAGGCTGGGGTTTTCGCTCTGATTCAAGACGGAGCGCGCTGCTTCGAAAAGAGGTAACTGCCCGCGGGCCGCACGTTTCAAAGGCATGCCCATAATGACCAGGCGGTTGATTTCGTTAGTACCTTCAAAGAGGCGGTTTATGCGCGAATCGCGATAGGCTCGCTCGACTGCGTAGTCCTGATGAAAACCGTAACCGCCATGGATCTGGACGCCTTCGTCCACCACATAGTCGAGCATTTCGGTCGCGAAGACTTTCACCATGGAGCATTCCGCCGCGTACTCCTCGACCGCCTGCATCTCCGTGATCGAACTCTGTCTTCGCTCGGCGGATGTGGCCTGCATCTGGCTTTCGATGAGTCCCGCTACGCGCCAGATCATGGACTCGGCTGCAAAAATCCGTATGGCCATCTCGGCAAGTTTGTGCTGAATAGCGCCGAAGTCGGCGATGGCGCAGCCAAAGGCTTTTCTCTGCTTCGCGTATTTGATGCAGATGGCAAGCACATTCTTGGCGGCGCCGACGGACGCGGGTCCGAGTTTCAAGCGTCCGATATTAAGCACGTTGAATGCGATTACATGACCGCGCCCGATTTCTCCCAGGACGTTCTCGACGGGAACAGCTACGTTGTCGAGATAAACCGCGGTGGTGGAGGTGCCGCGAATCCCCATCTTATGTTCTTCGGCGCCGCTGCTGACGCCCGGAAAGGCTCGCTCCACAAGGAAGGCGGTGAACTTCTCGCCTCCGACTTTGGCGAAGATGGTGAACAGATCCGCTGCCCCACCGTTGGTGATCCACATCTTCTGGCCGTTGAGTATGTAATGCTTCCCATCGGGAGCGAGGTCGGCACGAGTTCGCGCGGCAAGAGCATCGGAACCGGCCAATGGTTCCGTGAGAGCGTAAGCAGCCAACAGTTCCATGCGAGCCAATCGAGGCAAATATTGTTTCTTCTGTTCAGGAGTGCCGAAGTACACAATGGGCAGGGTGCCGATGCCAGTGTGCGCGGAGTGCCAACCGGCATAGGAGGCGTCGCGTCCCATATGCTCAGCGGCGACCATCAGCGAGGGCAAGTCCATTTCCATACCGCCAAATTCTTCCGGGATGGTCATGCCTGTAAGACCCAGTTCCGCGGACTTGCGCAGTACCGCGAGAGCAGCGCCCGGCTGTTTGTCGCGGATGGCGGGAAGATGGGGTTCGACTTCGCTGGCCCAGAACTCATCGATCATGCGGCCGATCGCAAGATGCTCCTCGGTGAGATCTTCCGGAGAGAATACCTGGGCGGGCAGGACATCTTCAAAGAGAAAAGCTGAGCCTCTTGTCTTGCCGGGAATTTCTGTTAGTGTCGTCATGATTCCGATGCCCCCTTTTGAAATTAACCATCTGAGTTTGTTAAAAGAATTCGAAGGCCGCGAACTGCCCGCGACGGAGTGGCTCATCCTGACACAGGACCGCATCCAGAAGTTCGCGGACGCGACCGAGGACCGGCAATGGATTCACGTCGACCCGGAGCGAGCCGCGCGGGAGTCGCCATATGGCGGCGCTATTGCTCACGGCTTCCTCACGCTTTCGCTGGTGAGCTATTTTTCGGGACAGGCGATTCGAGTCCGGGAGGGAGTCGGGGCACGCGTCAACTATGGACTGAACCGCGTGCGCTTTCCATCGGCGGTGCGTGCGGGTTCGGCGATTCGCGCCCGCGTGACCCTGCTCTCGGTAAAAGAATCGGCAGCGTTCGTGGATATCATTTTCTCGGTGACGATCGAGACTCGAGGTGCAGACAAGCCCGCCTGCGTGGCGGAATGGTTGGTGCGGTATTACCGGGCGTGACGGGACGTGGAACTGGCAATCGATCATATTGTCCTGCTCTCCGCGCAGTGTAGCGAGGCGCGCATGAGGACCGCGATCCGATCGGGCATGGTGGCAAATCGTCCATCGTGCGTGAGCCCACGCGCGTAGCGAAAAAAGATCTGCTGAACAATCACCGCGACCTTGAAACGCGCGAAGGTCAAATAGAAGACGATGTCGTCGATATCGCGGCCGGTCGCCTGGGCATAGCGTTGAGCCAGTTGGGCTCGCGTCAGTGTGCCGGGGAGCGTAGTAGGGGCAGAACAGATTTCCTGCAGCTCGTCGGGGTCACTGGGATCGGTCCAATAGGCCAGGGTTGTGCCCAGATCGGATAGAGGGTCGCCCAGCGTACACATCTCCCAGTCCAGAACTCCGGCTATCTTAGTAATGTCATTCGAGTCGAGCACTACGTTGTCGTACTTGTAATCGTTGTGAATGAGGGTCGCGTCGGTCGACGCTGGGATGTTCTGCATAAGCCAGGTCGAGATGGGTTCGACTTCAGGCAGGTCGTGAGTTGCTGAATTGTGGTAGCGCTCGATCCATCCCCTCACCTGGCGTTCGAGATAACCCTGCGGCTTACCCAAATCGCCCAGGCCGATTTTGTGGTAGTCGACGGCGTGCAAGCGCGCGAGGTTGTCGAGGAAAACTTCGCTCAGCTGGCGCGCCATGGGGGGCGACAGCAGCAGGCCGGGGGGCAGTTGCCGGCGCAGGATGATCCCGCAAATCGGCTTCATGAGGTAGAAAGGAGCATCGAGAACAGAAAGATCGTCGCAATAGAGAATCACTTTGGGCGAGACCGGATACGTTTCGTGCAACTTGGATAGCACGCGATACTCGCGGCCCATGTCATGGGCAGATTTGACCCGGCTGCCGAACGGCGGCCGGCGGAGCACAAATTCACGACCGCCCCAGGTCACGCGATAAGTCAGATTCGAATGACCGGAGGGAAACTGCTCGACGGTCACTGGACCTGGGCCGTCGAAGTGCCCGCTCAGGTACGCACTGAGTCGAGCCAGGTCAAGTTCTTCCCCGGCTCTGACGGCTACTGAGTGATCACAGGAGGCAGCCATGGATTTCAAACTCTTCGTCGCTGTCTTTCCGAAGCTGTAAACTATCTACCGATACGTAAGCAAAGACTCGTCCTCGAGATGAGGGTGCGCGTTGAACGCACTCAGCGTGAAACGACTACCAGAACTCAGAAACTCGGTGAACGAG
>Ga0210388_10001816_pt1 | contig 16753 bp, 14 predicted proteins | sample IncBWC19OmetaG_FD_155485 | JGI IMG/M metagenome (GOLD analysis project Ga0210388, IMG submission 155485) | Forest soil microbial communities from Barre Woods Harvard Forest LTER site, Petersham, Massachusetts, United States - Inc-BW-C-19-O ...
GCGCGATCCGGCTTGAGGGTCGCACCTTTCATCTCGCCGCCCACGCGTTGGTTCGCTACCGCCTCGGACCCCGGTGGCTGGCGGGCATGCGGCGCTGCGGGCGGCCGGGCGGCCGCTGGTGGCCCGGCGAGATCCTGATCCTTCCCGACGGCTCGGATAGTCGTCTTCGGCGCCTGCGCTACACGGGCCCGGGAGCCGTGCTGGTCGCCATCGAGCACGAGCGTGGCGGACGCGCCGTCGAGCGTGGGGCCGCGGGTACGGCCCGGCGCGGACACGGTCCTGCGCTGCGACTCAGACAACGCGGCGCAGCGCGCCGGCTCGACCGCGGCCAGGTGATCGCGCTCGCGGCCGGGGCGCGACTGATCGTCACCGCGGGAGCGAGCAGGAGCGACTGAGCGTGGGCGAGCCGATCGCGTTCGTCTACGGGAACTGTGTCTTTGCGCAGAGTCTCGACGATGGATGGGCCGCGTTCGCCGTTGAGGTCAGCTCGTACGCCTGGCTGAGCGAGGAGGCAAAGCGCGCTCGTTTCCTCGCGCTCATCGGCGCCTTGGAGGCGATCGAGGCGGACGTGCAGATCCTGCGTGTGTGCCGTCGCTGGAGCGCGGAGCACTACGCCCGCGCCTTGCAAGAGCAGAACATCACGGTGGCAGCCGACGACGCTCGCGCGCGTGCCTACGAGCGCTACATCGAGGCGCACGCCCGCCGCCTCGGGGACGTCGGGGCGGCCGAGCCTGTGCTGTTTCTGCTTGTCAGCCTGCGCGAGCCCGAGCGTGACGTCGCCTCATACGTCTCGCGAGCAGCGGGACAACATCCGCGGCAGTGGTGGACCGGGCTCAGGCGGACGCTCGCGCAACGCGACGGACGGATCATGAGCGCGTCTGAACTCGAGCAGGCCCGGGTGCGAGCCGACCAGGTGCACGCACGCCTCGAGGATTTCCTGCCGGTTCGCGCAGCCCGCGGCGCGGAGCTGCAATGGCTGGTGCGCAGGGCGTACTGCAGGGGGCTGGGCGAGCCTGTCATCGACGGGCTGCACGAGCCCCGCGCGCTCGTGTTCGAGCGCAACGGAGAGGCGGTGCTCGCGCCGCTGGAGGCCGATGTGATGCGGTGGGCCGACGGCTACGTCGAAAACCGTGGCCGGGTGCTGAAGGTCGAGTCCGAGCGCGGCACCAGCTGGCAGGCGCACCTGGTGATGGGCGCGCTGCCGGAGCGCACGCAGTTCCCGGGGCCGCGTTCGGAGCTGATGTTCGCGCCGGTGGAGAGTCTCCCGTTCGGCCTCGATCTCTCGCTGAACGCACGGTTTCTGCCAAACGAGCTGGCGCTCAGGCTCGCCAGGCGGCGGATCCAGGACGCCGACCAGATCGTTCGCGCAGAGTCCGGTGGCGAGCAGGGCGTTTCCGATCTGGGCTACGAGCGGACGCAGGAGGCGAGGGACCTGCTCGCCTATCTGCAGGCCTCGAGCAAGCCGCCGCTGTTGCGGGCGACCCTTGCGATCGCTGTGGCGGGCGCCTCTGAGCAGGAGCTGGAGGCTCGGGTCGAGATGTGCCGGCGCGCCTATGGAGAGGTGCGCCTGCATCGCCCGCTGGGCGACCAGCTGCAGCTCTTCTATCAGCACCTCCCAGGGCAGCGCACCCGACTTGCGGGCTACGACGACACGCTGACAGCGGAGCAGGTGGCGGCGATGATGCCGACCGCCACGCACGCGGCCGGTTCGCGCAGCGGTTTCTACCTGGGGCACACGCTGTCGAGCTCCAGGCAACCGGTGCTGTTCAATCTGCGCGAGGGCTCTGACAGCAACCGCAACGCGGCGGTGCTCAGCGTAGGGGCGCTCGGCTCGGGCAAGACGACGCTTGCGCAGAAGCTCGAGTACGAGGCGTTCCTGCAGGGAGCGAGGGTGGTCGACTGTGATCCGAAGGGCGACCACCGCTTCCACCTGCTGCCAGACGTGATCGCGCACGTGGAGTGCGTGACGCTGCGGCCGGACCCGGCGCTGCGCGGGATGCTCGACCCGCTGCGGGTGGCGCCGGCGCACCTGCGCCAGGACGCTGCGGTCTCGTTCCTGCGCGACCTGCTGCCCGGCCGGGCCGAGCCGGCGTGGGAGACAGCGGTGGTCGGAGCGGTCGACCGCGTCCTCACACGCTGCTCGCAGCCCACCTGCCGCGAGGTGGTACGTGCGCTCGAGCAGGGCGATGACACCGACGTGCAGGTTGGCAAGGCGCTCGACGTCTACGCGCGCTCGGGGCTTACGCAGCTCGGCTTTGCCGACCCGGCCGTGAGCCTGCCCACCGTGGGTGAGCACCAGGTCACCTACCTGCCGATCCGGGATCTGCCCAGCCCGCCGCCCGGCATGCCGCGCTCCGAGTACTCCCAGGCGGAGCGCGTCGGCGAGCAGATCGTGCGCCTGATCGCGATGTTCGCGATGCACCTGATGGGATCCGAGCGGCAGCGGCTGAAGCTGTTCTCGTTCGACGAGGGCTGGCGTCTCCTGGGTGACCCCGTCGGCCGCGCGCTGCTCGCGTCCCTCCAGCGGATGGGCCGCTCCGAGCTGGCAGTGCCGATCATCAGCACGCAGCTCGTGACCGATGCGCTGATCGGGGAGCGCGAGTCGCTCGAGAACCTGATCGGTGCGACGTTCGTCTTCGGGATGCGCTCGCAGACCGAGGCCAAACGCGCCCTGACCCTGCTCGGCCTGGACCCGCACGACACGCGGATGTGCCAGAGCGTGCTCGAGCTGGAAGCCGGGCGTTGTCTGTTCCGCGACCACCGCGGTCGTGTCGAGGCGATCCAGGTCGACGTGGTGCTGCCGTCGCTGCTGCGAGCTTTCTCGACTACGCCAGCGAGCTGAGTGCGCTCGCCGTGGAGCGCTCGCACAAGGCTCGCGACGCTCGCGCTGCTTGCGCTCGCAGCGAACGGGGTGGCAGCCGCCGGCGCCGAAAGCCGCCCCGCGGAGCCCGGAAACCCGCCCGCAGCGAGCTCCTCAAGCGCGGCTGGCGGCGCTCCCGCGCTGAACACGGCTCCGAGCGACGCGCCGCTGAGCACCGGCGCGCGCGCCCTGCCCGCCGCCGGCGGCGAAGAAGCCGCCGGCGAAGCTTCGCCGGCCGAGGTGGACCCGCTCGTGAGCAACGGTCTCGGCAGTCCGACCTGCAACGGGCCGCTGGCCGGCGAACTCGCGGCGTCGGGGAGGCGCAACTGCGAGACCTCGGGGTTCGCGGCGGCGGCGGCGCCCACCGGCGACTACGGGCTCGATGTGCACATCGATACCGGCGTGCTCGGCTTCAGCACCGGCGGGCTGCTCAGCACCGTGCAGGACCTGGTCGTCACGCCGCTGTGGATGGCGCTCGTGTGGGCAGTGCACGCACTTGTGGTGATGCTCGAATGGTGCTTCACGATCGATCTGCTCGACAGCGCCGCCGCTGCAGGCCTCGGCGGCGGCCTGCGCCGCATGCAGGCCGCATTCACGCAGCCGTGGCTGGCGCTGGCACTGGCGGTCGCCTCTGCGCTCAGCCTGTATCACGGCCTGATCCGCCGTCGCGTGGCCGAGACTCTCGGCGAGGCACTCGTGATGGTGGCGATGATGGCGGGCGGCCTCTGGATCATCATCGATCCGACAGCCACGGTGGGAGCGCTCGGCGCGTGGGCGAATCAGGCCAGCCTTGGAACGCTCGCCGTTGCTGCCAGCGGTACACCGTCGGCCCCTCGACAGGCGCTCGGGGACAGCCTCGCGACTGTCTTCACCACCGCGATCGAGGTGCCCTGGTGCTATCTCGAGTTCGGGGACGTCGGCTGGTGTCGTGAGCCATCGCAGCTGGATCCCGGCCTGCGTGCCGCCGCCTTGAAGATCGCTGGGCACGAGGCGTCCAACCTTGCCTGCGAGCCAAACGACGCGCTCATCCCGACATGTGCGCAGATCCACGGCGCCGAAGCGAAAGCCCTCGAGCGCAGCGCCGAGCTGCTGCGTGATGCGCAGAGCAACGGCGAGCTGTTTCTCGCCCTGCCAGCGAACGGCGTCGCCCGCAACTCGATCAACGAACAGGGATCGCTGCTACGTGCGCTGTGCCAGAGCAGCGAAGCGACCAACTGTCAGGGTCCCACCGCCGCGCAGGCGGAGTTCCGGACCGACAGCGGCACATGGCCGCGTGTTGGAGGTCTGCTGCTGATCGCGGGTGGTCTGCTCGGCATGTTGCTGCTGTTCGCGTTCGTCGCTCTGCGGCTGCTCGCCGCCGGGCTCTTCAGCCTGCTCTACCTGCTGCTGGCCCCGGCGATGGTGCTGGCTCCGGCGTTTGGCCAAGCAGGACGCACGCTGTTTCGAAGATGGGCGCTGCAGCTGCTTGGCGCGGTGGTATCGAAGCTGGTCTTCTCGTTCCTGCTCGGCGTCATCCTCGCGGTCGTCACCGTTCTTTCGAGTCTCCAGGCGCTCGGGTGGTGGACGCAATGGCTGCTGATGTCCGCCTTCTGGTGGGGGGCATACCTGCGACGCCACCAGCTGTTCGGCACAGCAGGCGCCGGCCTCGCCGACGCGGGCGCCTCGACAGAGCGCGCGCGGCGCCGCTCCCTCGCGCGGACCGTCGGCAGCGTGCTCGAACGGCCCCGAACGGGCATGGCCGTCGCGCGCTGGAGCAGGAGCAGGCGCGCGAAGCACGCGCCCGGCGGGCGCGATCGCAAGCTCGCGCGCGTCGGACACGAGCGCGCCAGAGCGGCAGCCGACGAGCAGGTCGCGCGCACACTCGAGGGCGAGCACCGCGGTGCGACCGAGCGCGCCGCGGCCGCTCCCGAGACCCAGCACGGTCTGAGCGCTCACCGAGTCCGCATGCAGCGCCTCGATCGCGAGCGCGCGAGCGCGCTTGCCGCCGGCGACACCCGTCGTGCGCTCGAACTGGGTCATCGCGCCGACCGCATACGCGGTGAGGTCGATCACGCGCAGCAGGCGCTCGGCACCGCGCAGCGCATCACGCGCGCTGGCCAGCAGGCGCACCGCCGCACGGGTGTCGTGTATTCACGCGAGCGGCACGAGCAGCAGGGCCGGCTGCTCGACGCGCAGGCAGCGTTGCCGTCGCGGGGCCGCCCGTCCGCGAGCGGGGAGCGACGCGACTACGCCGCGCTCGCCGGTCTCGCGGAATACACGCGCGAGGAGTATGGACGTCTCGGCTCTCGCGCTCAGCGTGCCGCGCGCCTGGAGATCGACCGCGAGCTGGCGCTGCGGAGGGAGCTGGGCGAGGCCGCGCGCGTAGTAGGCCGCGATGACACAGACAGCGGGCTTGGCCGCCGCGAGCGGCGCAGGGCGGCGAGGAAGTTCGACAGCGCGCTGCAGCGAGGTCTCCACGAAGCGGGCCACAGCCTGCCGGCATCGATGCGCGAGCGCTCACGTCTGGAGGCATGGCAACAAGCGGGGCGCGCGGAGAACTCGCGCACGAGCGACGCCGCAGCCGGTCGCTCGAGCGTGATGCAGGATGCGCACGAGGTCGCGGCACGGCGCAAACGACAGCTCGGCAGGCATCGGCCTTGAGTCAGACGAGCAGCCCGAGCGTCGCCGTGCGCGACGGCGGCGGGCGTGTCGGGACGCGCGTGGTCGCGCTGGCCGCCGCGGCCGCTGCACTCGCGTTCATGCTCCTCACGGCGCTCGCACTGCTGAGCGGCGCGTCGCTGGGGGCGGGCAGCGTCCAGCCCGCCGAAGTCCCAGGCGGGGCTGTCTCGACGCTCGCGACGGCCGAAATCCCGCCGTTGTACCTGCGCCTGTATCAGTTGGCCGCGCGGCGCTACGGCTTGAGCTGGGCGATTCTCGCCGGGATCGGCAAGGTCGAGTGTGACCACGGTCGCGATCCAGATCCGTCGTGCACACAGGAGGGTGCAGTCAACTCAGCCGGCGCCGGCGGGCCGATGCAGTTCATCGCGTCGACCTGGGCGCGATTCGGGGTCAGTGCCGAAGGCAACGGGCCGCCTGACCGGTGGAACGCACGCGACGCAATCTACGGCGCCGCCAACTTCTTGCGTGCCTCGGGCGCGCCGGAAAGCTACTCCCGGGCCCTGTTCGCGTACAACCACGCGAGCTGGTACGTGGCGGAGGTCGAGAGCTGGGCGAGGAAGTACAGCGCCGCAGCGTTCGCGCAAGCGGCAACTGCGGGAGCGGGGAGGCCTGAAGGCGCGGATACAGCACTGGTCGGCGAGAGCCCGACGCCGGTGCTGTTCGTATCGGGCCGGCAGGCGGAGCTCGCCCCAGGCGACGGGCACCTCGCGCTCGTTCCCGCCGGCGTGCCGGCGACCGTTCAGGCGATGGTCGTTGCCGGAAACGAGTTGCAGGATCTCCCCTACGGCCCAGACGGACACCCCGATCCGTTGGGGGCATCGCAGGAGGACTGCTCGAGCACCGTCAACTACGTGCTCTATCGCGCGGGAGTACGTCCATTTGAGGAAATAATCCGCGAGAACCCGCTAGCACAGGACTATGTCAACTGGGGCGCGCCGGGTCCGGGCCGCTGGGTGACGATCTATGCGACCGACAGCCCGACTCCGCACGTTTTCATGCTCATTGCAGGGTTGAGGCTTGACACCAGCCACGATGGCACCGACGTCGGGCCCAATCGCTACGAAGACGGGCCGCGCTGGCGGATCCTCGATCAGATTCCCGCCTGGGCGCATTGGTCTGTGCGTCATCCGCCGGGGTTGTAAGGTGCCCACCGTGCCGGCCCGCGAGGTGAGCTATCTGTTGATCGGAGGAGGCCTGGCCTCGGCGAACTGCGCGCGCTGGCTGCGCGAGGAAGGAGCCGACGGTGACGTGCTGCTGGTTGGGCGCGAGCCGGACCCGCCGTACAACCGGCCGGAGTGCTCCAAGGGCTACCTGCGCGGCGAAGAGACGCGCGAGGAGCCGATGTTCCGCCCGCTCGAGTGGTGGTCTGAGCAGCGCGTCGAGCTACTGACGCGCACGAGCGTCACGAGCGTCGATCTCGACACCCGCACCGCCGCGCTGTCCAACAAGGAGCAGGTCCGCTTCGAGAAGGCACTGTTCGCCACCGGCGCCAACGTGCGTCGCCTGAACGTCGGCGGCTGCGAGCTCGAGCAGATCCACTACCTACGTACGCTCGGCAACTCCGACGGGATCCGCGAGGGGGTCGCCGACGCCGAGCACGTGGTTCTGATCGGGGGCTCCTTCATCGCCTGCGAGGTGGCCGCGTCCCTTACGAAGATGGGCAAGCGCGCGACGATCGTCATGCAGGAGCAGGTGACGCTCGAACGCAACTTCGGTGAGCGCGCCGGACGCTTCTTCCAGGAGCTGCTCGAATCGCACGGCGTCAGCTTCCACGCGGGCGATGAGCTCGAGCGCTTCGAGGGCGAGGAGCGCGTCGCCAAGGTCATCACCCGGCGCGGGGTCGAGCTGGCGGCAGACGCGGTCGTGATCGGCGCCGGCGTCGCGCCGGACGTGCAACTTGCCCGGAAGGCCGGGCTCGAAATCGGCGAGCTTGGCGGCGTGCGCTGCTCGTCGCGCCTGCAGAGCTCGGTCCCAGGCGTGTTCGCCGCGGGCGACATCTGCGAATACGAGTCGGTCGTCAACGGCGGTGCACGGCTGCGAATCGAGCACTGGGACGTGGCCTTCAATCACGGCAAGACCGCCGCGCTGAACATGCTCGGCAGGGACATCCCTCACGACGTCGTCCCATATTTCTATTCCGTATTTGCCGACTGGGGCGAACTCGAGTCGGTCGGGCCTGCGTATGAGTGGGACGAGGAGATCACGCGCGGCTCCTTCGAGGCCGGCGCCTTCACCAACTGGTACCTCGAGGGCGGCGCCCTCAAGGGCGCGCTCACATGGGGTCGCTCCGACGACCTCGACGCCGCACGGCGGCTGATCGCCTCAGGCAACGAGCTCGATCAACGCCAGCGCGCCGCGCTCGCCGACGTCGACTCTGATCTGTCCACCATCGGCGTCTAGGCCCACGCGGACCACCTCGCCTTGACGGGCCTCTCACTGCTCGCCGCCGGCGTCCCGCAGTTCACGCACGAAGCCCGGCAGCTGCTGCGCGCTCCCGGCCAGTTCGAGTGGTCGACGATCACGCTGCTGGCGCTCGCCGTGTACGTGTACGCCGTCGAGGTCCAGCGTGCCAACTGGAGCGTCGTGCTCGCCGGCCTCGCTTTCTGGCTGATGGACTGGGCCAACGAGATCATCAACGCGCTCGTGCTGCACTTCAACGGTCACGCCGCGCTGTGGACCGTCACCGGCCACAGCAGCTTCGTGATCCTGATCGGGCTCAACATCGAGATAACGCTGTTCTTCGCGATCAACGGCATCGTCTTCGCGAAGCTGCTGCCCGCCGAGCGCTCGGCGCGGATGCTCGGCGTCCCGAGCCGCTGGGCGATGGCCGTAGCGCTGTCGTTCGTGTCGGTCGGCGTCGAGCTGCTGCTGCACGCCGACGGCGTGTTCCACTGGTACTACTGGTGGTGGAACGTCGCCAGCTTCCCGGTGATCGTCGTGTTCGGCTACCTGACGTTCTACGTCGTCTCGTTCACCGTCTACTACGCGCCGCGCCCGCGCCAGATCCAGATCGTCGGCGTCTTGGCGGGCGTCGATCTGCTCGCCGGGCTCGTGTTCGGACCGCTGCTCGGCTGGATCTAGCCCTCTTGGGCTGCGCGACGTGGCGTCCTCGCAGCCGGGGGCTGGAGCGCGCATCGCGCCGCGTCCCCGCTACGCCTCCTCGCCGCGCGACGCCGCGAACCCGGTCGCCACGCGCGTCAGCTCGTGCGAGGAGATCACGCGGTCGATCAGGCCGTACTCACGCGCCTGCTCAGCCGTGAAGTACCGATCGCGGTCCATGTCGTCGTGCACGCGCTCGAGCGACTGGCCGGTGTGCTCGGCGTAGATCTCGTCGATGTGGCGGCGCAGCTCGAGCGTCTCACGCGCGTGGATCTCGATGTCCGCGGCCTGGCCCTCGAACCCGCCCGAAGGCTGATGAATGAGGATGCGGCTGTTCGGCAGCACCATGCGCTTGCCCGCGGCGCCGCCCGCCAGCAGCAGTGAGCCCATGCTCATCGCCACGCCGAAGCAGATCGTCTGCACGTCGGGCTTGATGAACTGCATCGTGTCGTAGATCGCCAGGCCGGAGTACACCACGCCGCCGGGCGAGTTGATGTAGAGCGAGACGTCCTTGTCGGCGTCCTCGCTCTCGAGGTGCAGCAGCTGCGCGACCACCAGGTTCGCGACCTGGTCATCGACGGGCGTGCCGATGAACACGATGCGCTCGTTCAGCAGCCGCGAGTAGATGTCGAACGAGCGCTCCCCGCGCGCGCTCTGCTCGACGACCATCGGAATCAGTGGCATCTCGGCTATCCTTTCGACAACTGGTCAGTTGTCAAACACAATAGCAACCAGATGGTTGTCAAGCGGGAGGTCGCGATGGCGGTACGACGTGAGATCGAGGTCGACGCCGCGCCCGAGGAGGTGTGGGAGGCGCTCGCCACCGAGGAGGGGCGCGAACGCTGGCTGGACGAGCCCGAGCGCGACATCCACGTCGAGTCGTTCGATGCACCGCATCGGCTCGTGTGGTGGTGGGCGGGTGCACAGGAGCCGGCGACGCGCGTCGAGTTCCTGATCGTCGCCGGCGCCGAATCCAACCAGCCCACACGCGTGATCGTGATCGAGAGCGAGCCTGCGTTCCCGCTGGCGATGCTCGCCTGCGGCTTCAACCGGGTGCTCGCTTGAACGACCCCGTGGGCGAGGTCTTCGGGGCGCTCGCCGACCCGACGAGGCGCCTGATGGTCGAGCAGCTGCTGCGCGAGGGCACCACGAGCGTGCCGGCGCTCAGCGCCGTGCTGCCGATCACGCGCCAGGCTGTCGCCAAGCACCTCGCGGCGCTCGACAACGCCGGTCTCATCGAGCGTGCCCCAGCCTCGGGGCGCGAGGTCCACTACAGGCTTCGCGCGCGAGCGCTCGCACCCGCCTCGGCCTGGCTGAGCGGCGCCGAAGCCGCGTGGGGCAGACGCCTGTCGCGTCTGAAGGACGCCGTCGAGAGCGACCCGGCGCAGTGAGGAGGCGCACCGCAGGCCTGGGCATTTTGGGGCTCCTGATCGTCGCATTGGCGGGCTGCGGGCTGATCACAGCCGCCGCGCCGACGACCGTCCGGCTGCTCGTCACGAGCGAATTCGGCGCACGTGTGCTGCACCGCACCGGCGCGCTGCAGGCCAGCGCCCACGAGACGGTGCTGGGTCTGCTGCGCCGCTACTACGCCGTTGGCGTCAGCGCCGACGGACGTCAGGTGCAGAGCATCGACGGCGTCCCCGCCGCGACGAGTGCCGCCGCAGGCCAACCCTCGGCGCATTGGTTCTACTACGTCAACGGCGTACAGAGCTCGAGCTCGCCCGCCACGAGGAGCGTGTACCCGGGCGATCATGTCTGGTGGGACCTGCACGACGCCAGCCACAGCGAGGACGCCGCCGCGCTCGTCGGCTCCTTCCCCGAGCCGTTTCTCAACGGCACCGAAGGCAAGCGCCTGCCGGTGCGGATCGAATGCGTCTCCGCGTCCGGTCCCGCCTGCCGCGCCGTCACCGCCGGTATGCGCGAATCCGCGGTACCGGCCGCTGTCGCGGCGGTCGGCAGCGGCGGCGCTCCGGAAACGTTGCGCGTGCTCGTCGGGCCGTGGGCGCGGATCGGTGGCGAACTCGCCGTCGAGGGCGTCGCACGCGGTCCGAGCGTCAGCGGCGTCTATGCAACGTTCTCAGCTGACGGCCGCACGCTCACGCTGCTCGACCGCCACGGCCGGGCGGTGCAGCAACTGACTGGCGACGCGGGCCTCGTTGCGGCGACGCAAAGTGCCAAGGAACAGCCGGTTTGGCTCGTCACCGGGACCGATGAAGCCGGCGTCGAGCGCGCCGCACGCGCCTTCAACCGCACCGCGCTCGCCGATCACTTCGCCGTGGCGCTCGCATCCGGCGCCGCAATCGCGCTCCCCGCGCGTTGACCCTCGCTTTACTCGACGCCCTACCCTTGTGAGGGTATGTCCGAACACGCCTACACCGCGAGGGCCCTGCCCCGGCGCCGTGACGTCAGGTCGCCCGCGCGCCCCGGTGCGATCAGCGCGCTCGGCGTCGCCGTGCTCTGCGTGGCGGGGTTGGCGATTGTCTGGACGCTCGCCTCGCAGGTGCCGATCGTGCGCGTCAAGGACGCGGTCGCGCTGTACGACTTCACGCTGCTGAGCGGGCCCCGCATCGATCGGCCCCTCAACGTGCTGCTGCAGCTGCTCGAACCAGCGCAGTTCGTGCTGTGGGGAGTCGCGCTCGTGGCAGTCGCGCTTGCGCGCGAGCGCCCGCGCGTCGCCCTGGCGGTCGTCGCGCTGATGACACTCGCGCCGTTCACCAGCGAGACCCTCAAGCCGCTCCTGGCCCAGCCCCACGATCAGGTCGGCGCCGTCAGCATCGGCGCCGCGTCGTGGCCCAGCGGCCATTCGACCGCCGCGCTCGCGCTCGTCCTGTCGGCGGTGCTCGTCGCGCCGCGGCGGCTGCGCCCGCTGGTGGCGAGTCTTGGCGCGGCATTTGCGCTCGTCGTCGGTTGCGCGCTGCTGATCCTCGCCTGGCACATGCCGAGCGACGTCATCGGCGGCTACCTCGTCGCCGGGCTGTGGGCAGCGCTGCTCGTCGCCGCGCTGCGCGCCGCCGAGCGCCGCTGGCCGACGCACGCCAGCGCCTAGCTCTCCCGTCCGTGGTGCGCGGACTCGTGCGCTCCAGGCTCCCACAGAGCCTCCTCGTCCTGCGCGCCGGCCGCGGCGGCATCGCCGTCGCTCGGCCTGTTGGCGGCGCGGCCGAGGATGAACAAAAGGTCTGACAGCCGGTTCAGGTAGCGAACGACCTCGGGATTGACGTCCGCGCCGACGGCGATCACGCGCCGCTCGGCGCGCCGGCACACCGTGCGAGCCACGTGCAGATGAGCCGCCGCCGGGGTGCCGCCCGGGATCACGAACGAACGCAGCGGCTCGAGCGTCGCGTTGACCTCGTCGCAGGCGCGCTCCAGCCATTGCGTGTAGTCGGCGCCGACGCGCAGACGCGGGCGCTCCTCGCCGGTGGAGGACGCGGGCGTCGGGACCGACAGGTCGGCACCGACGTCAAGCAGGTCGTTCTGCACGCGGCGCAGCCACTCGGCGAAGCGCTCGGGCATGCTCGGCGCCAGCAGCGTCACGCCGATCACCGCGTTCAGCTCGTCCACCGTGCCGTACGCCTCGACGCGCGGATGCAGCTTGGACACCCGGCTCATGTCTCCCAGGTGCGTCTCGCCGTCGTCGCCGAGCTTCGTGTAGATGCGGGTGAGGTTGACGGTCATAGCCAGATCCGGCATCCAGCCGGCTCCTCTGATGATAAGGGCCGCCCTCCTGGCGGCGTTAACGGCCTTCGGTCTCCAGATCCGGCCTCGAGTCTCGGACACCGGACTGCCGTTCATGCGTGCGATCAGATACGTTCTCGCACCTCGTATGAGGATCGGTGTCCCGAAGGAGACCGCGGCAGGAGAGCATCGTGTGGCGCTCGTGCCGGAGGTCGTCAGCAAGCTGCAGGCGAAGGGGCTGGACGTCGTCGTCCAGGCCGACGCCGGTGCGGACGCACTGCTGACCGACGCGGCATTCACCGCGGCGGGGGCGCACGTCGCGACCGATGCCGCGGAGGTTTGGCAGAGCGACATCGTCGTCACGATCGCGCCACCGGACCCCGAGGCGATCCGCGGGCTCGGCTCCGGGACGATCCTGATCGGCTTCCTCGCACCCCTCACCAGCCCGCAGACGACGCGCGCGCTCGCCGACGCGAAGGCGACCGCGTTCGCGATGGAGGCGATCCCGCGGATCTCGCGGGCGCAGGCGATGGACGCGCTCTCCTCGCAGAGCAACGTCGCGGGCTACCGCGCGGCGCTCCTCGGCGCCGAGGAAATGGGCCGCTTCTACCCGATGCTGATGACCGCAGCGGGCACGATCCCGCCGGCCAAGGTGCTGGTGCTGGGCGTCGGCGTCGCCGGCTTGCAAGCGATCGCGACCGCCAAACGCCTGGGTGCGCGCACGAGCGGCTACGACGTCCGCCCGGAGGTCGCCGAGCAGGTCGAATCGCTCGGCGCGCAGTGGCTCGACCTCGGCGTCGAGGCCAGCGGTGAGGGCGGCTACGCACGCGAGCTGACCGACGAGGAGCGCGCGCAACAGCAACAGGCGCTGACCGATGCGATCAAGGGCTTTGACGTGGTGATCACGACCGCACTGGTGCCCGGACGCCCGGCGCCGCGACTCGTCACGGCGGAGGCCGTCGAGGGCATGAAGCCGGGATCGGTGATCATCGACCTCGCCGGCGAGGCCGGTGGCAACTGCGAGCTGACCGAGCCCGGCCGCACGGTCGTGCGTCACGACGTGAAGATCGTCTCGCCGCTGAACCTGCCTGCGACGATGGCCGAGCACGCCTCGCAGCTGTTCGCGCGCAACGTGCAGGCGCTGCTCGAGCTGTTCGTCGGCGAGGACGGCACGCTGCAGCTCGACTTCGACGACGAGATCGTCAAGGGCGCGTGCATCGTGCGCGACGGCGAGATCGTCAATCCTGGCGCGAAGGCCGCCGTCGAGGCAGCCGCCGGAGGTGCCTCCTAGATGATCCTCGCCAGCACCCTCACCACCAACCTCGCGATTCTCGTGCTCGCCGGGTTCATCGGCTTCGTGGTCATCTCAAAGGTGCCCAACACGCTGCATACGCCGCTGATGTCGGGCACCAACGCGATCCACGGCATCGTGCTGCTCGGAGGCCTGCTCGTGATTGGCCTGTCCGGCAACGACACGTTCAGCAAGGTCATCCTCGTGATCGCGATTGTGTTCGGCACGATCAACATCGTCGGCGGCTTCCTCGTGACCGACCGCATGCTCGAGATGTTCAAGGCCAAGCCCAAGCGCGCCAAGGGCGCCGACGACGGCGAGAGCTCGGAGAAGGGGGGCGGCTCGTGATCCAGGCTCCGCTCGCAACGTCCTTCCTGCAGAACCAGAGCTTCCTGGACGTCCTCTACATCATCGCCTTCTCGCTGTTCATCCAGGGCTTGCGCGGTCTGTCCGGGCCGACGACCGCCGTGCGCGGCAATCGCATCGCCGCGGTGGGCATGGTCATCGCGGTAGTCGCCACGTTCCTCGAGCCCAGCGAGGGCGAGTGGGGGTTGATCGCGCTCGGCATCGCTTTGGGAACAGCCGTCGGCGTGCCCGCGGCGCGCCAGGTGAAGATGACGGCGATGCCGCAGATGGTGGCGCTGTTCAACGGCGTCGGCGGCGGCGCCGTCTTCCTGATCTCCTGGGCGGAGTTCCGCCGTCACGGGTCCACGTATGCGTCGCACACGCACGCCGTCATCCTGCACGCCCTTCCCAACGGCACGATTTCGACCTTCACCGTGTCGGCAGGCGGCGTGCCCACGTATGTCGCGATCTTCTCGGTGTTCGCCGCGATCGTCGGCTCGGTCTCGTTCTGGGGCTCGAACATCGCCTTCGGCAAGCTCCAGGAAATCATTCCCGGCCGCCCGATCTCATTCGGCTCCGCCCAGCAGATAGTCAACCTCGTGCTGCTCGTGCTCACACTCGCCGCCGGCGTGGATCTCGTCGCCGGCGCGCACTCCGAACTGCTCTTCATCGGCATGCTCGTGTGCGCCGCGCTACTGGGCAACGCGCTGGTGTTCCCGATCGGCGGCGCGGACATGCCAGTCGTGATCTCGATGCTCAACGCCTTCACCGGCCTGTCGGCGGCCGCCACCGGGATCGCGCTGAACAACCCCGCGCTGATCGTCGCCGGCATGATCGTCGGCGCGTCGGGCTCGATCCTCACGAACCTGATGGCGGTCGCGATGAACCGCTCGATCCCCTCGATCATCGCCGGCGGCTTCGGCGGCGGCGGCGCGATCGAGGGCGCCAGCGGTGCCGGGGAGCACGCCGGCACTGTCCGCTCGACGAGCGCAGCCGACGCTGCGATCCAACTCGCCTACGCCAACCGCGTGATGATCGTGCCGGGCTACGGCATGGCGGTCGCGCAGGCGCAGCACGCCGTGCGCGAGCTCACCAAGGAGCTCGAAAAACGCGGGGTCGAGGTCGGGTTCGCGATCCACCCCGTGGCCGGGCGCATGCCCGGGCATATGAATGTGCTGCTGGCGGAGGCCGACGTGCCGTATGACCAGCTCGAGGAGATGGACGAGGCCAACCAGGAGTTCGGGCGCACGGACGTCTCGCTGGTGATCGGCGCCAACGACGTCACCAACCCCGCCGCCAAGAACACGCCCTCCTCGCCGATCTACGGGATGCCGATCCTCGAAGTCTCGAACAGCCACTCGGTGATCGTGATCAAGCGCTCGATGAACCCGGGCTTCGCCGGTATCGAAAACGAGCTCTACTACGAGCCTGAGACCGAGATGCTGTTCGGCGACGCCAAGGCGGCGGTCAGCGAAATCACCGCCGAGCTCGCCAACATCTAGCCAGCGGGGTGCGAGACTGCCGTAGATGATCGAGCGCAGCCAGGCCGTCGCCGCCCTCGCCGAGGACGAGTTCGATGTGGTCGTCGTCGGCGGCGGCATCACCGGCGCGGGCGTTGCCCTCGACGCGGCCACCCGTGGCTACAGCGTGGCGCTGCTCGAGCGCGCCGACTACGCCTCCGGCACCTCGAGCCGTTCGAGCAAGCTCGTCCACGGGGGGTTGCGCTACCTGCAGAACTTCGATCTCGGCCTCGTCCGCGAGGCGCTGCTCGAGCGCCAGCTGATGGTGGCGCTCGCCCCGCACCTGGTGCGTCCGCTGCCGCTCGTCGTGCCCGCGTTCGAAGGCGCGCGCCCGGACCGCCTCGTCGGGGTCGGGTTGAACCTGTACGACGTGATGGCGGTCGACCGCGATCGCCTGCGCACGCGCCGGTCAAAGCGCGGCCGCGCAGAGCGCGCCTACCCCTCGGGGCACAGGCAGGGCACGGCTCCGACCGCCGGCAGCCTCGACGGCGCCGAGGCCTGGAGCCCGGCCCGCCACCGCGTGATCTCAGGCGAGGAGGTGCTCGAGCTGCTGCCGGCGCTCGCCGCACGCGAGCCCACCAGCGGCTACCTGTTCTATGACTGCCAGACCGACGACGCGCGGCTCGTGCTGACCGTGCTGGGCGAGGCGGAGCGCTTCGGCGCGGTGTGCGCCAACCGTCTCGACGTCACCGGACTGCTCGAGCACGACGGGCGTGCGCACGGCGTGCACGTGCTCGACGTCGAGAGCGGCGAGCGCTTCGACGTGCGCGCGGCGAACGTCGTCAACGCGACCGGCGTGTGGGCCGACCAGTTGCGCCCCAACGAGCTGCACGAGGAGGCGGAGCTGCCGCGCATCCGCCCGAGTCGCGGCACGCACATCACGATCCGCCACGAGGACCTGCCATTGATCGGCGGCGCGATCGTGCCCGCCGGCGGCGGGCGCACGATCTTCGCGCTGCCGTGGCTCGGGCACACGCTCGTGGGCACGACCGACAACGACTACGAGGGGCCGCTCGCGCACATCAAGCCCTCGGGCGAGGACGTCGACTACCTGCTCGAGGCCGTCAACGCGTTCTTCGGCACCGAGCTCGGACCCGCGCGGCTGACGGGCGCCTACGCCGGCGTGCGCCCGCTGATCTCCACGGGCGACCCGAAGAAGTCGGTTGACATCTCGCGCAAGTCCGAGCTGTATGAGACCTCCTCGGGGATGATCACGATCACCGGCGGCAAGCTCACGACGTGGCGGCGCATGGCCAAGATGACCGTCGACCGGCTGGTCGAGCGCGACGCGCGCGACGCCCCCTGCCG
>Ga0210388_10001817_pt1 | contig 16745 bp, 17 predicted proteins | sample IncBWC19OmetaG_FD_155485 | JGI IMG/M metagenome (GOLD analysis project Ga0210388, IMG submission 155485) | Forest soil microbial communities from Barre Woods Harvard Forest LTER site, Petersham, Massachusetts, United States - Inc-BW-C-19-O ...
GTTGGCGCAGCGGGTTCAAGGCACCGATAGATTAAAAATAATTGCGCCGCGCGAAACCTGGCGGCGCAAGCGGGCTACTTACGCACGAACGCAGCAATGTGCGCGAGGAAACCCATGGCGATCCACTGGTCCCGACCAAGATGTGTGCTGGCGGCGGGGACGCTGTCCATGGCCGCCGCGCTGCTCGCGGGTTGCGCCGGCAACGGGGTGGGGCTGGACGCCAACGGCAATCCGATCGGCCTGGGATCCAGCGCCCCCTCCAGCTCCAGCGCGCCGGCGGCCCTGAGCGCGGATTTTCAGTCCATCCAGGACAATATTTTCACCCCGATCTGCACGAAGTGCCATATCGGCGCCAACGCGCCGGAGGGTCTGCAGCTGGATCAGGCCCACAGCTACGCGCTGCTGGTGGGCGTGCCCAGTGCCGAAGTGCCCACGACGCTGCGCGTCAAACCCGGGGACCCCACGGACAGTTATATAATCCAGAAGCTGCAGAACAGCCCCGGTATCGTCGGCATGCAGATGCCCTACGGCGGCCCCTATCTGGCGCAGTCAACCATCGATGTCGTCGCGCAGTGGATCAGCAACGGCGCGCCGCAAGCCAGCTCCACGACCAATACCATCGCCAGTGTCGCGCACGAGCGTGCGCAGCCGGCACCGCTCGAGGTCACCGCCACCATGCCGGCCGAGGGCAGTGTGGTGACCGCGCCGCTGGTGAGCCTCGCGATTGGCTTCAGCCACGAGCCCGATACTTCGTTCCTGAACGCGGCCGTGCGCCTGCAGAACATTACGGCGCAGCCCGTATCGGTCCCGTTGCTGCTCGCCCAGGCGCAAGGCAACCCGGCGACGGTATTGCTGACGCCCGTGGCACCCCTGGGAGCGGGCGTGTATCGCGTCACGGTGCATGGCGGGGATGCCACGGCAATGACCGCCGTGGATGGTGAATCCCTGCCGGCCGATTATTCCTTCACCTTCACCGTGGAAATGCCCTGATGAGCAAGCGACCGAGGTTGATGGCGCTGCGTTTGCTGCTGGCAATGGTGTGCTTTGCCGCGAGTTGCGCGTATGCCGAACCGTATCTGGCCGTACAGACCGGATTGAAATGCACCCAGTGTCATGTGAATCCCACCGGCGGCGGACTGCGTGGGGCCTATGGCGATGTGTTCGCCCAGACCGCGCTGCCGGCCACGCACCTGGATACGGGCGCGGATACCTGGACCGGGAGCTTGAACACTTTCCTGCGCGTCGGCGGTGATCTGCGTACCGAGGCGGAGGCCACCGAGGTGCCGCACTCGAAGACCATTTCGCAGTTTTCGCTCGAACAGGTGCGGACCTATGTCGAAGCACAGGTGATTCCCGAGCGGCTCATCGTCTACGCGGATGAGCAGATTGCCCCCGGCGGTGCATTGAACCGCGAGGCGTACGTCCTGTATTGGTCGCCGGGACACGACTGGTATGTGAAGGCCGGCCAGATGTATCTGCCCTTCGGCTGGCGCCTGCAGGACCAGACGGCCCTGATTCTGCAGGCCAGCGGCATCAACATGACCACGCCCGACCAGGGCGTTGAGTTCGGCTGGCTGAAGGGACATTGGGACGGGCAGTTGGATGTCACCAACGGCACGGCCGGCGGTCCTGTGAACGACTCGCGCAAGCAGTTCAGCAGCCAGCTCAGCTGGGTCGAGTCGGTCTGGCGAGTCGGGGTGGCCGCCAACTACAACGACAAACTCGGCGGCAGCCGCGGCACCTACGGCCTCTTCGGTGGCCTGCGCACCGGTCCGATCAGCTGGCTGGCCCAGGGCGAAGTCATCGAGGACAAGAGTCAGGGGTTTGGATTGGGACGCAGTGCCGCGACGCTGCTGGAAGGCAACTGGCTGATCGCGCGCGGCAACAACCTGAAGATCACCTTTGAGTATCTGGATCCGGATCGCAGTGTCAGCAACAACGGGGAGACGCGCTGGAGCGCCGTGTACGAGCTGACGCCGATTCAGTTTGTGCAGCTGCGCACCGGAGTGCGGTATTACGACGGTATTCCGCAAGTCGACTCGCAGCACACGCGCCTGTACTTCGTCGAGTTGCACGGATTCTTCTAGTAAGGAGCGCGAAATACGGCCACCGGAACGCACTGAGTTACACGGGTTGTTCTAAACGGGGCGGAAAAATGCGCTAGATTCAGCGTAATGGATCTGTTGCGCCGAATTCTGCTGCCCGTGATCAGCCTGGTCTGTGTGCGCGTGGCATCGGCGGGAATTGCGCTGGACGATTTTGGCGGCTCCGTGGCGCTGACCAGCAACTACATGTTTCACGGCATATCGCAAACCTGCGGTGATCCGGCGGCGCAAGGGGATGTGCATTATCGAAGTTCCGGCGGCCAGTCGGCGGCGGAAGGCTTTGCGGGGGTGTGGGGATCGGCCGGATTGGGCGAGTCGGCCTGCGGAAAGTCCCGCGAGGTCAATTTCTACGCCGGTTACAGCTTCCTCACGTCACCGGATTCCAGCGCGTCGCTCACCTACACCCACTACGCGTATCCCGGCGGCGACTACACCATCGGCCGCCTGGCGGGGCGTCGCTACGACTACGATGCGCTCGAGGCCCAGTGGGCCTGGCAGGACCGGGTATTCCTGACAGTGGCCTGGACCCCGGATGCGCTGGGTTACAGGCCCTACGCGGTGTCGCAGAATCGCAGCGCGTTCTCCTATGGCATACAGCTGCACCAGCCGCTGGCGCGGGGTTTCTCGCTCTCGGCAGGGGTCGGCTACGACCAGATCGCCGACCCGTTTGGCACCGGGTACGGATTCTGGAATGCTGGGGTCGGTTACACCCTCGGTGCCTGGCAGTTTGACGCCGGGTATTTTGGGACGGCCAACCGGGCCTTACGGCTGTTCGGGTCTTATGTCGCCGGTAGCCAGGCCTCGGTCTCGGCAGTGTGGCGGTTCTAGACGGCGGTTCTTGAAAGAAATGGCTCCCCGGACGGGTCTACCATGAACCTGGGCCGTATAAGGGGGGACTTACCGGACATGCATCAAGTCTCCGATCGACGGCCGGATCCGGCCGGCGTTGACCAAAACAAGCTGGAACTGGCACTGCTCGCCCGCATTGCGGCGCGCGATGCCCAGGCCATGCACGAGCTTTACCACCTGTACCACCGCCGCCTGGCGCGTTTCCTGATGCGCATGACCTCGCGCTACGACCTGGCGGAAGAGGTCATCAACGACACTTTCTGGGTGGTTTGGCAGCACGCGGCGGACTTTCGCGGTGCCTCCCAGCTGTCGACCTGGATTTTCGGCATTGCCTACCGTCGGGCGCTGAAGACCCTGAAGCGGGTGCGGCCGGAAGTGCCGGCCGAGGAGGGCGAGGGTCTGGAGCAGGTCGAGGAGCCGTGGCTGCAGGCGGAGCTGCGCGAGTGGCTGGGTGTGGCGCTGGGCAAATTGCCGCATGAGCAGCGCATGGTGCTGGAGCTCGCATATCACGTCGGGCACTCCTGCGAGGAAATCGCCGTGATCATGGAGTGCCCGGTCAATACGGTGAAAACACGGATGTTTCATGCACGACGCAAGCTCAAGGGTTTGTTGACCGGCTTGGCGGGTGCGCTGTGAACGGAGAAATCGACTTGAACCTGGAACCTGAAGATGGCGATCCGCACCAGTACGCGCGGGGCCTGATACCGTGGTACGTGAACGGCACGCTGGCTGGACCCGAGGCGGCGAAGCTCGGCGCGCACCTGGAAGTGTGCGCACCGTGCCGCAGCGACTACGAAGCACAGTTGCGCCTGTGTGAAGCGATGCAGCCGGAGGCCACGTTGGTCTTCGCCGCTGAACCCTCGTTCAGGAAGCTGCTGGCGCGAATCGGTACGGGTGAAGATGCCGGTCAGTTGGCATCAGGCAGGCCCATGCCCGCGGCAGCCATTCCGGTGGCGGCGAGGAGTGCGCGGGCACCCCGTCGCGTGGCGCACTGGCTGGCAGCAGCGGTGGTGCTGGAGGGGCTGGCGTTGGGCTACGGTGGCTGGGTGTGGCATACGGACAGCTCCGGTGCGGCACCTGCCTATGTCACGCTGACGGCACCGGAACCGTCGTATCGCAACAGTGCGCGCGTGCGCATCGTCTTCCGCTCCACACTTTCGGTGCAGGATCTGGGCAAGATCCTGCACAAGGCAGGCGCCCATATCATCGATGGGCCGACGGACTCGAATGTCTACACGCTGGGCTTCACCGGCGCCGGGGTATCGGCGGGCGTCGCCGAGCAGCGTATTGCGGCGCTGCGGGGCAACGCCGATGTGTTGTTCGCGGAGCCGCTGGGCGCGGCGAACGAGTCGAGATGAAGCAGGCGCTTCCTGTCGCCGCTCTCGCCCTGCTCATCGGCCTGCTGGCCACCGGTTGCTCGCTCACCCGGCCGCTACAGGCCGACCCGCTACCCGCGCAGGCGCGTTCCAGCGCCGCCGGCTATATCGTCGTAACGCTGCGCAACGAGCCGACTTCTCAGGCTGAACATCCCGGTGCGACGCCGCGTGGCTATGATGCCGCCGGACGCTACGGCGTCACGGGCAGCGCGAGCCTGCAGGCCAAGGCGCTGGAGCGTGACTACGGCCTGCGGGAAATTTCTGCATGGCCCATTGCGACACTGCACGTTCACTGCATCATGTTCCAGCTGCCGGGCGCCACGGCACGGGCCACCATGATTGCGCAGCTGGCGAATGATCGGCGGGTGGAATCGGTGCAGCCGCTCAACGAATTCACGACCCAGTCCGTACCGGAGACGCTGCGGGCCCTCCCCGCGGCGGCGCCGGTGCAGGTGCCCTATAACGATCCCTATGCGAAGCTGCAGGTATCCCTGAGCGAACTGGCCGTGGTGCCGGCGCAGCGCCTTTCACGCGGCGCCGGCGTACAGGTCGCCGTGATTGACACGGGCATGGATTTTGATCATCCGGACCTGAAGGGGCGGGTGATCAGGAGCCGCAACTTCGTCGATGCCGATGCGGTGCAGTTTCAGCAGGACCTGCATGGGACCGAAGTCAGCGGCATCATCGCGGCGGTCGCTGACAACGGCATTGGCATCGTCGGGATCGCCCCGGATGCCCGGATCTTCGCCTTCAAGGCCTGCTGGCAGCCCGCGGGCGGTGGCTCGGCGGTATGCAATAGCTTCACTTTGGCGCAGGCGCTCGAAGCGGCCATCGTGGCGCACGTCGATATTGTGAACATGAGTCTGGCCGGACCCCCCGACCCCTTGCTGGCACGGCTGGTCACCCGCGCGGCGGCGCAGGGCACGATCTTCGTCGGTGCGGCGGGGCGCGCCGGCAGTGGCAATACTTTTCCGGCGGACCTCGATGAGGTGCTTGCCGTGGATGCCGCCGAGGACAGTTCGGGAAATCCACGCCACCTGCTCGCACCCGGCCGCGACATCCTGACCTTGGTGCCGGGCGGCCATTACGATTTCGCATCGGGCAGCTCGCTGGCCGCCGCGCAAGTCTCCGGCATCGTCGCGTTGATGTTGGCCGAGCATCCCCACCTCTCCGCCACCGAAGTACGAAACCTGTTGCTGCACAGCTCGCGTCGGGTCGATTCACCCGCGGGGGAGATCCTGGTCGTGGATGCCTGCGCCGCGCTCACCGATGTACATGGCCACGGCTCATGCGGCGGCGATGCCCGGCCGGCCCCGACGGTGCGAACACCCTAGGCACTTGACTGTAGCGATTACGTACGTAATCATACGCACCGTTTATAGCTGTAAACGGTCGAGTGACCATGCGCCGAGAATCGCCCGCCCGCGCCCCCGCCATCACCGAGGCCGAATCGGTGGTCATGGAAGTCCTGTGGCGTCGCAATCCGCTTCCCACCGATGAGGTGCTCGCGGCGCTCGTGGGCGAGCGCCGCTGGCGGGAGGGCACCGTGAAGGCGCTTTTGAACCGCCTGCTGCGCAAAGGCGCGGTGCGCGCCGACAAGGAGGGGCGGCGCTCCAGCAGGGCAAGCTCACCAAGCGCGATATTGCGGACCTGAAGCGTCTGATTGCCGAGATCGACGATGGCGACTGAGTTGCTGCGGTACCTGCTGGCGCTCGCGTTTGCCTCAAGCCTGGGCCTTATTGCAGCCTTGGCATTGCGCGCCGTCACGCGGCGCATGTTCGGCGCGCGTGCATCTTATTCGCTGTGGTGGCTCGTGCCGGTCGCGATGTTGTCCGTGCTGTTGCCGCACGTTCAGGCTACGGTTGCGGCAGCCCCGAGCAGGGCGCTGCCGGCCGCGAACTTCGCGCTGACTCACGCGCTCGACCGCCCGATTGATTCGCTGGCCGCCGCGGCAGCAACGCCGATCGATGGTGAGCTTTGGACCTTGGGTGTGTGGGCAGTCGGTGCCGCGCTCTTCGCCTTGTACCTGTTCGCGCTGCAGCGCGCATTCGTGAAGAGCCTGGGCGTTCTGTCCGGTTTGCGCTGTGTGCTGCGCGCCGAGCATTCGGCCGGTTGTCCGGCGCTCATCGGCGTCATACGGCCGAAGGTCATTCTGCCGGCTGATTTCAGGGTGCGGTACACGCGACTGGAGCGGTTGCTGGTCCTTGCCCACGAGCGGACCCACCTGCGTCGCGGCGATGCGGGCTGGAATGCGCTGGTTGCCCTGATGCGCTGCATCTTCTGGTTCAACCCGCTCATTCACGTGGCCGCGCGCTACTTTCGATTCGACCAGGAACTGGCCTGTGATGCCGCAGTCCTTGCGGCTCGGCGTGGCTCGCGCCGCCCCTATGCGACCGCGATGCTGAAGACCCAACTGGCCGAGGGCGCATTGCCCATCGGCTGCCATTGGCGATCCGCGCAGGATCTCAAGGAGCGCATGAGAATGTTGAACCGACCAGCACCGAATCGCCGGCGTCGGCTGTTCGGCGGGGTGCTCACGACGCTCATGGCCGTTGTCCTTGCCTACGCGGCATGGGCCGGGGAACCGGTGGCAGGCAGTCCGAAGATGCCCGCAGCCAGCGCCTCGAGCGGCGGTCGGGCGGTAGTGGGGTGGACCGCTGCCTGGGCGGGTTGGCTGACGGCGCCGAATCAGGCCCCTGATCAGCCCGTCATCATCGTCATGCACCATGCGCAGCTGTTTTTGGCAGCGGGCGCAGTCACGAGCATCAAAGCCGATATGGTCCGCTCCGCAACTATGAATGACGCACAGGGGCTTCTGCAGACGATCACTCTGGAGGGGCATGTACATATGACGTTCACAAGTCCCACCGAAGCACTCGCGAGCCCGCGGGCGATCATTGTGGAGACGAGCAGGGCGGTACTGGTGGGACAGCCCGATGGCACCTCACAGGTGCAATTCGACGATGCCACCATGCAGACGCTTATCCCGCCGCAGTTCGAGTACCCGGGCACACCGCAGATACTCCCGCAGCTTCTGACGCCGAACTCGCTGACAATAAATCTCAAGGACGCAGACATCTCCCAGGCCGCCGCGGCTGCGCAATTGGCAACGCACCGCGCGATCCGCGTCGATCCACGGGTGCGCGCCCAGCTCAACATGCTCTCGACCACGCCAGTGGCGCCGGAGGCTTTCTACCAGGCGTTCCTGGACATCCTGCACACCCGTGGATTCGTTGCGATGCCGGTCGGACCGGCCGCGAACGCCGTCACGATCCGGCCCGGCGCGAATGACTAACCCATTTATCGCATAGCGGCTCTACGGCCCCTTGCCGGGTTCGAACATCGGGCGCACTTCTGACTCGCCTTCGAATTCGGGCCAATGCTTGCGGTGCAGATCCATGAACTCCTGGCTGATTCGCAGTGCCTCCGCCTTGGAGTCCGCCTTGAGAATGGCCCAGCCGCCAATCACTTCCTTGGTTTCGATGAAGGGACCGTCGGTCACTGAAATCGCGCCCTTCGCAAGCCGTACGCGGAAGCCGTCCTTGCTCGGCAACAAGCCCCCGGTGTCGACCAGCGAGCCGTCCTGCAGAGATTTCTGCACAAACCGGCCCATTGCTTCCATGAGCGCGGGCGGGGGCCCCGCTTCGCGGTGAGCTTCGGAATGGCGGATGAAAGCAAGGTACTTCATGGTGTCTCCTGTTGGTGCAAGTCACATTAACCATCTGTACGACGAAGCAGATCAGCGCAGATCGACACGCCGGCCTGCACCTGGAGATTATTTCCTGGGTGGATCGTTTCGCAGTACCTTGCCGATCGCCGCGATCGTATTCCAGTTGCGCGTGGTCACGGGAACGCCGTAGAGCCGGTCCAGTGAACCGAGCAAGCCGATGACCTTCATGTGGCGCCGGTACATGCCGATGACGAAGCGGTCTCGTCGCGCGAGGATCTTCATCAGCCACGGGCCGGTTTCGGGCAGTCGCATGGGGGTCGATGGGGTCAGGCGCGGGCGCTGGGTCAGCACGCTGACGAAGCGGACCACACCGGGCGGCACCGCTTCTCCTGCAAAGGGATCCTGGGACAGTAAATTCGCAATTTCGCGGCCCTGGCAGACAACGATATCGATGACAAAGGGAAGTCTGCGCGCCACCTCGGCGCGTGCCTGGGCCTGGGTCATGGGGCGTCGAATGACCAACGTACCCGCCGCGCCAATGTTGACGGCGCCCAGGTGCAGCAGTGATTCGGCCAGTTTGGTCGGCCGGAAGGTTCTGTGGCCCCCGACGTTGACTCCGCGCAGAAAAAGCACGAGCGCCACGCGATCCCCCTTAGTGGGTCCCCTTTGGAACCCAGCCGATCTCCCCGGCCGTCACAGGCCCGACACGCTCATCCTCAAGACCGTCAGGCAGCCGTGCTTGCGTGGCGCTGAACGGCATGCGCCCCGCCATGATCTCCGCCAGCCGCTGCGGGTAGCGCGGCGCGAGCTGCGGCTCGGCGAAGCCGTCCGGGTACTGCGGCAAGCCGGTAGCCAGATCGTATTTGTCCGTGGCCCCGAAGGTATGCAGCAGCTCGTGGGTGATCACAATGCGGTTCTGCGCCTCCTGCGCGCGGCTGGCAAACAGGTGCACCACGGCGCTCAGTCCGCGCTGCAGCCCGGCCGAATGCGGGAGGCTTTGGGTGAGTGCCGGATCGTGGTAGAGCAGGAACAGTGCAATCTTCGGGTGGGGGCCGGAAATCGCGGCGAGCGCGCGGAAGCGGTAATAGCGCAGCTTCAGGCTCCATAGAATGCGGGTCAACACGTTCGCGCCCGCATCGAGCGCCGGGGGTGGCGAGGTCAGGGTGGGGTAGAGATTCAGCTCAATCGGCTCGTCGATGCCGACTCCGTAGCGCTGGGCCTCGGCCTTCAGAAAGCCGGCGACGTCATCAATTTTCCCCTGATCGAGCTGCGCCAGGTAGCGCGCGGTGACCGGGCTCGCATCGGCACTGACCGGAAATGCGCCGACGAACACCGTGCGCTGCCAATGGGTGGTGCTGAATCGGTCAAGCCAGGCCTGGCCGGCTACCACCAGCAACACCAGCAACAGGACGCCGATACGCAAGGCTCGCCACATGGGAAGGGGTGTGCTCGCTCGAGAGTTTCAAGGCGTCGATGATACGGCGAAAGGGCGTGTGTTGACGGCACCTTCGGCACACTGCAACGCGCCGTGCGGCCTTCGCCTGAATCTTCGGGCCCTCGCCGGACAAAGATCAGTAAGGACGCTAAGGCGCAAGGGCGTTACTGGATAACTGGTCTAGATGCTCGAGTTGAGCGAGCTGTTCACGGAGTAGCGCGGCTTGTTGGCGCAATATCGGGGCCTGGACACGGGCTGGGGTGGCAACAACCGTTCCCAGCGAATCGAAGATCTTCGTGATACCCCTTCCAATGACATTGTTGTGCGCATGTTTGCTGTTTGTGCCCATGTTGGCCAATTCGTCGGCGTTCAACTCGTCCTGAAGGGCGTCGGTCTCAAGTCCGGCGATTTTGTTGCGGAGATCCAGAATGCTCGCTCGGCGCTGGACCAGCTCGAGAGCCGGGTCGTTCACAGGGGCCCCCGAGTCGCACAACTCATCGCCGCGTTGTTCCAAGTCGACGCAGAGATTCCGGAGATTGCTGTCGCCGTCGGCGTTGCCCTGGTCGTCAGAAAGGCGGTACCACGCCACGGCCATGGCATCGTCTTGCGTAACTCCTTGCCCGTACTGATACATCCAACCGAGCTGGTTCTCCGCGGCGGCGCTTCCCAGCGCGGCGGCCCTGTAGAGCCACGACCGAGCCTTGGCATAATCGACCGCCACACCGACGCCATTCTGAAAGTTGAAGCCGATGTTATCCATGGCCGCTGCGTTGCCTTGATCCGCGGCTTTGTAATACCAGGAGAAGGCTTGGTCGTAACTTTGCGGTTGACCCCATCCCTTCTCCGCCATTGAGCCGATATTCGTTTCGGCGTTGGAGTTGCCGTGGCTGGCAGCGCGGCGATACCAGTCTACCGCCTGATCATAGTCTTGCTTGACCCCACAGCCGCACTGGTATGCGTAGCCGACTTCATTCTCGGCATCCCCGAGATTCTGATCCGCCGCCTTGCCGAACCATTCGAAGGCTTGCTTGAGATCACGATTGACCCCCAGGCCACTCTGATACATAGCGCCAAGATTGTACTCGGCCCGCGCGTAGCCCTTGCTTGCCGCCAAACGGTAGAAATACAGGGCGTGCTTGTAATCTAGCGGCAAGCCAGTCTTGTGTTGATGCATGTAGCCCAGTTGATTCAGCGCGGGAGCATAATTTTGGTCGGCGGACTTGCGATACCAGGCGAGCGCCTGACCGTAATCTTGGGCAACTCCGCGGCCGTCGAAGTAATGGTTCCCCAGTGCGAATTGCGCCTGCGCGTCCCCCGCCTCGGCGGCCCCGAGAAGAGCGTCGATCTGATTGTCCGCCGATAGTGCCCTCGCGTCGGACGGCGCTTCTACCGGGGCCGGCGCTGGTTTCGGTGCAGGCGCCTGGGCACGGACGGGGATAACGGCGGCGAACGCCAAGCAGGCTGCCGCCATGGCGACGCTCGAAGAAAGCCCTTGAGATCGCCTCGCGCCATCCGAATCGCGCTCAATAGTTGAAGCCCGCACGAAAGCGCCCCTCGAGAGTTGCTTCCTGAAACAATGCGGCGCCATAGCTTCGATGCCCATCGACTCAGGTCTCCTGGCGGCCCCGCCGACCTTGACCGTAGACTATTCCCGCACCCGAAAACGTGCCGGAACCCCGTCAAGCTTCTGGGATCTTGGAAACACCAGCCGCGACTCCGATTCGGGACTCGATCGCGCGCCGTGAGGCGCTCATTTGACAGTCAAACTATGCGTACCGGATTCCAAATGCTCGTCCCATGGAAAAGCGCAGCCACACTTTTGGCAACTCACCGGCCAACCTCGTGTCAAATGTCCTTCCCGGCCTCTGAGCGGGCGCCGGGCAATGGCAACAACGGGGGGCGGAAAAGCTTGCGCGTCCAGGTGCTCAAGCTATCCCAGGAGTAGGGCCCGGGGGCCGGTCTGCGCTCGGAGGAAACCCGTGTACCGGTAATTCGGCGCTAACACAAAGATCACGCAGGTCCGTGCGGCAGGTCCATGGGTTCCGCCCCGCTGCCGAGGAGATAAATCAGAAAACAGTTTCGTGTCGTGGGTGTCGCCATCAAGCTCAATAACAACACCGCGCACTGGAACGCGCACCGCGCATACGTCTACGGTGATCGGTCGTCCCTCGCTTTGCGCGGTGCGGCCGATTGACGGCGTTCACTTTGCGTGGCAAAGTGAATTCGCAATGCAACAATGCGAATTATTCGAGGCAATAGTTCTCGTCTGCTGCGGCAGAGGGCGCGCGAGTGATGGCCGCGGCGGCGATCCGCCTGATTGATGAATGCAATGCTGTGAAGATTCCGATGGCAGTGAGTTTGGGAGAAGCTTCTTAGGATGAGGAACCTTCACGTGTTCGTACTACAGACGCTGCTGGGGTGTGCATGGTGTCTGGGGGCGACCGCGGCTTCGCGTCCCACGGTTTTGGACTTGAGCGCATTTAAGGGGCGAGTCGTGTATCTCGACTTCTGGGCGTCTTGGTGTGAGCCGTGTCGAAAGTCCTTTCCGTGGATGGAGACGCTCAGGAAAACCTATGAGCGCAACGGCCTCACGGTGCTTGCCGTAGACGTGGACAGCGATCAGGCGGACGGGGATCGTTTTTTGCGCCGGTTTCATCCGGGCTTTGATGTGCGATTCGATCCGAGTGGAACACTGGCTGAGCAATACAAAGTGACTGGAATGCCGACCAGTGTGCTCATTGACCGTCACGGCGTGCAGCGCTTTCGACATATCGGGTTTCAACCTGTGGATACGGCCTCCTACGAGGCACAGGTGCGCCAGTTGCTCGCGGAACCGTAGTGGCCGCTTTGCTATTCCTTTCGCGGAGGATCAGACGATGACGATTAAGGCGAGGCCGTGGAGTGTGCTGCTGGTGGCGATCGCGGTCGCCGCAGTCAGCGGCTGCAGCTCATTGGGTGCCAAACCCTGGCAGCGCGGGACGCTTGCCCGTGAGGACATGCAGCTGGGCGGGGATCCGATGGATGCCGCCATTGACGATCACGTGTATTTCAGTCGGGAAGCCTCTTCAGGCGGGCGAGGGTTCGCGGGCGGGGGCTGCGGGTGCAATTGACCCGCAGGACCCAAAGCGTTCGCCATCAGCTCGCTGCCGCAAGCTGCGCGCTGCTCGGCGCCACGGCGGCACGGGGGCAGGACACCGGCGGCGTCGCTCCGGAAGTTCAGGCCGGTGATTGGAGTGTCGACTCCGCGCTCGCTTACTATCATGAGGACGGTCGTATCCAGGCGATCGAACCCGTTGTTGATGTCAGCAAGGCCTTTTCGGCCGGGCAGCTGCTCGGCCTGAAACTGACCGCCGATAGCCTGTCGGGTGCAAGTCCGAACGGGGCGCTGCCGAGCAACAAGGCGCAGACGTTCGCTTCGCCTTCGGGCACTTCATTGAGCCCGGTCGCTGCTTCTGGTAAAGCCGCGCATCCATACACCGTGCTGCCGGGCCAGCTCCCCGAGGATCCGGACTATCACGATCAAAGAGTTGCGGCGGCGCTCAGTTGGGACCAGCCCCTGACGCGGCTGACACAGATGAGTGCGGGCAGCAAGCTGTCATATGAGGACGATTTCTTCTCCGCCTCCGTGAACGCGTCGATCGCGCATGACTTCAACGAGAAGAACACCACAGCCTCCCTTGAGGTGAACGGCGAATTCGACACCATCAATCCAATCGGCGGAACGCCCGTCCCGTTGAGCGATTACCTGCTATTCGACAAGACCTCCGGCAATGAGCATAAGAATGGCGCAGGCGTGCTCCTCGGGCTCACGCAGGTCATTACGGCGCAATGGGTGGCCGAGCTGAATCTGACAGCCGATCGCTTTACCGGCTATTTGACCGACCCCTACAAGATCATCTCGGTCATCGACCCTGTGGGCAACACCACGGGATACCTGTACGAGCACCGTCCCGACGAGCGCACGCGCCGCAGTGTATACCTGGAGAATCGCGTCGGCTGGAGCCGGGCCTCCGTCGCCTTATCATTGCGCTACATGACGGATGACTGGCGGGTGCACTCCGAGACGGTCCAGCTGACTCCGCGCTGGTGGATGGCCGCGAGGACCCAATTCCTGGAGCCCACGTTCCGCTGGTACCATCAGTCAGCGGCGTACTTCTATACGCCATGGCTTTCAAACACCGACACCGAGGTAGGGTATGCCTCCTCGGATCAGCGGCTGGCGGCCTTCGATGCTGTGACGTATGGACTTAAGTACGGCATAAAGATCGACGATGCGCGACAGGAGCTGAGCCTGCGAATCGAATACTATCAGCAACGGCAGACCGATCGGATGGCCGCACCGGCCACGCTCGAGGGTCTGGACCTCTATCCGGGAGTGAGAGCGATTCTGGTTCAAGTCGGATGGCACTTCTGAACAGCAAGTGCGGAGGGCTCGAGTGGCGGAAACGAACTCTCCCATCGCTCGCAGCGTCACTGCAGAGGACAGGCCTGGGGATCTCCTCGCCGTGTGCTTTCAGGCTCTCGGCGGGCCATGCGAAGTCCTGCTCGCCACTGCGGATCGGTCGCTGGCGCTAGAGCTCGGAACATTGGCGGCCCAAGAGGCGTGGCGGATCGAACAGAAGTTTAGCCGTTACCGTGACGATAGCGTCGTCGCTGGGATCCACTCCCAGCGCGGCAGAATGATCACCGTCGACCCCGAGACTGCATCGCTCCTGGACTTTGCTGAACAGTGCTATCGAATCAGTGACGGCCTGTTCGACATTACGTCGGGGGTGCTCAGAAAAGTATGGCACTTTGATGGGTCGGATCGAGTGCCGGGCGTGAGCGAGGTCGCCCGCGTTCTACCCTTGGTGGGTTTCACAAAGCTTGGCTGGAATTCGCCACAATTGCTTCTGCCGGTCGGCATGGAACTGGATTTCGGCGGTTTCGGCAAGGAATACGCGGTCGATCGTGTCTACGAACTGCTCGCTGCCCGGCGAACAGGTTCGTTTCTGGTCAACCTCGGTGGCGATCTTCGCGCCAACCATCCGCCGCCGAGCGGTCGGTGGCAGATTGGGATCGAGCGGCCTGAAACCGATCGGCAGGCGGCGCTGCTCCTTGAGCTCGAGCACGGCGCGCTGGCGACCAGCGGGGATGCGAAGCGCTTTTTGCTGAAGGACGGGGTCCGGTACGGACACGTCTTGGATCCGCGGACGGGTTGGCCAGTTCCGGGCGCCCCTCGTTCCGTGACGGTGGCAGCGAGCAGTTGTACCGAGGCGGGACTGGTCTCCACACTCGCGCTACTCCACGGCGCGCATGCCGGTGAGTTCCTGAGTGAACAGGGACTGAGATACTGGGTGCTCGAGTGACGCGTTGCCGAAGGCCGCGGTAAGACGCGCCGGCGGCTTCGTTTCAGCTTCGATACATCTCCCGACGAGCAAAACGGAAATTTTAAGTCAGGACTCGATCGCGCCCCGTGAGGCGCTAATTTGACAGTCGAACTGATAAGTTATACGGTTTAATTATGCTCGCTCAGAAATACGGTGAAGTCGCGGTTGAAGAATTTGCCGTGGCGTTGGGTTTACTCGTGCGCCGCATTCGCGCCGACGTGCCAGCGGAATTGCAGGAATTCTCCTGGACACAAAAGGCGGTCCTGCGTCGCCTGGAAAAGGACGGACCGGCGACCGCCGCGGACCTGGCCCGCGCGGAAGGCGTCAAGCCGCAATCCATGGGAACGGCCCTGGGGTTGCTCGAGAAAATGGGATTGGTCGAGCGCAAGGCCCACCCCACGGACGGCCGCCAGATCAACATCAAACTGACGGCCCGGGGCATCACCCTGCGCAGGAACACCAAGGAAGCGACGTACGCCTGGCTCTCGCGGGCCATCGCGGAACTCGACAGGCAGGAACAGATGACGCTTTTCAAGGCGGGTGAGCTCTTCAAGCGCATGGCGGAAACCTCATGACAGCTTGCCGCCCCGATGCAGATAGGGAATAACGACGCGATGTGCTGTTCGGCTCAAACTGCTTGTCAGCGCAGCGGTATAGTTTTCACGCGCGTAACAGCGCAAGTTGCCGTGATGACGGCCAAGCAAGCGTGTCGCGAAGCAGGCAGTAGGAATTTTCCTAACGGGCTGCCGGCTCTCATGAGTGGGATTCCTCGAGATTACATGCGTGTTTGACCGTAAAGCGCAGCGCGGCTTGCAACTGCCGCGATACCTGCGTCTGTGCCAACGAAGCTTCATCTTGGTGGTGATGGCCGGCGTCGGTGCTTGCGCGGTGGGTCCCAATTATCACAAACCCGCGGTTGAGATTCCCGAAAGCTTCAAGGAAGGCGCCGACTGGCAACGCGCGCAAGAGAGGCCTCCGGAACCGCTAGCGAGCGCCTGGTGGTTGGTGTATCAGGACGACAAGCTTACGCAACTGATCGAGCAGTCGCTGAAGGCCAACCAGTCGATCGTTGCCGCGGAAGCGGCCTACCGGGTCGCACAGGCCTCCGTTCAGGCCAACGTCGCGAGTCTTTTTCCCATCGTCTCGGCAGCACTGTCCGCTTCGCGCACCGGTGCGGGCGCGGGTGCGGCGGCTGCCGGCGGAGGTTCCATCACGGGCGCGACGTCCCCGGGCGTGCGCAACACTGTCGCAGCAAACGTTTCGGCGAGCTGGGAGCCCGATCTATGGGGTGGAATCCGTCGCCAGATCGAATCGGCAAAGGCCAGCGCGCAGGCATCTGATGCCCAGCTGGCCGGCGAGCGGCTGTCGATTGCGGCGAGCATCGTGAGCGACTACTTCCAGCTGCGGCAGGCTGACAGCGACATTCAGTCGCTGAAGCAGCAGCAGGACATCGATGCCCGCATTCTGGAGATGATGCGTGCTGAATTGCTACAGGGGGAGGCATCGAACGACGATCTGCTGGCCGCACAGGATACCTTGGAGCTCGTGGTGGCTCAGCTGCAGACCACCGAGACCTCCCGCGAACAGGACGAACACGCGATCGCCGTGCTGATCGGTGTTCCACCCGTCGATTTCACGTTACCCCCGGACCCGTCCTATGCGTTCGTGCTGCCGGCCGTGCCACTGGCATTACCCTCGCAGTTGCTCGAACGGCGTTACGACGTGGTCACTGCCGAACGTACGGCCGCGGCAGCGAACGCGAAGATCGGGGTGGCTGACGCGGCATTCTTCCCGACCCTCACGCTCTCCGCGGAAGGTGGATATCAACACAACACCTTTGCGCATCTGTTCTCGCTGCCGAATCGTTTCTGGACGCTCGGTCCGGATCTCGCCGAGACGATCTTCGACGGCGGCGCGCGCACGGCCGCGGTGCGCGAAGCC
>Ga0210388_10001818_pt1 | contig 16742 bp, 20 predicted proteins | sample IncBWC19OmetaG_FD_155485 | JGI IMG/M metagenome (GOLD analysis project Ga0210388, IMG submission 155485) | Forest soil microbial communities from Barre Woods Harvard Forest LTER site, Petersham, Massachusetts, United States - Inc-BW-C-19-O ...
TGGATGCAGTAAACCGCAATTGGCAGGTGCTGCGTGCCCTGGTGCTTGCGCGACCGTTCGTTCTGGTCTGCTTGGCCTTGTTTTATGTGGTGGCCGGCTTTCTCCTCTTGATGCTGGACGCGGATAGGAAGGTTTCCGTCATTCTCATCATGTGCGCCATTCCCGCCTGCGGTGTTTTCGCAATCGCTACCCAACGTGTCATTCAATATACCGATGCCGGCAGTTCCTTAGGGTTACCGCGACAGCGAGAGTCCATGCGAGTCGGACAGATCTGGCTCCTCTGCGTATTCGTCGGGATTCCCGCCGGTATTGCTGTGGCGTTGGGCGGAAACATAAGCTACATCATACTGCTCCTCGTGCCGGCCGCCAGCGGCGTATTGCTGGCGATATACGCGCGGTGGGTGTTCTTTGTATGGATTACGTTCGCGGTGACAACTCGGGGCACCTATTCTTTCGGTGCCTCGATGCCGGGACTGGGCAATCCGTGGATTCGCGCGATCCTAGTGTGTTTGAGTGTCGCGGTGCTGTATTGGTGGCTGGGACTGGCCAATCGCATCGCAAGGCGCTCTGCGCCGACCCTCCTGATTGCGGATGCGCGGCATGAATCCACCACCGCATCGATCGGGCAAGCGCTGGGAGCGGATCCGAAGCAATATGAGCTGTACGAGAAAGCCTACGATCGGGGAATCACGGCCATCGTCAGCGGCATCACCGACAGGGGCATTACGAAGCGTGCTCTGCAGGTGGGGCTCGCCATGCCCGGCCGCACCAACTGGCGATTCGTCGGCGTTATGATTGCAATCAGCCTGGTTGCGCTCTTAATTTTTCACCTTAAGAACCCGAATCCGGCGCAACCCACCGCCTATCTTGGATTCACATTGCTCACGGCGGTGTGGCTTTTCGGGCAATTGAATGTCGTCACGCAAGCTTGGAAGGCGCGTGCGAACGAGGAAGCACTCCTGGTCTTGACACCGCGCTGGCCGGCGCAGGACAAATTGAAATCGTTGTTCTTGCAGATAATTCTGGAGCGCCAGGGCGGCACCTGGACTGCGTGGATTCTCGTCAGTCTTTTTGCAACGGTCCTTGGGTGGGCCGGTGTCGAAGAGATTTTTATATCAGTCGTCATCATGATTGCGGCCAGCTCGTGCGCTACCGGCGCATTGATGCTCGCCCTATCACGCAAGGTTTTCAAGGAGGTGTCGCTCCTCACCATCGTAGCGCTTCTGTGCGGGGCGGTGGGCACTGGCGTGTTCCTCGTTGGGGATGACGCCATAGCGCATGGTCAGCTGTTCGGACTCAGCCTGATCCTCGCGCCGATCGCGGTTGGAGCATTGAGTTTTTCGTTCAGACCCTTGCAGTTTCCGGCGCGGACAATCAACAAACAATAAGCTACGCAGCGTCGAGTTAACAATGCCTAGGTTCGCAGCACTGCTTGGGTGCCGATACCAAGAAGGCCAGTGCCAAGCAAGTGGGGAGTCGGCCACCGAGATCACCGGTAATTCACCTCAAGGTCATACGGGAAGGGATGCCCTTTCCCTCTTTCCAGGACGTCTTTGAGGCTTAACAAAAAGACGGCCCATCTCATGGAGCAGTGACCCTGAAAGTCGGTACTTTCTTTCCAGCCCGAGTGCCGAAACTGAATGAAGGTTTGCTTGTCATTCGTCGACAGGTCGAAGGCGACTTCAGTCCCCTCCCATTGGTCTACGCCTTGGCCTTTCGGGGATTTCCAGACGACACGCTTTCCCGGCGCGAGCTCCTTGACATCAAATTTCTGGCAGAACTCACTACGGAACCAAAATTCGAGCGTGTCACCCACCTTCGCACCGCTGCCCCTTGTGTCCGTTGTCCACCACAAAGCGAGCTTCGCGGTCTCGGTCAACGCTTCGTAGATGCTCTCCGGGGACGCCTTAACGCCGACTTGATGATTGATTCCGTAGCTCATTTTCTCCGTCCTCATCGATTGATTGCCAACGCCGGTCCATGCTGGGCGGCGCTCGATTGCGAGACAGCCGCCAATTTCTCGGGTGTCGTGCGCATGAAACTGCAACGCGAGCTCATCCGCGTAGCGTCCTTGCTCATTTCTGGAAGGGCCACAGCCCAAGCACGTCGAGCATCGGCTTTTGCTTCCCTCGCACCAGAGCGTCTGCAGTTTCGGCGCGAGTCAAATGCCCCGGCGGAATGTGGTCCGCATCGGCGAGGAAAAAGGCCGCCGTTGACAGCACCTTCATGGCCTGCTTTAGGTCGGCAGAAGGGACTTTATCAAGAGTGTCTTCGACAGAATGCGCCTGCTCAAAATAGGCCGGTGATTTTTGCAGGGGAGCAATTCCCGGTAATCCCACCAGCGTGAATGCGTACGCATCGGTCATAAAAAGCCAGCCGTCATTGGGTGGTTCGAGATGAAGGGAGGGTGTGAGTTCATTGAAGCGAGTAAGCAAGGGCAACAGTTCGGAGTGCCCTGCGGTGGGCAATTGAACGATGGGACCCGCACCCCAGTCGAGCGCGAATGCGGCGACTATATTTTCCAATTCCGCCGTATGTTGTCGGACATACGCGCGTGACCCGAGGAGTCCTTGTTCCTCGCCGGTAAAGAGAACAAAACGGATTGTGCGCGCGGGCCGCAAGCCGGCTCGGACTAACGATTGCGCGGCACCCAGGACCGCCGCCGTTCCAAAACCGTCATCCGTAGCTCCCGTACCGAGGTCCCAGGAATCCAGATGCGCGCTTACCAGCACGATCTCCTTCGGATGAAGGGCACCGACAATCTCTCCGACAATGTTGTTCGATGCGACTGGCCGGTCGGAAAACATGTTCTGCACGTCGATGTCTATGCTGACAGGACGATTTAACTGCAGTAGATGCTCAATCAACCGTTGATGTTCGATGGGAAGATCGACCGCCGGTATTAGGCTGGTATCTATCGTCTCAGGCAATGGGACTGCGATCGGCTCCGAGTGAACGATCCCGTTACCAGGTCGAGTATCGTGACGTAGTACGACGAGCGCATGTGCGGCGGTGGCGGCTCGCAGCAGGGGCAACAGCTGCGCATAGGCGCGCATCGGCTCGTCAGGATTCGACGATACAAGCAGCGCTTTGCCATTCCAGTTCGCCGCCTGCGACTGAACGAGCAAGTCGAGATGCTCTACCACGTCGTTCGCGTTCACGAGCACCACCGGCACTGGCCCCGGGTGCTGCGGTGTCGAACCGGTCCAGCCATAAGCCGCAATCGGAATAGGCATAGCGAAGGGCGCGCCGAGCGACGCTCGCGCGGACTCACGCAGCCATGATCGGGGCAGCATCCAGCTTTCAGAGTGCACCTGGCGGAGACCGATGGCACGCATGTAAGCCAGCACTTCGCTCTCGGCCTTGTGTGCAGCGGTGCTGCCCGTGAGCCGAGGGCCAATGCCCTCACAGAGTTGTTCCAGCTCCGGCATGGGATCGATCTGCTCGGCGGCGTTTAAGATGATATTCAATTTATTCTGCGTGGATAGAGCTTCTGCTTGACTCAGGGCGCGCTCGCCGCACAATGAAAGTGCGGTCAGCAGAATTCCGGCAATTAGCCGCTTGGCGTACCCGAACTGTGCAGCCACGAATGCGGTCCTCCAATTTGTCTTTGAGCACGCCACGGGAAGGTCAGTCAGGGTCAGAACTCGGAAGGTAACCATCTATCATTGCTGCAGACTGCCGGATCCCGCGATGCTAGCAAGCGCGGAAAGCCCATGCTACGCACCATTTGGTGGGTATTGGGGCGTCGTCAAGAGTGACGCCACGGATCCCCGGTGCCCGCGTGAATTATAGCGTTTTACCGCGCCAACAAAGAATGCTCAACCAAGCATTGGTTAGCGGTAAGGATGGAGCGCGGAGCATCGCGCAATATTTTGCGCCGATAAAGCTTACCGATGTGATACAAGGCGAGGCTTAACGACGTGCAGCGGCACTTGAGGAGAAACGAGATGCGGATGAAGAGCGGCATTGATCTTAGCGATGCCCATTCCATTTTGGGGGCCTGTAAGCCGGAAACCGGCTCGGCGCTACCGCGCCGGGAGAAGAGGTCTCCAAGGGGTGATGCGATTTGTGAAACTCTATTGGGGCTGCATTTGCGACATGGATGTCGCAACGCTGCGGGCAAAACGTCTTTCTTTCGTACGTCCGGACGGCATTGCCGCTTTAAGACTTGGAGTCCGTGGGGGAAATGATCCTTCGGACAGTCGCCGGGGGACCTTGCAAAGTGAGGCCTTTGGCAGTTGCATCGGCAATAGTCATGCGGCCAGCCAGCAATTGTAGGATGAGTTCGGCTTTTCCGGTCAGCACCGCCGCAGGAGATTCTGATCTCCCGAGGACCACATCGACTTTGCCGCTTCCAGCTTTACCTGCTGGCCCTAGTCCCAGCGTCAACAACCGCACTCCTATACGGCTTCTTAGGGTCGTTCTATGCCGCGCATCTGCTATTGCTGGGCACGGCAATGGTGTTTGTCGCCGGCCTGACGCTACGTGCGCACGAGAGTAAAGCACCGGTGGCGAGGCTTGGCAGCGCCTGATTGGTTTGCAAAACAGTAGACGCCCGACAGGAGATTGTTCAAGTGAGACCTAGTGGATGGCCAGCGCTGCTCGAATTCGTCACGCAGTTATAGGCTACGTAATGCTGATTTGCCATTCATTACACCTTATGGTGTAATGAATGCGTGAATCACCTAAGTGACGTTCTAGCGGCCATTTCGCATCCAACGCGACGGGCAATTATTGCGCGGCTAGCAAAGGGACCCGCCCGATTTTCCGATGTTGCCGAGCCGTTTGACACGGCATTGAACGCGGTGACCAAACACCTGAAGCTGCTCGAAAGAGCGGGCCTGATAAGCCGCAGGAAACAGGGTCGTGAGGTTCTCATTTCATTTCGCGGTGAACCGCTGCGCGAGGTGGCGCAATGGGTGAATGACTATGAGCGCTTTTGGAACGAGCGGCTCGATCAATTTGAATGGCACTTTAGAGACAAGAGGAAGGGAAAGAAGGAAAGTTGATGAACAAATCCGCAAAGACCATTGAATTTCGTTTTGAGCGAACCATTCTTGCGCCTCCGGCCGAGGTGTTCGATGCCTGGTTGAATCCAAAGGTCCCCGGCAATCCTTGGAATATGGCTGAGAGGTTGCTGTTGCATCCGAAAGTCGACGGACTTTTTTACTGGGCTGTCAGGGCAATTGCCCATTACGGACGGTTTACAGAGGTGAACCGTCCGAATCGCATTCAGCACACCTGGGTTTCGCCGAGCACGTTGGGAGAAGAGTCCACAGTCACCGTGACCTTCGAGAAGAAAGGTAAAGACACCCTGATGGTACTGGTGCATTCCGACCTCCCAGATTCTGAGGGTGGGAGAGGACACGAGAAAGGATGGAACTACTTTTTGGGAATCTTCCCGGATCAGTTTGGCGCTGCAGGACGGGAGTAGCCTTGCCAAAGGCGAGTTTCGGCAATCGTCCCTCTCCACTATTGCGGTCCGGACTTCTCATTGCCCTGACCGCAGCCGCGGCCGCCTCCGGCCTAACTTCACAGGCCAGGTCTGCGGAGATGGGGGCGGTGAAAAACGTCGTACTTGTGCACGGCGCTAACACCGATGGCTCTGGTTGGCGTGGTGTCTACGACATTCTCAGGAAAGACGGCTACGAAGTGAGCGTCGTCCAAGAACCTCTTACCGGCCTCTCGGATGATGTAGCGGCCACGAAGCGAGTCATCGATCAGCAGGACGGCCCGGTGATCCTGGTCGGTCATAGCTACGGCGGCACGATCATCACCGTCGCCGGCGCAGATCCGAAGGTGCGAGCCCTGGTCTACGTCGCGGCGTTGCAGCCGGACATCGGTGAAAGCACCAACCAGCTGGCTGCGTCGATTCCGGGAGAAATCCCGAGCGGCGATGTAAAACCGACCCAAGATGGCTTCCTGTTCATCGACCCGGCCAAGTTTGCCGCCGACGTGGCGAGCGATCTACCGCCGGGGCAAGCGCTTTACATGGCGAACTCGCAGATGCCGGTGGCGGCAGCCGCTTTCGATGCGCGAGTGAACATTGCCGCGTGGCATGAAAAGCCGAGCTTTGGAATCATCGCTACGGCAGATCGCGCGCTAAATCCGCTGCTGGCTCGCTGGATGTACAAGCGCTCCGGCGCGATCATAAGCGAAGTCAAAGGCAGCCATTTGGTTTATATCTCCCATCCCGATGTAGTCGCCCAGGTCATCGAAAGGGCGGCGCACTCCGTCGGAGAGAATCCGGCGAAGCTGCGATGAGTGGCCGTCGCGCCCCTCTCGGAGAATATGAACTATGATGAGACTGTATCTCTTCCCCCCATCGACGCGCGTGCTCGCCATCGTGGCTCTCAAAAATCATCTAGCCGTCGATTGCGACATTATTCCGATCGATCTTAGCCGCGGCGATCAACTGACCAGTGAGTATGTTGCTCTCAATCCCAACCGCAAGATGCCCACCCTCAAGGAGGGTGAGTTCGTGTTATGGGAGTCGAACGCGATCCTATTCTATATGGCGGCGAAGCGTCCCGAGAGTGGGCTCTGGCCGTCAGATCTGCGTGGCCAGGCGGATGTACTGCGTTGGCTCGCTTGGGAAAGCGCGCATTGGGATGCTGAATCATGCGGCATGGTCGCCTTCGAGAAGGCCTCGAAGGCCGTGCTGGGACTGGGCGCGGCAGATCCGGCGTTCATCGCCAGAGGAGAGCAGAACTTTCTTCGCTTCGCCACGGTGCTCGACGATCATCTGAAAGGTAAGTCTTGGCTGATCGGCAAGGGACCCACCATCGCCGACTTCTCAATCGGGGCCTTCGTGCCGAGCGCTGCGCGTTTGGGACTGCCTCTCGCGCGCTTCGCGGAAATCGGTCGCTGGTACGACGGCTTGGCAACGCTGCCCGCGTGGCGGGATGCGATTGCAACCCAGGCCGCGACCCTGGCGGCGTGGCTCGCGGCCAATGGCGACAAGGCTAAAGCAGTAAAGTTGGCGCCGCCGTCCTAGGAGCTCTTGGCACCAAGAAGGAACCGCTCGGGGCTCCTAAAGCGATCGCGGAGATCACGCCGCTCATCCTCAAGCCGGTCCCGCTCATCCCAGGAGAGTTGCCGCGACGTCGCCGGACTGCGATTCTTACCGCGCATCATCATTTATCGTAGGATGCTCCATGCATCGTCGGACTTTACTGCAGAGCTCGCTCCTTCTTCCTCTCGTTTATGTCGGTGGACTACAGCAATCCCCTGGACACAACTCGCCCCTGATACGTAGGGTGCGTCCGTCGGATCCGAGTTGGCCGAGTATCGAAGAATGGAGCGCTCTTGGCCGACAATTGGACGGGGAGCTGTTGAGACCAACGCTGCTTCTCGGTGATTGCGAAAACGACCCTGCGAGCAAATCCTGCGCGTCGATACTCGGGCGCCTGAGAAATCCCTATTTCATCGGCGATCAGGTATCCGGCACACAGGTGTCGGGATGGCTGGGTGCGTGGGAGCCGGCATCAAGTGCTTATGCCGTCGCCTGCCATTCTGCACGGGATGTGGTCGCCGCGGTTAACTTCGCGCGCAAGCGCAATTTGCGACTGGTCGTCAAGGGCGGCGGGCATAGCTATCAGGGCACATCCAACGCGGCTGATTCCCTACTCATTTGGACTCGGCCGATGCGCAAGATCACTTTGCACGAGAGGTTCGTCGCGACGGGTTGTCGCAATGATTGCTCATCCCCCGCAGTGACGGTGGAAGCCGGCGCCGTGTGGATGGACGTCTACGATGCGGTGACCACTAAGACGGGACGCTACGTTCAAGGCGGTGGCTGTGCGACCGTCGGCGTGGCCGGGCTCATTCAAAGTGGTGGATTCGGTTCGTTTTCAAAGGGCTTTGGTACCGCCGCCGGCAGTCTACTTGAAGCGCAAGTCGTCACCGCAGACGGAAGGCTGCGCACCGTAAATCATGGCATGGATGCTGACCTGTTCTGGGCGTTAAAAGGGGGCGGAGGAGGAACTTTCGGCGCCGTCACGAGTTTGACACTTCGCACTCATGAATTGCCGCAGTTCTTCGGCGGAGTCGAAGGAACCGTCAAGGCCGCCTCGGATGACGATTTTCGTCGCCTCTTGAGACGATTCGTGGATTTCTACGCTGATAGTCTGTTCAACGCGCACTGGGGGGAAAGCGTAAAGATCGGCCGAAACAACACATTGGTCTTGTCGATGGTCTGCCAAGGATTGGAGGAGGGCCCGGCACGCGAGGTCTGGCAGCCGTTTTTCGCCTGGATAAATGCAGCTCCCAGCGCGTTCAAGATTACGGATGAGGTATGGATTGGTGCGCGGGCCGCCCGCGGCTGGTGGGATGCGCAAGCGCTACGCAGCAGAGGTTCAACGGCCGTTGTTTTTGATGACAGGCCGGAGGCGTCCCCGATCCACGCCTGGTGGCGCGGGGATCAGGAACAAGTCGGTGCGTACTTGTATGGCTATGACTCGATTTGGCTGCCGGCTTCACTTCTTGGTAAGAACGAGCGAGAGCGATTGGCTGAAACGCTATTTAAGAGCAGCCGCGAAATGGGTTTCGAACTGCACTTCAACAAGGGTCTCGGCGGGGCGTCTCGCGAGGCGATTGAGCGTTCGCGCGATACGGCGACCAATCCCGCTGTGCTGGACGCTTTTGCGTTGGCAATTGTGGCTACCGGTGGTCGATCGCGGTATCCAGGCTTACCGGAAACGACACATGACGATGCTGCTGCGGCTCAGGACGCTTCGGCGATTGAGCGAGCGATGGTGACTCTGCGCACCATCGCGCCGTTGGCGGGGTCATACGTTTCGGAGAGTAACTTCTTTAATCCATTTTGGAAGAGCGCATTCTGGGGAAATCACCTCGATCGGCTGGTGCGAATCAAGGAACGCTATGATCCCCACGGATTGTTCTTCGTGCATCACGGAATCGGTAGCGAACGCTGGAGCCAAGACGGCTTTACGCGTCTTAGCTAGTTAACGCCTTTGAAAGTGAATCGCCATGAAAATTGAACCGTTCCGAATTGCGATAGAGCGAGAGGAGGTGCAGGCCCTCAAACAACGCTTGCGGGCGACCCGCTGGCCGACTCCCATCGGTCGTGCGGGATGGGCGCAGGGCATGGATGCCGGATATCTTGCCTCGCTGGCAGACTATTGGCTCAAGGTCTTTGATTTTAGCTCCATGGAGTCGCATCTCAATCGAGTTCCCCAATTTCGCGTCAGGTCCGATCAGGGCTGGATTCATTTCGTCCATTTGCGTGCCGATCGGAGCGACGCAGTTCCCATCGTGTTGACGCATGGGTGGCCGAGCACTTTCGCGGAACTTCTGACTCTGGGCGATATGCTCGCGAATCCAGTGGCTCATGGCGCAAATGCGACCGTAGCGTTCGACGTCGTCATCCCCTCGCTCCCGGGCTATTGCTTCTCCTCGGCGCCCAAGGAATTAGGAACAAACCTGTTTGCCATCGCGACGCAGTGGGCGCAGCTGATGAGCGCGCTGGAATATCCAAAGTTCATCGCGCAGGGCGGGGACTTCGGCGCAGGCATTTCAACGGCGCTGGGACTGCGTCACGCCGATCGATTGTTGGGGTTACACCTTAATTTTATACCAGGATCGTATCAACCATCTGTTCCTGAAGATCGCGCTCTTTCGAGTGAGGAGACCCGGTCCCTCGCCAATCGGGCGGAATGGTTCGAGCGTGAAGGCGGGTACGCACACATACAGCGCACCAAGCCCGACACGCTCGGGCCCGCACTCAACGACTCTCCAATCGGACTTGCGGCGTGGATCGTCGACAAATTTCGCAGCTGGAGCGACTGCGACGGACAAATTGAGCGACGTTTCAGTTATGACGAAATTCTCACCACGGTATCTTTGTATTGGTTTACTCGCTCGATGCCATCGGCGATGCGGCTGTACTGGGAGAATCTGCAGCAGCCTTTGAAATTGGCCGCGGGCGAAAGAATCGCGGTACCCGTGGCCATCGCACACTTTCCGCGGGAGCTGCCGATTCCAGCCAGAGCCTATGTGGAGCGCGGTTATAACGTGATTCGTTGGAGCGAAATGCCCAGAGGCGGCCACTTCGCGGCCCTCGAGGAGCCTGAATTGCTGGCCGAAGACATACGCGCCTTCGCCGGCATGTTGTGAATCAACGCCGGCAGTTTTAACGGCGGTGCGTTCATGTTGGCCGTCCTGGCTCTTAAGCCGTTGCCGCCGACTATGGACAGCGTTGAGAGCCTTAAACGGACGGGGCTGTCATCGCATGGAACGCCTTTGAGCCGGCGGTCGCAATTCGATCATCTACCTCCGACGTGCCTCCCGACACACCGATTGCGCCGGCGCTCTCACCTGCATGAATCACGGGCACGCCGCCTCCCAGCGCAAGCACTTCGGAGTTTTGCAGGCGTCCGTCACGAGCCATGGCCTCCAGTACCGCCGTAGAAACAGCGAGCAGCGCTGCGGTTCGTGCCTTTCGCTGGGCGAGTTCTACGGTATGCACTTTGGCTCCATGGAGCCTTTCGAAGGAGAGTAGGACCCCGGCGTGGTCGACAATTGCAATGGATACGGCGGCGCCGAGCTCGCCGGCAATTTGCTTGCAGGCCAGCAAAATCGGGCGGGCGTCGTCAACATCAATCGTCGGCTTCATTCGCATTTTACTTCTCCTGAAGGCACCGATTCCCACGCCGGGGAAGCTTCATTCATCCCCGATCCAGTGTCCCTGCCTGCTCGCCGGCGCGGCGTCGCGGTAAAGACGCCCCCTTAACCCTGTTAATCCGATAGAACGAAGTCGCAAGTAAGAGCGCTATCAGTGCGCTCATGATCACGGGGACCCAAAACAGGAATTTCCACGCCACGACCGCCGCGCAAATTGACTCGATCGCAAGTATTCCAACGATGCCGCTCAGCTTGTGCCCCACCCGATCCAAGATCGACGCGAGTTGCCAATATAAGATCGCATGTCCAAATAAATAAGCGGAGAGCGTCCACCCGAAGCCCACGTAGAAGTTGAAGTAACTACGCTCAAGCCCCATGACATTAAAATGATTGTCGCGCATCGCCGACGCAACGGCGAGCGCGCCGGTCCCCTGGGCCGAAGTCCAGGGACTTCCCAGTGTGTGGCCGATCGCCAGTAGCAGCATGACCGCCGAGGCGGCTCGTAGGAGTAGTTTGGCGTTCATGCTGTTGTCCGAATCTGATGCGCGGCGCCCGCGGACGCGTTTTTCATCAAGCCGCCTTCGCCATGTCGGCAATCCGCTCCCACGTCGTCGCTCTCATGCTGGCGCGGCCATTCATCCTATCCAGCCAATCGCGAAGATTCGTGTTGCCCTCGATGAGGAGTTGCCACTCGGGCGTTTCCTTAACAAAGTCCAATTGCGGAGCCAACAAAATATCAGCGAGGCTCAACGAATCACCGGTGAAATAGCTGTTTTGACCCAACTGGCGGGAGAGCTCAGAAAATACCACCTTCGCCGTCGGAATGACCGCCGCGATCGCCGCCTCATCTGCAGGCAGACCCAGCAGTCGCGGCGCCACGACTCGCTGGAAGGCGATAACGTTGCCGACGCCATGAAACAGATACCAATCATTGATATTCATCAGCTGGTCCATCTTCGCAGCGAGCCTCGCGTTACGGGGCGTCAAGGAAGGATGTGACGCCACGCGATCAATGTAGCGCAGAATCGCCTGAGTTTCGTAAAGGCGCAGATCCTCGTGAGCCAGGATCGGCACCCGGCCGAACGGATGAAGCGCCAAGTGCTCCGGTTGGCGCATAGATCCGGGTGCCACCGGAACGAGTCTGTAGGGCACGCTTTTTTCTTCCAGCGCAACGAAGACGGCTCTGCCAAAAGGGCTACCGGGAATGCTGTGAACGACGAATTCATTCATGATTAATTGCCTCGACTCTGTAAAAACTTTGAAAGCCCTTTTCGGGCACCGATTAACTCTGAGGGTTTGCGAGCGGGCACAATGTCTGCACTCACGATTTGCTTCCTTCTCGCCGCCAAAGATTTTTCTACTTTCTCTCGAAACGCCTCGAGGGCGCCGCGCCAAAACTTATTGAGCCAATGGCGCAGCTCCTCCAGACCTGCCGGGTCAACGCTATAAACGCGACGGTTGCCTTCCGAACGAGCGGCGATCAGGCCCGCTGTTAGGAGTGCCTTCAGGTGTTGCGACACAGCCGGTCGGGTCACGGGTAAACCCGCCGCTATTTCGTTTACCGAAGCCGGTGCGCGATGTAGTCGTTCAAAAACAGCTCGGCGGGTCGGGTCTGCCAGGGCGGGCAGTGCAGATAGATAAGTCATGACTTACGGTAATCCATGACTTACGGTGTGTCAAGTGGCGCGTTGGCCGGCGAGCAACATCGGGTGGTATGCAAGGTTATTACCGCGGGATCGCTCGGTTGGTTGTGTTGGCGGAGCCTCCCGCGATATCACGGCTGAATTACCCGGCAGGCGACAAAGCCGTTGCAGGCGAATCGAGGTCTTCGGTGCCCGTCAACGCCATCGTGCAATGAGTTGTCCCCGAGGCGTCAATTTCACTATCGAAAGGCCATCGGGCGCCAAGAGGTTGCCGTCGTTATCAACTGCGATTGCGCTCGGCCCGTCGGTAAATAGGCGTTCGCGATCGGTATTACCGATGAGAGCCAGCCACTTGCCGTGCGAGTTAAATTTCTGGATGCGGTGTAAGCTTTGTTCGGCCACGTAGATATCGCCGCGGGTATCGACGAAAAGACCCGATGTGTTTTGAAATTGAGCGGGCCCGGAGCCGGCGCCGCCAAAGCTAATTAATGGCTCACCGTCCCTGGTGCTTAGGACGATGATACGGCGGTTGCGCCAGTCTTCAATCACCAGGTTTCCGCCAGGTAGCACGCCGAGGCCTTGCGGCATGTTGAGCTGGGTGCGGGCGCTGCCTTTCTCGAACTGCCAAGTTGCGAGACGAGTGCCGTCCGGCGCGAATTTCTGAATGCGGTTCTGTTCACCCTCTGCGACGTAGAGCTGTCCGCGCTGATCCACGGCGATGTGGCCCAAATCATGAAAGGTGTCGGCTGTGCCAATGGTGCGTAGAAACCGCAATGCCGGGGACAACACGACTAGATCCATGGCACCGGCATCGGTGACCAGGATGTCGCCGCTGGGCGAGAGCGCTATGCCTTCCGGACCACTCATACTGCCGGGCACGCTTGGGAAGCCGCTGTACTCTTTCAGTTTTGCTCCCGACTTGGATACCTTCAACACTCGGGACCGGCTGCGATGGTCCGTGTCCACGATGAACAGATTGCCCTGGCGGTCGACGGCCATATTGTCGGGGCCATAAAAGCACAGAGTACATTCGGATGCAGCGCCCGAGGCAGCAACAAGCAAACCGATCACGATTCCGAGATGCTGCATCAATGCCATTTGCCGGGCGGTCCCGCTACCGTGAGGATGGCTTTCGTTCGCATCAAAGGCTCTAACAACGAAGTTCGGTTCAATTGTTCTCAATCGCCGCGCGAATTGTTGCGACCATCTTGTCCTCGGGGATTCGGGCGAGCTCGGGCAACGTATGGCCGGTCGACAGCAGCTTGCCCAGGATGAACCAGGCGGCGCAATACGCCTCGCGGGACATTCCCGTATTCCCTGACCCGAATGTGTATTTGGACGCGACATCCGCACCGCTCTTGTCCAGGTCGCCGGCGATCTTCTTGGTGACGATTGCGCTCTTAGCGGCACAATTGGAAAACCAGCCCTGCTCGCCGGGCATCTCGGTATACGCAGCATCCGATAAGCCCGGAACCTGCCGCTGTGCCGTACGCATCGCCAGGCCCTCGAGAAAAATCGTTTCTCCAACGGGGGCGCCGAAGGAGTTATGGACATCGGCCAGCTGCAAGTGAATGGAATGCGTCAGCTCGTGTGCCAAGGCCAGCTTGAGATTGACATTCTCCACGGGCATTAAAACCGTGGGTGGCTTGCCGTCCATGGAAGGAATCGTGTACGCATTGTTATCAAATTGACCCACATAAAGAATGAGACGCGAGTGTATGCGCTCACCGCGGGTGCCCAACAACTCGTTGTCCCCCTCAAATACATCATTGGCAGTCTGCACGGCTCGGGAGGTCATTTCAGGCAGTCGCGGAACGAGTGCCGGATATCGATCCCAAGCGTCGTCCAAGAGGCGGTGAGCCATTGCGTCACCGGCCGCGCCTGGCGGCACAGCGGCCAATCCGTCCATTTTCTGCCACAGTGCAAAGCGTAGATTGGCTTTGGTAGGCTTGGCGGTCGCCTGCGCATAAAAGAGTTCGAACTTACCGACACGGTTGTCAATGTCGAGAAGGTGAGACTGCGCCCGGGCATCCGTCGCGCAGACAAGCAGTGTTGCTGTAGCCATTAGCACAAACCGGAGCAACGTCGACCTCCGCCAATGAAAAGACCATAACTTGAAGAGATTGTGAATCGCCGCTTCACGCAGTCGCTGAAGATCGATCCATTCTCGCGATGTTTTCCCGGCTCGTTGCCTGAAAACTCGCGCGTTTGTTCATTCGATCGAGCCAAGCGCGCAAATTTGGTGCTTTTTCCGTGAGCGGCAGCCACGCCGGCATTGTCCGAAAGACCTCAAGATGCGGCGCTAACAGGATGTCCGCGAGGGTGAGCGAGTGGCCGACAAAGTAATCGCTGTCCCCGAGTTGTCGCGCCAGCTCTTTAAACACCGTTTGCGCTTTCGGCATGGCCGCGGCGATTGCATCCTCATCCGGATTGATACCCATGAGGCATGGCCCGACAATTCTTTGGAGGCCGATGACACCGGCGACGCCTTGGAAGAGATACCAGTCGGTGATGTTCATGATCTGATCCATGCGTGCGGCCGCCTTGGGATCCCTTGGCGTGAGCGGCGGTGTCGGCAACGCGCGATCGATGTATCGCACAATCGCCTGCGTTTCATAAAGTCGAAAGCCCCCATGTTCCATGACGGGAATGCGGCCGAACGGGTGGCGCGCCAAATGCTCAGGCGCTCGCAGGGTCGCCGGTGCCACGGCCGCAAGGCGATAGAACGCGTACTTCTCCTCGAGCGTGATGAAGACCGCCCTGCCGAAGGGGCTGCCCGGAATGCTATGGATCACAAATTCATTCATGGGGATATGCTGAGTTAGCTGGGGCGCGTCACTTCATGAAGTTCTTTGGCAAACAGGTCGAGCAGTCCCGGCCAGCCACCGTCGACGCTATTGCGCATCGTTTCTCCGTCCACCACTCCCATACGTTCAAAGTCTCGATGTTCGAGCTCGACGCGGGTTCCGGCAGGGTCCGCAACAAAACGGACCTCGACCTCGGATGCGAACTGTTCGCGAGAATCAGGCTTCCACTGGGCACTGATTTCCCAGCTCACGACGAATCGCTGGGCTGGTTCCCAGACTCTCACGTGACCGACGGTGACTTCGGAGCCGTCTGTACATTTTGTGTACCAACGTCCACCGACAAAGGGTTCGATGATGGATTCCTTTACGGCGGCCGCGCCAACGCCGTGGGACTTCGGCCACCACCGGTCGATTCCACTGGTGAAGACGCCGAAGGCTGTTTCAGGGCTCGCTTGAACCATGACGCTCTTGCGTACCGGCGCGATTTTGATTGTGGAAATCAAGGCGCTTTGCTCGGCTTTGCCTTGGGCATTTCCACTTCTCTCTTAAACGCCTCTAACGCGGCGTCCCAAAATTGGTCGAGATATCGGCGCAGTTCACCCAAACCACGCGGGTCAATGTAGTAAACGCGTCGAGTTCCCTCGGCTCGTGCCTCGACCAATCCGGCTGACTTCAACACCTTTAGGTGTTGAGAGACGGCAGGCCGACTGACCGGCAGACCGGCCGAGATCTCCCCGACTGATGCAGCTGAGTCACGCAAGCGTTCGAACACGGCGCGACGGGTCGGATCAGCAAGGGCGGTTAAGGCGTTTGAGTAAGCCATAGCTGACGGTAAGGGGTCACTTACTAAATGTCAAGGAGGCCGACGGGCACAATTAATTTGACGAGCCTGTATCGCCATTTAGCTCTGGACGTGTCCTAGTCAAAGAAACCGGGAGCTCGGTACGCGGTAAAATCAGGCCGCGGTAAGCTTCAATGCCTCATCGGTCGCAACGATGGTCGCGTACTCCCCATTTAGGTTTGCAAGGGACATGGCGTGAACGATTTCCGCCTCTCTTGGCGAACCCGAATAATCCATTTTGTCGAACGCAAATGTCGCGTCGGAGACGACCAGCGTTAGAAACCCTAGATTGCCGCTGGAACGCGCTGTCGACTCCACTGAATTATTGGTGCTGACGCCGACGATCACCAGGGAATCGATATTTCGTACCCGCAGCCATCGCTCGAGGCCTGAGTGTGCGAAAGCATCGGGAATATGCTTCTCGACAATGTGTTCTGACGGCAGGGGCTCGAAGTCATCTTTGTCCTGGCCAAAACGGGGATCCAGCGGTTCGGGACATATGGCGAACATGAACAACCGTGGCGCCCGACTCGCGCCATCGACGCAGAAGTCGCGCAATATTGGCTTCTGCAAAAGGATTGTTTCGGTGTCCCGCCTCCTTGGTCATGCACTTCTGCATATCAACTATTAGCAAGGTCGGTATGTTGGCCTTGGCAAGGGATAGCATCCAACCTCCGTGGAAGGCGAACAAAGTGCTCACGGTCTATGCAAAAACGAGACTCCTGCCGCGTCTGAAAGATAATACGATTCTTTCTTTTCCAAGCAAGCCCTGAGGCGCTGTTCGAACAGTTACTGACGCCCTAG
>Ga0210388_10001819_pt1 | contig 16738 bp, 13 predicted proteins | sample IncBWC19OmetaG_FD_155485 | JGI IMG/M metagenome (GOLD analysis project Ga0210388, IMG submission 155485) | Forest soil microbial communities from Barre Woods Harvard Forest LTER site, Petersham, Massachusetts, United States - Inc-BW-C-19-O ...
GTTCGAAGCTGCGTACCGCGGCGCTAGGTCCCGAACTCACGCTCGATCCGACTTTCGATTCCGTTGCAGGCGAAGTGACCATCGCACGCGCCGGCAAACCGCTGTGGCAGAAAAAAATCCGCACAGGCGAATCCGAAATGTGCCACAGCCTCCGCAACATGGAACATCACCACTTCAAATATGAAACGCATCGGCGCCCAGGCGACGTCCACGTCCACTTTTTTGGCGCCGATTGCCTCAGCTACGGCGAAGGCATCCGCCTGGCCGCCGGAGACTTGATGCAAGTTCAATTCGCAGGCTTCGGCCGCGCGCTGCGCAATCCGCTGCAAGTCGCCGCCGTCAAGCCCGCACTAATCGAAGTGATTTCACTGGGATAATTCCGCTGAGGTGAACGAACAAATGACCAAGCCGCGCGTAGCAATCCTGGGATTAGGAATAATGGGTTCAGGAATGGCCGGACGCGCCCTAACCGCCGGATTTCCCCTGGCCGTCTACAACCGCAATCCCGAAAAAACCGCGCCCTTCGCGAAAGCGGGAGTCTACGTCGCCCGCACGCCTCGCGATGCCGCCGCGCGCGCCGACATCATTATCAGTATGCTCGCCGACGACAACGCCTCGCGCGCCGTTTGGCTCGACAAAGAAACCGGTGCGTTGGGCGCCGCCGCTTCCGGCACGTGGCTGATTGAATCCAGCACCGCCAGCATCAAATGGATTCACGAACTAGCCGCCGCCGCAAAACAAAAAGAATGTGAACTCCTAGACGCCCCCGTAACGGGCTCCATGCCGCAAGCCGCAGCCGGCGAATTACTTTTCCTGGTAGGAGGTTCCTCTGAAGCCCTCGCCGCCGTCCGTCCCATCCTCGCCGTAATGAGCCGCGACATCGTGCACCTAGGCCCCACCGGCAGCGGTGCCACCCTGAAGCTAATCAATAATTTCCTCTGCGGCGTTCAAGCCGCATCCCTTGCCGAAGCAATGGCGTTACTCAACGCCAGCGGCCTCGATCGCGAAAAATCCGTAGCCATCCTGACTACCGGCGCCCCAGGCAGCCCCCTGCTAAAACTCTTAACGACGCGCGCCGCCGCAAACGACTTCACCCCAAATTTCCTCCTGCGCCTAATGGCCAAAGATCTGAGCTACGCCCGCGAAGAAGGCCAGCGCCACAACATAGCCATGAACACCGCAACGGCAGCCATCATCGACTTCGAAAAAGCCATAAACGCCGGCTACGGCGAAAAAGACCTCTCCGCCATAATCCCCGCCCTGCAAAAACCGTGAAATCGCTGCATCATTTTGTGGGAATCACGTGGCTGTCGGTTGACCATATAACTTTTCCATCCATATCATAAAACTCCAGCACTGGATGACGGTCACCATCCACCATCATCTTTCCCCTCATGTTCCCCACCGAGTCCCTGAGTAAGAACGTCCGAGCCTCAACAGTCGTGTTCTTCTCTCTGACTCCGGGATCAATCTGCGCTCTGACGTTTGCCGTAAACGAAAACCACGTAACCAAAATCGTCAGCAGCACCGCAATCTTCCAAAAGCGCCCTTGTCTTTCCAGTCTTGCCATGCGACCAAGCAAACGATTGTATTCACCATCAGTAGTTTGCATCGATGACCTCCATTGGCAGCGCGGTAGCGTGCGCAGCGCTCTCCACTAGAACGACAAGCTTAGGATTTCTTGCAGGAAAACAACGAAGACTCTTCACAGCGGTTCGTGGCGTCGTTGGAACGCCAATCTTCCGATTGGCACACTACGCCGCGACCCGAGCATATGTATACCCCGCAATTGCAGCCGCCACTGCGCGCATGCCAGAATATCCCTTAAGTCTTTATCCCAAGCGCCGCACGGATCCCAACATGTCCAACGCCCTACCCGATCACGCCAAAAAAAATCCCACGCAACACAACATCGAAGCCATTGCCAAACTCGAACAAGACGCGCTCGAACGCCGCACTACCGCCGAACGCATCAGCGAAGCCATCGCAAAATTTATCGGCAGCGTGGCTTTCCTGCTTCTGCAGCTCCTTCTCGTGCTCACCTGGTCCGCCATCAACCTCAACGTGATCCCCGGCGTAAAACCCTTCGACCCGTTCCCGTTCGGCATCCTCGCTCTGGTCATTTCCTCGGAAAGCGTCGTCCTCACCATCTTCGTCCTGATGAGCCAAAATCGCATGACCCGCCAAGCCGAACGCCGTTCCCATCTCGACCTTCAAGTCGGCATGCTAGCCGAACAGGAACTGACCACCATGCTCGCAATGCAGCAGAAAATCTGCCAGCACATCGGCGTGGACGTGACATCTTCAAAATCCGAACTGCAAGGCTTCAACGCCGCCACCGACGTCCACAAGCTAGCCAGCGAACTTGAAGACAAGCTTCCCGAAAAGTAGTTTGCCGGGCCGCGTCGAGCCGCGCTCCAGGCGCAGTCTTCAACCATCCGCAAGCGTAACTCTCTCGAATAAAGCACCCACGGTGGGGATCGGACTAAACGTGGCACTGAAAATTCGTAAGTTATTGGTCCTGAGCAAGACCATGAGGAGGCTGGCCATAATCTGAATATCCATTCTCATCGCATCGCCAGGATTTTTTGTGGGTCAGAGGATGAACCCGCGTTTCGCGCGATGCCAAGCTTCTTCATCCGGAAATACAAGGTGGAGCGGTTTAATCCCAAGCGAGATGCTGCGCCGCTCGGTCCTGAAACAATCCACCGGGTTTCTTCCAGGGTTCTGAGGATATGGTTGCGCTCGACCTCTTCCAGAGTTTGATTGCAGTCCACGCTTTGATCGAGCCGGACCCGTGGATTCAAGTCCCGCAGCGAAAGCCGCAGCACGGGACCTGGGCTCAGAATCACTGCGCGTTCGATGACGTTCTCCAACTCCCGGATGTTCCCCGGCCACCGGTACTGAATCAGAGCCTCCATTGTTCCCGAAGGAATCGTATCAATCCTCTTCCGCATTCGTCGTGTGGCCTGTAGTACAAAATGTCGCACCAACACTGGGATATCCTCCGAACGTTCGCGCAAGGGAGGAACATGGATGGGAAAGACATTCAATCGATAATAGAGGTCACTGCGAAATAGCTTCTCCAAGATCATTCCTTCCAGGTCGCGATGAGTCGCGGCCACAATGCGTATGTTGACTTTCTGCGTCCGTGTGCTTCCCAATCGTTCGAATTCCTGCTCCTGCAGGACTCGAAGAAGCTTCGGCTGCAGCTCGAGAGGAATATCGCCGATTTCATCCAGGAAGAGCGAACCTTGATGCGCAAGCTCAAGCCGGCCAATTTTCTGCGCAATCGCGCCGGTGAAGGCTCCTCGCTCATGGCCAAACAGTTCGCTTTCGAGCAGGCCGGTAGGAATAGCGGCGCAGTTGAGCTTGACGAAAGGCCGATTCTCGCGAGGACTGTGATTGTGAACAGCCCGTGCAATGAGCTCTTTGCCCGTGCCCGTCTCGCCGAGCAAGAGCACAGTCGAATCTCCCCAGGCCACGGTTTCGACCATCTGCAGGACGCGGCGAAGAACCGAGCTCCTCCCAATGATCCCCTCGAAATCGGTCTCTGAATTCAGTTGTTCGTCGAATAGGTCGGCGCCAAGCGTGGTCCCGGTATCAAGCCTCGTCTTATGGCGCTCGCACTGCAAAGGATAGGTCAGACCATTCAAGCACATGATGTTCCTCCTTTACCGATTCTCCTTGCGTGAGAATCGAGTGGAATACTGGCAGCAATGTGCAAAATCCGTCTTGAACAAACTTGGGGTGTTTGGAATGTTTCCGATGAATCGTGCTCTGGATCGCGATTGGACGCGTCTAAGGCGCACGAGGTAGCGAGAATCGGGAGAGGCATTTCTGCTCCGATCAGCAGCCTGGTGTCGCTAAGTTATTTTCCCGAATGGATTTACGTTGTACGGAGGCGATTCCCTTTCGACCACCGTACCTGGCGCGGAGACATTCCAGCCCACCGCCGGAAGTGCCGCGCCAGGTGGCTTTGGTCAGAAAAACCAGTCGCCAGGGCTATTTCCGACAACGGAGCATGTGTCTCCCGCAACATCTGGTCCACCTGTTCCAGGCGCCGCCGCAATAGATACGTGTGTGGCGGCACTCCCACTGACTGGTGGAACGACCGGGCAAAATGGTCGGTGGAAAGCCCGGCTAGAGCGGCCAGTCCATCGAGGCGGATCTTTTCATCCAGATGCCCTTCAATATAGTCGCAGACGCGGCGTGTCACGGCCGGCGATAATCCGCCACGGCTGGGTTCCGGCGCCGTGGCCATCCGCAAATCACCCAAAGTGCTAATTCTTGCCCGGGAATGAACCACTGCCTCCGCCCAGCTGCGCGTGACCTTAGGCCTGCTCAAAGGTGGCGAAAGCAATGCCGACCACCCACGTTCGTCGTCGCTGGCACTCGTTAGGCGTATCGGAATATCCCGGTCGGCTGTGCGGCGGAAGAGTGAGCGCTCATACGCGAACGCGGCAGACAAAGGAATTCCGTCCGCAAGACTTTTGTCGCTCAGAGCGAAAAACTTCCGAGCGGCTTGGTCGGCGCCAACAATGGATTGTTGGTCGTCAATCGCAAGCAGCACGGATGATCCTAAATCGTCTGATGGGGCAGCCGCCAGGATCCAACAATGCTGAAAATGCTCGCGAAAGATGCGTTCCTCAATGGCTCGCGCGGAAACGATCACCGTCTGGAGCAGCAGGGGAAATGGCTGATCGTCAGATTGCTGGTGCAGTTTGGAAACATCCAGTACCGCCAGCAAACTTCCCTGAGGATCGAAGATCGGCGCGCCCGCGCAACTCAACCGGGTGTGACGGCTGCGAAAATGGTCGGCACAATGCACCAGAACCGGCCGTCGATCCGCGATGCAGGTGCCGATGCCGTTTGTGCCTTCCTCCCGCTCCGACCAGACGCCACCCAGCCATATACCCCACTGCTTGAACTCGCGGTCCTTGCTCTCGTCGCCGCGATGGTGGATGGCGACTCCATCGCTGTTGCACAAGAGAACCACATAAGACTGCGGGCGAACAATGGCATAGAGGCGGTCTACCTCCTCTTGGGCTCGGACTAGAAAGCTATGCAGGGGTTCGCGAGAGATCCTGAGCTCTCGCTCTGTGAGCAAGTGGGGTACTGAGCTGCTTTTTGGGTCAACACGAAAGTCGCGCAAACACCTTCGCCAGGAATCGTCTATCGCTTCGGGTTGGATGCTTTCGCTCGCGCCGTCAGCCACCAACTCAATGCGCTCGTCGTGCGACACATCAATGGTGGAAAGTTCGGCACGCAGCTGCGCGACTGTGTTCATTTACCCTTCAACTCTCCGTGCGTCCTAGAGTTGCCGTCAAGACCCTTGAGCGCCGGCCTGGGCGCTGCATATATCGCGCGGGAGTAGATAAGTTACTCCAGCACGCTGCGCCCTTCAACCATCGGCAAGAAAAAGCTCCCGCGGGCGTAGGTAACACGAACCTCGCGTCGAGGAGAAGGCCAGAGTCAATGATCTGACGATGGTGCCGACCGAGCGGGCTATTAAGGTGATCGAGGTAGGCGTCACGCCTGGCGGTGGGAATCGGCGGGGGGATCGAATCGACGAGACGCTGAATATTCAGCGACTCGGATTCTCGACTTGGAGGGGCCTTGGCGGACACTATATTCCTTTTGGTCGTTTTCCTAACCTCGCTGAAATCCCGGCTGCTTTCGCCATGTCAGCATCTTGTCATATGGCGGAATGTTGCCACCGAATCCCGATAGCGACGAGATTCTTTCAGCGGCAAGGCGCTTCTTTCCATGGAGATTGCTGCGCTGGCAGCTCGGACCTCGGAATGCTTAAAGCCGAACTTGGAAACGGAAAGGGTTCGATCATCGCTTCGGCCAAGACTCCGGCCCCTTGGTCGAGCGGAAGACCCAAGGATCATCAGAAACCGCATTAGCCTAGGACTTTTGTAACACTTCATAGTTCGCGGGACCGCTGGCCAAGGACCGATTGTTCGCGAGCTACGAAGCGTTACTTGGATTTAAGACCGGCGGTGCCGCGGAAACCAAAACCAGAATTGCAAAAAAGGAGAAATACAATGGATGATTACAACAAGCCGACGAGCGAAACGCCGTACGGACAGCAGGAAGGCGGAACTGCAACTGCAGCGCGCTTGAAGCTTTCAGAAAAAGCTGCAGAAGTTAAAGAGAGAGTCGCCGACTTCGGCCGCAAGACGGTGGACAACATCGAGGAATCGCGGAAAAACACCGCGGGTGCCTTGGGCCAAGCAGCAGCGAAACTGCATTCAGGCGGCGAGCAACTCTCCGGCGCAGCGCATACGGCCGCTGACCAAATTTCGGGCGTGGCGCACGTCGCCGCGGACAAGCTGGAAGCCGCCGCGCACTACGTCCGCGAGACAGACTTGAAGGCCATGGGAGAGGATTTGAAGAACGTCGTAAAAAGATATCCGGGGCCTGCGCTTGCCGCGGCGGCAGTGCTGGGGTTCATTGTGGCGCGTAGCTTTCGTCGCGACTAACGAATTCGGAATCGGGAAGGAGGCTGCTGATGCCAGCACCACAAATGCAGCGATCCGTGCCGGAAATATTGGAGAACATCGCCTCTAATCTGACGCAGCTCATCCAAGCAGAGTTTCGGCTGGCCAAGGGTGAACTGAAAGAAGGGGCGGAAAAAGTCGCAGCGCCGGGCGCCACACTGGGTGCGGGCGTGGTCCTAGCGTTCTACGGATTGGGGTTTTTACTTCTTGCCGCTGTGTACGCGCTGTCGTTGGTCATGGCAGGTTGGCTCGCGACGTTGATCGTGGGTGGTGTGTTACTGGTCGCGGCCGGAATTTTGGTTGGCGCCGGCGGGATGAAATTGAAGCGGATGAATTTAACTCCCGACAAAACGATTCGAACGTTAGAGGAGGACGTGCAATGGGCGAAACAACAAATCAAATAGAGTGGGAAATCGCACAGAAGCGAAGCGAGCTAAGCGATAACCTGATCGAGTTGAAGCAAAGGGCAAAAGCGGCGGTCGATTGGCGCTCGCAGGTTGAAGAACGTCCGGGAACGATGCTCGCAGTCGCATTCGCCGGCGGCATCGTCCTCTCAGCGCTGTTCAGCGCTCTGCGCGGGCCAGCGAAGGTTTATGCGCGGCGACCGTCGGGCAATGCCGTCGAATACGACAGCCCGATCTCTAAGACTTCACCGCGATCGCCAAGCAAGCTGGCCACTTCGACCCGAAATAATCTGGATGCTCTGGGCGGAGCTTTGCTCGGCGTCGTGGCAACACGCACGACAGGTATCCTGGAAGGAATTCTACCCGGATTCCAAAGAGAATTTGAACGAGCGAGGGGCTCGCAGGGCGAAATCTAAAGGCCGCAGAGATTGGAGTTAAGGGGCGAGCGTCCTGAGTGGTTCTCGTCAGGTGATTCTAATTTGATTTCATAACAACCTCGGCTCCTTAGACCCGGATGCAGCGGAGATCGAGACATTACCCCCGAAATTAGCGCGGGATGACTTGCAAGATCGCTTCTCCAGATCCGTCTGGTGTGGTTTGCGCGCGGAAGATCTTAGTTTGTGGGTCGTAAGCTGTGTCGTTGAGTTTGCCTTGGAGAGCTTTGAATTTAGGCCGATGCGAAGCGTAGCCAGAGATTGTGAGCATGTCTTCGCCGCGAGCGAATTTGATAGTCACCGTTAGGGTGCCGCGATCTTCGACAGCGGCGATGCGTTGCTTCCCCAAGGACACAATCTTTTCGGCGTCACCCAGTAGAGCCAATCCCTGGCGGTTCACAGGGGAAAGTATCCGATAATCCCAGCCGTCCGCGAATTTCATCCGAAGGCTTCCCCTATCAGGGATTACCTCTCCGCTGTGCGTCACCCAGTCATAAGCAAATTCAGGCCCGCTCATTTCCAAAGTGCTCAGCGGAACGGCGACGCTCTCTTGCGAAGCGCTTCGCGGGTAGGCGGAAACGTAGCGCGCGCGCCGATTGCCAAATGCACTCTCCGACATTGCGACCATGGGCGCGCTCTCATTCGACGCGTCGCTCGCGTACATCGCATTGATAGGAAGCATGTACGAATCGACGGTGATTGATCCTGCGGATGGTGCTTATGATGGGGCGTGCGCGGCCAGCGCCTGGATCTTGCGATAGTTTTCCATGTCACGAGCGGCCTGCTCAGTCTTGCCCTGCCTGCGGTGAATTTGAGTCAACGCCAGATACGCCTGGCCCGCGAGCGGCGTATCCTTCTCCAGTTCGATCACTCGTTCCAGCGCGTGCTCGGCCCCATCCGGATCACTGATGGCCGCCGCTCTGCCCAAGGCGTATAAAGTTTCCGGCATGCCGGGGTTGAGCGAATCGGAGCGCTTCAATTCCTCAGCGGCTTCCTTCATCTTTCCCTGCTGCAGCAACGCATTTCCTAGACGGTACGCAGCTTCCGCGCTTCCAGGCTGCAATTTTGTTTCTCCCCGAAATTGTTCTTCCGCCTTCGCCCATTCAGAGCCGGCTGCAAAGACTTGTCCCAGCTCGAGCCGCAACCCCGGCAAATCGGGCCGCAGGGCTAAGGCTTGTTCATATTCCTTCGCAGCCTCCGGGAGCATCTTCATTTCGTAGTCGGTCTGACCAAGAGCCTGATGCCCTCGTGCAGAATTCGGATCCACGGAACGCAATCGGTCGAGCGACTGGCCGGCGAGCGCCGTCGCGGCGCGACTGAGATAGAAGAGAAGATCCGGATCGTCAGGCGATTTCGCGAGAGCCGCTTGCAGATTCGCGACAGCCTCCGCGGCTTGGCCCGCTTGCAGTTGCGCGACACCCAGAGCTGCGGGGTCATTAATAATTTTCAAATGAGGAACGGCGTCGGCTGCGTACCCTGCCGCAAGAAGCGAGTATCCGAGCAACTGATGGACTGCGGGGGCATCCGGGCTCAATTCGGCTGCGTGCTTCAAGGGAGGAATGGCTGAGGCGTAGTCGTGCTCCTTCATGTATGCGTCGCCCAACCGCAGGAAGACGATTGAAGAGTTTGGCGCCAGTTCCGCGGCCTTGCGAAACGAAACAACGGCGGCGTCGACAGCGCCGCGATTTTCGGCTTCTATGCCGGATTGCAGCAGCGGAAGCGCATCGGGGGGCACGGAAGGCTCCGCCGATTGCGGTGGTAAGAGCAAGCACATCCACAGCAGCGCATGAATCATGGTTGCACCGTTTCCTCGATTACGATGAATTGATCGGCCTTTACGCCTCGCAAGGCCTGACGAATGCCAGAGGGCCAGCGAATCTCGATATCAGCGGTCTCCGCGGAGCCAAGGCCAAAATGCAAACGTTTATCGTTAGAAGAGAGATAGCCTCCCGTGGCCGTCGCGAAGCGCGTCTGGCCATTCACTTGAACGCGAGCACCGAAACCGTCACGATTGCTGCGCTTTCCGTGCAACGTGATCGTCAACCAGTGAAAATGGCCGCGGCGATTGAAATAAAACTGCGGACCTTCGCCAAGACAAGTGGTAACGACATCTATCCAACCGTCGTTGTTCAAATCACCGAACGCCGCACCGCGACCGGCCACGGGCGAATCCGATCCGGAGTCTGCTCGTTCAAAACGGCCTGCGCGGTTCAGGGCCAGCAAGGGCGGTTCGCGGTAGCGCAACGAGTCGTCGTAGGTCTCGACGTTGTCGAAGACATGCCCTTGGACAATGAACGCATCCTTCCAGCCGTCGTTATCAAAGTCTTCCAAACCGACTCCCCAGCCCGAGACGTTTCCCGAGAGCACGCCGAACCCCGCTTCCAATTCTTGAGCGCTGAACAATCCTTTGCCGTCGTTATGAAAAATAACGTAAGGATCGTGAGGAAGTTGGGTGATGAGCAGGTCGGGAAGGCCATCGTTGTCATAATCCTGAAAAACTACGCCCATTCCCGAGGGCGTTCTTCCGTTTTCCGAAAGCGCCGCGCCAGAATCCAGGCCACATTCGGTAAACGTGCCGTTCCCGTTGTTGCGGAAAAGAAACTGATTGGAGGCGTCGTTCGCGACAAAAATGTCCGTGAATCCGTCATCGTCATAGTCGGCGAACGCGACCCCCAGCCCATGGCCCTTTTTCGCGGCGATGCCGGAAGCGACGCTCACATCCTCAAACGTGCCGTCTCCCCGATTGTGGTACAGGATGTTCGTGATGGCAGGAAACGTACCCGGTGGGCAGTACGTGGGTCTTTCGGAGCCGCACGTTTTGCTTTTCTCGACGCTCCAATCGAGATAGCGGGTGACAAACAGATCCAGCCTGCCGTCATTATCGTAATCGAAAAATCCCGCTGAGACTGACCAGCCTCCCGCGGCGACGCCGGCCTTCACCGTGACATCCGTGAACGTGCCGTCGCCGTTGTTGTGATACAAAATATTCTTTCCGAAGTTGGTCACGTAGATGTCGGGGAAACCGTCATTGTCGTAATCCCCGACTGCCACTCCCATCCCGTAGTTTGAGTCGCCGGCGTGTGCAAGGCCAGCCTGTTCGGTGACATCAGTGAAGGTGCCATCCGGATTCTGGCGGTACAAGCGATTCCAATAAGCTGGATTTCGACGGTCGAAGCTAACGGGCATGGCCATGGCGTCGCGGACGTTCCCGCCGTTCACGAAGAAAATGTCCAGCAATCCGTCGTTGTTGTAATCGAGAAGGGCTACGCCTCCCGGCATGGTTTCAATCAGATACTTCCGGGAAGTCGGCGAGTTGCGAAGAACAAAATCAATGCCCTTCGGAGATTTCAGTTGGAACACTGGGTCGGATTTGAGTTTTGTCGCTTGAGCGGGCAGAAGCCTGCCGAATTCACGCGCACCGAGAGAAAACAACAAAGACAGCAGCTCTCTTCTGGTCATCCGTGTTCCTGACAATTCGAAATCGCCTGGTGTAGCCAGCTCGCGACGGAAACAATTCCTCGCGCGAACGCGCCGCTTTGCGCGGCTCTGAGCTTCTCACTTCGAATTCCGAATTTCCAGGCCGGCGCTCCACGGTTCGGCTTTGAGCTACCGGCTCACACCGGGCGCGCTTGTGCTGTTCGAGGATACCGAGGTAGATGGATTAATGTCCGTGATGTGCGCAAGGGCGGTGTTGATCAGGCCGTTGTACTCTTCGAGCTTTTGACTTTGGTATTTCTTGTCCTGATTCATCATCGCAAATGCGGGCGAGGTCTCCGTAGCATGCATGGCATCTATTATCTTCGCCAAGCCACTCAGTTTCGCCGAAAGCCCGCTCACTTCCGCGAACGCTGTTTCCGGATGGTAGCCGATACGATCTCCGGTCTGCATGGCGTCAATCAATAGGTCGGGGGAACCGGCGGCGGGCCATGCAGCGTTCAAAATGTCATTCGTCTCGCGAAGGCGCGCCAGCTTGCCGGGAAGGCCGTCGAGCATCGAGCGACTGCGAGCCAACTGAGGATCGATTCGGAGTTTCACGGACACCGCATCGCCGGTGCTGAATCTGCGCGTCGTAATCACGGTCGTTAGGGTGTTGCCGTCGAAGTGCCATCCGGGTTTATCTGCCGTGCCGGAGTAGGCAAGCAGCTCGTTGTTGACGGTCACCGAAGTTGGCGGCCAGTTTCCCGGAAGGCGGAATTCGTAGGTTCGCTCGTTTGGCATTCCCGCGTAGTGACCCGCGGTGGGCGCGACGGTCAACGTAAGTATGGCGCCGTCGGCGTTCAAATCAGCCTGAATTGGTGTCCAGGCAAATTCCTCCTGCTGGTAGCCGGGGGTGTCTCCCGCGTCGTCGTAAAGGCGATATTTCGACGTCTGTCCGTTCTGTAGCGGGAAGACTGTCAGGATGAGCGGATCCACGGGTTTTTCGCCCGTATAGCTCATTGCCGGTTGCATGGGAATAATGCTTCCCCCCTTCACGTACAAGGGGATCTGGCCAATCGAAAATTCGCGCTCCACGGTGATGGGGCCGTGAAAGTTTGCGCCGCTATCCCGTTCGAACCATTCACCGGGAGGCAGCCACACCGAAATCTTCGCGAGTTGCGAATCCTTCGCCACTGGCTGCGTCACTGGATCAGCAAGGACGCTATCGCCAAACATATATTCATTTTTCGCGTCGTAGGCCTGCGGCGCGTCTGGCCAGTCATAGTAGAGCGGATGCAGCAGCGCCAGACCGGTGTCGTATGTTTTCCGGGCCTCCGTGTAGATGTAGGGCTGCAGGGCATAGCGACGTGCGAAAGACTCACGCATCAGATCCGAGTACGGTTCGGGGTAGGCCCAGATACGCCGCTCTGCGTCGGGATTCTTCGTCGTGTGAGTTCGCAGGATCGGACTGAGACTTCCCCACTGGATCCAGCGCAGATAGAGTTCCGGTTCGATGGCGCCGGGCATGTGGCCGCCGATGTCGTGGCTCCAATACGCGTAGCCCACGTTGGCAGCCGTGGCCGTGAAATAAGGCTGGAATGCGAGCGAATCCCACACAGAAATAGTGTCGCCGGAAAATCCGATCTGGTAGCGGTGATTTCCCAGGCCGCCCCAGCGGTGGAAGAGCAGCGCGCGTTTGCCCTGGCGCTGCTGGTCGGTGAAGAAGACATAGTTGATCCACCATGTGGGGTTCAATCCAGCGATGCTGGTGGTGTCCTCTTGCTGCCAGTCGAGCCAGAAGAAATTGATTCCCTGCTGCTCCAGCGGGTGAATTATGTCGTTCAGGTAGTTGGTCGCGAATTTCTTTTCCGTGATGTCGTAGGGAACGTACTGCTTGGACGCCGGATCGATCCCCATGGCGCGAGCCAACTCCGGATAGTGATCCTCCCAAGGCTGCACACCGGAGGCCGGGTGGATATTCAGTGTGGCCTTGAGGCCCTGCTCGTGTATGCCCTTTAGAAATTGATCCGGATCGGGGAACAGCAGCCTGTTCCAGGAGTAACCCGTCCAGCCAAGTTTATGGCCGGAAGCATCCACTTGAGAGTTTCCCGCGACCTCGTTGAAGGTGGGATGCCAATCAATATCAATCACCAGAACATCAAGAGGCGTGTCGTGCTGATGGAATCCTCGGACCAACTGATTGAATTGCTGGTCCGTATAGGACCAGTATCGCGACCACCAGGCCCCGAATGCAAACCGCGGTGGCAGCGGAATCTTTCCGGCCACGCGCGTGTAATCGTACAGAGCGCGCTTGTAATCGTGGCCGTAGCCAAAGAAGTACCAATCTTGACGCTCTCCTGCCGGGCGCGCCGTGACCCACGGCCAAGCGCTGCGTTCACCTGCCGTAAAGGAAAAATCATCGGAGTCAAAAAGCTGGCGCGTGCTGTCGTCCACGACGGTCCAGCCGTCGCGCGAGATGAGTCCTGGTTCTAGCTGCACATCTGAGCCTTGGACCCTGTCGAGCGTGCGCGTGGTACCGAGCAGATTGCCGGTATCCGCCGTTCCGGGTTTCCATGTGATCTCGTTTCCGTTCAGGTTGAAAGTGATGCTGAGATTTTCCGGAGCAAATCTGCCATCCGACTTTCCAGGGCTGTAAACCAACTTCAGCACGCTAGTTTGAATTACAGTGCGTCCGCCATCGGCCGCGGATTCGTGCGTGAACTCCGGGACGGGGAGCCTGCGATTCAGAAAGACGAGCGAGGCGTGATCTTCAAAGTTGCCGTCCGCGGCCCATTCCATGCGGATCAGTTGCGGCGTCAAAATCGTGAAGCGCGCATGCGCGGTAGTGACGACCGCGCGCGGATCGGCAACAGGCTCATAACCGTTTGGAGCATCCGCGGCTTCAACAGGGGAGTGGATGAGAGTCAGCGCCCCCACTGCGACCAGGAACAAGCCGCGACCAAGCCTGCGAAGCAAATCCGTTATGAGCATCTGTGGGCCCCATGTCTTCATAATGTGACAGGATCACCGGGTTGTTTTTGAGCCGGGATCCATCCGTATAGAGTTCTGGCACAGTGGCCTGCGCTTCCCCGACGATTGAATAATCCTTGTCGGCCGCGCTCAGAACGAAGCGCCTGGCAGGTTGGGTGGCGATCCTCGACTGGGAATCCAGTCGCCGGCACCTGCCAGGCTTTCGCGCTCCGGGTGGGGGAGATGAAGATCGCATCAGCCTCAAAAGTAGAATTTCGCGGCCAGCTGCGCGGTCCGCGCTTGGTAAGCTGAGGTTATCCTTCCGAAGTTACCCGCGCTTACGTCGCCCAGATTTGTGTCCGGTTGGAAGAAGTCCGGGTGGTTGAGCGCGTTAAACATCTCGAAGCGAAATTGCACGCTCTTGCTCTCGTGGAGCTTCCAGTTTTTTTGTATGGCCATGTCCCAATCGAAGTACCTAGGCCCATGAAGATTCGCGAAGAACCTCGGAGCATCGCCGAATGTGAAGTTGGTAGGTTGCGAAAACGCGGCCGGATTGATCCAGTTGTTGATCGATTGGTTTGCTGGGATCGGGTTCACTCCTGGCACGATATTGGGTCGCTGGTTAAAACCGAAACCGACATTGTTCGAAGCTGGTTGAATGGAAAGGGGCAATCCTGATTCCGCAGTGAGGATTCCGCTCCACTCCCAACCGCCGAGGATGGCATCAACGGGCGTGCTCCAGTCAGAACCAAATCGCTTGCCCTTGCCCACCGGTAATTCGTAAATGTAAGAAGCCACGAACCTGTGCGGGACGTTGCTAGCATCAACTGAATAGTCGGCAGCGAGGTTGTACGAATTCAGGTTACTGGTCCCGCTGCCTGGGAACGCCCAACCGGCAGCTCCTTGCACGTCATCCATGAACTTCGAGTACGTGTAAGAAAGGTTGAGGTCCAGGCCGGAGTGCCAGCGGTGCGTATAAGTCACCTGTAGTGCGTCGTACGAAGAGGTCCCGACGGTAGGCCCGCTCTCGGACACGCTACAGTATTCAGGAAACGGCGCCAGAGATTGCGCAAGGGTAATTGTGGGACTGTTGAGGCTGCAACCGCTCGATGTTATGTGCCCGAAAAAGGGATTCGGTACCGAATTGAAGAGAGTATTTCCCAGTGCCAAATTGCCGGGTGACATCAAGTCCCACTGCAAATTTGTGGCCAGTAGATTTGTGCCGTGATTCCCGACGTAGCTCACGTCCAACAAGTCATTCGGGGTAAATGAGTACTGACCGCCAGCCATCCACTGCTCTACGTACGGGGTTTTCCTATTGTTGTTCACTGCGTTGACCGGAAAGCCGACATCCTGCAAGCCCCCTGCGGAATTGCCGGTGGGCAGTCTTTCCGTGGTGAATGCGGGACCACAAGGCGCGAAAACACCAGAAGCACTTTCACAATTGACGTTTGCATTCCCGCTGAGGGTTGACGCGGGATTTAGACCATTGTTTATAGTCGCGTTCCACGGTGTTTGCTGTGAGAACCCGTCATTGGGGCCTTGGCCGTAGAAGTTGGGCACGTAAAAGATCCCGTAACCGCCACGTACCACTAGATTCTTGGCCGCCGCAATCGCAATGGAGACACGCGGCGCAACGTTGCCGTACGGAGTATTGTAAAGGCCCGAGTTGTTGGGCGAGTTGAAGATAAGCTCACCGGGAACGAAAGAACCAATCTGGGCGCTGATGGGGTTCTCTGCGGTAAAGCTGAAGTAGTTTTGCGCATTGTGACGTTCGGTTGGCGCGGTTTGGATTTCGTAGCGGAGGCCCAGGTTCAAAGTAACTTTGGGAGTCACCTTCCAGCCGTCCTGAATGTACCAGCCCAGAAAGTGCTTATCCGTGGCGGGAAATGCTTGAAACAGCGTGCAAAGGGCGCACGCCGTACCGTTAGTTCCACTTCCAACTCCAAGAAGGAAAGAAGCGAAACCGATTCCCGTGGTCCCTAAGGCGTTATTGGGATCGGGCCCTGCTGTGGATGCGGTTTGGAAGTTGAGCGCCGTTTGGCCAAAGTGACCGCCGTCAATCCGCAGCCACACGTCCGTGAAGCCAAAAGACAATTCGTGCCTACCCTCCATTTTCGTGAAGTCAATCGAGCTGGTCCAGAATGTTTGCGGCACGATGTAACTGTTGTTCCCGCCAACCGCTCCAAGGGGGGCATAATTCCCACCACCGCTGAAGGATATCTGCGGGAAAGCCGGTGCAATTCCGTCAATGAATGTCGGGAAACCGAGACTTGAGGTCGCGAAGCCCAGACCCTGCCCGGTTGCCTGCTCGACGTGGCGATTCACCCCGAAATTCAAGTTCATGGTAAATGTCGGATCGAAAATGTGATTGAGCCCGACGTTGACGCTGTAGCGGTTGTTGGGATTCAGCAGTCCCGGGCCTCCTGGATCGTCTGGTCCGTAGAAGTCCGGCGTGTTTGTTTTCGTTTGGAACTTCTGTGAAAAGCGCGCGTAGAGCCGGTTGTTCTCGTTTATGTTGTAGTCCACGCGGCCCGAGTACTCGTTCGAGTGTTCTGCGGCGGCACCGGTTGGCGTAAAATTGGTGCCCGTCGGCCCCCCTGAAGTTGTAGGCCAGAAGTTCGCAGCTGCGATATTCGCGGCAATCGTGTCCATCAACGCCGCTGGAATCTTGTTCGTGACCCCCAGCCCGGTCGAAATATTGCCGGAAACCGGGTCCCGAATGAATTCCGTGCCGCCGCTGCAAGTTACGTGATTCCCGGTGACGGGATCAGTCCCTCCGCAGGTAACTTGGCGCGTGCTGAACGGGTTGTAGATTTCGCCGGCGAAGACTGGCCTTCCAAGGTAATCGACTGCGGGAGCGTGAGTGTTGGGGTCAATAACTTGAGCTCCCAGCAACGCCGAGAAGTCGCCACCCCTTTCCGCGGTGGTAGGCAGTGTGTATGTGCCGGTTGATGGTGTAGATTGCCGCTCGCCTTCATAGTAGGCAAAGAAAAAGAGTTTG
>Ga0210388_10001821_pt1 | contig 16736 bp, 10 predicted proteins | sample IncBWC19OmetaG_FD_155485 | JGI IMG/M metagenome (GOLD analysis project Ga0210388, IMG submission 155485) | Forest soil microbial communities from Barre Woods Harvard Forest LTER site, Petersham, Massachusetts, United States - Inc-BW-C-19-O ...
GACAAATACAAAATTCCCAATCCCTGCACAGCCTGCCATGCTGATAAGACGACAGCCTGGGCAACCGAAGCGCTGCGCCAGTGGCCAGAGCGTTCTCCCTGGCGAATGAACTAGGATCCCTCGAAGGGTGATGTGTGCTTCACGAAGTTGTATTTGAGTTCAGAACGAGCCGGTATTTCCGATAGTCTTCGCCCGAGCCAAACCAATCTGGGAGATTCTCCAGAAACACCGCGCCAAATTTTGCGTTGAGCGCTTGGCTCCCGCCGGGCCGCGCGTGCCCATACACGACATCGAATCCCTTCGCGGCGGCCAGCCCCAGCCAATGAGCCTTTAAAATCGCTCCGTATCCCTGCTTCTGAAACGCGGGAAGAATCGTGTTGGAAAAACAGCACACCGCCTTTTCCTTTTCGCGCTCGGGTAGAACTAAAAGGTCCTCGATAAGTTCGCTCGAACTCGTCAGCGGAATTCCGTAGGACTCGCCCGCCAGCTCCCCATCCACGTACATCCACACAAAAAAAGCGCCAGGTGTTTCCCAAACTTCCTGCTTCTGCTCCAGATCAAGCTGCAGCCCCGGGTGATAAACAGCTTCAAAATCCATGGTTTGGTCCAGCGGAACGTCGTACTTGAATCTGATGACAGCCACTGCATCCCTCGATTCCATCGTGCTTCTAAAGCAAAGTGACGCGATCTAATTTCCGCGGATTTCCGACGAATGAGTTTAGCAATAGCCACGCTCTCCCCAACCTCAAATTCTTACGCATAGTGGCTGGCGGCCGGACCGGCCAATTCGGTCCGCAAAGCTGTGCCTGCTGCGTTCGGTACATTCCTTCTCGCTATGTTAGGATTCCTCGACAAACATATTGCTTATTTTTGCGTAGAAATCGAACTCCAAGAGTTCGCAGAGTTGAAACCAGTATGCAGATGACGAGCGATGTATTGGTAATGGGAGGCGGAGCAACGGGCCAGCTCGCGGCCGCTTACTTCCGGAAGCGTTTTCCAAACGTGAAAGTAGCCGTAGTCGAAGGCCCGCACAAAAATCGGCCCATCGTCGGCGAATCCCTTGTCGAGGTAAGCGTCGATTTCCTGTTCGAACTCGGCCTCGGTGAATATTTGGTCGAAAAGCACTACCCGAAATACGGCCTCACCTATTATTTCAAGCCCGACATCGACAATCCCGCCGATCGCACCTACATCGTCGACGAAATTCCCACCGCCCCACCCATCCTCTCTTTCCAAATCAACCGATTCACTTTCGATAAAGAGGTTCGCGACCGCAACACCGTGAACGGCGTCGAGTTGATCGACGCCACGGTGACTGGAGTCGAAATCAACTCCGGCGGCAATGGCGACGCTCTCCACACGGTGACTGTGCAAGATCCCTCCGGCGCGAAACAATCTCTGACCGCGCGTTGGCTAGTTGATGCCACCGGCCGAAACCGGGTCCTGCAAAAGCATTTGCAGTTGCAAGAAAAGGTTGTAGAACAGAAAGACGTTTTCTGGTTCCGCCTCGCGAATTTCAATCCAGAAATTCTGAGCCACATCAACGCGATCAAGACGCCAAATCGCTGCTACGTTCCCTACTACGCGACGCATCACTTCTTCGGCAAAGGCAACTGGATCTGGTACATCCCGATGCGTTCACCGGAATACGATTCGCTCGTCAGCATCGGCATCACCTATCGCAAGGACGTCTACCCGCACGGCGAAGTTCGCACCATGGAGCAATTCCTTGAATGCGTCGGCCGCGAGCATCCCGTGCTCGTAGACCTAATCAATACCGGCACGGTGGTCGACACGAACTACTACAATTCCTATATGTGGGAATGCCGCCAGCGCTATTCTGCCGATCGCTGGTACATCATCGGAGATGCGAGCGATACGGTCGATCCGCTCTACAGTGTTGGGCTGGCTTTGTCGACGCTGCAAATCCGCCAGATCTCAGCTGTCATCCAAAGAGAATTAAACGGTTTCGACACCAGGAAATTTACCAAAGATCTCGACACCGTCATCACCACCTTCCAACGCGGCGTCACGCGCGACACGACACGACTCTATGCATGTATGAGTGATGCTTATCGGTGTCATCTGGGCGTGCATCTGGCGGTTACAAAACTTTTTCACCTCGCACTCCCGCTAGTGATGAACGACTACCTCTGGGATCCGCTGGGCGCAAAACTGATCAACTGGTTCGCCCCCCTCGAAACACTCGAGGGCGATTCCAAGAAAATTCAGGAACTTATCCGCGACGTCGCCGCTAATCCGAAAAACCGCACGCTCGAGAACTTCATCAAGGTGCAGTCCGGCATCTCGATGAACTTCGGGTATTACGAGTTCCACCGCGAAGAAGACATTGCGGCGTCCTTGTCGAAGATGGCGTTCCACGTCGCACGTTTGCGGCTTTCTCTTCTCAGAAAGCTTGGCTGGCGCGCGCTGATTAACTTCCGTCAGCAGAGCGCCTTACTCAAAGACTTGTTCCGTGGTCTGCTTCTCATTCCATTCTTCGGCGTCAATTTGCGGAAAAACCGGCTCGTGCGGATGAAGTTTTCGTCGCCCGAAACCAAGCAGCCCCGTGAACACTCAACCTCCAACGCCCAGCTAAGCCGCAACACCGGAGACTGACCTGCGCAGCGGGAGTTGCTATCTAGCTCCACTTCAAACTTAAACGAACTTCCGTTTCCCCCGTTGAATTACAAGACCAACTCAAAGTAGATGAGCGGGGCTTTGCGGTAGACCACGCGCCCGACTTCGCGAAATCCGCACTTGGCGTAAAACGCGCCGGCGCCGGCCTCCGCATCAAATGCGTCCAAACGGATCGAATCGGCAGGCCAGGCGCGGGCTTGCTTCACCGCTTCTCTGACAAGCTGCCGGCCGATTCCCTGCCGTTGCAAAGTGGGAAGCACAGCCATGCTGATGAGATAGAGCGCCTTATTCACCGGCGTGAAGTAGGAGACGTCAATCGCCCACGGCTTTTTGGTAGGAAGATGCAGCGTTCCGACAATTGCTGGACCTTTGCGAGCGACGAGCACACGCGAGCGCCGCATGCCCAGCAGCACACCTTTTTCCGTCGTGCGCCAAGACCACGGCCCGCGCCCGTACCGTTGGGTCAGATCTTCCGCGACCGCGCAGTGCAGCGCAGCAAGTACGGGAGCATCAATTTGTGTGGCGATAGAAAACGCGAGTTTCATTTTTTCGCAGAGGTGCCTGCGACTCTAGAATTTTGCAGGCGCACTGCGCAGAAACGCAAGCCACACGAAGCCCCAATCCATAAAATACCGTCCGTAGGGGCACGGCACGCCGTGCCCTCCTAAGTCCGTAATCCCGAAGCACCAGTCAATAATTTCTATACCGAGCAGGCAGGCGTCCCCTTCAGAGGGAGGCTTTTGTAATTTCCCGGACCTACGATGGAGCAAAATAGGGCTTAGTTGAAGTCCACTACTGTGGCGGCTGGGGCTGTTGCGGCACCTGTTGCGGAGGCTGAGGCTGTTGCGGTGGCTGCTTCTGCTGTTGCTGTTGTTGTTGCTTCACTGCCGCTTCGACGGCCTTTTTGAACTCGGCGACCGCAGGGACCTCGGGCGAGTGCAACGCATTCTTCGAGACATAGCGCCATACAGGAGCGCGATCGAGCGGAGGAGCCCCAGAGGAGCCGCCGACGTAAACTAAGAACGTGTCTTCCGCGGGACCAACCTCACCACCGAGGCGAGGGGACGTGTCTTGAGGCGGCGGTTGCGTGGAACCCGGAGGCTGGCCTTGCTGAACGCCGATGTGAATACCGCTGTCACTCGGAACCACAACCACAGGTCGATCGTTCGTTGGTTCCCCGTTCACTGTCGGCTGAACAGCTTTTCCGTTTCCTTTGCGCACTGTAATGACCAGGTCTGCGTCGCTCCCTCCGATCAGCATAAGTCTCAGCCGGCCCCACTTGGCGAGCGCCTTTTCTACATCGTCCTGGGCGGTTTTGTTGGCAAGCGGTTCCGACGTGGACATGCCGGCGTCTGGATCGACCAGCACCACGACGGTTTGCGCGTTAAGAATCTCAGGGGGAAGCGTATCCTTTTTTTTCTTGTCGGCGATGGCAACAGAAGTAACGAGAAGAACTAAAGACAGGACCAAGCGCACGCGAATGGGCATAGGAGCCTCCATGCGGCAGACTAAGCGGGGATTATAGACCGCTGCACTTTAGATGGATAACTCTTCGTACGCGTTTCAGCTGATCCCGTAAAAAGCGGGACTCTCCATCATGGCGTAGGCTTTGCATTGATGCCCCTGATCTTCTGCAGCAGCGCAGCAATTTGCGGGGGCGCATTCCCGGCGTTGTAGGCCACCGATTTCTTTATCCCATCGCTGAACTCGACCTCAACCCACTCCACCATTTCATCCACGCAGCCGGGACAGCCAATGCTTCCGCTAAATGCAGCCAGCACTTTCGCATCGACAAAGTGTTGCAGCTCATCCCAGTCTTTTTTTGTGATCGAGGACTTCATCTTCATCTCCGGATACTTTTTCTTCTCCGAAAAAGAGCGGCTGATGGATCGCATCGTACCAGGCTCGATGATTGTCTCTCGGTCGCAGTAGCCCATGCACATCCCGGCATACGAGCCCGTGCGTATGCGCACGAGGTGAGCGTCTGGAGAAGGATCGGGTTGTGGAGTTTGCTGAACTTGCTGTCCGGATAAGATTCCCGCCGTCAAGCCAGCAACAAGAAAAGAAAACCAGAGTTTCCTATGCACGTGCATCGCGCACCTCTGCTGAATGAGATCGGCGCCCACAGGCGCGCATGCAGTTAGAACGCTAGCGAGAGGATTTCTTGCATGGGTTCCGCACGGCGGTCGCCCGGAGTCATCTAGCTTGGAAACGGCCGGTTCGCAGGATTACGGGCTGCTTGAAATTCGCTGAAGGTTCGTCGCGGAGCTGCGCACCGGTCCGCATAAGTCGCAGACCGGGCGCTCCACCGAAGTTTTGATCTAGATGGAGAAATTCCTGGTCAGACGATTAGTCTCTGACGCAGCTCTTTCTTCCATCCTGAGCGATAAACACGTGCTGGCCGCCCGGGCAGCCCGTATCGTGGCTGTCTCGAACTTGCGCGTCCCTAATTCTTTGATCTTCAGCGCGCCTTGCTTCCTCTGCACGGCGTTCATCTTCAGTACGCCGAGTGGCGTCCTGGCCGGGATCTCCGGTCGCGCCTGTTGCGCCCTGCGGTCCTGCCGGGCCTGCCACTGGAGCTGCTGCTGGAGCCGCTTGGCACCCAGCCATAAATAGCGCTAGCGAGAACGCGCCCACAAGTAACGACGTCTTCATTTTCATTTGATTTCCTTCTTCCCTTGGCGCCGCTCAACTTAGAACGCGTCACCTTCCGACCACTTTATGCAGCTACGATGTTACCCATAGCGCGCGGTAGGCGCTGTTCGTATTCGCACAGTTGCGTAACTCATTGCGGCTTGGCCTAGCTGGGCCATCCATCCAAAGGACTTACCTTTTGCTGAAGCGGGCCAGCCTGTCCCGGCCCTATTTCTCCGCGCCCTCCATTAAACTCTGCTAACTCTGCGTTAAAGCTTTTTCTTTCTTGGTCTTGCGCGCAAAACGCGGCGATTCGAATCATGTACCACACAATTAACTATTGACATTCATATCATCCTACGCTAAAATCTGTTATGACACTCGCGTTTCCAGCCCTCCGAACTCCACAGCCCCGCATCGCCCCGAAAACATGGCTCCGCGCAGCCCTATGGCTTGCCGCTATCCCCTTTAGATTCCGCAAAAAACGCCCATAACCCCTTTAGAATACGCAGTTCCAAAACAAAGGACTTAAAACCCTTTAGAATCCGCAGTTACGTGAAAACGCCCGGGGGTGCGTCCTCACTTTCGTTGCCGCCCTTCGCCTCCTCTGCCATAATCGACGGTCTTACCAACGCCACAATCTCAACCAGCGTTGCACAGCGAGGATATCCGCAAAGCCATGACGCCGCATGACACCAAGAAAATGAGCGGAAACGAGATCCGCGAAATGTTCCTCCGCTTCTTCGAGAGCAAAGGCCATCGCCGCGTCCGCAGCTCGTCGCTAGTCCCGCATGGCGACCCTACCCTCCTCTTCACCAATGCCGGTATGAACCAGTTCAAGGACGTCTTCCTTGGCCTCGAAAAGCGCGACTACAACAAAGCCACCACTGCACAGAAATGCGTGCGCGCCGGCGGCAAACACAACGACCTCGAAAATGTTGGATTCACCAAGCGCCATCACACCTTTTTCGAGATGATGGGCAATTTTTCCTTCGGCGACTATTTCAAGGAGAAGGCAATTCCCTATGCGTGGGAACTGGTCACCTCACCCGAGTGGTACGGCCTAGCCAAAGAAAAACTCTACGTAACAGTCTTCGGCGGCGCCGACCTTTCTCCGTCCGGTCATCCTGAGCGTAGCGAAGGACCCGGGCTTGCTCACAACTCAGAGGCCACGTCCCGTTCTGGCGGCATGATCCTAGGCGTCGACGAAGAAGCCCGCGAAATCTGGCTAAAAGAAAACATCCCCGCCGAACGCATCGTCCCCATCCCCGGCCTCAAAGACAATTTTTGGGCCATGGGCGACACCGGCCCCTGCGGTCCCTGCAGCGAAATCTTCTACGACATGGGCGTCGAAGCCTCCGAAGAAGACCACGCCGACTGCAAATTCCCCTGCGACTGCGGCCGCTACGTCGAAATCTGGAATCTAGTCTTCATGCAATTCAACCGTGACCCTACGGGCACTCTTACTCCTCTTCCCAAACCGTGCGTAGACACAGGCATGGGCCTAGAACGCACCGCCGCCGTCCTCCAAGGCGTCATCTCCAACTATGACACGGATTTGTTCGTTCCGCTGCTAAAGCGAGCCGCCGAACTCTGCGGCGTAGATTTTCAACGCGAAGAAAAACTCGAGGAAGGCAAAGGCGGCGCTGCTTCCCTCCGCGTCATCGCCGATCACGCCCGCGCTACGACCTTTCTCATCACTGATGGTGTTCTACCCTCCAACGATGGCCGCGGCTATGTCCTTCGCAAAATCATTCGTCGGGCGATTCGACATGGTCGCCTGCTCGGCGCAACCAAGCCGTTCCTCGCGGAAATGGTTAACACGGTTCGCGATCTGATGGGGTCGGCGTACCCGGAATTGCTCGAACCCGGCGCGAACAGGGTTCCGGAAATTGTCTTAGCTGAGGAAACGCGCTTCTCGCATACCTTAGACATTGGCATGCGAAAACTCGATGAGATCATCGCCGAGGAAGGGAAAACCGTCGGGCAGAACCTTGAAGAGACAATTTCCGATTTCCAATCTGCGCGCGACGCGCAGCAGCCCTCCGTTGGTTTTTTGCCTGGCGACAGAGCTTTCATGCTTTACGATACATACGGTCTCCCCCCCGATTTTATTAGGGACGCCGCGCGGGATTCGGGTTTACATTTCGACGAAGAGGGCTTCGAGCGCGCTATGAATGCGCAGCGCGAGCGGGCGCGGGCGTCGTGGAAAGGCGGAGCGGGTAAGGAGGCGGTGAACCCGGCGTACGCGAAAATTGCGGAGACGTTTAAGACAGAGAAGGATTTTTATCAGACGACAACCGCGAAGGACGCCAGGATAGAAGCGATTCTGACGAAGAGCGGTCCGGTCAGTGAGCTGAAGGCTGGCGAGTCGGGCGAAGTGGTCCTCGACCGTACCGTGATTTACGCCGAATCGGGCGGCCAGATGGCTGATACGGGGGCGTTCTACGACAATGCAGGAGCGCAACTACTCGCCGAAGTTACCGGCGCGTATTACCCCGTCGCGGGTCTGGTGGCGCATCGGGTAAATGCGAAGGAAACGCTGCGCGTCGGCGATCACGTTTCCGTTGTTGCCGACGCGGAGCGTCACGCGCGAATCATCCGCAACCATTCCGGGACGCACCTCGTCCATGCAGCGCTGCGCAACATCCTGGGAACACACGTGAAGCAGGCTGGCTCGTTGAACGCGCCAGAACGCCTGCGCTTCGACTTCTCCCACTTTGCCCACGTCGACGCCGAGGAGCTGAAGGACATCGAGCAGCAAGTAAACGACGAGATCCGCCACAACACGGAAATTGGAACCGAGATCACCTCGCTCGATAACGCCCTGGCGTCCGGAGCCTTGGCCTTCTTCGGCGACAAGTACCCCGAAGCCAACGTCCGCGTCGTCACGATTCCCGACGAGCGCTCGCCCAGAGGCTTCTATTCCAAGGAGTTATGCGGCGGCACGCACGTTCACCGCATCGGCGACATCGGCGTCCTCAAAATCGTCAGCGAAGGCTCGGTAGCTGCAGGGGTCCGCCGAATCGAGGCCGTCACCGGCATCGGCGCCCTCGAACATTACGAAAAGCAGGCCCAGCTCCTCGCTCAAGTAGCAAGCAAGCTAAACACGAGTGAAGACTCGGTCCTAGCCACGGTCGAAAAGCTCTCCACCACCGTCAAGCAACTCGAGAAGGAACTCGAAGGTCAAAAGCGCAAAGGCGCACTCGGCCAACTGGACCAACTTGCCGCCCAAGTCCAGACCATCAAAGGGGTCAAACTGATTGCGGCGGAAGTCTCTGGGATAGATAAGGAAACCCTTAGGCAATTGGTGGACTCTCTCAGACAAAAACTTGGGTCCGGGGTGGTGGTCCTTGGGACCATCCACGAGGAAAGAGTAGCCCTGATCGCCGGGGTGACTAAGGACCTAACCGCTAAAGTCCATGCTGGCAAGCTGATACAGGCACTCTCAAAACTGGTAGGCGGATCCGGAGGCGGAAGACCCGATTTAGCCGAGGCTGGCGGAAAAGACACAGCCGCCCTAAAAAGTGCCCTTAGTACCATCCCTGGCTACTTGGAGCCGCTGCTATGATGCTTCCCAGCGCCAGAAGCGTGTCAAGCAGGAGACGTTCGCGCACGTATGTTCGGAGCGCAGCGCAGTTTGACGCAGTATCCTGCAAGGCACGGCTTCGTAGATAGCAAGACGAGTCACTCCGACCTGGTCGGAGTGCCCCGAACACGATTGAGTTGGCATCACCGTTGCACAGCTTTCCCCAAGAGGGCCCTGAGGCCAGATGACGAAACGCGCGACACTAACGGCTAGCATCTATTTGGGAGCAATCGCTTTGTGCGCAGCATCTTACGCGCCTGGAGCAAACGCCCAAATCGCCAGAACCGTGGACACCAGCGGACGCGAGATGTTCGTAAACGCTGAATCCCCAGTTACGGTCAAATTGGCAGCCGCGGGGTCGCATAAAACCATCTACCTCCCTGCGGAATCTACCTTTATGGGCCGCACCCGTCCGGAGATGAATATCGACCGGGACGGCGCTGAAAAGCTCGTAAAAGAAGCGGCAGAGAGGCACAACGTGGACCCAGCATTGGTCCGCGCGGTGATTCAGACGGAATCGAACTGGAATCCTTCGGCCTATTCCCGCAAGGGAGCCGGCGGACTTATGCAGCTGATTCCAACGACGGCACAACGGTACGGTGCAAACGACGTGTTCAATCCGCAACAGAATATCGACGCCGGGGTTAGACATCTAAAGTGGTTGCTGGAACGCTACAACGGCAACCTCGATTTGGCCTTGGCGGCGTACAATGCGGGTGAGGGGGCTGTTGATCGGGCTCACGGCATCCCTGCGTTCCGAGAAACTCGGGACTACGTGCAGAAGGTACAGGATGCTTATTTTAAGCCTGGATCGGGACGTCTTGAGAGCGCGTTTTCAAATCCGCGTGCCATCCATCGAGACGTCGATCCTTCCGGACGCATCATTTTCAAAAACGATTGAAGTTTGGAGTGCGGCAGCTCTGCTGCCGTTTTTTCGTGCCCCGGCTGATTGCCGGGAGTTGATGGCTAGGCCATCCTGGAAGCGAAAGCCCACAGAGGCTCCGGTTTTTCCATTACACTACTTAGGTCGTCTGCAAGAATGTAGGGCGCGTATGTTTGGGGTCCGAAAAATTTTGAACAGGAGCTTCGCCCGGCTTTCGCCAGTTTTCGTAGCGCTGGCGATTGCAGTGGCGGGAGTCTGTGGAAATCCCACCGCGAGTTTTGCGAAAGCTGCGGAGGGAGACACTTCTTCAACGAGCGCAGTCAGACGGGAAGCTGCGGGAGCGCAGTTTGCGCGAGCGGAAGAGCAGCGCGCCACTTTGAATGCGAAACCTCCCGAGAAGCGTACGCTGGCCGAATACAAAACAGTTGTTGCCAGCTATCGCCGCGTGTACCTGATTACCCCGCGAGCCGCCGAAGTGGTGGATTCCCTGTTGTCCGTTGCCGAACTCTATTCGGAGATGGGGGATCGCTTTGGGCGGAGTTACTACCAGTCGGCGGTCGATTCCTATCTATTCCTCGTACACGAATATCCTGGAAGCAAATATAGCCAGGATGCTTTGCTGCGCATTGGCAAGCTGCAGAGAGATCAGCTGGGCGATAGCGCGCTGGCCTCGCAAACCTACGAAGATTTCTTGAAGAAATATCCGCATTCCCCACGCAAGCGCGAGGCGCAGGAAGAGCTGGCCGAATTGGCTCTGCTGCAACACAACAATGCGCCCGAGCCTGCGGCAAATGCTCCGACGCCTGCTAGAAACATTCCACCAACACCAACTTCAACTCCAACTGCAACCGTAGCAGAGGAGGAAGTGGTACCTGGACCGGTTCATGGGGGAGTTGAGGCAATACGACGCAACGGCTCCGAGGGCGCGCCACGTATCCGTCGCATCAGCGCAAGCGCAAATGCTGACGCGACCCGAGTGACCATCGACCTTGAAGACACGGTGCAGTACAGCTCGGCGCGAATCGCCAATCCTGACCGCATATTTTTCGATTTGCATTCGGCGCGATTGACGCCGGAAGTGGCGCGGGGAAACGTACAAGTCACCGGCAATCTTTTGACGGCAGTGCGAGTGGCGCAGAACCAGGCGGGCGTCGTTCGCGTGGTTCTGAATGTGGACGGAGTGAAGGACTACTCGGCCTCGCTGCTGAGCAATCCGCCGCAGCTGGTGATTTTCTTGTACTCGACGGTGCGGAACGGGAACGGCGTGGTTCGGACTGCGAGAGCGAAACCATCGAAGCCGCAAAGCGGCGCTGACCAAGCGAGTGAAGACACGATTGTCTCAACGGGGGAATCTGGAAACGTAAGAAGCGTTTCTGAGAAAAATTCGGGGGACGACCCGAGCGTTTCTCCGTCGAATGCAATGACTCGGAGCGCGGCGTCTGGCAGCAAGAGTTCTCGCGGCAAGCAGCTTAGTTCGACGACCAGCAACACTGTCGCAAACACAAATGCGAAGCCTGACCTGATTCGGCCGAGCAGCGCGCCGCCGCCAACGCGTGACGGGCAGTCCACACTAACACGTGCGCTAGGATTGAAGATTGGGCGCATCGTGATCGACGCAGGACACGGCGGTCATGATACGGGGACGATTGGACCGACAGGTCTGATGGAGAAGGATTTGTGCCTGGATGTTGCTTTGCGCCTGGGAAAAATTATCCAGCAGCGGTTGCCTGGCGCGGACATTGTTTACACGCGCTCTGACGACACATTCATTCCGCTGGAAGAGCGGACGAACATTGCAAATCAGGCGAAAGCCGATCTATTCATTTCGATTCACGCGAATTCCAGCCAGGATCATGCCGCGCGCGGCGTCGAGACCTACTACTTGAATTTGAAGGGTTCCGCGGAAGCCATGGAAGTAGCTTCGCGCGAGAATGCGTCGTCAGATCAAGGCATCCATGATCTCGAAGATATGGTGAAGAAGATCGCACGCAACGAGAAGATCGACGAGTCCAAGGAATTTGCCGAAGATATTCAGGATTCGCTGGCGAAGCGCATGCAGAAAACGAGTAAAACGGTTAAGGATCGCGGCGTGCGCAAAGCGCCGTTTGTGGTGCTGATTGGTGCCGATATGCCTTCGATACTCACCGAGATTTCGTTCCTCAGCAATCCGGCCGACGAGAAACTCTTGAAGCAGCCCGAATACCGGCAGCGCGTGGCGGAAGGGCTCTACCAAGGCGTCGCGAGCTACCTTCAGAGCTTGAACAGCATGACCCTGAACCAGCCTGGCAAAAGTGACTCAAGTCGGCCCGCCGCAGCGACTCCAGTTGAACAATCACGGAACCAACGGTAATCTGTTGGTGTCTAACTAAGGCCAGGGATGCGACGCCATTTTCTCTTCGTTTGCGGTATTGCGCTGCTCAGCGCGGCGACGCTCTCCGCCCAGGATGTTTCCCTGCCAAGACAATTCCGCGATTGGAAGCAAACAAACTGCTCCGCTAAGCCGCCCGAATTTGGGTTTGATAAAGAAGCGGGCGAGCGGGAATTCAGCATGTGCCAATACAAGTCTGGGGACAACGTCATCAACATTTGGGCGGGCCGCTACCACGATCCGAGCAGCGCGTTTGAGGTTTATACGAGCCGCCTGAGAGCGGGAATGGTTCCGACAAACCTGGGCCAAATTTCCGCGTTCGATAAAGATGGCGTGAAAATTCTGGAAGGCAGCCTGGTGTTAGAATCGACCGCAAATGTCTCGAAGGATGATCTAGGCGCCCTCGTGAAGTCGGTGGAACCACGCAGTGAGAAGGGACCGCTTCCGCCGATTCGGACGTACCTGCCAGGAAGTGGCAGGCTGCTGGGGTCGGAACGGTATGCACTGGGACCGGATGGGTTTCGGGCGGCGCTTCGGACGCTCGGCAGGGACGACTTTGAAGTGCTGACGGGTGCAGCCGGATTCAATTCGGGAGCCGAAGCCATGTTCGCGCGGTACCAGATGGGTAAGGACAGCGGTGTATTGTTGCTGCTGGAGTATCCGACGCCGCAGCTTGCGGAGCAGCACATTCATCATTTGGAGGAAGTGCTTCCTGCAACCGCGAAACAGGCTGGGACCGTTATCGAGCGGAAGGGGTCGCTGCTGTCGATGGTGTTGGCGCCGAGTTCGGCGGAATACGCGAAGAACCTGCGAGAGGCTGTGGACTACGAGACGCAGGTGACCTGGAACGAGGCGAGCCAAGCGGCCACCGATCCGCCGATTACGAGTACGCTGGTGAAGATTATCATGGGGACTGGCGTCTTCATGGTGGCGGCGGTCGTTCTGGGAATTGCTTTTGGCGGCGTGCGCGTGGTGACGAAGAGATTCTTCCCGGGCAAGGTGTTTGACAGGCCCAATCAGATGGAAGTGCTGCAACTTGGGCTTTCTGGCAAGAGGATTGACCCGACCGATTTTTATTGAGCTATTCGGCCGTTACGGAGCCGTGCGGGCTGAAGATTACTGAAAATCGAAGAAAAGCGGCAGCAGAGCTGCCGTACTCCAGATAAACCCCTTCCGGAAATATAACCGGCTTGTTTTCAAAGCGTCTAACAAAGACGCATTGCTTTGCGTCTTGGTGGAGGCGCAAAGGTGTCGTAAAATTTGTAGTTACACCGGGGGAGTTGCGCACAGCCATGGGGTGTTTGAAAAGAGACAGTGTGACGAGAGCACAGCAAAATTTTGGGCTGATTCTATTGGCGTGCGCGACGCTCGGAGCTGCAGGTTGCGGCCAAAAGACCTCGGCGGGCGGGCCTGGCGCAGCCGGGGGGCCGATGGCGATGCCTGTGCAGGTACTGGTGGCGCAATCGGTGCACATACCGGATACGACGGAGTATCTGTCCGTGCTGAAGTCGCGGCAATCGGCGGTGATCAACCCACAAGTGGAAGGGCAAATCACAAAGATATTTGTAAAGTCCGGCGACGAAGTGAACGCGGGCACGCCATTATTGCAGATCGATCCACTCCGGCAGCAGGCGACGCTAAATAGCCAGGCGGCTACGCTGGCCGCGCAGGAGGCGAACCTGCGGCTGGCGAAGATTCAACTGGAGCGGGCACAGAAGCTGTCCGCGGCGGGAGTTATCAGCAAGCAGGACTTCGACAACGCACAATCCAACTTCGACGCAGTAGCGGCTCAGGTCAAAGCGCTCGAGGAGCAGGTGGAGACGCAGAAGGTGCAGTTGCAATACTACAAGGTGAGCGCGCCCGCCGACGGCATTGTCGGGGACATTCCTGTACACGTGGGCGATCGCGTGGCCGTTACGACACTTCTGACCACGGTGGACCTGCCGGGAGCGCTGGAAGCGTATATCTATGTTCCGGCCGACCGCGCCAAGGACTTGAGGCTGGGCTTGCCAGTGCGATTGCTGGGCGAGTCAGGCGAGTCCGTCTCCGACACACACATCACGTTCGTTTCGCCGCAAGTCGAGACGGATACGCAAACGGTGCTGGCCAAGGCGGCGGTCGAGAATCCCAAAGCCAAGCTGCGCATCGCCCAGCAAGTGCGCGCGCAAATAACGTGGGGCTCGCACGAAGGGCCGGTCGTGCCGGTACTGGCGGTGCTGAGAATCAACGGACAAGCGTTCGTGTTCGTGGCCGTGAACGAGGGAAAAGGAACGGTCGCGCGACAGAGGCATTTGAAACTGGGCGATACGACTGGCGACAACTACACGGTGCTTGATGGACTGAAGGCCGGCGACCACATCATTCTTTCAGGAACACAATTTTTGCAAGACGGTGCTCCTGTCCTGGAGCAAATTCAAACAAACGCGAAGCCGGCCGACGGCAAGAGCGCCGCGGCGCGCTGAGCGCCGACAACTCCATGAGCGGCTCTCTCTCAATCCAAATAAAGGTGGAACCGGGCCTTGTTCGTTGATTTCTTCATAAGGCGTCCGGTGTTTGCGACGGTCTGCGCCCTGATGATTATTCTTGCGGGCGCGATGTCGATTCCCTCGCTTCCTGTGGCCCAGTTTCCGGATCTGGCGCCGCCGCAGGTTGTGGTTACGAGCGTATATATCGGGGCGAACGCGCAGACCGTGGAATCGGCAGTGACGATTCCTCTCGAGCAGGCAATCAACGGCGTGCCGAGCATGAAGTACATCACGTCGACGAGCGGAAATGACGGCACGAGCACGATCACGGTGACGTTCGACGTATCGCGCGACGTGGATCTGGCTGCTGTGGATGTCCAGAACCGCGTGAGCCAGGCGCAGGGGCGCCTGCCGAATGAAGTCAAAAACACAGGTGTGATTGTTACAAAACAGGCAAGTGGATTCGTGTTTGGAGCGGGCGTCTATTCGGAAAACGGAGAATACGACAGCCTTTTCCTGAGCAACTATATTGACGTTTACGTCCGAGATGCGCTGAAACGCGTGCCGGGCGTGAACGATGCATTTTTGTTTGGCGAGCGAAAATACGCGATGCGTATATGGCTTGACCCAGCGCGCATGGCGGAGCGCGGCCTGACGGCCACAACTGTAATCAACGCGTTGAATGAACAGAACGTGCAGGTGGCTGCGGGACAAATCGGCCAGCCTCCCAATGAAGGCGAGCAGGCGTTCCAGATTAGCGTGAGGGCCGTGGGCCGGCTGACGAGTCCGGTGGAATTCGAAAACATTGTTTTGAAGACCGGGACGGGCGGCACGCTCGTGCGACTGAAGGACGTAGGCCGGGCGGAGCTGGGTGCGGAAAATTATGACGTCCTCGTGCGTTACAACGGGCACGACGGAGTAGGTTTTGGCGTAACGCAGCTTCCAGGCGCCAATGCACTGGATGTGGATCGCGCCGCGAAAGCCGAATTGCTACGGCTATCAAAGAGTTTTCCGCCGGGATTGAAGTACGCGGTGGCGTTTGATTCCACAACGGTGATTGGCGAATCGATTCAGGATGTGCTTATCACGCTGGCGCAAGCCATCGTTCTGGTCATTGCGGTGATTTATATTTTTCTGCAGGACTGGCGTAGCACGCTGATTCCGGCGGTGACAATTCCTGTGTCGCTGATCGGGACGTTCGTATTCATCAAGCTGCTGGGCTTCTCGATCAATACGTTGACGCTGTTTGGAATTACGCTGGCGACAGGGTTGGTCGTCGATGACGCGATCGTGGTTATCGAAAACGTCGAGCGGCACATTATGGAGGGGATCACCGAGCCGCACAATGCGGCGTCCGTGGCTATGAAGGAAGTGGCAGGCGCGGTCATCGCTACTTCGCTCGTACTGGTGGCGGTGTTTGTACCTGTTGCGCTTTTTCCAGGAACGACGGGAATTTTGTTCCGGCAATTCGCGCTGACGATCGCGTTTTCGGTTTCGATTTCCGCGTTTAACGCTCTGACGCTGACGCCGGCACTTTCCGCGATCTTGTTGGGACGGCATCGGGACCGCGCGGAAGGAAGAATCTTCCACGCGTTCAATCGCATGGTGACTGGCGGCACCAATTTGTACCGCAATGCGGTGAAACACGTGATCGGTTGGCGATGGGCGGCGATTCTTGTTTTTTTCGCGGCGCTGGGATTGACGTACTGGATTTATAACAAAGTTCCCCGCGCTTTTATTCCTGAGGACGATCAGGGTTACATCATCGTGGCGGTACAAGCGCCGCAGGGCGCGTCTTTGCAGTACACGGTGGGGATCTGCGAAAAAGTGGAACAGGTTCTTTCCCAAGTTCCGGAAATTGCAGGTGCATTCTCGCTTCCCGGATTCAGTCAGTTTGGAAGCGCGCCGAATCGCGCTGTGGTGTTCAGCAATTTAAAACCTTTCGCAGAGCGCAAAGGCGAGCAGCATTCAGCGCAAATGGTGATTCAGCGGCTGAGAGGACAGTTGTTTGGTATTCAAGGGGCTTTGGTGATTCCGTTCAACCCGCCCGCGGTACAAGGATTGGGGCAATTCGGTGGATTTCAGTATGAGTTGGAAGATCTCGGGCGAAATTCGCTGCAAACGATTGCGGATACCGCGAACAAACTCGTTGCGCAA
>Ga0210388_10001823_pt1 | contig 16727 bp, 16 predicted proteins | sample IncBWC19OmetaG_FD_155485 | JGI IMG/M metagenome (GOLD analysis project Ga0210388, IMG submission 155485) | Forest soil microbial communities from Barre Woods Harvard Forest LTER site, Petersham, Massachusetts, United States - Inc-BW-C-19-O ...
TTTCCCAAAACGGAGTTGCCCTGGTTGGTCTGGTCCTCACCGTCGGGCCCCAGGCTGGTTCCTGCGATCTGAATGCCGTCCATGATATTGCCGGAGATGACATTGCCGGCTCCCGCGACCGATCCACCGATGGAGGTATCGCCGGCGGGCGTCATCGAGGAATCCGTCGCTCCGGTAATGAAGCCCTGCTGGGTATTTGCTACTGCTTTTGTTCCCGTGATATCTGTGCCGATGTAATTTCCTTCGACGACATTGTCGAAAGAGTTATCGAATACATAAACTCCGGCGAGATTGCCCGAGATAACATTGCGCGCGGCAGGCGTAGTGCCGCCGATCAACATATCGGTGGGGTTATTCAGGATGGAGACGCCGTAACCTTGATTGGCGATGGCCACTGTTCCGGTCGCGTCAGTGCCAATGAGATTGCCCTGAACGGTGGAATCGCTGGCCTGACCTCCATTGGTTAAATCGTTGATGTCGACGTTGGTGCCGTTACCGGCGATGACGTTTGCGGTGCCCGGAAGCGTTCCACCTATGGTGATGGTTGCGCCATTCAATCCAGCGCCGTCAAAGGAATTGGACCGGTCGGCCTCCTGAGGATTGGACACAATTGCGGCGCCGGTCGCGTCGAGTCCTATGAAATTGCCCTGCAACTGCGCTTCGAACGCAGTGGAAAGGAACAGGACTCCGCTGTTGTTGTTCCCGGAGAGAATGTTTCTCGCTTGCGGGGTGGTTCCGCCGATGATGTTGCCGCCAGAGGTGGATCCGAATCCGGGGCCGTTATCGGCGAAGATGCCGATGCGGTTGGCATCCGATGTCTTTCCCGTAACATCGGTGCCGAAGAAATTGCCTTCGATGAAGTCCTGAACGCCGTTTGCTTCCAGGCCCTCGGCGCCGGATGCAGTGGATCCGGATGAACCCGAGGAGATTTCGGGATCAGTCCAGCCGGTGAATACCATACCGCGATAGACCGATCCCACATCGTCGAAGGGAGTCATGCCGCTGCCGCCGGGCGTGGTCGCTTTGCCGCCGTCGATCTGGATCAGGATCTTGGCATTGTCGCCGTTAGCCAGCGTGTTGGGGCTTGCTCCCGGTTGGGTGTAGCCATCAAGGATCACCGTGGCGTTGATGGGGTTCAAGGCAAAGTCATTGAGCGCGCCGGGCGCGGCCTCAGAGAGAGGCTGAATGAGAAATGTCCCGGTCGTCTTGTTGTAGCCGGGATCTGAAGTCGGGATATTAAAGACAATGGCGGAGGAGCCTGTCGCCTGGCTGGCGTTGTAGAGCGCGGCGCGCAGAGATCCCGGCGGCCCGGTTACCTCAGGCCCGACTTGAATGATGGAGTCAGAGGTGTTGGTAACGGTAAAGGTGTTTGCCGGCGGCACATCCTGCGGCATTACCACAGGCTCCGACCGCCCCGCCTGGAGCGATACCAGTCCGTTCAGGCCATGCTGGCTGAGGCGCATGGGCAGCACCGCCCAGGGCGCGGAATCAGCTTCAAGCGATGCGATCAGCCGCATGGCTACCGGCGTCTCCGCAGCGCGGCGGGTCTGGATCGCGTCGGGCCGGGGTGACATGGAGGCGGTTGAGAACACGTGAAGCCGGCTGTTTCCCGTGTCCGGAGCGACAATGTCTTCCTGCAAGGACCCGCTGATGCGCGCGGTGACGAGTCGGGGCGAGGCCTGAGAGAAACCTTCGGGCAGACGAACGGCATTCTTTTCCATCCATTCCGGACCAGCTGACACGGCGGCCTGGCGCAGCGCCTCAAGTCTCGCGGCCAGACTCGGCGCCACGGTACCCGCAGCGGTAACTTGTTTTCCATCCTTCCCTGCTTTGGCTACCGCAATCGTCGGCTGGAAAGCGGGGTCTTCGAGCATTCGCTTGAGCAGGCTGTTCTCAGCCAGGGCATGCTCAAGGATGTGGAGTTGGCCGTCATCCCCCAACGCGGCAACACCTGGACCTGCGCCTGTAAAGTCGCCGGCGGTGAGCGCCGTGATTGAAAAGGGGAGTCGCTGTACGGTCACGCGCGCAGATTGAACAGATGCCCGCTGTTCCGGGTTGGACGTCAGCTTTCTGTCGCGGCCATGAATGACAACGAACTCGTCTCCGGCCGCGATGGCCAGGTCGTGCATCGCGGTGCCGTCGAATCTGCCCAACGCCAGCGCGGTAATGGGGTGAGCAAGGGTGAAGGTCTCGGGCTGAGCCTTGATGGCTCCCATGGGCGATTGGTACACAAGGACCTTGGAACCGGCTGCGGTGTTGACCGCAACGATGAGGTCGGTCAGGCCGTCGGCGCGGTTGATTTCGCCGGAAGTCATCGCGGTTACGCTTCCCGGCAATGGAATTCGCCGCGCAGCGGCAAATCCTCCGTGTCCATCCCCGCGCAGGAAGTAAAGCGCATTACTTCCGCGCTGTGCGGTGACGAGGTCCCAATGGCCGTCGGCGTCGAAGTCGCCGGCGGCAAGAAAATCCGGGGTTGCTGGCAAGGCAAAAACTCGAACGTCGGGCAGGAATGCTGGCGGTGGACCATTGCGCAGGGCTGCTCCATAGGGCCAGAGTGCATTCACGTTGCCGCGATGGACGGCGATTCTGCCCACTCCGGAGACGCCATATCCAGCCACAAGGTCGGGAACTCCATCCCCGTCAAAATCGCCGGAAGCTAGAGTCAGCGGCTTTGCATCGGCGGAGATTACGACGCCGGTATAGTGGACAGGCACAGCTTTGGCCGGGGCCAGCGAAATGTTCGCGAATCCGTGTTGTCCCATGGCGGCGCCCGGCTCAGGACTAATGGCGCTGAGCCTGCTTTGCGCCGGGGCTTCGACGCCTGTACCCAGGCACAGAAGAAGGAGCCCGATACAGATTCGTACAGCGCTCATTGGCGATAAGGCGGGTCTCGCGGCGGCCGGCGAATATTTTGGACGGATAGAAGACAGCGTAGAGGAATTTGCGCTGATGTTGTGGCGGGAAACACGTGTGGTCATTGGGAAAAACTCCGTTCTTCTCCGGTGGAATCGGCAGAGAAGGGCGCAAAATTTTGGGAGGTTCCGGGTGGAATGAGGGAGGGATGGTGGCCGGATGGACTCGCCAACAGAGTAAGGTTCTTGATATCAAAGGTCAACAAGATTTTAATGCCCCTGCACATTGAGCGAAGCGCCAGCAAATCCCTCGTTTGGCGGCCAGTACGAGGACGCCGAATTGAGTGTGCAAACAGGAGCAAAGGCCTCCGACTCTTTGCCTGAGGCTGCCTGCTTCCCGTCGCTGGAATATCGCTTAATTAGATAGGCGTGAAACGCGGAGAAAATGCCTCAAATGCGACACCGAAACTTTAGAAGGCAGTGAACGGGGAAGTTTGCGGGGAACGTGCAGCTTGCGCCAACAGTGCCATGGCCATGTTGACGCACGTTCTATCGTGGCCAGCCTCAGCACACAGGCGTTGCTCAGGCTGCCTCACTCGACTCGGATATCATGAGAAGAAAATAGAGGAGTTGCAAACAATCCGGGCCTGTAGCTCAACGGTTAGAGCAGGGGACTCATAATCCATTTTCCGCATTTTGGTAAGAATTGGTATGGCAATGTATATGACTGTATAATAAGATAGTTATATTCGTGATGATGCCAGTGCTCATCATCGGAAACCATCGCCTACTCCCCACAAAATCCCCCACAGATATGTCCACGCAGAGTTGGCACTCCGGATATACTTCTGCCGGTGAAATGAACGCTCTGAGTTTTTGCGGCCTAGAGCTCTGCGACGACCATGGGAATGACGTTGTTCAAACGTCCTGATGACAGTAGGAGGACGCAATGCCCGTCCACCAGCTGGTAGCCAATGTGCCTATCGTCGCTGAAATCCGACATTAAAAGACATTTCCCAAGAAAAATCCGCCACTCTTCCTCCCTCAGAAGCTGGGAGCCGTAGTAATGGTAAGACCTACCGGATTCCAATAAAAAGGTTCGCCCTCGGCCGAGGTCACCAAGCAGGCGTAGGAGCAGATTTTGATTTCTGGCCGAAGGCACACACTCGAAATCCATCAATGGCAAGTGCGCCTTGCCTGTCGTTTAAGGGTTGATATTATCCAGCTACCCTTATCGAGACCTTCAATTCAACATCTGTTGCATTCGCCCTTACAACTTTGATCTTCAGGTCCTCGGGCTTGATTGAGTCCAGCGTCGAATAGAGGTCCCTTTGGTAGGGTACAGTTTTAGGCTTTGGTGCTGGACGACTGTATGCGCCAACGCCAAAAGGCACGCCCCGAAACGGAAGTTGAGTTGGCCACTTCATCAAAAGTCGCTCGATAATATAAGGCTTTGGGGTCGTTCTTCCTTTCACATAGGAGGAGACTGCAGCGCGTGTAACCACCAGCACACTTGCCATCTCCCGGCGGCGCACGCCTGAGTTGAGAACACCGATTATGTGGTCACGGACCGCTTTGTTATACGCATCTCTATCTGGGTCGGCGTTCGCCATTTTTCGATTGTTCAATTTAAATCAGTAATTGTCAACAAATGTTATCAAATCAAGTCAACATTTGTTGACAGAATTTGCGAAAACTGCTAAAAACGGATAGCTGGGAGGTGCGTCAATTATGATGCTCCTTAACGCTTCGCGGGAGGATTCTGACATGGTCGCCGTAGGAGAGCGTGTTTATTACCTTTCGCTTGCTCTGGATGCCCGCCGGGCGCTGAACGCCATACGCGCGGCCAGCAAAGGAAACTTGCGTGCCGAAGAGTTGCAGGACTCCATACGTGCGGCCACTCAGTCATTGGCAGCGTTGTCAACAAACGGTGATCTTTACGCAAATCTCTCTCCAAGCCACTACGTTCAGTACGAGGAGATCCAGACTTTGCGCGAGGTGAGCCCGATGGACCCGGCACCCTTGGTCCAAATCCTGAGGTCACTCCTTGCGGATAACGTCGAGGCTCCCACCACAGAGGCTCTCGACTCGGCGCGAAAGTTCTTTCGTGCGTTGGAGAGCAGAGCGATGCATCACTACAACGATCCAGCTTCAGGCGACGCCTTTATGGCCTAACTAACCAATGCCAGAAGAGCGCGACCATCCGCGGCATGACCTCACAGCGCTCTATGCATTCATTGAGAGCGTTGTCGGAGGTGCCGCCAAAGGGCCCTCCGCCGCGTACGGCCTAGCAGCGACTGATTTCTTCAAATTTGTCAACGAGCTCGCAACAACCTGCAGAGATTACATCGCTGACTGGAAAGTCGCGGACGCTGATGAATTCGAGCATAAGCGCCCGGAACTCGAAGAGATCAGGGGACACTGGCGAGAGCTTCATAAACTCATAAAGCCAGCGTTCGATGCAGATACGCTCCAAGTTCCTTCGGCGGTGGTTGACGGGATAGCCCGTCGATTCCGAGAACTCCCGGACTGTGGAAACACGGAATTTGCGCTCTTTCATACCGCTGAATTCAATTACATGCACGTTCATACCGCAGCCCTGCGGGGTACTGCTAAGGCATTCCGCGCGATTGTTCCTAATGCGCCGGAGTTCCCTGACAACTTAGGCCTGATTGGGATGCCTTATTCGCAAGGCCGGACCGCATTCGCAAATTGCCTCGTGGCACACGAGATGGCGCACTACAGGTACAGAGGAACAGATCTTGAGCGCACTGTTAAGTCCAGAGTAAGCAGCGCGTTCAATTCGTTGCCGGACAATATCGATCAACGGCAAAGGGAAGCCTTAGTCAAGAAGCTGTCGGACCCGGCGAAAAGAGATGTTTTGATTAAGCAGATGAGTATGTGGGGGGAGGAGATCTTCTGCGATCTTTTCGGAATCATGCTAATCGGCCCGTGCTACACCTACGCCTTCATTGAAGCCTACGACCTGTCGGTCGTTCTAGATAGTTCCGGGGGAATCTTGGATGAGATGGTTCCTCGCCTGCTGCAGTTTTATGACACATATCCCTCCTTCATCTTTAGACTTCAGCAGCAGTCTGTTCTTCTTCGGGGTCTGCCTTGGTGGAACCGTATTGATCAAAATCCTTCACGTTCATGCTCTCTGCTCAAGGCGATGCTGGGAATCTCCATGGAAACACACGTCGATGGGAACGAGACGCACGGCGCAAACATACGGGTACTCGAAGCCATCCTGCCGGATATTAGACAGGCAATCAGCGTTGCGTTCGATAAGGTCGATGATGGATTTGCTGAATTCGACCGACTCAATCCGACGGTGCAGAATTATCTGTTGAACGGCGTAGTGCCATCAACTCTCAATATCCGCTATGGTAATAAGCGAGAAGACACGAACACGTTCATCGCGTCTCCGTTGGTACTGCTAAATTCCGGAGCAGAATTTTATTTGACGCGGATCGAAGAACTGATGGGTTCTATCAAGGGCGAAGACAACAATTCGTATCCGAGGCGGTTGCACTGGATTCGGCGCGTGGAAGAGTGGGTTGCGAAGGCTATAGAAGACCAATCTCTTGAGACGGAGGTAATCGATGGCGGTCCTATCGGAAACGCAGATCTGCCGACGACTCAAGCTTGAGATCACTGATAAAGAAAGCCTCGTGATTACGCCAAGGCCGAGGGCAAAGGCGTTTGACGCAGACTCTGTTGACCTCAGACTCGGATGCCACTTCTTGTTGCCACAAACGCCGCCGGAGCCAGGATGGGGCTCAGCACAGGTCAGGGGGCATTCGCACACAAGAGTCCACGTGCCGCTTGGAAGCTATTTTGTGGTTCCGTCCCACGAGACAGTTCTAGGCGTCACGCTCGAATTCATAAAACTCCCAAGTGACCTCTCGGGACAGATACTCACAAAATCCTCCGTTGCGCGTTGCTTCATGGTCATCGAGACGGCTCCATGGATACATCCTCTGTATCGAGGGTGCCTAACGTTGGAAATTGCAAATGTCTCAAACACACCGTTGACGATTTTTCCAGGCTTACCCATTGCTCAATTGGTCCTGATCAGAAATGACAACACTGCGGAACTTGGGATGCCTGAAGGATCATATGTGGGACCGGTATATCCCGAGGAGCCTCTAAAGAAGGATCTAGGGAGAGAGATGCGCAAAGCGGGTATTGCGCAGTACCGCAACCCAGCCGATGGAAAGTGGTCAAGGCCCGATATCGAGTGAAGTTGTGCTCCGACGCAGCTGCTTAGTTCACGGTAAACGCCCAAGGGTCCAGGAAATGGATTGCGCCTGGATGGTCGGCTACTCGTCACTTACTCCTCATACAAGATCTCCAGAATGGCGGGACGCAGACCGCTTCGTCGCGTACCTTAGGACCATCCTCGCCGCGCCTTGGATTCCTGCAAGCCATACATGACTTCCCATACGTCATGGAGCGCTCGCGTGTAGTCAGCCCCAGTTTGTCCAAGGTTCTTCGCCGATTCCGATTTGAAATTTGACCAGGTTTGTTCCTCGGCCAATTCCTGCAATACCACGACCCAAACGGTCTTCGGCACAATCACCCGGAATCCGTAGTCGCGACCCGGCAGAGTCAGGATCTTGGTCTCCGCGAGCGATGGGAACTTGTGTTGCAGATTTGTCAGGTGCTTCCTGACTCGTGCCCGCACCATCACCGTGTCCGGATCAATTACTTTCGTCCCCGGCTTGTCAGCGCAAGCAATTGAGTAAAATCCATGAATCGAAAAAATCCAAATGGCACACCTCCAGCTACATCGACATCGATCTGCTTCGACCCGTCAGGATCCGGTTAATGACAACCCCGTGCCAGCGCCGCCCGGTTCGCTCAACCCCTCCTCGCCCCGTTTCGTTGCCGCCAAATTCGTCTCAAGCTTCTTGTTAAAGTTTTCCAGTGCGATGTTCAGGTTTGCTTGCCAAATCCAGCGTGCTGAATCTTCTTCTTTCGGGTCGGATTTCGTTGTGCGATGCCAGTACAGCAGGTAAACGTGGGCCATTCTCGCCGGTTTGAGGTCGCCGCTCTTTGTTATCGCAAACACTCGCCCAGAAACGACTCCAGGCTTACCCGTTGTTTTGGGTGAAGGCTTCTGCTGTGCAACACCAGCAATCACAATTAGAATCCCGAGCAATGAGGAGCACAAGATCGTCCGCATAAAGTCATCCTTTCAGTTCTCGATCTGGCCGGCCGAATAACTAACGACCAATGTGAAATATTCCCGGTATTGAGGATCATGTCACTTGGTCTGTCGTCTTTGGCCGATTTATCGTCCAAAGTCTACAGCGCAGCATGAGGCATGTCCAATCAAAACGTCACGGTCCGATTTGGGAGGCGTCTGCGAAAATTGAGAAAGGAGAGGGGTTGGACACAAGTTCAGATGGCCGACGCGCTCGGAATCGACCGCAGCTACATCTCCGATATGGAGAATGGAAAGAAGAACGTCTGCCTGCCAACGATGGAAGTCTTAGCAATAGGCTTCGGGATCAGCCTTGCCGATGGTGACACCGACTGGGTATTTAAAAAGCAGGTGCGCACCGTTTTGCTTTCCGTCCTTGCCAGTCCGTCCTGTGAAAGAAAAGCGCGTCTTTGGTAGGCCGTATTCTTTAATTAGATCAGTAAGGGATTTCCTGCCGACAGCGCCGTCCACATCCAAGACTAGAAGTCCGCTCGGTGGGCCGGTCGCAATGCCGATGTTCGCATCTGGCCAGCTCGTCCACCAGCTCCTAATCTGCTTTGGGTCTATGCTGGCATCCTTTACGCCGTGAAGCGTTCGGGGGTGTTTGCCGATTCTCTTGCAGCCGGAATCTCCACAAGAGCATCCGCCGTTTCTGGGGCAATGCACTGGGAGGACCGGCCAACCGTGCGCTGCGATCTCCAATGCCGCCCCAAGCATGGAACCTGGCGCAGAACCTCCGGTGCCCGTGAGACGGGCAGGCATCGCATTGCTCATGGATTCCCCGTTGGATTTATCCCCGACAGCGGGCAGCCGCCGGGGACCTGTTGGATGGTTGGATTCGTTGATACTGCTACAACACGCCGCTTTCGCTCTGAATCGTGTCGATAAGCCTTCCTTTGTGATTCGTTTGTGTCCCGGTTACTTGCGATCCCCGCGCCGCTGCGGACGGCGGCTAAGCTTCATCGACGGTCTGTGAAACGTCGGCTCGGTAACTTTGGGAGTCGCCGCGTCAACGACAACTTTCTGAAGCTCAGACAGACGCACCATTGTTCGCCCTCCGACCTTCGTGCGACGCATACGGCCTTTTGTCAGCCATGACCGGACTGTCCAAACGCTGATGCCTCCAAGGCGTCGCGCTACTTCTTGGACTGACAGCAATTCATCCATATTCCTCCTTCCTCAAGTCATTTCTTGCAAACACACCCTCATTTTGCTAGAGTCTTTGTGCCAGCGTAAAGGAACACTTCATGGCACAGCGGTTTGATATCGCGATAGAGCTCGACTGCACAGTTCGCGAGGTCGTTTGGTCTGTCGCTAAGGGAAGACCGGTGTCATGGGGCATGTTCCCGGGAAGACCTGAACTGCACCTGAGGATGACTGCTCCAAGTGAGATTGCGGGTGAGAGGTTGCAACTTGGTCATGGCAATGTTCCGCCCATCTTGATGTCGGAGTATTTGGAAGGGAGCAAGCAGTTTTCCGCAACCACCCTCCAGCAAGAAGTAGAAGTCATAGCGTGCCACATCGCGCCGACTGCTCAAAAATGGCGACTCCGTCGTCTCGATCCGTGGACCATGCGTAAAGATCTGCTCGCCATTGGGACGGTCACTCGCAAGGATCGTCTTCTTGCCCTCGTCGACTTCTTGAACAGTTGCGGGGAGTGGTCGGAGAAGACTCAGTTCTCCGGTCGCTACGACGAAATCGGGGAGTCTTCGGCGTATTTCTCGCCTCATCGATTCTGGTCTGACAGGGACGCTGTGCTTTCCGCGATGCATTCTGGAATATCTGACTGGAATCGTCCACTCCACGAGCCGATGCTTAAACTGCAGCTACGCTCCGAGTTTCCGCATCTTGTCTTGCGAGACAGATTTTGCTTAGAGGCTATATTTCATTCGATATCCATCGATGTCTTGCGTGGTACCAAATACTTGGTATGCCCTCGAAAGGACTGTGGGATGCCATTTGAAAAGACTGATCCACGGCAAACCTATTGTCAGCAGTATTGCGGTCACATGGTCTCCCAACGAAAGAAACGAGCGGAACGGCGAAGCATCCGTGCAGCCCGAATGGCTGTGTGAGGAATCTCATGGCACTTTACAAGCGAGGAAAGACCTACTGGTATGAATTCATGTTCGATGGCACTCGCTATCGGCGCAGCACGGGAGTCAAGAATCTTCGAATTGCGGAGCAAATTGAAGCTGCCTTCAGAACTCAGCTCGCAAAGGGAGAAGTCGGAATTGAGACGCGGACGAAGGCTCCAACTCTCAACGCATTTGCTCAGAAATTCATCGATTTCGTTCTTGTTCGCCATGCCGATAAACCCCAGACTGGCGAGTTCTATTCGAAGAAGATTAAGCAGGTTCTCAAGTTCGACGCATTGCGAGAAAAGCGTCTCGACCAAATTGATGAAGCCCTGATCGAAGACTACATCGCTTGGCGTCGTCAAACCGTCAGCATCACGACAACAAATCGCGAACTGGCAACGTTACGCCGACTGCTGAACGTGGCCAAGGAATGGAAGGTAATCCGAAGCGTTCCGCGAGTTCGACTTCTTACAGGAGAGCGCCAGCGGGATTTCGTCCTAACGCATGAACAAGAGAAGCGATATCTAGCCGCGTCGCCCGAGCCACTGAAGAGTATCGCAATATTGCTGATCGACACCGGGCTGCGATTGGGAGAGGCACTGCACCTCCAAAAGTCGGACGTTCATATCAATTCGAATGGTGAAGGCCGGCTAGGATGGTTAACCGTTCGATCTGGCAAGTCGAAGAACGCAAAGCGAAGCGTCCCAATCACGGCTCGCTTAGCAAACGTCCTGTCGCCCCGTCTAGCTAACGATGCTCCGAACTGGATATTTCCGGGTGATTCAGCGGAGAGTCCCCTTTTGGCTACGAGCGTTGCTCATGCGCACATCAAGGTCTGTAGGCCATGGGTGGTGAAGGGCAAAAAGCTGGCCCGTCAATACAATTTCCCAGCTGACTTTGTCCTACACTCTCTGCGACATACCTTTCTCACGAGAGTGGGCGAAGCCGGTGCCGACGCATTTACAATCATGAAATTGGCAGGTCACTCCAGCGTGACAGTAAGCCAGCGTTACGTGCATCCCACGTCAGAGTCAGTCGAACTGGCATTTCAGCGGCTCGAACAGTTCAATCAAAAGGCTCTGGCGAAAACGGAGGAAGTTGGTCCACACAAAATCCCCCACAAGTCACTCCACAGGGGCCGTAAGTCATTGAAGGGCCTGTAGCTCAACGGTTAGAGCAGGGGACTCATAATCCCTTGGTTGGGGGTTCAAATCCCTCCGGGCCCACCATTGAATTGTCATTTCGGAGCCGATTGATTTTTGACCGGTTCAACCATTGAAGGTAGCTTCCGTTGCAGCGCGGGGGCTTTGCGCGCATACACCCAGAGATAGAAGATTCCTGTGGTGAGCAGGATGAGGGGTGGAGGAAAGACCTGCGCCGCCATGAGCGTTTGCGCGGCTAGGCCGTTTGCGGCCGGGTGCAGGTGATTGATGAGGCCGAGGAGAATGGCCCAGGTCAGGTCACCTGTGAACACGAAAGCAGCGGTCGTGACCAGGAGCGCGAACTTGCCCATTCGGCCGCCTTCGGCCAGCAGCATGACGCATGCGGGAACAGTGAGCAGCAGCAACTTCGCATCGTATTGGCGGTGATAGACGGGCAGCATGGAGATGGCGGCGATGGAGGCGAGGGCGAGCCATGCTTTTGCTGGTGTGGTGCGAGTGCGCACTGTGATGACGGCCCAAACGAGCACCAAGGGCGCGCTGACGAGATAGCTGCCGAGGTCGTAGAAATGCTGGTTGTCGCGGAAGACGCTGAGGATGGCTTGCAGGCTGATGACCATGGCCAGTCCGTGTCCGCCCGCGGAGTCAAGGCCGGGATCGTTGATGCCGCCGTGCGCGTTGAACGTGGCGAGGTTGGCTTGCCACTCCGTTAGCCAGTGGGGCGAGACGTGCCAGACCCACAGAATTGCCGGCAGACTGATGACGATGGTTGCAAGAAGCGTTTGCAGCGCGCGCGTGCGGTAGACGCCGCCGGCAAGCAGGAAATAGAGCCAGACAAGGCCCGTCTCCTGGGGCTTGATGGTGAGGCTGATGGCCAGGCACACGATGCCAACGGTGGCGAGGCGATCGCTGAGAAAACAGCAGACGGCGACCACGCAGAGGCTGACGACGATTCCGGCAGCGTTGCTGGAGATGGCGAGCAATTCGCTGTTGACGAGAAACAAGGCAATCAGGGCGCCGCAGACGAGCGGAGAGTAACTGGCGCTGAAATGCCAGATGAGAAATGAGGCGGCCAGGATGCTGCCGAGAGTGAGGATGAGCCAGAGAATGTGTGCGGGCGGCCATGACAACATGGCGAAGGGCAGCATGAAGGTGAATGCTGTGGGCGGATAGACGTTGCGCGTGGCTATCTCGCGATTCTTCCAGTTATCCGAAGGGAATTGGAAGGTATCTGATTGATAGATGGCCAACACATCACTTACAAGATACAAGTCAGAGTTATGAACCAGGGCGCGCGCAGGATAGTAGAGTGCCCGGAAGTCCGCGGATGGTGCGGGTGCGGAGTTTTCAAGAGCGACGCCCAGCAGTACAAAGACGATACTGCCCAGGATTAACAGCAGCAGCCCGTCGCGCCGCGATTTTGCAATCCGAGTCTCTTTGTTTCCTGATGGCGTAACGCTCATTCCATGTTACCGAATGGATCTTCAAGCGATGGGCTTCGCGGAGTTAGTAACTCGGAGCCGGATTCGGTGATGAGCAGGTCGTCTTCAAGGCGAATGCCGAACTCGCCGCGGATGTAAATGCCGGGCTCATCGCTGAGCAAATTGCCGGCTTTGAGATGCGGATCGGGGTCGTAGCCGAACATATTGTTTTTCACGAAGTAGGGCCACTCGTGCATGTCCATGCCGATGCCGTGGCCGAGGCGATGCGAGAAGTAGGTGAATCCTGGGCCGTAGCCTCCATCGACGATGATCTTGCGCGCGGCTGCGTCCACGGCTGCGGTGGGCACGCCGGGACGTGCGGTCTGGACGGCGGCGGCTTGCGCTCGATGGACGATGTCGAAGACGGATTTCATTTTGTCCGTGGCCTTGCCGAGAACGAAGGTGCGGGTGATGTCGGAGGTGTAGCCTTCGACCTCGCAGCCGTCATCGAGCATGAGGATGGAGCCTTCGCGCAGCGTTTGTTGCTTGGGTGAGCCGTGCGGCAGCGCGGTGAACTCGTCGATGTTGAGGCTTGCTTCGCCTCTGAAGCCTACGCGCTTGTAGGCAGCGGCGACCAGGGCCTCGACGTCGGCGGCGGTCATGCCCGGCTTGAGTGACTGCGCGACGGCGCGATAGACGAGCAGCGTGGCGCGGCAGGCTAGGCGCAGGCATTCGATCTCGTGCGCGTCCTTGATCATGCGGCAGCCGGCGGTGATGGGTGAAGCGGAAACGATGGTGAGGTGCGGATTGGCGGCGCGAATGCCTTCAGAGAAAACGAACTTCATGTTCTCGTCGAGGCCGACAGTGGCAGAGGTGAGGCCGCGGTCGGCGAGGCCTTTGCCGAGAGCGGCAAAGGGGCTTTGGTCTTCCTGCCAAGTGAGCACGTCGGCGTCTTTGCCGAAGGGGCCGGCTTCGAGCAGTTCACGGGCGCGGCCTTCTTCAAAGGCGGGACAGACGAGGAACGGTTTGGCTTTAGCGGGGATGACGAGTGCCCAGAGGCGCTCGCCGCCGTTGAGGCGCAGGTCGGCGAAGTAGACAGAGGACGTGGTGGAGTTGGCCAGGACGATGGCGTCGATTTTCGTTGCTGCCATTATTTGCTGTGCGCGAGAAATGCGGGCAAGGCGCTCGGCGTTGTTGAAGGGACGGGCCTGGCCGGAGAGGACGGGCAGTGCGGCGATGGGCGCGGGCGACGACGGTTGGGGAGGGTTCTGGCTGAGCGCGGTTTTCGGGGACGCGAGAACTGCGGCAGCGGCGGCGGATGCGCCAAGGAAGCCTCGTCGGGAAAGGGGATGGCTGGAAGGCATGGGTCTCCGTGGAAAAGACGCGAACGATTGTGTCTTTCAGAGTAATGCTTCGAGGGTGGATTTCTCCGATTGATTTTGCTGGCGTTTGAGTTGGAAGTTTTTGGAGGCGGTGCGAGAATATCCGCATGGCGCTGGAATTTACTACTTCTTATTTGAAGGATTCACTGGCGGTATTCCGCTACTACAAGGGGCTGGCGGAGCGGGCAATGGCGCAGTTGGCGGACGAGCAACTGTGCGCGGTGCCCGATGCGGAGTCGAACTCGATTGCGGTGATCGTGAAGCATATGACGGGGAACATGCGTTCACGGTTTACGGACTTTTTGATCAGCGATGGGGAGAAACCGGATCGGCGGCGGGATCTGGAGTTTGTTGATCCGTTGCAGGGGCGCGAAGAACTGTTGGCTTCATGGGAGGCGGGCTGGGCTTGCTTGTTTGGCGCGCTTGAATCGCTGGACGAGGGCGATCTCGCGAGGACGGTGACGATTCGTGGCGAGGCGCATTCGGTGCTGCAGGCGGTCAACCGGCAGGTGGCGCACTATAGCTATCACTGCGGGCAGATTGTGTTTCTGGCGAAGCATTTGAAGGCTGGGGAATGGAAGTCGCTGAGTGTGCCGCGGGGAAGTTCGGAGGAGTTTAATCGGAGAGTGCGGGCGGGGGAGGCTAGTCAGCGGTAGGTCCCAAGCCGGCTCATTTGCCCTGCTGTCGCCTACCGCGTCCTCTCGAAATGCGTGAGCCGAAGAATGCGAATAAACGGCACATGATGCGTCGGTTGCCAATGATTTTTGGCTTCCCAATACCAGCGGCGGTAGCGCGGGTAGGAAGGAATTTCGCCGACGAAGGAGATATTGAACTCCGCTCCCCACCGGTTCGTGTTCAGGTCTTTTTCCCACTCTTTTCCAATGGGGTCATCGTTGGGTGGCCCGGAAAAGGTCGCAGCATTTTCCGGACACTCGTCTTTGCCGATCCCTTCGCCCTCAACAACCTGTTCGTAATCCGCGTCCGTTTCTACAGGTTGACCAAGAAACAGATCCTCATGTGAGAACAGGAAGCAATAATCAACTTTGATTGGCTTGCTCGAGACAGGGTGCTCCACGCTGGTTGCATATTGCCAAAAAGCTCCAAGACCTGCGCCAAGCACCAATGCGAAGACGACCCCGGTCAACCAAATCAGCTTGCTTCCCGAAGCATTCCATGGTTTGGCCACGTCTTCGTCCTTCCTGGTTATTTTGGACTCCAAATCATCCCACATGTAGCGAAACCCACGCCAGAAGATTGCGGCGTGGGCTTCTGATTGTTGGTCCCATTTCCCAGAAGCGAGGCCTGGCACCCGGCATTTCACTGCGTCCCTACGGGACGCGAGCTTCGTTTGGGTTCGTTTCCCAGGACTGCGCTGCGCTTGTCCTGGGCTATTTTCCTGCGGTCCCTACGGGACGCCTGTGGGATGGTGCTTTCCCACCCTTCCGCGATGAGACTGCGCGACCCCGACCCACAGGGTGCGCCCGTACCCCGATGGGGAATGGAGATTTATGCGTGGCCCAGCGTAACCAGCTCTCAGAATCGATAACCTTCAACAAGCTCAGGACGGTCTCCGGGGCACCCGGCATTTCACTGCGCCCCTCCGAAGTTGGCTAGCCGTTGAGCTGTTCCTGCAGCTTGTTTAACGTGCGGTGCAGGTCTTTGTCGGCACGGCGGTGCTCGTCGATTTTGGCAATCGAATGCATCACGGTGGTGTGGTGCTTGTTGCCGAACTGGCGGCCGATTTCGGGCAGACTGGCTTCGGTCATCTGTTTGGCCAGATACATGGCGATCTGGCGCGGCACTACGACGTTGCGCGAATTATTTTTCTGCTTGAGGTCGGCGACCCTCATGCCGAACTGCTCGGCGACGGCGCGCTGAATAGCCTCGATGGTGATTTTGCGCACCTGCATGTCGATGAACTGCTTGAGGCATTGCTGCGTTGAGGCGAGCGTGATCTCCATGCGGTTGAGCTGGCACCAGGCTATGAGGCGAACCAATGCGCCTTCAAGCTCGCGGACGTTGGTGCGAACATTCGATGCGACGAACAGCGCAACGTCGGTGGGGAGCTGCACCTGTTCGCTCTCTGCCTTCTTCTGCAGAATGGCGACTTTGGTCTCGAGATCGGGTGGCTGAATGTCGGCGATAAGGCCCCACTCGAAGCGCGAGCGGAGACGGTCTTCAATCTCGGTAAGTTCCTTAGGCGGCCGATCGGAGGCAATCACGATCTGCTTCATGCTTTCGTGCAGAGCGTTGAAGGTGTGGAAGAACTCTTCCTGGGTGCGCTCTTTTTGTGCGATGAACTGGATGTCGTCGATGAGCAGCACGTCCACGGTGCGGAAGCGGTCGCGGAAGCTGGTCATGCGATCGTTGCGGATGGACGTGATCATCTCATTGGTGAACTTTTCCGCGGAGACATACGAGATGCTGGCCATAGGCTGACGGCGCTTTACTTCATGCCCGATGGCATGCATCAGATGCGTCTTGCCCATGCCGACGCCGCCATAGAGGAAGAGCGGATTGTAAGCGCGCGAGGGACGCTCAGCTACAGCCAGCGCGGCTGCGCGTGCGAATTGATTGCCATTGCCGATGACGAAGGCATCGAAGGTATAGCGCTGATTG
>Ga0210388_10001825_pt1 | contig 16722 bp, 14 predicted proteins | sample IncBWC19OmetaG_FD_155485 | JGI IMG/M metagenome (GOLD analysis project Ga0210388, IMG submission 155485) | Forest soil microbial communities from Barre Woods Harvard Forest LTER site, Petersham, Massachusetts, United States - Inc-BW-C-19-O ...
TCCGAACCGGCGGCCCGGCAGTAACTGAAGATGTGCTCGGAGAGCTTGTCGTTTCGACCCGGGTCCTCGGAACGACGGAGATCATGCTCCTCAATCACACCGGCTGCGGATTTACGACGTTCACAGACGAAGAGCTGAACGCGAAACTTTCTGCTTCAACCGGCGACGCGTCGCCCGCTCCGATGTCCTTCTTCTCTTACAAGGACCCTGACCAGAATACACGGGAACAGATCAAGAGGGTTAGATCGCATCCATGGATCGCCAAAGAAGTCCCTGTGCGGGGTTTTGTTTTCGACATGGAGACCGGTCGCATCAGGGAAGTCGAGCAGGTTGCATAGGACGCTGCTGCCTGAAGGGCGGCGGCCTTCCGAGGTCGATTCCGAGCGGGGACAGCTCCCGGAGCTTTGGTGGGTCAAATGTTGCTCCTCGATGAGACTTGATGCGGATCAGATCCGCCGAACAGGCGAATAGGGCTTAAAGTCTTTCGATTTGCTCGCGCGTGTTCTGCTTAAGATTCGTGAACGAACAGAAGCGCGCCGGCGACAACGCAGTCGTCCCGTTTGACCGGCAGCGCTTCGGAGCCCGCGTACAAACTAATAGGATCGCGGAACGTGGTGCGCAACCGGGCCGGCGGCGTTTCGTGTCAAGGTGCCGCCGGCGCTTTTCGCCCTTCAGATTCTGGAGAACTCGGTCCCCGTAGATCCGCGCGGGCTGAAGGGCCGCGGGTGATTCCAGAGCATTCAGGCGCGGTGCAATCAGACTAGAGTCAGACCGCAGAGCATAGTACGACGAGATCATCGAACTTGGACGGCAATTTGCAGGCTCTGCGTAGTGATCATTCCGGTAAGCCGGCGGGAGTCGAGATCAGGAGACTCTTCGGATCGGACGATTCGTGGATTGCTGGAAACATGATCGCGTTTACCTGGGACGGCCGAGCTGCACGCTCGGCATCATGGAATTCAAAAACCGCAACGTAGTCCACGAAATTCAATATTTTGCCGACCATTTGATGCCCCTGTGTGGCGCGCCCAATCGGTCGAGCATCGCGGAGATTGATAGCGGCGCAGGATGCGATCACGCCGCGATGAGGCTTTCACTCGGTCTTGGATCCGATGTATTCGAAGGTGCGATACCGATCATTCAAGCGGCCATGCATATTCCTCCGGCGACCTCCAACTCGGGATGTGCTGTGCGCCATGGCATTCAGCCGTAGCGAGATCGATTTGCCATGCAGCAGCCGGCGCGAATAAAAGAAAAGAAATTCTCATGACTGTACTCGACGCTACCATTCAACGGCCGCCACTTCCTCCCTTTAAGCGGGAGACGGCGGCGCAGAAGGTTCGGATGGCCGAAGATGGCTGGAATTCCCGTAATCCCGAAAAAGTAGCTTTGTCATATTCGGTGGATAGCTGGTGGAGGAATCGCTCCGAGTTTATTCAGGGGCGCTCTGCCATCATTCAATTCCTCACCCGGAAATGGAACAGGGAACTTGACTATCGCCTGGTCAAAGAGCTGTGGGCCTTCGATCAAAACCGGATCGCCGTCCGCTTCGCTTACGAATGGCACGATGAATCCGGCAAATGGTATCGTTCCTACGGCAATGAAAACTGGCAGTTCGGCGAGGACGGGCTAATGCATCACCGCCACGCCTCCATCAACGATGTTCCCATCGAGGAGTCCGACCGCAAGTTTCACTGGCCACAGGGGCCGCGTCCGGCGGATCATACGGGGCTCAGCGACCTCGGTTTGTAACGGTCGGTGGGAGAATCCCCCAGATTAGTCTGACGCCGACGTCAAAGTGAACACCGGTCGACGTCAGACCGAATGCCGACTCCAATATTGGCCAACTGCCGCACGACACGGCCGGTCTGAAACGGGCGAGAGTCCTCCAGATGACGGTAGCGGCGGCAAGTTTGCGAGCTCAACGCTTTGCCGCAAAGAAGGCCCCGCACTTGCAATCAGTGACTCGTGTGGTCGGCGGGGCGCCCGGATTGGGAGTTCTTCCGGCTAACTTAGATTACGGTATTTGGAGAGTGCGATGAGTATTATCGACGAGGCGCTAAAAGCAAACCAGACGTTTGCCAGGAAGTACGATCGAAAGCTGGGGGAGCGTCCAACCCCCAAGATCGCAGTTGTAACCTGCATGGATCCCAGACTTTCAGATCTCCCGGGAATCCTGGGGCTGCCCCTTGCCGATCTTGACGTTGTCCGAACCGGCGGTCCGGCAGTAACCGAGGATGTGCTCGGCGAGCTTGTTGTTTCGACGCGCGTTCTCGGAACGACGGAGATCATGCTCCTCAATCACACCGGCTGCGGATTCACGACGTTCACAGACGACGAGCTGAACGCCAAACTCTCTGCTTCAACCGGCGACGCGTCGCCCGCTCCGATGCGCTTCTTCTCTTATAAGGACCCTGAACAGCACACACGGGAACAGATCAAGAAGGTCAGATCGCATCCATGGATCGCCAAAGAAGTTCCCGTGCGGGGTTTCATTTTCGACGTGGAGACCGGTCTGATCAGGGAAATCCAGCAGGTTGCACGGGACGCTGACTGGAACCGGTTAGGTTGGTCCAGTCTTGCGCAGCGCCGGGAATAGACAAGCCGATCCTCGCGCGGTAGTACACGAGGAATGAAGCACTCGGATCAGACTCCGTCGGGTGGCCGGGTGAGCAGTCTTCGCCGACTGCAACTTCCGGTGGATACCGTGAAATTGGCGCGTTTTGTCCATGCCGACTCACCGAAGTGATGCGGATTGATCTCAGAGAAGATAACGTGGATTTTGCGCAGAGTGGCTCCAAACAGCGATCGTTCTATAGTGCAGCTGGGGCTGGGCGACGGGCGCAGTTTTGATGAGTTGGTGGCGGACCGCCGACACCGCACATCGATCTTGGTCGTGGTCGGTCTCACCTCACTCCTTACGGACTCACGATGTTACGAGTGGAGCGCGATTTGCATTGCTGATAGATAGCGGGCGTTGGATGGATGCCCGCGAGGCGGGCCTCAAAGGAGTAGGTGTCGAATTGGCGCAGCAGATTGATGTCAAAACCGGGGTGTCGCTTGAGAGCAACTAATAAAAGGCGCGCATTGCCTCCGTACTCCTTGAGATCCAAGGATGCAGCTCGAACGGCGATCTTGTTTCTAATTCCGGCGGTTTCCACTGCGGTCTTCGCTCAAAGTCCGCCAGCGTCGCCCGATCGCCCGTGGCACACGTCCGACGAACAGCACCTCACGAGCTACGGGAGGGGCGTTCGTCAGCCGGCGTTTCCGATCGACCCCGAGAGGGCCTACTCCCTGGCGGAGTTAATCGACCTCGCTGAAACACACAATCCCGAGACCCGTGTTGCCTGGGAAAACGCCCGCGCGCAGGGAGCGGCCCTCGGAATCGCGCGCAGCGAACTGTATCCAATCTTATCGGCCGTGGCGCTCTCGGGAGTAGAGCGCTCCGAGGTTCCGCTCGGCACGCGGTTCTACCGTCATACGGATCCGTCGGATCAAGTGTCACTGGATCTTAACTACACTATCTTTGACTTCGGCGCGCGTCGCGGCCGAATCTCGGCGGAGAGCGCGCGACTACTGGCAACCAACTCCGGTTTTAACGACGTTCACAGGAAACTGATCTTTGAGGTTCAGGAGACGTATTATCGCCTGCTGAATGCGTCGGCTCAGGACACGGCCGCAAGAGCCAGTCTGGCCAACGCGGAGGCGGTTCAACAAGCAGCGGAGGAGCGACTGCGTGACGGTTTGGCGACTCTGCCCGACGTTCTGGAGGCGCGGAGTGCGACCGCGCAATCGCAGTATGATCTGCAGGCAGTGTTGGGCGCGGAGGAGACAGCGCGGGGCGATCTGGCCACAGCCCTCGGGGTTCGCGCCGCCACAATGATTCACGTCGAGCCGTTGAGCGAAGTACCTGATCCCGAGTCAATCGGCGAGACCGCGGAGCAGGCGACTTATCGGGCACTCAACCAGCGGCCGGACGTGCAGGCCGAGCTGGCCGGCGTTCGCGTGGCGGAGGCGCAGCGGAAGGAGGCGCGGGCTGCGTACTATCCTACATTGAACTTCAAAGCCAGCGCGAACGGTCAATCGCTTTACATAGAACAGCAAACGCTGCGGTGGGGGCATACAAGCGACTTAACGGGCGGGATGGCCCTGAGCTTAAGCTGGACGGCGTTTGACGGTGGCGCGCGTCGAAACCGCCTGATGCAGGCGGAGGCTGAGATCCGCAGGGCCGACTCGCAGGTCGGCGCTACGCGCGACAGCGTCGAGGACGAGGTCTGGACTGCCTATTCGAATTTGAAGACCGCGTTTCGGCAACGCGAGGCGGCGACCGCGTTGCTCGAATCCGCCAGCCAGTCTTATGCTGCCGCTCTCGAATCCTACAACTACGGCGTTCGCAACCTGTTGGACGTGACCGCCGCCCAAAAGGTTCTCGCCGGGGCCCGCTCGGCGGACATCGTGGCGCGGACGCAAGTGCTCACTGCGCTGGCGGATCTGGCGTTCCGCTGCGGCGACTCTATTCAAGCCAATACAAGGAAAACCGGGCCATGAACAGTAATGAATGTCGACGCATTTCGCGGTGTCACTTAATCCTGGGAGCGTTTTTCCTGACCGGTTGCGGGCGGGCTCCGTCCTTTGATGTCTTAGGGTCGTTCTTTCCGGCGTGGCTCGTATGTGTGGCATTGAGCCTAATACTCACGGCGGCCGCTCGATGGCTCCTGTTGCGCCTACAGATTGTGATCGCGCTTCCGGTTTTGACCTGGCCGAGCCTGACAGCGCTCTTTACTTTCGCGCTTTGGCTCGCGTTGTTTCGATAGAAAGGAGAATTCCGATGACGTCCGAGGCGGATACGAAAAGTAAAAGGGTGCTCGGAAGTCTGGTAAGTGCCGCTATCGTGATTGGCGCGGTCGCGCTGGGGCTTGTGGTGCTGTATCACGTAGACTCTCATCCGCGAACCGACGATGCCGAGATACTCGCCAATTTCATCGGGATGGCGCCTCAGGTGGAAGGCCCGATCCTGCGCCTGAATGTGCGTGATAACCAGCTGGTCAAGCAAGGGGATCTGCTCTACGAGATCGATGACCGGCCTTACCGCTACGCTCTGGAGCGAGCAGTTTCAGAGCAGGCGGCTCTCGAGGGACAGATCGCGGATGAGCAGCGAAAAATCGCGGCGCTGGTAAGCGCGGTTTCCGTTTCCGAGGCGAATATTCAAAGCTCAGCGGCTGACGTGACTCGCTCGTCGTCAGTAGTGGATCAGGCACGGGCCGACGTGACGAACGCCGAACAAGGCGTTAGCCGCGCCGAAGCGGAGTGGAGCTATGCGAGTAATAACCTGCACCGACTGGAGCCTTTGCTGGCCAAGCAGTTTGTCACTGTGGATCAGGTGGATCGGGCAAGGACTTCGGAGGTTGCGCAGGATCAATCTCTGAGGCAGGCAAAATCTCAGCTGCGACTTGCGCAGGCGGGATTGCAGTCCACGCTGGCTCAGGAGGAACGATCGAGGGCCGTGCTGCTGCAGAGTAAAGCCCAGCACGAACAGGCGCAACATGCGGTGACCACGCTCGAACCATTGGTCAACCAGCGCGGCGCACGAACCTCATCTATAGAGACAGCCCGCTACAATCTCAACAACTGCCGAGTTTATGCGCCGTTTGCCGCTCGCGTCACGAATCTGACGATTTCAGAGGGCGCATACGCACACATCGGCGAGCAGGTGTTCACACTGATCGACGCGCGCACGTGGTGGGCGGTGGCCAATTTTCGTGAAGGCCAGCTTCAGCACGTCACTCCCGGAATGCGGGCCGAGGTCTACGTGATGTCAAGGCCGGATATCCACTTCAAGGGGGTGGTGGAAAGCATTGGCTTCGGGGTGACTCCCGATGCAGACGTGGTCGGCCGTTTGGGAGCGGGCCTTCCGGATGTGCAGAGAAGCCTGAGCTGGGTGCACCTGGCCACTCGCTACCCGGTTCGCGTGCGCGTGGAAAACCCTCCCCAGGAGTTGTTTCGAGTGAGCGAGTCAGCGGTTGTCGTGATTCGAGGGCAATGAGGTGAGCACCCTTGCGCGCGACTTACCGGACGTAATACCTGACGTGGCACCTGACGCACCCCAGCCCTTGACATGGTTATGGGAATTTCTTAAACACGAACTCGCTCCGTATCCAGGCCGGATCGCGACGGTAGCGCGCATGGTTCTCGCCGCAACTCTGGTCATGATTATCTGCAACACGTTTCGCATTCCCTACGCGTTTGTGGGCGGCATCTATGCGCTGCTCATTTCGCGCGAAAGCCCTCGAGCGACTTTGAACTCGGCGGGAACGGTACTCCTTTTCGCCGCCAGCGGTGTCGCGTATGTATTAGTCTCAGTCCAATTTGTTGTCAGTGTCCCGCTTGTTCACTTCTTTTGGAGCATTGGTTCGCTCTTTGTGGCCTTCTATGCCCTCACGGTAGTAACCAACTATGGCGCTTTTGTGGCATTCGCTCTGGTGGTCTCCATAGCGGTTTCCATTTGGGACAGGCATCTACCGGCCGAAGCCAACGTCGAGGACACGCTTCGGCTGTTATTGGTGGCGCTCATAGCGGTGGTTGTTACCTCAGGAGTAGAACTTGCCTTTAGACGTGTGCGGTCCGGAGACGATATTGTGGCACCCGTCGCCGATCGGTTGGCCGCGATTCACAGCGTGTTGATTTGCTATGCGGAACGGCGCCCGGTAGATGTTGCGACCGAAGAGAAGGTCATTCGGTTGGGCATGCTTGGAACTTCAACGTTGCGGCGCGCTTTGCAGCGATCGGATTATTCCGCCCTATACAGGACACAGATGAGCGGTGTTGTAGCGCTGGTTGGAACGCTGGTGGATAGTGCGACGGCGCTGACCCAACTTAGTATTGAGCCTTCCAGCATCGATCGAAAGCATTTTAAGAGTCTGGCGGCGGCCGTCGCGAGCATCCGCAGCGATTTAATGTCCCGGCGGATTCCAGGCTCGATTCAGGTGAACGCCGAAGATCAACCGCATCGCGTGCCGCTGCTCGGTGAGATGGAGAATACCGTTGCACTCATCCCGCAGGCATTTGCAGGTTCTCGATCACTCGACGAGTACCAGGCGCCCGCGGAAGAGATGCCGGGATCAAAGCTTATCGCGGCCGACGCGTTCGTCAACCCGGAGCACCTCAGGTTCGCGCTTCGAGGGTGCTTTGCAGTAAGCGCGTGTTACATCATCTACAACTCCATCGACTGGCCGGCCCTGAGCGTACCGGTGATGCTGACCTGTTATCTGACTGCGTTCTCGACGATCGGCACGTCGCGGCAAAGACAGATCCTGCGTTTCGCGGGTTTCGTAGTGGGCGGCCTTCTAATCGGCATGAGTGCCCAGGTGTTCATTCTGCCGTACCTCGATTCGATTGCGGGATTCACGGTTTTTTTCGTACTCGTAACCGCGGTGGCCGCGTGGTTCATGACGTCCAGCCCTCGATTATCATTCTTCGGGCTGCAGCTTGGCGCCGTGTTCTTCGTGATCAACATGCAGAAGTTCGCGAGGGAGACGTCGCTCGCCGTGGCAAGGGACCGCGTTGCCGGGGTCTTTTTGGGGCTGCTGATGATGTGGTTGATATTCGACCAGCTCTGGAGCGCCCCGGCGAGTGTCGAGATGGAGAGAGGGTTTGTTTCCACTTTGCGGCTGCTGGCTCAGTTCGCCCGGGAACCAGTTTCAGCTGACATCCGGCCGGCGATCCGGCGCACCTCGGCCCTTCGCGATACGATCAACACCAAGTTCGATAACGTGCGATCGCTTGCCGATGGGGTTCTTCTCGAATTCGGCCCCTCGCGGCGCCGCAACCTGGCTGTTCGCGAGCGCATCAGGAGGTGGCAACCCCAATTGCGGGCGCTCTTCATAATGCGGGGCGCATTCCTCAAGTACCGTCTCCGATTACCGGGCTTCGTACTGCCGGAGGCCGTGACGGCCTCTCTTCAGGCCTATGATGAGTGTTCTGCCCGGATGCTTGAGAATATAGCCGATCGAATGGAGGGTAAGGCGTCGGAGCGAGGGCCTGTGACCGCGGAGTCCTTCGCACTCCTCGAACAGATAGCGGAATCGTGTCGCGTGGACGAATCGCGACTGTTGCTCTCAGAGCAGGGCACGACATTCGTCCCTTTGCTGCGTCAGATTGACCGATTGACAAGCCGTCTGGCGAACCAGATCGCGATGGAAAGTGAATCGGCCTGACTAACGTGCCGGAGGGCTCTCGAGGGAGATGTTAAACAGCCGCAGGCGCGAGTGCACGACCTGTTTAACGGATTCGACCACTTCCGGCAGGAGCTTGTAGGGGACTATTTCATCCGGCTTCGCCGCCAGCGCGGACTCCAATCCGCGGCGCCATGCAACCCGCAATTCCGTGTTTATGTGGACGATGGTGATGCCGGCTTCAATCGCGTCCAGAAAGCCCTGATCGTTCGTACCAGAACCTCCGTGCAGAGTGAGAGGTTTTCGCGTTGCGCGCTTGATCGCAGCGATCCGCGCCGGGTCCACGTGCTTTTTGGTTTCGCCCTCCACCATGCTCTTGAGCATCCCGTGCATGGTGCCCACCGCCGGCGCGAGCACATCCACGCCCGTGCTCCGGACAAACTCGCTCGCTTGTTCAGGTGTGGTCATCGGACTCATCCCTTCGGGGATCTCGTCGTGAATTGAAGAAGAACTGCCGATGAAACCAAGTTCGCCCTCCACCACAATGGAGGGGCGGATCGCTTTCATCTCGGTGACTGCTTGCTTCGTCTCAGTCACATTTTCTTCGAACGGCAGCGCGGAGCCATCGAACACGACCATGTCAAAGCCGGCTCGGGCGGCTTCGCGAGCCTTCTCGATGGAATGAGTGTGGTCGGCATTAAGGTACATCGGAAAGCCGCTCTCTTCCCTAAAGCTGCGAACCAGCGCAGCGATTTGGTGGACGCCGATGAAGTCGCGCTCGCCCTCAGAGACACCGACCAGGACCGGAACACCAAGTTCGCGAGCCGCTGAGTACACTGCCTTCAGCGCTACCAGATCGGAGATATTGAAATGCCCGACCGCCACCTTCTGCTGACCAGCTTCGGACAGAACCTGCTGCAACGTCTTCATTTGCCCTCCTCGAAGGTCCTGTTATTGCACGACGAATTCCATTCAAGAGATGCACATAAGGCTTACGAAAAGGGCTTCTTCCGTTGACTATGCCAGTTCTCTCCGTGTCGGCGGATCGACTCCAGTCAGCGGACTATACATCCAAGGACGTAAGAACACGGCTCGATCTAAATGGTCACGCGATTGCTTTTGTACGTCGCGAGGGTAGATATGAATCAGAAGCTGAATAGAGAGCTGGAGGAGCTATGTATCAACACGATCCGAATGTTGTCGGTAGACGCCGTCCAGAACGCGAACGCCGGTCATCCAGGCATGCCGATGGGAGCTGCCGCCATGGCTTACACTCTTTGGACGCAGTTTCTCAAGCATAATCCCCGAAACCCGCAGTGGTTCGACCGCGATCGTTTCGTATTGTCCGGGGGGCATGGGTCGATGCTGTTATACAGCTTGCTGTACCTCTCCGGTTACGAGCTCCCTCTCGATGAGATCAAACACTTTAGAAAATGGGGGAGCAAAGCCGCAGGTCACCCTGAGCGCGGTCTGGCCCCCGGAGTCGAGGTCACCACGGGTCCGCTTGGGCAGGGATTCGCGAACGGCGTGGGTCTGGCGATCGCCGAAGCATGGCTGGCTGCGCGTTACAACCGGCCAGGACACAAGATCGTCGATCATTATACTTACGCGATCTGCGGCGACGGCGATCTCATGGAAGGCATTAGTCAGGAAGCTGCCTCGTTGGCCGGGCATCTGCGTTTGGGGAAACTCATTTATCTGTACGACCAAAACCACATTTCGCTCGCCGGGGCCACCGAAATCGATTTTACCGAGGACGTGGCGAAACGCTTCGAGGCGTCCGGCTGGCACATTCGTGTCGTTCCGGATGGTAATGACACCGACGACGTGGCACGCGCAATTCGCGAAGCCCAGGCCGAGGATCAAAGGCCATCATTAATCCTCGCGCGGACTCACATCGGCTACGGCAGCCCTCATAAGCAGGACAACTTCAGCGCGCATGGGGACCCGCTGGGAGAAGAGGAATTACAAGCCACCAAGAAAGCTCTGGGGTGGCCAACGATGGATAAGTTTTACCTGCCCGAAGACTCAGTGGAATATTTCCGTCAGGCGGTTCCTCATGGCGCACAGATGGAGGATGAGTGGCTGAAGAAGTTCGACGCGTACAAGCAGGCGTTTCCCAAGGAAGCCGCCGAGTTCGAAAGCATCGTTAGCGACAAGCTCCCGCAAAACTGGAACGCCGATCTCCCCAAATGGAAGCCCACCGACAAACCGATCGCAACTCGCGCCGCCGCCGGCGAAGCGATGAATGCGCTGGCCAAACACATTCCCAATCTGATCGGCGGATCAGCGGACCTGAACCCATCGACCAGAACGGCCCTTAAGGGTCTGGGAGATTTCCAATCGCCCGAAGTGTCGGGGCCGGGAACGCTGGGTGCAGTCGGGGGGGAGTGGAGCTATGTCGGGCGGAACATTGCTTTCGGAGTTCGCGAGCACGCCATGGGAGCGGCCGTGAATGGAATGGCCGCACACGGCGGTGTGCTTCCCTTCAGCGCGACGTTTTTCATGTTTTCCGACTATATGAAGCCTGCCATCCGCCTTGGGGCCCTGAGTCATCTTAAAGCGATTTACATTTTTACCCACGATAGCATCGGACTCGGGGAGGATGGCCCGACTCACCAGCCGATCGAGCACCTCGCCGGCTTGCGCGCTGTCCCAGGACTCACAGTCATCCGTCCTGCCGATCCGAACGAGACGGCGGAAGCGTGGGCTTTTGCAGTTCAACATAACGGTCCGACTCTGTTAGTGCTGACGCGGCAGACGGTCGCACATCTCGACCGCAGCGGCGCGCAAGACGCCGGCGTCGCACGCGGCGCCTATGTGCTCGCGGACGTCGAAGGCGGTTCTCCGGATGTGATCCTCATCGGCACCGGCTCCGAAGTTAGTCTATGTGTGCAGGCGCGGGAGAAACTGAAGGATTTCGGAGTGAAGGCACGCGTCGTTAGTATGCCGAGTTGGAGCCTGTTTGAGTCCCAGGAGGACTCTTACCGTGATAGCGTCCTTCCGCGAGGGATCAAGAAACGCGTCACAGTGGAGGCTGCCTCACCTATAGGGTGGCATCGCTGGGCGGGCGACGAGGGGACGGTCATTGGTGTAGAGCGCTTTGGAGCGTCGGCGCCCGGCCAGGAGGTTCTTGAGCATCTGGGTTTCACGCCGGATCGCGTCGCGGCTGCCGCTCTTCGTCTCTTGGGCAAAAGCAACGAGGCCTGTCAGGAATCCGGATCTGAAGCAACGTTGGTGACGGCGTAGAGCCAAAGTCGTGTTCGATATTTGGCACGTCTGGATCGCGCAATGAAAAGCGGTTCAACCGAGGAGCCCGGCCGAGTGGGCACTCTTCTCATCGCCGAAGAGTGCCCTCGAACGGCTTCTCTCGTTGTGAGCTTCGAAGTGCATCTCCAGCGCTTTGGCGAAACGGGCGTACGGGAGTACCAGGCGGGTTCGCTTGAGGGTTATACGTACAGGTCGAGGGGACCCGCAGTCATCGTCGTTTGTCCGACTTCAATGAGGTACCCATCCGGATCGCGCATGTAGCACCGCATCTCGGTCGCATGGACTTTGGGCTCCGTGATGAACTTCGCGCCCCGCGAAGACCAAAGCTCGTAATAGCGTTTGATATCCGTCACGCGGAGGTTTAGAAAGTTGCCGAGAACATTCGGATCGCGTGGCGGCGCGGCGACGACCTCAGGCTTATCGTCGGTCCCGCCCCCTCCGCCGTTGATCGTCAGCCAGATGTTGCCCAGCCGAAGAAGCGTCGGTTCCCCCTGGCGCAGCACAGTCGCGCCGAGGACGTCCCGATAGAAGGCGACCGAGCGCGGGACATCGCGAACGATGAGGGTATTTGTCACAACGAACTTCAGTTCAGTGCCGTCATCCGAACCCGTTGACATGCGAGCCTCCTCTGCTATGGCCATCATTCGTTTCTCAGTAGGGTCAAACCAACGAACTCGAAACTCGAGGTTGCGCCCCGCGTGCAGGCGTTTTACCAACCCAGCATAGCTGGGCAGAACAAATCGACAGAAGCTCGTCACCGTGTGCCGGCACCGCTCTTCCGCGAAGCCTTTCGTCCCCGGCTGGGCCAAAACTCCTTCGCGATGTTGACCGCCACGTCCACTGCGATCTGAGTCCCGAGCTGCTCTGCGGCGTTCGACGCATTGCGCTGTCCCGGGTAGTACGCCATTGAGACCGCCACCGCGGCGGAGTTGCCCGCGATCTCCGAGTAGTTGAACTGACGGCCACCCGAGTCGGTATGCGTCCAGAAAATCTGTCCGACCGCGGATCCGAGACGGGACCAGCCACTTCCGGAACCCCGGCGAAAGTAGCGGGGATCCTGATGGAGGAGCGTCGGAAAGATCGCTTCGGTCATGTAGTTGCCAATCGCGTAGTCACTATAGGCCGTTATCCAATAATGCGCGTAGGCTTCGGCTCCCCCGCCGAACGAGGGGTTCGACCTCGAGAGTTGACTCTCGCCCGCAAACGCCGCGGCAAGCGCAATCGTGCCGCGGTCGAAAGTGTCCTGCGCCGCGATCTGAAACTTCTCTCTCGACGCCAGGGGTTTGTATTCCTGCAACTCTGGTGACGTCGCGAAATTTGGGATGACCCAAAGGACGTGCCCGGCCGGCCTCTGAACCCCTTCATCGACTTCCTCCTGACCGAAGCAATACAAAGGACCGAGAGCAGCAAGACCCAAAGCCACCAGACCGCAACCCGCCCGTCTCGACGAAGACGCGCGCAACGAGCCGCAAGAGAAGATCGGCATCACCGTTTTCCGGCGCATTACCATGCCACCGGGTGATGACGGCCACAGGTTCGACATTCATATCGCCTGTGTATAGGCCACGTTGGCGCATCATGAATGAATTTGCACCACCAATCGCCGATCCTTTGAATTCCCGTTTCAATAACTTGTGCCATACTGTTTCTCCCGAGATGCAATCGGCAATTGCAAGGCCAGAGCCAAGTCACTCGCTATGAAAGGATGGATTGGCGCACGAGCTGCAACAAGTCGCTATTCCGACTTCTTGCACCTTCGGATATGGTCTTTCGCCACTCGCGGCACAATCTCATTTGTGAGAAATAGAGGGGCCTTCTTCGGCGGCCACCCGACTCCGATTGCGGACATCGTCACCGAGTGATTCCCAGTGGCCCAGAAGTTTCAAAGCTTTAGATACGGCCCTGCCGTTGCCCTTTCAGGCACTGAGCGACAGGCGATTGAGAGGGGTGGCCATGGAACACCGAAACGGCGTGCGGGAAAACACAAAAGAGATCCGCCTTGTAAAGCGTTCGCCGATGTACTGGCGGGTCACTTTCGATCACCCACCGCTCAATATCTTCGGACCGGAAGCCATTCCGCAATTGAACGAAATTGTCACGGCGCTCGAAACCGACAAGTCACTAAAGGTAGTCGTGTTTGACAGCGCTGTCGAGGGCTTCTTCCTGACCCACTACGATTTCCTGGCGAAACCGGAAGACACGACCAACCTCCCTCCCGGACCCACGGGACTGCAGCAACTACCGGACATGCTGGTGCGCATCAGTCGTGCCCCTGTTGTATCGATCACGATGATTCGAGGGCGCGCGACTGGTGTCGGGAGCGAGCTCGCGCTGGCCAGCGACATGCGGTTCGCCAGCCGCGAGAAGGCCGTTCTGTCGCAGTGGGAAGTCGGCGCCGGACTGGTCCCCGGCGGCGGACCGATGGCGCGCCTGCCGCGTCTGATGGGCAGGGGGCGCGCTCTCGAGGTCCTTCTGGGCGCGGACGATATTCCCGGTGACCTGGCTGAGCTCTATGGGTACGTGAATCGCTCGTTGCCCGATGCAGAACTCGATGGATTTGTGGACGCGCTCGCAACCCGCATCGCCAGCTTCGATAAGGACGCCATTCGGGAAACCAAGCGGCTCGTTGACGTGGCGAGCTTGCCGCCTGATGTCGAGATCGCGCCCGAATGGGATGCGTTTCTTGCTTCGGTGAAACGGCCGGCTGCTCAGGAAAGAATCGGCAAACTGATGCAGCAGGGTTTTCACAAACCAGGCGACGTGGAGACCCGCCTGGGATATTACGTCGGACAACTGGACAGTCCAACAAGGAGAGACTTATGAAAGCGACACAGCAGTTACATAATCTGGGCCAGAGCATCTGGCTCGACAACATTACCCGAGACCTGCTCGACAGCGGAACCCTCGGGAAATACATCGAAGAGCTGTCGGTTACGGGACTTACCTCGAACCCCACGATCTTCGATCATGCGATCAAGAACAGCAGGGCGTACGACGCCGCGATCCGCGATGGTCTGTGCAGGGGCAGCGCCGCCGAGGAGGTGTTTTTCAACCTCGCTCTCGAAGATATTACGCGCGCGGCCGACCTCTTCCGGCCGATTCACGAGAGTACAAACGGTACCGATGGCTGGGTTTCGATCGAAGTCTCGCCGCTGGTCGCGCATGACACCGCGAGCACCATTGCCGCGGCAAAGGATTTACACGAGCGCGCCAGGCGACCCAACGTGTTCATCAAGATCCCTGGCACCACGGAAGGGCTCCCGGCCATTGAGGAGGCGATCTTTGCGGGCATTCCCGTGAATGTGACGCTGCTGTTCTCGCACGATCAATATTTGGCGTCTGCCGAGGCGTTCCTGCGCGGAGTGGAGCGGCGCATCGATTCCGGTCTCAATCCGGATGTGGGTTCGGTCGCGTCTGTCTTCATCAGCCGCTGGGACACGGCCGTGGCGGCCAGGGTTCCAGCGGCGATGCAAAACCAGCTCGGAATCGCCGTCGGGAAACAGACCTTCAACGCTTACCGCTCTTTCCTCGCCTCGGAACGCTGGCAGCGCGCGATAAATTTTGGTGCACGGCCGCAACGGCTTCTTTTCGCCAGCACCGGCACCAAGGATCCGAAAGCGTCGGACACTCTTTACGTCAGGGCACTCGCCGCGCCTTTCACTGTGAACACGATGCCGGAAAACACGCTGAAGGCTTTTGGCGATCACGGAGAGATGGGCGGCGTACTGCCGGCGGATGGCGGCGACGCCGAAATTGTTCTGGCGCAATTCGCGAAAGCCGGTATCGATATTCCGGCGCTTGCGGCTCGCCTTCAGGACGACGGCGCCAAAGCTTTCGTGAAGTCGTGGGAAGAACTGATGAACGTAATCGAGACAAAGAGCGACGCGCTCAAGAAGGCCAGTTGAACGGAAATCCACCTCGATCAATCGCGCGCACGGGCCCTCGACAACGACCTCAAGGCCGAAAGTATCATCAAAGTATCGTCAAGATCTCTCGGCGGTTGGGGCGTGGAGGCAATGCGCAGTGACGAACATGCGGGGATGAAGATCGATTTCGGCGGCGTTGTGGAGGCGCTTCCCGGGTTGGTCTGGACCACGCAAGCGGACGGCCGGAGCGATTTCGTGAATCGTGGGTGGCGCGAATACACGGGTCTTGGCCTCGATGAGGCGATCGACCACGGCTGGCAGGCGGCGATCCATCCCGACGACCTGACCTCATTCGTGCAGTCCTGGGATCTCATCCGACAATCGGGCATCGCGAGGGAGATCGATGCAAGGTTGCGCCGTTTCGACGGACAATACCGCTGGTTCGTGTTTCGTCCTTCCCCGCTACCGGAGGACGACACGGAGCGCGACAACTGCGATCGGCGATGGTGCTGGCTTGGAACGTATGCGGACGAGAGCGCCAGTGCCGACGGACGCCTGCGTCGTCTGCTGGACGCAGTACCCCTCCAGATGGGGTTCCTGAACACCGCCATGGTTCTGGAGTTCGCGAATCTGAAGTCGCTCAGGGACTTCAATATGACGTTTGAGCAGCTGGAGCAGTGGACCAGCTCCGGGATCATCCACGCGGACGACCACGAGACGAACTCCAAACATATCGCGGCTCTGCTCTCGGGCAAGACTTACAAGTCCGAACTACGCTTCCTCTATCCGAATGGCGCCTATCGCTGGACGCAGGCTGTGTGCGTCCCCATGCGTGACGCCCACGGAAACGTCGTCTGCTACGTGACGTGTCAGGTCGATATCGACGACCTGAAACAGGCGGAAGCTCTGCTTGCGGCCGAAGTGAAGCTGCTTGAGATGGTGGCAAGGAGCGAACCACTGGCGCACGTCCTGGACGCTCTCAGCCATCACGTGGAAGAGTTGTGCGGCGGGTGTTTCTGCAGCGTCCTTCTTGTAGCTTCCGACCGGAAGCACTTCCAGATCGGTGCAGGTTCGAGTCTGCCGGACGCCTGGCATGAGAACTTCAACGGCAAGAGCATTCACAGCAGCTACGACCCATGTTCGCTGTCGATCATCGAGAAGGCTCCGGTGATTTCGTCCGATCTCGCCAACGACCCAAGATGGCAGGGCTCGCCCTGGCTGCAGGTGATGAATAGCCTCGGCTTCGGCTCGTGTTGCGCGATGCCCATCTTGGCCGCTTCAGGCGAAGTCTCCGGCGTCGTGGCGGCCTGGCGGCCGGGACCTGTGGCCCCAGCCCCCAGGGAAGAGGGCCTCATCGACCGGTTCACAAAGATCGCCGGTATCGCGATCGATCGGACCGAGGCAGACGCAGCCCT
>Ga0210388_10001826_pt1 | contig 16715 bp, 17 predicted proteins | sample IncBWC19OmetaG_FD_155485 | JGI IMG/M metagenome (GOLD analysis project Ga0210388, IMG submission 155485) | Forest soil microbial communities from Barre Woods Harvard Forest LTER site, Petersham, Massachusetts, United States - Inc-BW-C-19-O ...
GGAACGACAGCATACGAATGCGGAAAGGTCAGGTCAAAGGTAAGGTTGGCGGACATCGTCGAGAAGATTTTATAACGGAAGTCGCATCAGCGGTCCTCAAGTCCTGATAGGTCGCGTTACCGGACAATGGGATCAGGGACGGTGTCGGGAGTACATCACTTTAGAAATGGGTGCAGAAAAAGCCATCCGAGGGCTGCGAACAGGAGTGAGCCGACTCCAAATAGAAATCGCTGGCCCCGACGCATAGGTTGACCCGGCTCATTCTTTTCTCCGGGGTTCCACACATACGGAACGGTGCCGCGCCATGTGTGATAGGACATCCAAATTGCAAGTCCTACACAGAGATAGGCCACGCTCTATCCTCACACGCATAACTGCTCAACTAGGCCCACCAATTTCTCGGTTGTCCAAGCATAGCTGGACCTCAATCAGAGTAATATAAAATCACTGAGCGCGGCTAACTCCCGGTAAGTCGCCTTACCGGACAATGGGATCGGGGCCAATTTCACTTCTCCGGTAACCGCGTCAATCAGGAGTTGGGCCTACTCGGCAAACTAAATTAGAGTTTGATTCTCATCCTACTCGAATCGTTTTTATCTAAGGAAGAGGTGCGGGCGTTGGCTCGTCTACTGTGCGCGGGACGTGGAGTATCGTTTCCGTGCCGTCGAAGAGATCTGTGGGATTCACGTAAAAGGTCGCTTCGAAAACGTGCTGGTTGGCCACGAAGCGGAAGTCTAGCTTCTCATTCGGATGAGAGATCAGAGGCTTTCCCTTCAGGGTGCTGGGGAAAAAAAGCGTCATGTCGTCGCACGGCGTCCCATCTTGATATGTGGCTGGCCCCCCGCCTACGGCAGTCGTAACTCCGTTGGCAGTTTTCACGGCGGCGCAGGGCCAGAGATGTTTCATGCCACTTCCGGGTACATTTTTACGAGGGAAAGCATAGTCATGAAAGCTCGCACCACTTGGACTGGGATGCTTCAGGATGATCGAAATGGTGATCTCGTCAGCCGGGTTGTACCAACGCTCCGCTAGGTTGGTGGGCTTGCTGCCAGGGTCCAGTGCAAATCCCCCGCCATATTGCGCCCACTTCGTGTAATCCAGGCTGATTAATCTTTCGACTGCTGCCTGCATCGGTTTTACGGAAACAAGACGCACGAGGTACTCAGCGCCATCAGGCTTGACGACGGCGGCTGGAGGCGTAGGGTCGATGGAATCGAGCCTTTGCGCAACTCCTCCGGGATAAGTTCCCGGATAGGCAGGATGTTCGTAATCGCATTGAAAGTCCTGAATGGTGGTTGTGATCGTGTGAGCCCACGGCGAATCGTTCAGAACTTGCATGGCTTCTGTTTCGGTCCACTCCTTGGAAGGCTTGCTGAGAAAAGATTCATCGGGCGTCATAGGGAACGAGCCTGCCACAAGGACAACGCAGTAAAGTATCGACAAACCAACTCGAAATAATCCGGGTAAGGGCAACGGGGAGATACGCATGGTGAGGACTCCTTCGGCGCATCATCTAAGACGCCCTAATTCTATGAGATAGTACATAGATGGTCAACAGGCGGGCGGTCTGACGGTCATCAACGCCTGGTAAGTCGCGTCACCGGACAATGAGATTTTGGGCAGATTTCACTTGTACGGTAATCGCGTTTCTCAGGAGTTGGTTCGAGTACTACGCCGCCAATGCCACATCCTTCGCTCCGGGTCTACCAACGAACCGACTAGAAAGAGCACTGGCGCAACTATTCCGAGTATCCTCAATCGGGAATGCTCTCCCGAGGTTAAATAGGTGTAGTAACCGTGGTTGTTCTGCTTGTAGGTGCGGCCCTCGGAGAGATTTTCCACGTTCAACCCTTGGTTTTTTCGCGGCGTCCATGTCAACAATGATAGTAGGTGTAAAGCATGCGTTCTAGTGCCTGAGTAGTCGCATTACCGGACAATGAAAATCGGGCAGATTTCACTTGTACGATAACCGCGTTAATCAGGCATGTTGCCGCGTATGGTTCGCCACTGAGTTAAGATTTCTCGTATGCCAAGGGCAGACCGGGAGGTCGATGAACACGATGGCGCAAAGACTCGCAATTTGCTTTATTTTGGCTATGCTAGAACCTTACGCATTCGGCGCGGCTGGGAGTCCTGACCTTTGGTTTTCTGTCAGGGTGAAAGACCGCTACAATCCCGATTTCAGGGTGTGCTCAATCATTGGTTCTGAGACGCCGTTTAAAATTGAATGGGCGAACGGACCAATCAAAAACAAAATCACCGGCCAGCTGGGTAAAACAGACGGCGAGGTCTATCCCCTAACTTTTTTGCTCGAAGAGTTCGTTAAGGGAGAGCAACAATTCTCATCTACCGAAGGATTGAAGCTCAAAATAGAATCGCTCACTGAGGAGGATTTCGTTGCGTCGAGCTTGTTCAACGACGTCCACCATCTGAGTGCTCTTCTAACAAGGCATGGCTGTCAATAGACGCTAAAGCGTCCCTTCAACTGCCTGGTAAGTTTGAGGCTGGGCAGGGGGCGAGTGATGCTGCTCAAGGCCGGTATCGTAATTGCTGGTGAGGAGATGCTTAAAAGGCAATGCAATGAGATCGGCAATTGACGCAATGATGCCATCTCGAAAGCCAAAAAGCTGGGCCATCAGTGGGAAGTAATTTTCGCCGAGGTTTTCTTTAAGCACTCGGGCCTGCACCAATGGCAAGTCCTTGTATTCGCGCAATACTTGTTGGACGGTAATGGGTTGGCCATTCGATTCGATATTTTCGCCGCGTGCGTTCCTAACTTCCAGAGCAAGGCGCTCAATTAGTTCTGGCCAGTTTGGATAGCCCAATGGTCTTGTGACGCCCGCGCCAGCGAAAGCAAGCGCGTGTCCGGAGCGAATGACGTCCACAAGTCGTCCGTATGCAGCTCTATTTCGCGCAGTGTCGATGATCACACAGCCGCCACGAAGCACTGCGAAGAGCTCAACGATTGAGGCATCTGGGTACGATCGCGTAAAGGAACAAGATATTGTACAGAAGCTGACGGTACTAGCGGCATGTCTGAAGTTCCACCACGATTGCACAAATTAGGTTATTAAAGCTAATGGGCCTATACTTTAATAGGGAACGAGCTTATTAAAGCGAGCTTGTATTGTACCTATGGCTGAAGAGAGACAAACAAGACTGGGAGCATACGTCTCAACAACAACGGCAGGTGAGACGGTGCGGGCATTTGTCCCGCCGCCGTTGCCGCCGGACCCTCCAGTCGATCTCAGCGAGCTGCACCGGCAGCTTGATCGAGCAAACCAAGCTCTCGGTCGACTAGATGGTCTCACCACTCTTCTGCCCGATACACGGTTTTTCCTTTACCTCTATGTCCGCAAAGAAGCCCTTTTGTCCTCGCAGATTGAAGGCACCAAATCTTCGTTTTCAGATTTGCTTCTTTTTGAAAACGAAGCGGTCCCTGGCGTACCCATCGACGACGTCGAAGAGGTCTCCAACTATGTGGCTGCGATGCAACATGGTCTCCGTCGCATTAAACGAGGCTTTCCGCTTTCGTTGCGCCTGATTCGCGAGATTCACGGAATTCTGCTGCGAGGTGGTCGCGGCGCAAACAAGACGCCGGGTGAATTTCGTCGCTCACAGAACTGGATTGGTGGTAGCCGTCCCGGGAACGCTGCGTTTGTTCCACCGCCCCCAGAACGAATGATGGAATGTCTCGACCGCTTTGAACATTTCCTTCACGATGAAAAACATAAGCTGCCGGTTCTCGTCGAGGCGGGACTCATCCACGTACAGTTCGAAACGATCCATCCCTTTCTCGATGGCAACGGACGGCTCGGACGATTGCTGATTACACTGCTTCTCTGTGCCAAAGGCGTATTGCGCGAGCCGCTTCTGTATCTGAGTCTTTATTTCAAGACTCACCGCCAAGGTTACTACGATCTCCTTCAACGGGTGCGAACGGAAGGCGTGTGGGAAGAATGGATCGAATTTTTTCTGGAAGGTACCGAAACCACGGCTCGGCAGGCAGCCGACACAGCCGTTCAAATTCTTCATCTATTCGAATCGGACCGGAAAAAAATTCGAGCGATGGGCCGCAAGGCTGCATCGAGCCTGGCTGTTCACGAGTACCTGCAAGCGCATCCCCTGACCAAGATTGGTCCCGCGGCAAAGGATCTCAAACTCTCCATACCCACTGTTACGAGTGCCTTAGAAACTCTCATGACACTCAAAATCGCGAAGGAATCAACCGGCAAACGCAGAGACCGTTTGTTTACGTACCCTCGGTATTTGAATATTCTAAGCGAGGGCACTGAGCCGTTATCTCATGGTTAAGATTACTGTGTCCTGATTTCGGGCGTTCTATGCGATGGAATCAGTTGGTATAATGTGAATTAGAACAAGGATGCTTGCTTAACCGACGGAGATGGCAGTCGACAAACTCTTTGGAAGTGTGCGCATGACTGATGGCAAAGAGGCATGCGCCCGGTAGAGGCTGGTTTAGGGATCCTCGCCAATCATTACATTTTCAAGAGTCGCAAACTGCAGAATCTCCAATTCTGCAAGACTCATTTCACAACGGTCGGTCACGACTCCGACTAGCGGAAAGTCGAGGGTATCCACCAGCAGCACTGGCCCTCCGCTCAAGCCTCCCATGTCCGCACCTGACTCTGGCAAACGTCCTTCGTCGAAGCCGACTAGGTCCTTGCGCTCAATTAGGCATTTGCAATGGTCCGCCACCGCGACTGTCACTCGAAATATCGCCGAATAAGGCCCCGAGACGATCCAGGCCGCGGATTTGTTTTCCTCGCGCAGTCCTTTGGGGTAGCCTGCGACCAGAACTAATTGTCCCTCTTTGGGAGGGTGCACCGGCCAGCGCCGAGGCGCTGCAATGATACAAGGTCCGATGTCGCATGCTTCGTTTTCGGAAATACGCAGGAGCACAACATCCTTTTCGCGGCTTCTCCAGTTAACGCGCTGAAGTGGATCGAACGGAGGAAGATTGCCGACCTGCCAGTTCAGTCGCTCTCCCTCTCGCGTACGCTTTTCATAACCTGCCAAGACGTGGGAGGCAGTGACGACAAATATACCCGAGGCAAGTCGCATTAGACAGCCACTTGCCCCGTTGATTTTGCCTCCGACACTAGGCGGAGGAGCGAAAATAATGGGGACAGCATAGTCCCTTGCGAGTCGGACCATCCGACGACTAATAGCAAGGTAGCGCGATTTGTCCTCTTCGGAGAGCTGCTCGAAGCGCTGTGCACCACTAAGTTCATTCATAAATTGTCCGGATCTATGGGGTTGCCTCCGAACTCCGAAACCACTCGTCGTAGGTTAGAATCTCCGCTGACTAAAATCGCCCCATTCTTCATTGCCGTCTCGGCGATCAAAATATCTCGCACTTGGTTGGCCGCATTTGTTTTCTTACCGTCTAGTTGCCGGAGACGAGAGAGCATCTTCTCAAAGTTTCCACTCCCATCGTTCCAATAGGCTTGCCCGAAACCGGCACCTTCGATGTCGAATGCGAAGCTCGACGAAGGTAACGACATGGGACGAATTTCCTTATATACATTGAGAAGAGCCGCCCGCCGCTCCGGGCTACTCGTCGCGCGTAACTCATCTGCCTGAATTCCCGTCACGAGTAGCCGATGATCCATTAACGCGGTCGATGGCGCTTTACCATCGAGTATGGAGTTGAAGATGTTTGTATCAAGCATATAGGTGCGGCACATGGAGACTATACCTCTGCCAGCTAACTCTGAATTTGATGCAGTGCGTATAGAATTGTATGGCAACGATCTAGCGGCAGATTACTTACGTGGTCGGCCAGTGGGCTTAGCTTTGTAATTTAGTACTTCGCGGCGATTCAATAGAACTTTGCCGGCTATTTGCAGTGTGTGGAATCTCCCCTTCTTGATCAAGCGTCCTATTGCTTGGGGCGAGACGCCACGAAGGCGAGCGGCTTCAGACTGTGACACCCATTCTTTTGCCACTACTTTTTTCTTTGATAAAGTGGTTGAATTATTCAACCTATTTGGCTTATCCTTTGGCATTGGCGGTCGCGCTATCCTGTCCGGGACTGTGTGAGCGCCTAGATGTGCGACAGCTCTAGGCTTTTGTTCTAACGGGACGCGCCGATGCTATCAACATCGGACACGTCCCTGACCAAAGTCGCCTGGTTAAGAGGCAACAATGGCTGAACTAGAAGTTATCGGGTTCCCCTATTGGGTGCAACCCGCCCATCTCTGTGTCGTTTCCATCCCGCGATCCATACCCCTTCCTGTCGCGCATCCCCCACCGCAACTCCTGTCAACTGAATCCCGTGCGTCCACACATGTCGGGTCTCGACCGGCGTCGAGGAACTGTGCCTCGACGCGCCTAATTAACCTCCGAACTTGCGGTCACTTTGCCGCCGAAAGGACATTTGGTCATGGAGAAAGCACATCTGTATGAAGCGCTGTATTTGGTGAACCACGGTATCGACGAAGCGGTTCGGGGAGTTCAACGGTTGAAGAAATCTCCCAAACTTTTTATGGAAACCTATCACAAGTCCATGGCTGGGCTCGAGCGCCGTCGTTCCATCATCAACCTCCAATTCATGCTTGAAATGCGCAAACTGGAAGAAAACGATGAATCGTACTTCGAGGAGGAATTCAACGTCTGGCTCTCCGACGAGCCCCTAACGAACGATGAAATCTGCCATTTGATGCGCGGCGTCGAACGCGAGCGCAAACTGGAAGGGAAACCACCGTTAGTGCAGTTCCTCACCCGAAGCAGGCGCCCGAAGAAAACAACAAAAAAATCCGAGGGCCACTCCAGCCGCAAGGTAAATCGTTCGCTGACACCTGCTTCGGGCGTCAAGAGCACAGCGCCGGAGGACGCGCATGCCTAAGAAGACAAAACCAAAGGCCGGGTGCGACGGGGACACGCCTCTGACCCCGATTACGGCGAAGGAGCGGAGGAAACTCGACAAGTCGATCAAGAAGAAGTACGACCGTTTCCGGAGGAGATATCCTGAGGTTCATGGCAAGGTCGTGGACTTTATCACCCATTCCATCGAAGACGGGACGCTCTATTTCAGCGTGCGTTTCAAGGACAAGACGGACTTCTCACTCCGCTACGCGTGCGACATGTTCGTTGTTGGCGCAGACTTTTGCGACTTCAAGACCGGTGATTTCGAGATGATCCGAGAATACATGAGGCCGATTCCGAGATAGAGGCTACACGCTGCGAGGAACCGCCATTCAGAATTTAGCGATAGCAAGGAGTCTGTCGCGGAAGTAGGTGAGCACCACTGTTTGGGGACTGGGACAGTATCGTACTGCCTTATAGCCTGGAATGCGGCTCACGAAAACCATAATGACGCTAGACGGAACATAAAGTAATCAATACTTGACATATAGCTCGCTGTGACGTACTCTTGGGAGTGTTTTCGGGGAGGTCATTGTGCCCCAGCAACCCTTTCGAGATGAGTTAGCTGACCGCCGTAGAACCACGCTTTTGTTCTTCTATCTGGCCGCGCTTCTCTCCGTCATCGCCGTCGGTCTTGCTGCTAAAATTCCGTTTTTCCACACGTTCCTATTCGTTCTGGCTGTCGCGGGAGCAACGGCGGCGATCCTATTCCTGTTGCGTTTTCTTCGGTCAAACGACGAGCACGAACTGCAGATTAACTACCGTGCTCTGACATTCGCCTTTACAGGAACGCTGATTTTTTCTGCTGCTATCGGCTTCCTCCAGAGTTTAGGTTTTCATCCCGTGCCCTGGCTGGGCATTCCCGCGCTCATGGTCATTCTGTGGAGCATTGGATTAATTCTTTATTCGTGGCGATACCGATGAAGACCCGACTACGCGTATTGCGAGCGGAAAAGGAATGGTCGCAAGCCGAACTTGCTGCTCAAGTGGGAGTAGCTCGCGGAACCATCAATGCCATTGAAACCGGCAAGTACGACCCAAGTCTTCCGCTCGCTTTCAAGATCGCACGCGCCTTTAGCAAGAGCGTGGAAGAGGTCTTTCTATATCAGGAGAACGAACTACCAGCGACGACGAACCCCATCGTTTAGCTAGCCCCATCCAATCCAATGAGCATCGCGTTGTACTTCCGACTTCTTTCGGTCGGCCTCTTGCGCCCGTCGCTGTCGTCCCCTGTGCGGCCATGTGTATCAAGCGGAGGTGGACGCGTCGCTTTCTTGCGTAGTTCATTTCCGCCGGAAGGAGATGCGCATGTCCCGCGGGTTTGATTTCGATTCCTTTGAGATGGACGATTTCCGGGAGTCCGACTCCTATGGTCGCGGCAGGGAAGCTGGTGCCGGCAGGGGAGGCAGCTCTCCATCTGGCGCAAGCGTCAGACTACAGCTGCAAAAACTGCGCGAGAAGGAAACGATCTCGGACAGTCGCGACTCGCAAGCAGAGACCAGTCGCACTGTGGCTCCAGGCCATCGCGATTTGCCGCTTCGATCTGACCGTGAACGGACACAGTATAGCGACCGCGACAGAACGTATTCTCTCAGGCCATCGGAGATCCACACTCTCACCGATGTAGGTAGGTTTCGCGTCGTAGCAGTCGAAGACCTCTCGAATCTCGGCTACCCCGGCGACCGCCCCGGAATGGACAGTGATCTCCGCAATCTCGTGCGGCAAGGCCTCTTGCAGAGACGCGGCACGAGTGCCCTCAAGAAAGAATCTCAGCACGTCCTCACTCTCACCAAACAGGGACAACGTTTCCTGCGACGGCATGATCTGGTGCCAGAGGACCAGACGATCTACTCCGGTCTCGTAAAGCCAAAGGAGGCCAATCACGACGCATCGCTCTACCGTCTGTATCAAAAGGCCGCTGGGGAGATCGAGCGCAAGGGTGGGAAGGTCTTCCGCGTTCAGCTCGACTACGAGTTGAAGGAAAAACTGTATCGGAAGCTCGGCAAAGCGCAGACGCAAGATGCTGGCCGGAACCAGCGGTCCAAGATTGCCTTTGCCCGTGAATTGCACTTGCCCGTCGTGAACGGCAAGGTCGCCTTCCCTGACGTTCGGATCGAGTACGCGAACCAAGAGATGGAAATCTCGCGCGTGGACCTGGAACTGGCGACAGGCCACTACCATGCTGAACATCTCGCCGAAAAGGCACGCGCTGGTTTTCAGATTTACGCCCGGTCTGAAGATGCAGCGGGTCTCCGCCGAGTGCGGGACGAACGGGAGATTATGACGGCGATTCTGAGTCTTTGAACTTATGGAGTTCCGAAAATCCAGCATCGAGAACCTCCGCAGCCTTGGCTACACCCAGAACGAAGCTAGATTCCTGTACCTCGTGGCGATGCACTCGGGATACTTCTCGGCCCGCCAGTACCTGACCTTTACTGGTGCAAAGAGCGGCGAGAGGAGCATGGCATTCACTCAGAAGCTCTTAGGGAAGGGTCACGCCGCGGCCCGTATGGTGCTCAGAAACGGTCGTGTCTATCACCTGTTTTCGCGCCTCGTCTATCGAGCCATTGGCCGGGAACATCTTCGCAACCGCCGCGAACATTCCGTCGAGCACATGCGCACGAAACTGGCGATTCTTGATTTTGTTCTTGGGCATCTCGATTACCGGTATCTCGAAACCGAGGACGATAAGGTCGCCTACTTTTGCAGAGATCTGGGCATCGCTAGATTCGTGCTGCCCGCAAAACACTATGCCGGAGCGATCCGGGAGAGAACAGCCGACCGACATTTCGTAGATAAATTCCCGATGTTTTTCTCGCCCGAGTCTTCTTCACCACCTGTGGTCACCTTTAGTTTTGTGGACCCCGGACTCCTGAGTCTGGCGAGTTTTGATACGCATCTCTTTGCATACAGCAGCCTGTTTTCGGCTCTGCCGCACGTGCAGTTCGTTTACATTGCAACGCGTCCGACCCACTTTGAGGCAGCACGAGAACTGTTCGAAGTGACGGCTCCTCGTGTTACTGATCCCGATCCTGGCGTGGAAGGCTTGCGTTACTTCACCTACCGGCGTTATTGGGAGAACAAGGAATACGCAAAGCTGGACGCGGAACGAGTCGAATTTCTGAAGGATGCAACAGAGCGGTATCAAGACCCAAGGACCGAGGCGCTTTATCGCCCGTGGCTTCTTGGACAGATTCCCGTGAATGCTGTTACGGAAGAGTTTCGACGGTTGGCACCGAGCCGGAACGTGTCATTCCGAACGGAACTCGTTGACGGTCAAACCGCTCTTTTCGAACCCAGTCTGCCAAATCCAAAGCCACAGAAGGAGACCGCTCCGGTGAAGAAGGGTCTCCAACCGACTTTCAACCCAGCTTTCAGACTCGGGTTCACCCACGAAGAGCGCGAAACGCCGGAGGAATAAGAAGATGCAAGGAGGAGGACGGCAAGAATGCACGCTGGCAAAACACTCAGAAGGCCGGGAGCGACCCCACTTTTGACGGCTTTCAGCCGCCCAAAAGTTCGGTGTGGTCGCTCCCGCCCGCCCCGAGCAACTCGGGGCCGTGTTTTGGCCGCGTGCAGAGGACGAGAATGGACAGACCAAGCAAAGCGGTACCCGATACCCGCGCAAAAGGCGTTCAGACAAAAATATTTGAGTTCATGCGACACAAATTCTGTTTCCAGTGCTGATTAGGTATGTAGAGGGATATATGTCTCGCACTCCCGAAGTACAAACCCATCAGACAACCAGCCACTTTGCCCACCTCACGCCCGAGGGCAGAAGTGCGGTTCGGCCGATGCACGATATCTGCATTGCGCCGGCGGGGCAGCCGCGCTTCTGCCCATCAAATTCATCACGCTATTCGCACGATTGGTGCGGAGTCGTTTCAAGAAATGAAGGCTAACAGTTCCGTACGCATCTGCGCTACAGAGCCACAGGAGGGGAAAAATTCATGCCAGTCCTAAAGTCGCCGCCAAAACAGATTAGAAGCGCAACGATACAAGTTCGCGTTGAGGAAGTAATTAGCTTGAAGCTCCGAAAATATGCGGAGTTCATCGATTGCTCTCCCGCGTATGTCGTCTCGGAGGCTTTGAGGCTTTTGTTCAACAAAGACAATGAATTTCGTGAGTGGATGGCGCAGCATGCTGGCGATTCGCTTCCGCCTCAAGTGGAAAAAACTCAAGTAGTTCTGCCGGCGAAGAGATGATGAGACGGTGGACAGTAATACTACGCTCGGTTCAAATCGATAATTCAACACGCGGCCCACTTTGATTCACAGTGGATGGAGTACAACTTGCAAGGAGACAAAAATGCCAGTCTCAATACAAATCGAAAACGCTGCGGCGGCGGAACATCATTACGCTGTGGCTGAGATAGCGGCATTGTGGAATCTCAGTACGGACAAGGTTCGGGAAATCTTCGAACAGGAACCTGGCGTTCTTGTGATCGGGGATAGAAATCCTCGTGGAAAGCGGCGTTACCGCACTTTGCGAATCCCCAAGACGGTTGTCGACCGCGTGTACACGCGCCTATCATTGAAAGGTGCAGCAAGGTAGGGAATTCAAGAGATGTTGACGATCTATCGCCGTCATCGGAAAAATTGCAAGCAGCGTCATGATGGACGCAGCTATCGCCGATGCTTTTGTCCGATTTGGGTGGATGGGCAGCTTGATGGAATTGAAATACGAAAATCTCTCAAGACTCGTGACTGGCAGGCGGCACACCAGCTTGTGCGCTTGTGGGAAGCGGACGGCAGAAGGGAAGAGCGGCCCACGCCGATTACAGTGAAGGACGCATGCGATAAGTTCATTTCAGATGCCGAGGCTCGCGGGCTTAGAGAACCGACTCTGTATAAGTACCGCCTTCTCTTTCGCCAATTCCAGGAGTTTGCCTCTGTATACGGTCTTGCTTCAATGGCTGAATTCGATGTCGATTGGGTCCGACGATTCCGTGCCTCGTGGCCCAACAAAAACATTGCTGCGCGAAAGAAACTAGAGGCCCTTCGAGCCTTCTTTCGATTTGTACACGAAAGCGGATGGATTCCGACGAATCCTGCCAACCGCTTAAAGCCCCCGAAAATCACTGAACCTCCCACCGCGCCTCTAGTGAAGGAACAGGTTGACAGCATTCTTACGGCCTGCGCCGCGTATCCGGACAAGGCTAACGCGGTCCGGCTGAGAGCGCTCGTGCTTCTCTTGCGATACAGCGGGCTGCGAATCAGAGACGCAGTGACGCTTCCACGCAATCGTGTCCAAGGCGACAAGCTATTCCTTTTTACTGCGAAGACCGGGACACCGGTGTATTGCCCGTTGCCGCCTATCGTAGTGAACTCCCTCAACGCAATTCCCGACAGCGCGTACTATTTTTGGACGGGACTCTCAAAACCAAAGAGTGCGGTCGGCGACTGGCAACGCAGCCTCAAGCGGCTCTTTATTTTGGCCGGCGTTCCGGATGCGCACGCGCACCGCTTTCGCGACACATTTTCCGTTGAACTTTTGCTTGCCGGCGTACCGATGGAGCGGGTATCGATCCTACTTGGCCATCAGAGCGTTCGAATTACGGAGAAACACTACGCCCCGTGGGTGAGGGCGCGTCAGGAGCAATTGGAGGCAGATGTACGCCGTACCTGGCCCGTGGAGAATCTGACGCAAGAGGTACACGCCGGGTACACGGGAGAACCCGCACCCGTAATTCCTTTCAAATCAAGGCGAAAAAATGGTGGAGGCGGGGGGAGTCGAACCCCCGTCCGAAAAGCGCTACGACACGAAGCCTACATGCTTATCTCAATTCGGTGTGCGACCCGGCCCTTGCGGGCTGATCGCGCGTTCGCCGGCGGCGCTTGGAATGAGCAAGATGCGCAACCAACTAGTCCGATGGTTCTCGCCCGAGCCTTACGGACCGAAAGGCTAAGGCCAGCTCACTGTGTGACGCCTCTGACCGGGCCCATGAGCGAAGCCCGGGGAAGCGTGCGCTTAATTAATTAAGCAGCAAGTGCCAAGTTGTTGTTGGCATTTCTAGTTTCCACCAAGTTACGGGCAGGTGGGTCCCGGCATGCCTTCGGGCCGCGACAGCTTCCGTCGAAACCGAGTCGCCCCCTAAGTACGAGACTATTTTAGCATTTTTGGAGAGTGGGCGTTGTGTAGCCTCCTGGGAGTGAAGCTGGGTGCTGGCGGTTGAACGTCGAAAGGGAGAAACGGATAGAGACAGCCAAGATTCATCGCGCGAAACCCGCGCGATGGCGAAGAGTTTGGCTGTCCCATTGAGAGGGGCCCCACCCTTGTTTTTTTTGGAACTGCACATTCTAAAGGGTTTTAAGTCCTGTGTTTTGAAACTGCGCATTTCAAAGGGGTTAGGGGTGTGTTTTGCGGAAGTGCGGATTCTGCGGGAGTTAGGGGAAAGACGGTTGAAGGCTGACCCTTCGACTGCGCTTAGGACAAGAAGTTGAAAGTTGAGGACGGGGGGATTGTGATTGGAGTTCTTTTCCGACGATTGGGAAGTACCCCGACCCCGGGTGTTTTTTGTAAGAGTGGCAGACAAAGGACTTACGGTTGACGGGGCGTCAAGAGCGTCAAAATTCGGAGAGCTGAACGCAGAGGCACTGAGAGGTAGGGAAGAAGGAGTTGGTTTTGCGACGAGCACAGAGAATGGTAGCAGGGATTTCTATTACTGTCAAGGACTATTATTGAGATAGTATCATTCGAATGAGACGCGTGGAAGTCGGGATGGAAGGAGTTGGCCCTTCGGGGCTCCCTTCGCTTCTCAGGGCAAGCAGGGTAAACGGAGAATTTGCGAGTTTGGTGAGACAGATTACGTCCCGTCTGATGTCATAACGAAGTCGGCCTCACAACGAGCCGAGTAAACTGTTGGTGCTCTAACCACAGATTGCTCGGAACGAAGGAGGCCGAGATGAAAATTATAGGCGTGGATTTGCACACACGACAACAGACCATAGCCATGCTGGATGATCAGACAGGAGAACTGGTCGAGAAGCAGTTGTCACATGAAGGCGAAGAAGTGCGGGAGTTTTATGCCGGATTATCCAAGCCCGTATTGGTGGGTTTGGAAGCGACGGGTTCAATGCAGTGGTTTCTGCAGTTACTCGAAGAGTTGTCCATCGAGTTTCGCGTTGGTCATCCTGCGAAGATCCGGGCTGCGGAACCACGTAAGCAGAAAAACGATCGCCGCGATGCGCGTTTGCTGCTCACGCTGCTGGCGGAAAAACGTTTTCCCGCGATTTGGATGCCTTCTCGTGAGCAACGCGATCTGCAGATTCTTCTGCGCCATCGCGATCAGTTTGTGCGTATTCGCACTCGCGTGCAGCTGAGCTTGCAAGCATTGGCGCTTAGTCACGGACTACGCCGGGGGCACACCTTGTGGACCCGGGTAGGCCAACACACACTGCGTGCGTTGCCGCTGACCGCCCATGCCAGTGAGCAGCGGGACACGTTGTTGGCGTTGTACCCACAGCTGCAAGCCCCCATCAACGAACTGGACCGTGAGGTCGAGAGAGAAGCACAACAACGAGCCCAGTCGCGACGGCTGATGACTCATCCTGGCGTGGGACCGATCACCGCTTTGGCCACCGAAGTATTTCTGGGCGATCCGCGGCGCTTCGCAGACGGGAAAGCCGTGGCCAGTTACATCGGAATAATTCCCAAGGAACATTCCAGCGGGGGTCGGCAACACTTTGGAAGGATCAGCAAGCAAGGCAACTCGTTGTTGCGTTTTCTATGGGGGGAAGCGGCAATACATGCAGTTCGCCGCGACCCAGAGCTACGGCGTTTCTACCGCCGGAAGCTGGCACAAAAAGGAATGGGAAAAGCACGTGTCGCGGCAGCTCGCAAGCTGGGCATCCGGTTGTGGATTATGCTGCGCGACGAAATTGATTACACGGAATTCTGCCGCCGCGGTCACCAGCGACGGCAGAGTGGTGGCGGTGCGGCCTGTGCGGGGATGCTTCACGTGGGACAGTGGTCTTAACTGACCGTCCGTCTGATTAGGCTACCCGCCTCCCTCCGAGTTGGGAGGGAGTTCGAAAACATCATCATGGTCGTGAATGACCGAAGACATGTTTGGTGGGCTACACCAAGCGATGCAGTGAAACGGATCGAGCGATCAGGTTGGAGCACGAAAACAGAACGGAGACCCGGGCAGAGTGCTCGCTGCACAAACTGCGGCTGCGCTGGTGAACGAGTGTCTAGTAAAGAATCAAAAAAGTTGCAGAATCGATCTTGACACGGCCGACTTCGTTAGACATGTCCCTGATGCCCTTCTGATGTCCTTTTGGAATAGTCCTAGTGGCTGATTTGCTCGCAATGATTAATAGGTTATTGAACAAGGCCTTTTCTCAGCCCAATTCTGTTCGAGTATTCTGGTTGTAGAGGCAGCAACCATCTCAAGCGAAAAGCAAGATCGTACGCCATATCCCACTTTGGCCGGGCAGAGTGGGTCTGTCCAGCTATTGGACGCGCAACAGAGCAAGGACGCGACCGCCGCTCCATACCGCTGGTTTTCGCCCGCCGAACAACCACTCGATTCGGGTGAAATCGCTGGTCACCACACCCTCCTGGCCATCGTGCATCGGATTTACTCCCAACACCTGACCGGCAAGTTGCAACTGGTCTTTGGACGGGTGGAAAAAGCGCTCTTTTTCGATGCCGGCGAACTGGTGTTTGCGACGAGCAGCGACAGGCAGGATGGGCTCGGCGAAGTGATGCTTCGCGCCGGCGCCCTTACCCAGAGCCAGTTTGAAGAGGCGTCGACGCTGGTCGAGACGGGCCAACGTTTTGGTTCTGCAATTGCCGAGATGGGGATCTATGGAGTCGAGCAGATTGTCAGTTGGGTGCAACGCCAGGTGCTGCAAATCACTGCGTCCGTGCTTGACTATCCTGCGGGGCGCTACTTCTTCCTCAGTTCTCTGCAAAAAAATGTGGTCCCGGAAATTGGCGGGGTCCCTGTGCCGCTGGGAAGGCTGCTCTTGGCCGCCGTGCGCAAAGCCGGTGACCTGCCTCTGGACCAACTCGCCGAGGACGCCGATCTTCAGGTTGAGCTCTCGTCTCAAGCGCTGCGCCTTTTTAAGGCCGAGGATCTGGAAAATGGAGAGCGGCACTTGCTCAGCCTCATCTCCCAACGCATTTCGGCCAAACACGTCGTCGCACAAAGTGGGTTACCCAGGCCCGAAGCCTCTCGCGCGCTCTATGCGCTGATGCTCTTGGGATTTGTCGTCGGTGTACCGGACCTTGTACGGCCAGAACCAGAGCCTGTCGTTTCCAGTCCGCCTGCAGCACCCGAACAACCGAGAGCAGTCGAAGCTCCCAGCGCCACGAAACTTCCCGAACAGCCGACTGTGGATGTCCCAGTCCCCGCAGAGGAAGCGGCAGCGAAGGCGAGCGAAGCGCCTTCCGCAGGTAACATCGAGCACGCGCAGCCTCACGCCGAACAGACACCGGGCGATCCGGAGGAACCAATAGGAACGGAACCACTTCCTATCACGCCCCTCCCGCTTCTGAAACCGAATGCGATCTCACGCGAAGTGCAGGTGCGAGCGACCGGTATTTCACCGGAGAAGAATGAGCCGGGGCGCCATCTTTTCGATGAAGAAACTACCTCTGTCCTGGTGGCGGAAACTGGCGGGGTGATCCGATTGTCTGCCGCGGTGACCGCCGGGCAGCTGCTGGTCCTCGCCAACGTGGAAACCAAGCGCGAAGTGATCGTCCAGATACTGCGGAAGCGCTCCTACAAACCGACCATGTGCTATCTGGAGGTTGAGTTTGTCGAGGCTGCACCGCGATTCTGGGGCACGGAGTTTTCGGCGGCGACGGCTTTG
>Ga0210388_10001828_pt1 | contig 16689 bp, 13 predicted proteins | sample IncBWC19OmetaG_FD_155485 | JGI IMG/M metagenome (GOLD analysis project Ga0210388, IMG submission 155485) | Forest soil microbial communities from Barre Woods Harvard Forest LTER site, Petersham, Massachusetts, United States - Inc-BW-C-19-O ...
AAGCATTCCTAGAAATAAGTTGGTAGTAATTACCGGCTTAAGTGGCAGTGGTAAGTCTTCACTTGCATTCGATACAATATACGCTGAGGGTCAACGCCGTTATATTGAAACATTATCTGCTTATGCACGCCAGTTTCTTGGCAGCATGGAAAGGCCTGATGTAGATAAGATTGATGGACTCAGCCCTGTTATATCTATCGAGCAAAAGACTGTAAATAAAAACCCGCGTTCTACTGTTGGTACTATTACTGAGATATACGACTTCCTCCGTTTGCTATTTGCCCGTACGGGAGAAGCATTCTCTTATGTTACAGGCGAGAAAATGGTACGATTCACTGAACAGCAGATAATCGACCTGATAATTGAACGTTTTGCAAAACAAAAGATTCAGATACTGGCACCGGTTGTGAAAGGAAGAAAGGGCCATTACCGCGAACTATTCGAGCAATTACGTAAAAGTGGTTTTAGTAAAGTGCGGATAGACGGTGATATGAAAGACATACGTGCCGGCATGCAAGCTGACCGTTATAGCATACATGATATTGAAGTATTGATAGACCGTATTGATGTGTCGCCTGACTCTAAAAGGAGAATAGCTGAATCTATCAGCTTGGGTATGAAGCATGGTAAGGGCGTGATAATGGTTATTGGTGAGGACCACAAAGCGCATCATTACAGCCGCTTCTTAATGTGCCCTACATCAGGTATATCATACGATGAACCTGCACCGAATTTATTCTCGTTCAACTCACCTTATGGGGCCTGCCCTCATTGCAACGGATTAGGCGAAGTATCAAAGATTGATGTAAAGAAGATCATACCTGAAACGCATAAGTCAATTAACGATGGTGCTATTGTGCCTGTAGGCAAACGAAAAGATAACTGGATATTCAGGCAGCTTGAAGCGATTGGAGAAAAGCATAATTTCACTCTTGATACACCCGTAAATAAATTATCGGAAGAAGCTGTTCATACTATTTTATATGGTACTGACGAAATACTTAAAATACGTGAAAGCCTGAATAGCACTGCGCATAGCTATGCCCTGAATTTTGAAGGGATTGTAAACTTTATTGAACGCCAACGGCAGGAAAGTGATACCCCGGGCCTTTCGGACTGGGTGGCAGGGTTCATGAATAAGGTCACCTGCCTTGAATGTAAAGGTGCACGCCTGAAAAAAGAAGCTCTCTATTTTAAAATAGATGGAAAAAATATTGCCGAACTGGCATCACTAGATATTAACGTTCTATACGAATGGCTCAAGAATACTGAGGTAACACTTACTGCCAAAAACAAAGTAATAGCAAAAGAGGTATTTAAAGAACTACGCAGCCGTACTGAGTTTTTGCTCAACGTTGGTCTTGACTATTTAACACTAAACAGAAGTTCAAAAACACTTTCGGGTGGGGAGGCTCAGCGTATACGCCTGGCTACACAAATTGGTTCACAGCTTGTTGGCGTGCTATATATTCTTGATGAGCCAAGTATTGGACTACACCAGAGAGATAATACTCGTTTGATCCATGCCTTGCAACAATTGCGTGATATTGGCAATTCTGTTATTGTAGTTGAACACGACAAGGAAATGATGCTCGCATCGGACTGGGTAATAGATATTGGCCCTGGTACAGGCATGCATGGTGGGAAAGTAGTAGCTGAAGGTGTTCCTAAGAAATTCTTAGAAATGCCAAGCCTTACAGCCGATTTCCTAAAAGGCAGAAAGGAAATAGCTGTGCCTAAAGTCCGCAGAAAAGGTAGTGGAAAAGAAATAGTATTGAAAGGAGCCAAAGGGCATAATCTTAAGAATGTCAACATAACATTTCCTCTTGGTAAGCTCATTTGTGTCACTGGTGTATCGGGTGGTGGTAAGTCAACGCTTATCAATGAAACCCTCTACCCTATTATCAGTCACCATTTATACAAGTCCGAGAAGAAGCCATTAGAGTATTCAAGTATCACAGGAATACAAAACATTGATAAAATCATTGAAATCGATCAGGCACCTATTGGAAGAACACCACGCTCTAATCCTGCTACCTACGTAAATGTATTTGCTGATATACGTAACTTATTTGCGGCTCTACCTGAATCAAAAATAAGAGGCTACCAGGCCGGAAGGTTTTCATTCAATGTAAAAGGCGGAAGATGCGAAACTTGCCAGGGTGCGGGATTGCAGACTATCGAAATGAATTTTTTGCCTGATGTATACGTAGTTTGTAACACTTGTAATGGTAAGCGTTATAACCGCGAAACACTTGAAGTTCGTTACAAGGGTAAATCCATTAACGATGTGCTTAATCTTACAGTTGAACAAGCTGTAGAATTCTTTTCAGAGATACCATCTATATTCCAAAAGATAACCACACTTAACCAGATAGGCTTAGGCTACGTTACTCTTGGCCAATCGTCTACCACCCTTTCAGGTGGTGAGGCACAGCGTACCAAACTAGCTACTGAACTATCTAAAAAACAAACAGGTAATACCTTATATATTTTAGATGAGCCAACAACGGGGCTCCATTTTGAGGACATTCGCCTGTTGCTTGATGTATTGAATAAGCTCGTAGACTATGGCAATACCGTTATAGTAATTGAACATAATTTAGATGTAATTAAAGTAGCCGACCATATTATTGACCTAGGGCCTGAAGGTGGTTCTAAAGGTGGATATATAGTAGCTGAGGGCACCCCTGAAGAATTAATAAAAAACAAAAAGAGCCATACTGCCGTATACTTGGCAAAGGAACTATAATTTAAAACCCATTTGTATGCTTAACGACGAACATGAAATTATAAAAGCTTTCCAGGATAAACCCTGGAGTGAAATTAAATCTAGCGACTCCTGGCAGATATTCCGGATAATGGCAGAGTTTGTAGAAGGCTTTGAAAAGATGGCCAAGGCTGGACCATGCGTATCTATATTTGGGTCTGCACGTACCAAACCTAACCATGAGTATTATAAGCTAGCTTCTGAAATTGCATTTAAGCTTACCCGTAATGGTTATGGTGTTATAACCGGTGGCGGCCCAGGTATTATGGAAGCTGCTAATAAAGGAGCCAAGGCAGGTGGTGGAAGATCGGTTGGATTGAACATTACCTTACCTATGGAACAACATCCTAATCCTTTTATCGACCATGACAAGGTAATTGACTTTGATTATTTCTTCGTTCGTAAAGTTATGTTCCTGAAATATGCACAGGGCTTTGTTGTATGCCCCGGTGGATTAGGAACATTGGATGAGATGTTCGAAGCATTGACTCTAATTCAAACCAATAAAGTAGCTCACTTCCCTGTAATTCTTGTAGGTAAAAGTTATTGGAGCGGCTTGATTGACTGGATAAAAGAAGTGATGATACAGAAAGAAAAGAATGCCAGTATAGAAGATCTTAATCTTTTTGACTTAGTAGATACAGCCGATGAAGTAGTGGAAAAGATTAATCTATTCTACAGCAAATACTTACTGAAACCGAACTTCTAGTTAAGTGACTATTATCTAATACAAGGCATGGGAGACTATGTTGGACTTATATGGCTTGGTAAGATGGGTACGTTTGTACGATGGCTCTTAAATGGATGTAAAGGGAAGTACAATCAATTCTACGAAGAAACCCATAAAGAATGGTTTCTTTTTATAGACTACTTTTTAGGTGTGGGACTATTTTTCGGAATTATGGTTATCTGGGTTACATTCTTTTAAAAAAGAACCTTTTCCAATACTAATATATAGCAACCTTATTATTTAAGTTTCCGAGCTCTGGTTATATATCTTATCTACCTGAGCTTTGTATTTTTCCAGGATAACCTTTCTCTTAAGGTCTAATTTAGGCGTGGTTTCCCCGCCTTCTACTGTCCACTCTTTGGTCAGCAGTTCAAATTTTTTGATCTGTTCTATATGCCCAAAGTTTACATTGAACCTGTCTATCTCTGCCCTGTAAAGGTCATGTACTTCCTTATTCTGAATTAATTCATCCCTGTTCGTTGTAGCAATTCCTTTTGTCTTGCACCAATCTTCAAGTGCATGAAACTTAGGCACAATTAAAGCAGCAGCAAATTTCTGTCCATCGCCAACCACCATTATTTGCTCAATATATGGCGATTCCTTCATCTTATTCTCGATAGGCTGCGGAGCGATATACTTTCCACCTGATGTTTTAAGGAGAGCCTTCTTACGATCAGTAATCTTAAGGAACTTATTATCTACTAACACACCAATATCGCCTGTGTGGAACCAACCATCTTTATCAATTGTATCAGCAGTTGAGTCAGGCCTTTTATAATAGCCCATCATAACATTAGGTCCCTTGCAAAGTATCTCACCGTCTTCGGCAAACTTTACTTCAACCCCGGGCAATATTGGTCCAACTGTTCCAAAATGCGCACTGTTAGGAAAGAATGTATTTACAGCTATAACGGGTGATGTTTCAGTAAGCCCGTATCCTTCTAATATTGGAATATTTGCTGCCCAGAATACTCTAGCTATCCTTGGCTGAAGAGCCGCACCACCCGATACAACTACCTTCACATTTCCACCAACTGCTTCTCCCCATTTACTAAAGACAAGCTTGCGGGCGATAGAAAGCTTGAACTCATACCACCATCCATTTGCGCCATAATGTTCATATTGCATACCCAGGTTAAGTGCCCAAAAGAAAAGTGTTTTTTTAATTCCAGTGAGCTTATTTCCTGTAACCATTACCTTATCGTATATCTTTTCCAATACACGTGGTACTGCAACAAATACGCTAGGTTTTACCTCTTTCAGGTTATCGCCTATGGTATCAATACTTTCAGCATAATAGATTGATATGCCTGAATACTGGTACAGATAGTTCAACATACGTTCGTATATATGGCAGAGAGGAAGAAAGCTCAAAGCCCTTCCTTCAGGGCCAACGGGTACGAATGGATGAGAAGCGCATACATTACTAATAATATTGTGATGAGATAACATTACACCCTTTGGTGTTCCCGTAGTGCCTGATGTATAAATTAATGTCGCAAGTTCCGAAGCAGAAATAGCTTTTCGGGCTGCTTCTAACTTTTCAGGCTGTGGGTTTTGTTCTCCCATCTTTAATACTTCCTTCCAGTTAGCAGCGCCATCAACTTCATTAAAAGTATAAATGCCCTTTATAGAAGGTACATTCTTTGCTATTTCTTTTACACGTTTGTATAATGCTTCATCTGAAACAAATACATATTTCACTCCCGCGTCGTTGAATATGAAATTATAATCGCTATCACTTATAGTTGGATACACAGGCACGTGCACTGCCCCAATCTGCAACATGCCCTGATCAATGAAATTCCATTCAAACCTATTGCTGGAAGAAATACTTGCAATTGCATCGCCTTTGGTAATGCCCAAAGCCATAAAGCCATAGCTCATATTCTCAGACCCTGTAATAAATTCCTCGGTGCTTAAAGGAGTCCATACCCCTTTTATTTTGGTAACGAGCGCATCCTTTTTAGGAAATTTCTCCTTCTGCCAATATGGAATATCAAATATCCGGGTAGGTTCCATCAACTCTAGAAGCAATATTTATTTTCAGCTAACATTTTGGTTGCTATTCTGCGACGGGCATCCTTAACATTGTATGGGTCGGTCTTGGTAAATCTCTTAAGGCCCGATAACATAATGCGTTGTTCGTCACCTTCAGCATAAGAGCATATAGCATCCTTGCCCGATTTGTGAATTCTTTCAGCAGAATCAGCTAACCATGTACGTAACATATCAATCAATAAAGCACATTCCTGTTCGCCTTTCATGCTTAGCAGTTTCTCAACACGTAATTGCATTGATTCACTTACATATACTTCAATAAGCATATCGGCAAGGTTCATTACAATTTCTTGCTCACTTTGCAATTTGGTCATCAGCTTCTGCACAGCAGATCCCGCAACCATCAAAGCGGCTTTTTTGAAATTCTTAATAGTTTTCTTTTCAGCAGCAAACAGAGCAGTATCAGGTGAACCAAAATCAGGAATTGACATTAGCTCTCCTGCAATTTTTGTAGCAGGGCCAAGCAAATCAATTTCGCCCTTCATAGCACGGCGCAACATCATATCAACTGTAAGCATACGATTGATCTCGTTGGTACCTTCAAATATCCTATTGATACGTGAATCGCGGTAAGCCCTTTCCATAGGTGCATCGGCTGAATAGCCCATACCACCATATATCTGAACACCTTCGTCCACCACGTAGTTCAATACTTCAGAACCAAATACTTTCATTATAGCTGCTTCAACAGCAAATTGTTCAATGCCCTTCAGGATAGCCTTGGCTTTATCCATTCCGCCTCCTGCAAGTTCATCAATAGCATCTTCTATATTGCGGCTAACACGGTATAAAGCAGATTCGCATGCAAATGTGCGGATAGCCTGCTCAGCCATCTTATATTGTATTGCTCCGTATGTACCAATTGGGTGGCCAAACTGAACACGTTGTCCTGCATATTCAACACCTTTTGTAATTACCGATTTGCTTGCGCCCAGTGCTGCTGCAGCAAGCTTAATACGGCCTACGTTCAAAATATTTACCGCGATCTTAAATCCATTTTCTCTTTCAGAAAGTAAATTCTCAGCAGGTACTTTACAATCGTTAAAGAACACCTGGCGTGTAGAACTTCCCTTAATACCCATCTTATGTTCTTCAGGGTTTAGGGTAATTCCGCCAAAGTCTTTTTCTACTATAAATGCGCTAAGATTTTTATCGTCGCCAATTTTAGCAAACACGGTAAACAAGTGTGCAAAACCACCATTGGTGATCCACATCTTTTGTCCGTTAAGTGTATAATATTTACCATCGGCTGATAATACAGCCTTTGTCTTTCCTGAATTAGCATCAGAACCAGAACCCGGTTCAGTTAAGCAATACGAAGCTTTCCATTCGCCTGAAACAAGCTTAGGCAAATACTTCTTCTTTTGTGCTTCGTTACCATAATACAATATTGGCAGTGTGCCGATACCGGTATGTGCCGACATAGCAACTGCAAAAGAATATCCTGCGCCAATTGCTTCGGTTGCAAGCATACCGGTCAAAAAATCCTTTTCAAAACCTCCGTATTGTTCCGGAACATTTAATCCTAACAAGCCCAATTCAGCAGCCTTATCAAGAATCTTCTCCATCAGGCCTTCTTCCTTATCGTCTATCTTATCTAAGAAAGGCCATACTTCCTGTGCAAGAAAATCATGACAGGTTTGTGCAATCATTCGTTGCTCTTCATTCCACTCTTCCGGAATAAATATATCTCCATAAGGGGTATCCTTCACCAAGAATTCTCCACCTTTTAATGCTAATTTAGTTACTGTCTCCATGGTATTTAGTAGTTAGTATTGTGAAATTAGTTCTTTGCTTTTATACTTTGCTGCAATTTATAAGTCATTTTCTGTAAATCCTCAATCTCTTTTAATAATGCAGTCAGTGTTTCCTTGTTTATCAATTTAAGTTGTTCGGATATTATTAGTGGGTCTGTAATTCATAAGAAGATCCATTTGATATTCCGAGAAAATGCAAAAATTCGCCTTGAGAATTTCTACCTGCTCCTTCTGCAATATTAGAGGATATTGAAACAGCACTACGCCTGATTTGTGAAATAAGTCCATATTTTTCTTCAGTAGGAAAATTTGCTGTCACTTTATATATTTCTGTAGCAAGCTTTATTGCTTTATTCCAAATCTTTAAGTCGTGTAATTTATGCATTTATATTCTAATCTCAATACACAATACTCATTACCCACTACTAGTTCAATAACTCATAAATTCCTGCTGCACCCTGGCCTGTTCCCACGCACATGGTAACCAAACCATATTTGTTTTTGCGGCGGCGCATTTCATTGAATAATTGTACAGATAGCTTGGCACCGGTACATCCCAATGGATGCCCTAGTGCGATTGCGCCACCATTCACATTTACTATTTCAGGATTAATACCCAGTGTCCTTACAACAGCTAATGATTGTGATGCAAATGCTTCGTTAAGCTCAACCAATTGTATATCCTCCAATTTCATACCTGCTTGTTTCAATGCCTTTGGCACTGCTTCAACAGGACCAATACCCATAATACGCGGAGGAACACCTCCAGCAGCATATGATACTAGCCTTGCTATTGGTTTCAACCCTAATTCTTTCACTTTTCTTTCTGACATTACAATTACAAAAGCTGCACCGTCGGATGTTTGAGAAGAATTACCTGCAGTTACACTACCATCAGCAGCAAACACGGGCTTAAGCTTTGCCAATGCATCCATCGATGTGTCTGCTCTTGGACCTTCATCTTCAGTTACTGTATATTCCCTGTTTTGTTTTTTATTTTTATCATCTATATATGTTTCCTTCACCACCACAGGAGCAATTTCACTTTTAAACTTTCCTTCCTGTATTGCCTTTATAGCTTTCTGGTGAGAGTTGAATGAGAACACATCCTGATCAGCACGTGAAACTTTATATTCGTTTGCAACAGCCTCAGCAGTTAATCCCATTCCCCAATACCAGTCAGGGTGGTTATAGCCAATTTCAGGATGTGGAACAATTCTCCAGCCACCCATTGGTATAAGCGACATAGATTCTGCTCCACCTGCAATAATAACATCAGCCATGCCAGCACGAATTTTCGCAGTAGCAATAGCTATTGTCTCTAATCCCGATGCGCAATAACGGTTAATAGTTACACCTGGAATTTTATCGGTATCGAATGCCATTAATGAAATAAGCCTGCCCATGTTAAGGCCTTGTTCTGCCTCAGGCATAGCGTTACCCACCACCAGGTCGTCAATATCTTCTTTCTTCAGATTAGGAACCGATGCAAGTAAATGTTTCAATACGCTTACTGCAATATCATCGGGACGGGTAAAACGAAATTTACCACGTGTGGCTTTGCCCACTGCCGACCTGTATCCTGCTACTATATATGCTTCGTTTGCCATAGTTTTATATTTTAATTTCTTAGAATTTTACCGCCATTAAGAATACTCTGAATCCTTTCTAATGTTTTCTTTTCACCACAAAGCGACAAGAATGCTTCTCTTTCAAGATCAAGTAAATACTGCTCATTTACCAACGTTGGTGCAGAAAGATCCCCACCGCATATTACATAACCAAGCTTGAGCGATATCTTCTTATCGTGTTCTGACATATAGTGTCCGTTCATCATAACATCAGCACCTACGTATATCATACCTAAACCTGTTTTGCCTAACACTTTTATATCATTGCGCATTACAGGCTGAGTATAACCTTCATCAGCCAACCGTATTGCCGATGCCTTTGCATCTGTTAAAAGACGTGAACGGTTAACAGTTACTTCATCATGTCCTTTGCGCAAATACCCTAAATCAAACGCCTCATACGCTGAAGTAGAAACTTTAGCCATTCCAATGGTCAGGAATTTTTCTCTTAATATTGGTAACTCTACTTCACCTTCTACAAAAGCATCGGACAAGCGAACTGCCATTTCCTTTGTTCCTCCGCCACCCGGTATAAGGCCCACACCAAATTCGACAAGTCCCATATATGTTTCAGCGTGTATCTGTACTTTATCGGAGTGCATTGACATTTCACACGCACCGCCTAAAGCAAGGCTATGCGGAGCCAATACAACAGGTATGGAAGAATAGCGCACACGCATATTTGCATTTTGAAAAACACGAATAGCCCTGTCAAGTTCTTCCCAATCTTGTTCTATAGCCATTGAAAAGATAAGAGCCACGTTAGCACCAGCCGAGAAATTAGTTCCTTCGTTAGATATTACTAATCCGCGATAATCCTTTTCAGCCATGTCAATGGCTTTGTTTATTCCTTCTATTACCTCTCCTCCTATCGAGTTCATTTTGGTATGGAATTCCAGGTTAAGGATTCCATCGCCTATATCAGTAACAGTTGTACCTGAGTTCTTCCAAACCGTTTTGTTCTGCCTGAAGTTATCAAGTAATAAAAATGCTTCGGTACCCGGAATGGTTTTATATCCTCCGGTTGGAATATCATAATATTTCCTTACACCATTCTCAGTTTTATAGAATGAAGTGCAACCCTTCTTAATCATATCGTATACCCATGCTGCAGGTTTATTTCCTGCTTTCTCCATAAGGTCTATTGCGGCTTGCACTCCAATAGCATCCCATGTTTCAAATGGGCCAAGTTGCCAGCCAAAACCGGCACGCATTGCATCATCAATCTTATAAAGTTCGTCCGATATTTCAGGAATACGGTTAGAACAGTATGCAAATAATCCGATGAAAGAAGCACGGTAAAAATCACCCGCTTTATCTTTCCCACTTACCAATACTTTCATCCTGTCGTTAAGATTCTCAACCATCTTCGATGCTTCCAGTGTAGCAAACTTCACTTTTTGTGAAGGCTTGTATTCCATGGTAGTAAGGTCGAGTGCAAGTATTTCGCTCTTGCCGGCAGTCTTTACTTTCTTATAAAAACCTTGTCCTGTTTTATCGCCAAGCCATTTATTCTCTGAAAGAGTAGCAACATATTTAGGCAACTCAAATAAAGCCTTTGCCTCATCGTTTGGCAAATTAGCTTTTAAGCCATTAGCTACATTCACAAGGGTATCAAGCCCAACCACATCGCACGTACGGAAGGTAGCAGACTTAGGCCTGCCCAATGCAGGGCCAGTAAGCTTATCTACTTCTTCAATAGTTAATCCCATTTTTTCTACCAAATGGAAGAGAGCCATTATACCATATACGCCTACACGGTTAGCTATAAAGGCAGGAGTATCTTTACAAACCACAACTGTTTTACCTAAGTATAGGTCGCCATAATTGGTTAAGAAATCAATAACTTCTTTACTAGTATTGGGTGCAGGAATTATTTCTAACAGGCGCAGGTAACGCGGTGGGTTAAAGAAGTGGGTTCCGCAGAAATTCTTTTGAAAATCTTCATCCCTGCCTTGCGCAAGCATGTGGAGTGGTATACCTGAAGTATTACTGGTGATAAGTGTTCCTGGTTTACGGAACTTTTGAAGGTTATCGTAAACCACTTTCTTGATAGCAGGATTTTCTGATACTGCTTCAATAATCCAATCACAGGTTGCAACCTCAGCAATATTGTCTTCAAGGTTACCGGTAATTACACGCGATAAAAATGCTTTGTCGTATAAAGGAGATGGATTGCTCTTAACAGATGCTGTCAGCGCTTCATTTACAATACGGTTTCTTACAGCTTTATCTTGCAAGGTAAGGCCCTTTTTCTTTTCATCATCTCTCAGTTCCTTAGGAACTATATCGAGCAACAATGCCTGTACGCCTATATTGGCAAAATGGCAAGCTATTCTTGAGCCCATAACACCCGAACCGATTACGGCTACCTTTTTAATACTCCGCTTCATATATGTTTCTTATTTCCCACAAAATTAACTTTTAAAGTGATACCTAATTAAACCTTATTAATACCTCATAAACAGTTAGTTATAAAGAAATAATCGAAATTTGCCAACCAGGCACATTTTTTAAGCGATAGTAGAAATTAAAAAACAAGTCCCGTCGATTTGATTATTATTCTGAATTTATAATGATTATATTTGGTTTAAATTATTCATCTGCGGAGACTCCTAATAATATTGCCAATTCTTATTGCAGGGTATATCTGCTTATCGTGCAATTGTAAAGGAACTGTTGGTGATATAAAGAAACTTGTTCACGAGTGCGATCTGATTTTTGAAGGGAACCTTGTAAATATTGCACATGACTCGGCTACACAAACCTATACTGTTACGTTTAGGGTAACCAGGATATATAAAGGAGATAAACAGTTAAAATCAGTTTCCGTAAAATCAACCAATGCGGGAGATTGTGAATTATTAATAGACAGGCCACAGGGCGATGATGCAGAATTAATTGGAAGGCACTATCTTATATATGTAAATAAAGGAGCAGAAGGGTATGTTTTCGATTATTGCAATAATTGGGTGGTTTCTGATTCTTATATCGATAATAATATTGTAACTAATACTTACAAAAGAAAGAAGGATTCAGAAACAACCGGATGGTTCAGAGAAGAAGTGGGTTTGCTGAACAGTGCTTTAAAACAGGAGAAGAAGAATAATAGAGCTAAAAAATAGATAAGTACTTAACTTACTTGGCTTTTTATTTTTTCTCTAATTTAAAATCATGTCCGCAATCGAAACAGTGGTATTTCTTTTTGCCAAAGAAAATAAATGGAATACCTAAAAACATAATGGCCATCAAACTCATCCAATGCGGGGTTTTATCTTGGAACACTTCTGTTGAACCACAATAAGGACATACAATATTTTCACCCTTAACGGGAACTGTCCCACTTAGTTCTTTTGCATTTTCTTCAGTAAAATCCTTTACTCCCGAATCATCTCGTATATACCCTGCTTCTTTAAGCATTGGCGTTACCCTTTCCACATCATCTGCCCTTACCTGCAATTTAACCCCACCTATAGCCACTGAATAAAGCGGATTTGCAGCAGCTGTATTCTTGTCTTTCAGGAAACATTCTATTCCTTCTGATTCAAGCCTTGCTTGTAACATAGCTGCCTGGTGCGGATACATAAACGTTGCTACAGTTACCCAATCATTCATTCTTCAGTGGAATATAAATACATATGCAAGATAGGCAAATCTCTTGGATATAAAAATTAGGTTCTAAATACGAAATGAAAACAATTTTCGTTACCTTCATGTTACCATCTAACCACTTATGAGTTTTTGTAAATTCCTTTTCTGCTCAGTGTTCCTTTTTACCTTGTGTAGTAAAGTCAATGCACAGGATTCAACCCATATACATTTACCTGGCTATGATAATAAGAAGATACATGTTGGGTTTATATTAAGTATAAATTTCAATAAATTCAAAGTAGCACAATCAGGTCACAAAATCGATTCTCTCCAGTCAGTTACTTCCAATTATGTTGGAGGCATTAGTATAGGTGGATGTATAACCTATAGAATCAAACCAAGAATCGCCCTAACATTTTCTCCGAATCTAGACTGGGCAGAGCATCTACTCGACTACTCATTATCAGGAAACGTTCTGAACACAGTGGTACTTAATATTCAATCTACATTTCTTCATCTTCCTTTAGAATTGCAATTACATACCAAACGCTTTCATAATAAAGATGTCTATTTCACCGGAGGACTTGATTACACTGATGACCTTGCAGCATCACAAGATAGCAACTCTTCCAATCCTTCAACTCATTCAACCCATTCATATTATGCTCCAGTGTCCCGAAATAGTCTTAATTATATTATTGGTGGTGGTATTAGCTTCTTTCTGCGTCGTCATAAATTGAGTTTTGAAATAAGATACAGTGGGGGATTAACAAACTTACTTGTACCTGATAACACCATATATACACAAAGTTTAAGTTCATTATATGCCAATGAGCTATTCTTTACAGTAAAATTTGGTGGTTGAAACTTTAGAGTTTCCATACTAAACAGTTTTAATTCTCGTTATTACCATATCTCAATTACCTCCAAGATGCGTTTTTGCAAAGCACTTTTTTGTTCGGGAATTTTATGCCTTTTGTTTTCTTGCGTTACTGCGCAAGATACTGCTAAAATATACCCACAGGAAAGAATCGGTAAACGACTGCATCCGGGCTTAATAGCAAGCACAGGACCCTATTTTTTACTTATTAAAGCTTCCGGCCCTCACTCCGATTCATTAAAATATATTCATTCAAATGTGCAAACAGAATTTGGTATGGGTATTGCACTCGAATACAAATTAAGTACACATTTCTCATTATTATTTTCTCCAAGTGTAATTATCGTTAACTACGATCTTAACTATTTATTTGCAAACAAGGAGTGGTATAATATTGGTGCGAACGGAATAAGCAGCACAATAGAATTACCGCTTGATGTGGAGTTCTTTTTTAACCGCCATAAAAACCACAATAAATATATATTAGCTGGTGCAGGAATAAAAAAACTGATCAATACAGCATTCACTTCTGACCAGGGATATATTCCTTTAAACCCAAATGAATATTGCCTTGAAGCCGGAGGGGGCATGGAATTTTACATGCACCACTTCAAAATAAAAATACAGGGGAAATATTCTGTCGGATTAGATAATATGCTACTGCAGCCTGTCACTGATTTCGGTGAGACTGTTGCTGGAGTTTATTCCAGTGAAGTATTATTTTCAATAGCATTAATGAGTTATTAAAGCAAAAAGCCCCGCATTTCTGCGAGGCTTTTTTGCTTAAGAAACAGTAGTAGACTACTTGTTAACTTTTCCAGCTAAATCAGCGCCTGCCTTAAATTTTGCAACTTTCTTAGCAGCGATCTTGATTGCCTTGCCTGTCTGAGGATTCCTTCCGTTACGAGCTGCACGCTTAGCAACAGAGAAAGATCCAAAACCTACTAAAGCTACGCGTTGGCCAGCTTTAAGGGCTTTGGTGGTTTGGTTTACAAATGCATCAAGTGCTTTTTCAGAAGCTGCTTTTGACAATTTTGATTCAGAAGCGATTGCGTCTACTAATTCTGCTTTGTTCATTTTGGTTTGTTTTTAAAGGTTAAACGGTTAATTAATTAATGCTAATATATGCTAATAACCTATCAATAGCCAACTTTTTGGCACTAAAAAATCTAAAAATGTTGATAAATAGGGTGTTTTGTTAATAACTCATCGTAAAATAGCCCTGTTTTAGCCTCTTTCAGGGTGATTCCGAGGCTGTGCACAGGTGGTAGCAGGCTTCTTCATAAATAAGAACATAAGGGGATATTTCTATACCATATAATGGAAGAATTTCTATATAATAGAGTACAAGGGGAAATCAACCCTATCTTCGCTTATATTTCTCATGGCTTGAAATACATAACAGTACTATTATTGTTTATTCAATCATTCCTGTGCAATGCACAAGAGTTCTTCCCTGCATTTGGACCTGCAAGTAATTTACCTAAAGAAGTACTGGGAGTAAAACTATCGAACGAGTTTTATAATGATGCTTCACAGTTACGTTTATGGCAAGGCTATATCTTCTCATACGGCATAAGTTCTAAAATAGAGATTGGGCAAACCTATAGCTTCTCTAACCATCACGGATATTACTTGCCACAGGATTTTATCTTCTATGATAATACGATACATGGATTAAGGACTAATGGCTATATAAATGGCGGGGTGTATCCTTTCACGCTTGAAAATTTTTCAATCAACATCAAGTATCGCTTTCTGAATATAGATGGGCAAAATGAACACTTCAGGATGGCATGGTATCTGCAACTTGCCGCCGGTAATGAGCCGCACGAAGTAGCAGAATTAAGTTTACTCGGCGATAACTCAGGAGCATCTGCGGGGCTAATTACAACTTACCTGAAGAATAGATTTGCTATATCATTAACATTAGGAGCATTAATACCGCATGAATATATTCAATCCGATTCGAATATAGTTATGCATTATGGCAATGCAATCAATTACGGCTTATCGTTTGGGTACCTTTTGCTGCCAAGGAAATATAAAGACTATAAACAGACCAATGTAAATTTATACATGGAATTTGTAGGTGAAACTTACCAGGGAATGCAGAGCATTACCAAGGAGGGAGAAAATGTAAAATGGACCAATGTACCTTCTTTAAATAGTGGAAGTTACCTAGAGGCCCGCCCTTCTATTCAATTTATTTTCCTTTCCAATACACGCCTAGATTTTTCTATTGCTTACCTGCTTGCCGGGCAATCTTATGAACGTTCATATCCTTTGTATTTTATAAACGTGCAGCACAATTTCTATTTATAGTCATAAAAATAAACCCCCGACAAGTCATGACATGTGCCGGGGGTTTTGTTCAACCGCTATTCCGGAATTTGTTCTTCCTTATCAGAAACTTTATGTCCGCCAATAGGGAACAGCAATTTAAATCCTACATTTCTTCCCATGTTATATATACCCTGGCTTTGTTGAGTAACAGTAACAGGGCTTCCATTATACGCAAGGAAATACTGGGCCAAGTTTAAATGGTCAGCATAGCCAATATTCAACAGGTTGGTGCAATTAAGATACAGGGAGCATATTACACGTCCTGTATTAGGATTTACAAAATTTGTTCCCACACCCGCATTGAATAAAGTATAGGCAAGCGAAGGTATTTCACTATACAGAGCACTATAAATATTATTCTGTGCCCAATATTTTGCCATTCCGAATTCTATATACGTATTTCTTAGAACAGAAGTTTTTCGGTCTGTCAGCTTAAATTTAATTTCTGTAGTAAGACGTGGGGCTGGTGTCCATGGGATATGATTGGTTGAATCTGTTTGATTGGGAAAAAAAGAATAGACATAGGTAAAGCTATTATCTATCTCAAGCCAATGGGTATCAGATGGGTGGATATTAAAATATCCTGAAAACCCAGTTAGGATAGCTTTGTTAGCTATATATTGATAATAAGGAACCCCATCTACCATTGAATCTCCGCTGATTTTGGACTGCACCCTGACAGGGAAAATGAAATTGTTTATTACGTTGTAAAATCCGTCTGCCTCAAAACTAACATCTTTGCCATTATTTCCATAAGCAAAATCTACCTGATAGCCTTCTTCTGCCTTTAGATTTAGATTACCCTCCTGAAAGGCATTTACTCCAATATTTACCCCATTACTATAAAGCTCATCAATAGAGGGCGCGCGAAAACTTTTTGAAACATTCAATTTCAAATAGTTATTATTCGGCAATTGGTATGA
>Ga0210388_10001831_pt1 | contig 16673 bp, 13 predicted proteins | sample IncBWC19OmetaG_FD_155485 | JGI IMG/M metagenome (GOLD analysis project Ga0210388, IMG submission 155485) | Forest soil microbial communities from Barre Woods Harvard Forest LTER site, Petersham, Massachusetts, United States - Inc-BW-C-19-O ...
AGCTGGAGCTGATTTTCCGCCTGCTCGAACAGGTCGGCCTGGGCCTGCGCAACATCTGGCTGCATGACCAGCTCGCCGGCAACCATGAAATGATGTCCAACGTGCTGCGTGAATTGAGCAGCGCCTGCGTCGTGGTGGGACGTGACCTGAAGGTGTTGCACGCGAACAAGGCCGCGCGCCGCCATTTCGGGCGCCGAAACGAGCGCTCGGGAAACCTTGAGTTCAGCGACCTGCCGCAGGCGCTCGGGGGAAAAATTTATCAGGTTTTGAAGACCGGCTCGGCGCTCGACCCGTTCCGGTATGAACCGGAAAACTCCCCGGGCACGATTTACCGCGTCAGCATCGTTCCCTTTCAACGCGGCAACTCCGTGTTGCCCACATCGGCCCTGCTCACCGCCGATGATCTCACGCAAACCGAACAATTGCGCAAGTTGGAACTCGAAGCCACCAACCTGCGGCTCGTCCGCACGATGGCCGACCGCATGGCCCACGAGATCGGCAATGCGATGGTGGCGCTCTCGACGCACCAGCAATTGCTCGCGGAAAAATTCAACGACCTGGAGTTCCGTGAATCGCTCGGCCATGCGATGGGCGACGGCGTAAAACGCGTCACCCGGCTCATCAACCAGATGCGGTTCCTGGCCCGCGACGGACAGATCCAGGCGGATGTTTTCCCCATCGAAAAAGTCGTCGAGGAGGCCTATCTGGAGGCCATGCGCCAGCAACCTGCCGCCGGGGCACAGTTGAAACTGGAAAAACCCCTGCAACCGCTCATGGTCACCGGCGACCGCGCGGCGTTGCGCCACGCGCTTTCGGAAATCATGTTGAATGCGTTGCAGGCGAACCCGAAGTCGCCGCAGGTCGGCGTCACCTTTCAGACCGGCGGCAATGCATTGACCATCGAGGTGCAGGACAACGGCACGGGTTTCAGCGCCGATGCGGCGAAGAAGATTCCCTCGCCGTTTTTCACCACGCGCAACGTCGGCCTCGGCCTCGGCCTGTCCGTCACGCAAAAGATCATCGAGAACCACAATGGCAAGATGGAGATCGTGCCATCCTCCTCCGGCATCGTGCGTGTCTCGCTGCCGCTGGAACGCTCCAGCGATTGACCGGCTTTAAAACAAAAAACCCGCGGGCCAAGGCCTGCGGGTTTTTGATTTCTCGAGAATGGGTTATCAGCCGTTGTCGCCGATGGCTTCGACCGGGCAGCCTTCCTTGGCCTCTTTGCAACGGGTCTCTTCCTCGGGCGTGGTCGGCTGTTTGTACACGATGGAATAGCCGCCGTCGTCGTTGCGTTTGAAATTGTCGGGCGCGGTCTCGCGGCAGAGGTCGCAGTCAATGCATTGATTGTCCACGTAGTATTTGCCGGAGACGCTTTCGGGATATTTATTTGCTAAATCGGCCATAAATTTGTCAGTCGTTGAATTTTAATTATGACACTCCAGCCGCAGTTGGCAAGCCACGATTTTGGCCGGTAATGTCCTGATTTGAAATTTGGATTTATTTTCTTCGTATCCCATGGCCAAAGATGGCAGCGCCCCCAAGAATCAAACCCAACCAGATTGCAAAAAATAAAACGGGATGATGCGGGGTATTTTCCGGCAGGATAACTACAGCAATCATTTACCCCTCGCTCGCTTTACATCTGCCACGATTTGAACCCGAACCGCTGTCTCTGGCGAGTTCACGGGCGGGAGTTCCAACACGGTAACAAATCTCGTCCGTTCGTCTTTTTCCCCGTCCAAATGGCTCCAGGCATAGGCGCGTTCGGCCTTGGGGTGGCCGTTCAGATCAAAAACCTCAACGTCCCCTTGCCACACTGTCTGGCCCTGAAAAACTTCGTGGACAGGCACGGTTTCGCGCCACATCGCGCCACAGTTATGCAACTGTGATACGGCGACTTGAACCTGTACAATGTAATCAGATTTATTCACCACAGCGTTCTACCAGTCCGGCAGGCGGGGCCGCTTAAAACCGGCTCAACACTTCGCGCAATTCCTTAAAGCGTGGCGGTTTGCTGAGGATGCTGTCCACCTGCGCGGGCGCGTCGCCATCCTCCTTCATAAAGGCCCCCCAACCCGTGAGCATCACCACGGGGGTGCCCGGCGATTCCAGCTTGATGGCCTTGGCCACCTGCTTCCCGTCCAGATAAGGCATTCCAAGGTCGGTGATCACCACGTCGAAGGGCTGTTGCCGCTCATTGGCCAGCCGGAATTCATCCAGGCCGGAATGTCCGCCGTCACTCAACTCCACCTGGTGGCCGTCACGTTCCAGCATCTCCTTGAGCAGTTCACGCATCAGCGGTTCGTCATCAATGCACAAGATGCTTAACGGCTTGACCTCGGCGTCAGATGCATCTTCCGCGTCCGCGCTGGAAGGCTTCTTGCGCACGGGAAATCTCAGAAAGAAGGTCGTGCCCTTGCCCGGCGCGCTCTCGATCTCGATGCTGCCCTCGTGCCGCTCCATCACGCCATAAACCATGGCCAGCCCCAGACCGGTGCCACGCTTGCCCTTGGTGGAAAAGAACGGTTCCAGGCAGCGTTTCCGGGTCTCCTCGCTCATGCCGATCCCCGAGTCACAGATCGCAACCACCACGTGTTTCGGATGCTTCAAGTTTTTCCGGTCATGGTCCACGCGCGTGCGCAGGCCGATTCTGCCCCCGTCCGGCATGGCGTCCACCGCGTTCAAGACCAGGTTGGTCAAGGCCTCGCGGATTTCGCTCTCAATGCCGAGCAGCGGCGGCGCGTCCGCCATAAATTCCGTTTGCACCTCAATGGTGATCCCGTTGGACTGCGGCATGTCCCGCCAGCGCGGGCGGGTCATGTCCACCACCTGCTCGGCCAGCGCATTGAGGCTGACCTGCTGCAGGGGTTCCTCGTCATCACGCGTGCGGTAAAATTCCCGCAGCCGCGCCACGATGTGGGCGATGTCCCCGCCGGCCGTGCGGATGTACTGCAGATATTTTTCCCCCTTCTCGTTCAGTCCGAAGCCCCCGCGCAGGATGAGATCCGAAAAACCGACCACCGGCGAAAGCGCATTGTTCACATCGTGCGCGATGCCGCTGGCCATTTGCCCCAGCGCCTTGAGACGTTCCTGTTGCAAAATGGTCGCCTGGGAACGGCGCAGATCGTGGTACGCGCTCTCCAGTTCCTTGTGCAGCCGCGCCTGGTGCGCCGACAGCGCCACCTGCTCGCTCAACATCCGCAGGAATTCCGAGTCGCCGCTGCTGAAGCCATCCGCCTGCAGCCGCGCGGCGATCAGCACGCCAAAAAGTTTCTCGTCCACCATCAACGGGACCGCCACCACAGAACGCCAGCCCGCCAGGGCCAGCTTCTCCTCGAACGCCATGGATGCCTTGAACGTGTCGCGGCAGTAGACCGTCTGCCCTTTTTCGCAGGGCTCAAACCCGGTTTCCGCCAGGCGCAGGACGCTGCCCTCGCGCAGTTCCAGCTTGTCTGCCATCAGGAAATTTTTCACGCGCAGGGCGGAGACGTTCAAGGTTCCGCCCCGGGCGTCAAACACTCCCACCGCGCCGAGATCCAGCCCCATGTGATCCTCCAGCTGGCGCAGCACGACATGCAGGACGCTGTCCGTGTCCTGCCGCTCGGAGATGGCGTGGGTGATCTGGTTCAGCAGGCTGATCCAGGCGAAATGCTGCTTGAGCGCCAATTCCGTGCGCTGGTGCCCGATGATCTCCTTCTGCAGATCTTCGGTGCGTTGGGACACGCGTACTTCCAGTTCGTCATGCGCCTGTTGCAGCGCGGCATCGCGCTGCTGCACCTGGCCGATCATCTCGTTGAACCGGTCAACGAGCTGCCCCAGTTCATCATTGCCGTCTTTGGTTGCCCGCACGGAATAATCTTTGCCCGCCGTCACGGAGCTGGCGGTTTCTGCGAGGTGGAAGATGGGGCGCGAAATCACCCGCTGCAGCAGGCTGGAAAGAATCAACGTTGCAAACCAAGATACGACCATGAAGGTTGAAATCATCACGGCATAACGCACGAACCGTTCGTGCTGCTCCAGCAGGTCAGATTTCAAGCAAACCGTGCCCGTGAACTCGCCTTTCGTATAGATGTCATGGGAGATGACCAGCGCATCATCCTGAAAATGCGGAGCCTGGTTCCGCGTTGGCCGCGGCATGAACCCAATCTGGCCGTTGCCGGGATAGACCGACATCAAATGGCCATCCTTGTCGTAGAGTGCGGCGGCGACGATATGTTTTTTGGCGCTCAACGCCCCCAGAATTTCCCGGGCCGTATCCTTGTCACCAAAACTCAGCGCCGCCGAGCTTTGGTTGCCGATTATCTCCGCGAGCGTCGAAATATCCTGCGCCATCGTTTGCCGAAACGTGACCAGTTCGTAGGTAACAAATCCGGCCGAAACGAGCAGCAATGCTACCGTACTGGCAATCATGATGATTGCCGTCAGCTTTCGCTTGATGGAAATGTCTTGAAACTTGAGCACAAGTGTCCTGTTTTAATGCAGAACGTTGTACGCATCCTTGCTTACACCGCTCCCGTCCTCTAGCAGAGCGATTTCTGTACCCTTTTAAGACTTTACGGAGGGTGGATGGCGAGTCTCAAAAGCTTGGAGCTGATTTTTAAACCCGCCTTTTTGGCGGCTTCGTCATTGATCTGAAAGCGAATCTTGTTCTCTTCAAGGACGAAATTGATCATGCCGCCCGCTTCGATAAACTGGCCGGTTTCACTCACGGTCAAAACATTTGACCCGCGCAAACCTTCCAGAATTTTCGGGAATCCCGCCTTTTCCGAGGCGCTAATGAAGAGGATGTGACAGTTCGTGGCCGCCATCACCGAATCACACTTTTTGAATTGCAAAGGCCGGTTGTTGAGAACCTTCTGATTGATGGTTTGCCGGAGATCATTTTCAAAAACAACATTGTTCCCCAGCACGCCGATGACGATGGGCGAAGTCGGCGTGGCAAAGGCTTCCGCCGGCCACTCGACAAATTTTGCGAAATTGTAAAGGAACGCGGCTTTGATCTGGTATTCGGTGGGCGCCGCATCCTGGGCCGGGCCTCTGAACCCGGAGAGCAGGATCAAACCGCAAAGGATGAAGCGGGCCGCCATGGCTGCAGTTTTTTTGAAAACAAGTTTGATTTTACCGGGCATGGCAGGCTTCGTCCCCGATTGCACGGCCAGCAACCCCTCCATCGCATGCAAGAACGTCCGCCTGTTTATTGTTGTCAGCCGGTCACACAAAATTGTTCCTTATGACGAAGCATTTGCGGGGCGTTGTCAAGTTCGTGAGTTCGGCGGCACCCACATTTACTGCTTGCGCCCTCCGACGGGCTGACCACAATTCCCGCAAGCAGATACTGGCGCAGTCACCAGAACCGCCTGAATTGCTTCCATGAATCAGTTGCTGGCCAACACAAACAATATTCCGGCGTGACGATGAACCAAAGAAATTCTCGTCGGCCATTCCCGCTCCGCCCGGCATTTTTGTTCCGGTACCTGCTTTGCCTCCTGTTTTTTCCGGCCGTTGCCGTGTGCGCGGATGACAACCCGCCCCCGCCGAAGGACCTGACCGAACTGCCGATCGAGGCCTTGATGCAGATCGAAGTTCCCCAGGTTTTCAGCGCCTCCAAGTACGAGCAGAAGGCCACCGCCGCCCCGTCTTCCACCACCGTCATCACTGCGGACGAGATCAAACGCTACGGCTACCGCACCCTCGCCGATGTCCTCGCCAGTGTGCAGGGCTTCTATGTGTCCGACGACCGCGACACCGCTTTTCTGGGCACCCGCGGCGTCAACCTAGGCGATTTCAACAGCCGCATCCTGTTGCTCGTCAACGGCCATCGCGTCAACAACGATCTGGATGACGGCGCCGGCATTGACACCGCTTTCATCCTTGATGTTGACCTGATCGACCGCATCGAAATCATCCGCGGCCCCGGCTCGGTGCTGTACGGCAACAACGCGTTCTTCGGCGTCATCAACGTCATCACGCGCACGGGCAAACAGGTGGACGGCACCGAGGTTTCCGCCAGTTACGGCAGCTATAATGCCGCCTCCGGCCGCGTCACCTTCGGCAGCCAGTTCACCAACGGGTTACAGATGCTCCTCTCCGGCACGCTCTACCACAGTGACGGTGCCGGAAACCTGTTTTACAAGGAATACGACACCCCATCGCAGAACAACGGCATCGCCCACAACCTTGATGGCGACGGTTTCGGCAGCTTGTTCGGCTCGGTCAGCTACAAGGATTTCACCTGGGAAGCCGCCTACGTCGACCGCCGAAAAGACAACCCCACAGCGCAATACGACACCACCTTTAACGCCACGGGCCTGACCACCAGGGATGATCGCACCTATACCGTCCTGAAATACGCCCATAAATCCCCTGACCTCGCGGATATCTCGGCCAACATCTATTTCGACCAAAGCGATGTCTCGATCGGCTATCCGATCTCACCCTCTTTTTTCAAGGAAGAACAGACCGGCCAGTGGGCGGGCGGCGAGGTGCAGATCGATAAAAAAATCTTCGATCGCCACGTCCTGACCGTCGGCGCGGAAGTTCGCGATGATTTCAATCAAAGCCGCCGCGTCTTCGAACCGTCCACCGGCGATGTGCTGACCGATGTCCATGCGAGCCGCTACAACTATGGCGTATTCGCCCAGGGCGATTTCGCCGTGGTGACGAACCTCCACGTCAACGCCGGCGTACGCTTCGATGAATACGAGCATTTCGATCCGTCCTTGAGTCCCCGCGTGGCGCTCATCTACAACCCGTTCGCGCAGTCCACCTTCAAGCTCATTTACGGCACGGCCTTCCGGGACCCGAACTTTTTGGAATTGAGCGCCCCGGGGTTCGAGGGCATCAGACCTGAAAAAATCACTTCCCTGGAGGGGATCTATGAACAGGGCATCAACCAGAACCTCCGCTCTTCCCTGTCCGTTTACTACAATCGCATGGATGATCTGATCGATTTTGAAAACGGCAGTTTCACCAATTTCGATGCCGATACGCTCGGTCTCGAAATGGCTCTGGAAGGAAAATGGGCAAACGATATCCGCACCCGCCTGAGCTATTCGCTGCAACACACCGAAAACACTTCCGATGACGCCGGCCTCCCGGATTCGCCCATGCATCTGGTCAAATTCAACCTCAGCGTGCCCCTGCTTAAGGATAAAATCTTTGCCGGGTTGGAAGTTCAGTATACCAGTTCCAGCCATACCGTTTATTCTGATCTTTCGGGTGACACTTTGAACGGACCGGATTCACCCGGATATGCCGTTGTCAACTTGACGCTGTTCAGCCATGACCTGATCAAAAACCTTGATGCCTCCGTTGGCGTCTATAATTTGGGGAACAACCAATATTACGTTCCCTCTTCCCGCTTCCATCTCCAAAGCTCCATTCAACAGGACGGCATCAACTTTCGGCTCAAATTGACCTACCGTTTCTAATTATTGGGCACTTTTGGCGTGAAAATAGCTTTTGGACCCTTGTTTATGGACAGTTCATTCAAACTTGTCAGATGGCCGTTCCTGAGAAGGAGCGTGGTTTGCCTTGTATTAATGGGCTTTATTACCGGCGCACACGCGCAGGGGCTTGGGTTGCCCCCAATTGTAACCCCGCCTATTGTTTTGCCCATTGTCCTGTCTTTGGATGGTTCTGTCACAAATGGAGGCATTGCTATTGTTAATGCCACTGTCACCAGCCTTACAAAATTGAAAGGAATGGGTTGGTATTGTGGCGGGCAGCCGGTTCCGGCCGCAAAATCGACCGTTTCCAATGTTTCCGTCATTGGAGTGGGCACTATCAGCACCCTGACCATCACGGGCGTCGCGTTAACCAATGCCGGAGCCTATAGCTTGCATGCTACCAACACCGTCGGAACCACAATCAGTTCCTCGGTGAATATGCTCGTTGAGAATATCATCAACAACACGGTGAACGTCGTTGATTTTGTTGCCGGTGCATCCAGTATGACCCTCGACGGGTTCAAGATCCAGTTGTCCGGCCCGACCGGTTCCAATGTCGTCGTTCAGGCCTCCAGCGACTTGAAAACCTGGACTTCAATCTCTACCAACCTTGTTTCCGGGGGCGGTGCTTCTTTCACGGATACTGCGGCCAAAACCCGGTCTTCACGATACTATCGCGCCTTCATCCAGTAAGCTGACATTGCCAGAGAAGCGGCCGAACCGGGTTCGGGCTATGTTGATGAAGCGGGCGGAAGCGGCGCGACGGAGTGCGCCCCACGGCCGGCTCGCGACAGGTTTCGGCGACGGCAGGGCCGGCCTGGGTTTTAGTTTACACTATCCACTTTTTAGTTGACAATGTTTACACCGTTGGCCATGGTGGTTCCGTCCCGCATGCGGGACGCGACAGGACAGATTCCGATTTTCGGAGTTCGGGTCCAACGCCGAGTTTTGACAACTTTTGCCGAGTCTAAATAAGTTCAAATAGTCCCACCAAATTTTTTGCGAAGGGGTCCGAGCCGGGCGGGCGGTTCGCGGAATATCTCGAATTGATGCAGGGGGACGCCTGCACTACGTCAGACCGGTGCATTAAAAAACTTTCCGAGGGCGGTGAAGAAATTTATCATTCCACCATGCAAAAGGGAACTTCTGTCCGCCGCACGAAAATCGTGGCCACCCTCGGCCCGGCCACCAGCAGCGCCGGGATGATCGGCAAACTGATAGACGCCGGCGCGAATATCTTCCGCCTCAACATGTCGCATGCCCCGCACGACTGGGTGCGGACGGTCTATGCGACGATCCGCCAGGAATCCGCCCGGCGCAGCCGTCACATCGGCATCCTGATGGACACCCAGGGACCGGCCATCCGCACCGGCGACATCAGCTCGCCGCTCGACCTGAAACCGGGACAAAAGTTCACCCTGACCGTCCGCGGGGAAAAGTCCGAGGAGGAACATTCCGTGGACGTGAACTACGAAAATTTCGTCAACGACATCAGCGTCGGCGACGTGGTGCTGCTCGACAACGGCGCAATCGAGATGAAGGTGCTCACCAAGAACGGCAACAAGGTCGAGTGCGAGGTTTTGACCGAGGGCAAGCTGGGCAGCCGCCGGCACATCAACCTGCCCGGCGTGAAGGTTTCCCTCCCCGCCCTGACCGCCAAGGACATCAAGGACGTGAAGCTCGGCCTGGAACTCGGCGTGGATTTCATCGCGCTCTCGTTTGTGCGCGAAGCACGCGATCTGCTGCAGCTCAAGGAGATGTTCGAGGAAGGCAAGCCGCGTCCGCTGGTCATCGCCAAAATCGAGGACCAGGAGGCGATCAAAAACCTCGAGGCCATCGTGCGCGAATCCGACGGCATCATGGTGGCGCGCGGCGATCTGGGCATTGAAGTCCCCTACGAAGAATTGCCCATCCTGCAGCGCCGTATCGTGAAGTTATGCCTGCGCATCGGCCGCCCGGTCATCGTCGCCACACACATGCTGGAGAGCATGATCGAATCCCCCATGCCGACGCGCGCCGAGGTGACGGATGTAGCCAATGCCGTATTCGAGGAGGCGGACGCCATCATGTTGAGCGGCGAAACGACGGTCGGAAAATATCCGGTCAAGTGCATTGAGGTGTTCGACAAGATCGCATCCCGGACCGAACGCAGCGGCAACGCCGGTTTTCACGAAGCCGCCGAACTCACCATCCCGCGCGAAAAACTGGTCAAGAGCGCCGTGGTTATGGCGAACGAACTCAAGGCGGCGGCGATCCTCTCCTTCACGCGCCATGGACACATGGCGTCGTACGCCTCGTGGATGCGTCCGCGCTATTCACCGGTGTTTGCGATGTGCGACAACCAGAAAACGGCCAACGAACTGACCTTGAACTGGGGCGTCACGCCGTTTGTTTTGGAATTCGACTTCATCGAACCGCAGAACACGATTGAGAACGGGCTGAAGATGATGAGCCAACAGGGCCATTTGCAGCCCGGCGACACCGTCGTCATCATCGGCGCGATCTCCGTCGGCACAGAAATCATCGATGCGGTGCAGATGCGGACGGTTTGACGGCTCTTTTTTTAACCGGCATCCAGAAGAGTGGTGGATAGCCCGTCAAAATTAGTTTTTGGAAGCTACTGCACTGCCACCGCGACCGCCTGTTGCGCCAGGTTCAAAACCGTGTTCGGGAATAGTCCCAACCAGAAGATTCCCGCGATGCAAACGCACGCCGTCAGCTTCGCCGGCGCGGAAAGCTGAATCGGCGAAAGGTCCTCGGTGTCCTTGCTCCAGAAAATCGCGCGCACCACGTTGAAGTAGTAGTAGATCGATATCACCACGCCCGTCAGCGCGATGGCAACCAGCCAGTAATAGGCGGTTTCATGTCCATGCGTGGCCTTGGCCGCTTCCACTACGGATTTGAGCAACAGAAACTTGCCGAAGAAGCCCGCCAGTGGCGGAATGCCCGCGAGCGATACCATCGAGATCGTCATCGTGGCCGCCAGCAGCGGTGAACGCCGGCTCAACCCGGCGAGGCCGGAAACATCGGTATTGTCGAGATGGCGCAGCACCACGGCAATCACGAGAAACGCCGCCAGCGTCGTGAACAGGTATCCGGCCAGATAATAGAGGATCGCCGCCTGGCCGGAGGCGTTCAGAGCCGCCACGCCGAGCAAAAGATAGCCCGCGTGCGCGATGCTGGAATAACCGAGCATGCGTTTCAGATTGCGTTGCGGCAGTGCGCAGAGGTTCCCCCACAGGATCGTGATGGCGGAGATGACGATCAGCAACTTTTCCCAGTGCATCGTCACCGTCGGGAGCGCCGTGAACAGCACGCGCAAAAGCAAAACGAAACCGGCCGCCTTGGAACCGACCGCCAGAAATGCCGTGGTCGGCGTGGGTGCGCCCTGATAAACATCCGGCGCCCAGATCTGAAACGGAAACGCGGCGATCTTGAATCCCAGACCGACAAGCACCAGCAGTACGCCCAGCAAAAAGATTTTGCTCGTCTCAAACTGCGGCGCCACGGCGGCGAGCTTGGTGAAATTCAATTCCCCGGTCGTCCCCCAGATCAGCGCGATGCCGAAAATCAGGAAGGCCGATGACAACGCGCCCAGGATGAGATACTTCACCCCGGCCTCCAGCGAGGCGATCTTGCTGCGCTGAAAACTGACCAACACATAGAACGTGATGGTGATGAGTTCGATGGATACGAACAGCATCGCAAAGTCATTGGAGGAAGCGGCGAACAGCATGCCCGCCAGGGCGAACACGATCAGCGAATAATATTCCGCCACCGCGCCGGCGGCCAATTTATCGGCAAATTCCGCGGCGATGAAAAGCACCAGGATGGCCGCGATCATGAAAAAGCGCTTGAAGAAGATCGCCAGCCCGTCGTTGATGTACGCACCGTTGAAAGCCGTGCCCTGGATGTCGCAATTCCCGTTGCCGCTCAAGTTGATCAACAGCAAAGCGCCGAGCGCAACGATACCAAAGTAGCAGATAAAACGGCGGCGCTCTGCGGGCACAAAGAAATCCGCCAGCATCAGCACCAGGCCGATGGCGATGACCGAAACTTCCAGACTGATCAAAGATGAATTCATTTATTTACGATGGCCAATTGCTCATTGGCGGCTGAACCCGCGGCTGAATCCGTTTTGTGCGCCGCGGTTTTTTGCAACGTATTGACGGGCGCGGAAACGGCCAGCACCGGCTGGTAAACAGCTACGATTTTCGCCACATCCGGATTGATCTTCTCCGTCAGCAAACGCGGCCAGATGCCGAATACGAACAAACTCGCCAGCAGCAACGCATACGGCAGTTTGCGCCAGAAATTCGCGTCGGTGAGCGTATTCCATTTTTCTGGCAGCGGCCCATGCAGCACCGTGCGGATGGCGCGCGTCATGTAAACGCCGCCGATGACCAGCGCGCCCCAAAGGCCGATGACTGTGATCACGTGCAGCGAAGGCTGGCTCCACGCGCCGAAAAATACCGTGGCCTCACCCACGAAATTCGCAAAGCCGGGCAGTCCGCAACCGGCCATGGCCGCCATCAGCAATGCCGTGCCAATGAACGGCAGCTTGCGGCACAGGCCGCCGAGTTCGCTCATCTGCAAGGTGCCGGTCTGCCGGTAGATGTAACCGGTCAGGGCAAAGGTCAGCGCCGCCAGGAATCCGTGTGCGATCATGATCAGCACCGCCCCCGTCACGCCGATCAGGTTCAGGCTTGCGATGCCCAGGAAAATGAAACCCATGTGCGCCACGCTGGAATTACCGATCAGCAGGTTCAAATCTTTTTGGCGCATCGCCACCCAGCCCACGTACAAGATGTTGCCCACGCAAAGCCACGCCAGGATGTTCATCCAGCTGTGCGCCGCTTGCGGCATCAGCGGCAATGCGATCCGGATCAAGCCGTACAGGCCGAATTTCTTCAGCACGCCCGCGTGCATCATCGAGGTCGGCGACGGAGCGACGGCATAACCCAACGGCGCCCATGAATGGAACGGCCATAGCGAAACCAGGATGCCAAAACCGAAGAGCAGCAGCGGGAAGATGTAATGTTGTGCGTTCACCGACATCGGATTTGCCTTCAGCTGTTCGGCGATTTTCGGGATGTCGAAGCTGTTCGCCCCGGATTGGACGTAAAGCGCGATCAATCCGATCAACGCGATCAGCGCGCCGATGCTCAGATACAACGTGATCTGGAACGTCGCGTAATTCTTTTTCTCACCGCGGCCCCAGATGCCGATCATGATGAACGTCGGCACCAGCGCCAGTTCGTGCAGGAAGTAAAAGAAGAACAGGTCCAGCGATGCGAAAGCCGCGAGGATACCGCCGATCATCGTCAGCAGCAGGATGTAAAATTCCTTCTCCCGCGATTGGATTTCAAACGCGCAGAGCGTCGACGCAAAACCGACAATCGCGCCCATCAAGATCAGGCCGACATTCAAGCCGTCTACGCCGACGTGATAACTGATGCCGAGCGACTCCACCCAGGTGTGTTGCTCGACAAACTGGAAACCGTCAGAGCCGGGGACGAACTGGCAGAACATCTTAATGGCCAGTCCCGCCGATATCGCCGTGGCCAGGATCGCGATGCCACGAATGATGACGCGATAGTTGCGCGGCACGACCACCAGCGCCAGCGCCGCCAGCAGCGGCCAACCTGCAATGTAAGTTAAAATCGACATTTTATTTCACCAGTACGAAGTAGAGCAACACCGCCACGCCAAACATGAAAAGGAACGCGTAGGTCTGGAGATTGCCGGTTTGCAACAGGCGCAGGCTGCGGCCGGTTAAATTCGTGCCGCCGCGGATGAACCCGATGATCGCGCCTTCCAGGATCCAGCGATCGATGAATCCACAGACCGCCGCGATGAAATCATGCAGCCGGATGACCGTGGCCTCATAAAGTTCGTCGAAGTAAAACTTGTCCCGCATCCACGTCGCCAGCGCGCCCAGCTTGGCGGGTAATGGATCTTTGTCGGCATTTTTGTAGAGCACGAACGCCAGGAAAATCCCCGCCACCGCCACCAGGATGCCGATGCACATCGGGATCGGCGTTTTCAACGGTTCCAGCAATTGTTGACCGAACGAAAGGGTTTCGTGATCGGGCGTCAATTGCGAACCGTAGTTGTTCGCGATCCCGATGAAACCGCCGATGGTTGCGAATATCGCCAGGATGATCAGCGGCGCGGTCATCACCAACGGTGACTCGTGCGCATGCTTGGCGTGATCGGACTTTTCCTTGCCCAAGAAAACCACGAAGAAAAGGCGGAACGTGTAAAACGCCGTCAATCCCGCGACAAAAACCGCCACGCTGAACAACAGATAATTCTTTTGGTCCAGGCATTGCGCGAGGATGGAATCTTTGGAATAGAAACCGGCGAACGGCGGAATGCCGCTCAAGGCCAGCGCGCCGATGGTGAAAGTCCAGAACGTAATGGGCATCTTCTTCGACAAACCGCCCATGTGCCAGATATCCTGCTCGTGGTGCATGCCGAGGATGACCGAGCCGGCGCTCAAGAAGAGCAGCGCCTTGAAAAAGGCATGCGTGGTCAAATGGAACATCGCCGGCGTCGGACCATTCAAACCCACGACCATCACCATGTAACCGAGCTGCGAGAGCGTCGAGTAGGCGATGATGCGTTTGATGTCGTTTTGCTGCACGGCCATCAACGCCGCGAGCAGCGCGGTGAAACCGCCGATGTAGGAAATGAATTGCAACGCGTCGTGATTGAACAGGAATAGCGTCCGGCAGAGCATGTATACGCCGGCGGCCACCATCGTCGCGGCGTGGATCAAGGCGGACACAGGTGTCGGGCCTTCCATCGCGTCCGGCAACCACACGTGCAGCGGGAATTGCGCCGACTTGCCCATCGCACCGCAGAAAATCAACAGGCCGCCCACCGTGGCACTTGCGCCGAGCAGCAAGGGATTGGCGACCATCGCGGCTTGCAGCACGGAAAAGTTAAGCGAGCCGAGCAGACCCCAAACCATCAGGATGCCGAACAGAAAACCAAAGTCACCCAGCCGATTCGTGATGAAGGCTTTTTTTGCGGCGTCGCCAGCGCTGGGTTTTTCAAACCAGAAACCAATGAGCAGGTAGCTGGATACGCCGACCAATTCCCACGCGATGAACATCAGCAGGAAATTGTTCGCCAGCACGATGCCCAGCATTGAGAACGTGAACAGGCTCAGGCACGCAAAGAAACGCGCCATGCTTTCGTCCTCGTGCATGTAGCCGTAGGAATAGATATGGATCAAACCGCCTACGCCCGTGACGACAAAGAGCATCATCATGCTCAAGGCATCGAGTTTCAGGCCGAGATCGACTTGCAAATTCCCGATGGTCAGCCAGCTGACGGCGGTCTCGCCGCTAAAATGGATTCCGTTGGCGTTGACGAAAATCACCGTCATCACAAAACCCGCCACGACCGCGCCGATTGAGATCAGGCTGCTGATCATTTTGGAACGCAAAGTAAAAAGCGTTATCACCGCCGCGGATATCAGCGGCAGCAGCAGGATCAGCCAGGGTAAATTTTCGTATTTCATCCGTCAGAGTTTCATCGAGGTCAAATCTTCGACATGCGCGGACTGGCGCTTCCGGTACAGCGCCACGATGAGCGCCAGGCCGACCGCCACTTCCGCCGCCGCCACCGTGATGATGAAAAACACCAGCACCTGGCCGTCGAGCTTGTTGTTGAACCGCGAAAAGGACACCAGCGCCAGGTTCGCCGCGTTGAGCATCAGCTCGAGCGACATGTAGATGACCAGCAGGTTGCGCCGCAAGATCACGCCGAGCAGCCCCAGGCAGAACAGCATGATGCTCACCAACAGATAATGATGGAGTCCGACGTGCATGGTTATTCGAGTTTCTTTTTGCTCAACAGGATCACGCCCACCAACGCCACCAGCAGCAGCACGGAGACGATCTCAAACGGGAGCGTGTAATTGGTGAACAGCAGATGACCGAGCGAAATGGTGTCGCCTTCCACCGTTGGCGGCGGCCCGTCCGTCTTCACGGATGCCAGCGATTTGACGAACGCCGAAACGATTCCACCCACGGCGATGATGCCGGCGACAAAACCGAAAAGTTTGATCCGGCGCCGCTCTTCTTCCTTCAGGTCCAGCAACATGATGACGAAAACAAACAACACCAGCACGGCGCCGGCATAGACGATGATCTGCACCGCCGCGAGAAAGAATGCGTGCAACAGCAGGAACAATCCGCTCATCGAAATGATGGTGAGCACGAGAAACATCGCGCTGGTGACCGGATTGCGGCTGAAGGGATTCATGATCACGAGCACGCCGCAGAGCAGCGTCAGCGCCGCAAAGACGTAAAAAAACACGTCCTCCGCCGCACCACCGGCCAACATATTGTTAAAAGCTTCCATTGCTGATCAGACTTTCACCGGAAAACTCTCTTGAGCTTTCGCTTCTTCCAGTTTGTTCTTCCATTTCTGGATGCCGGGCGCCACGCCGCCGAGTTCGAGGAGCTTTTCCTTGTTGTAAATCATTTCGTTGCGATTGGTGCCGACATGCGACCAGTCCTTCTTGAGGAAAATCGCCTCTTCCGGACAAACGTCCTGGCAAAAGCCGCAGTAAATGCACCGCAGCATGTTGATCTCGAATTCCGCCGGCATCTTCTCGGCATTTTTGCGGTCAGCCGGCGCGCCATTCGGGCCGGGCGGCGTGATGCGGATGGCCTTCGGCGGACAGACAAATTCACAGAGCTGGCAGGAAACACACTTCGTGTTGCCTTCCTGGTCCTTCACGAGATACGGTGCGCCACGGTAACCCGTTGGCACGGCCCAGCGTTGCTCGGGATATTCCATCGTCACCTTTTTACCTTGGAACAAGGTGCCGATGGCGTGCTTCATGGTCACCCGGATGCCGCCGATGATGGCCGGCAGATACAGGCGTTCCCAAAATGTAAGCTGTTTGCGGTTGACGGTAATCGCCATATCAACTCCTCATCCACAGCCAGACGGCCGTGATTAAAATGTTTACCAGTGCCAGCGGCAAAAAGCGCCGCCAGCCTAAATCCATCAACTGGTCGTACCGGAAACGCGGGAACATCCAGCGCACCCAGATGAACACGACCATGAAGAAAAGCATTTTTACCAGGAACACCAGGATGCTCGCCAGCCCCATCCAGACCGAGGTCGCCGGCTGGTCCAATCCCCAGAACGGCAGCGTCCAGCCGCCGAAGAACAACGTCACCATCATCGCCGAGG
>Ga0210388_10001833_pt1 | contig 16671 bp, 9 predicted proteins | sample IncBWC19OmetaG_FD_155485 | JGI IMG/M metagenome (GOLD analysis project Ga0210388, IMG submission 155485) | Forest soil microbial communities from Barre Woods Harvard Forest LTER site, Petersham, Massachusetts, United States - Inc-BW-C-19-O ...
CTTCCAACCCGCGCCGCCCGCGGTAACATTGCCGCCGAAGTCTCTCCGCGCGCCGCCGTGAATCTCGAGCTTCTCCAGCGCTTTGTCAAACTCTTCTTCGCCCAGTTGCGATGCCTCCCGCAACTCCTCCACCGCGCGCGGCTCATCGCCCAGAGTCCGAAATACCTGCGCCAGATTATCCACCGGCGGATAATCCCGATTCAGGAAAAAGTCGTGCGTTCGCTGATCTGCATAGCTGTGCATCAGAAACGTGCGGCTCATCGCGCCATCCCGCCCGGCGCGCCCAATCTCCTGGTAGTACCCTTCAAGCGTTGCCGGCAAGCCCGCATGAATCACCGTGCGTATGTCGGCCTTGTCAATCCCCATGCCGAACGCGATGGTGGCCACCACCACATCAAGCTCACGGGCCTGAAATGCCGTCTGCACGCGCTCCCGCGTCTCCGCATCGAGTCCCGCATGATAAGCAGCGGCAGCAATCCTGCCTGCTGCCTGCCCGGGGCCTGCGATCTGCAAACGCGTTGCCGAGAGCTCCTCCGCCAATCGCTCCGCTTGCTTTCTTGAAGTCGCATACACAATGGCCGGCCGCCGCTCTTGAAAAGCGAGCAATCGTGCAATCACCCCAGCCCGCTCTGGCACCGGGAGTTCTACCACCTCGATGGCCAGGTTATCCCGCCTGAACCCATGAATGAAAAGCGAGGGGTTCAGCAATCCAAGTTGGGCAACGATGTCGGCCTGCACAGTGGGTGTCGCCGTGGCCGTCATCGCCAACACGGGCACCCCATCGCCCGCGCCGCGCAGAGCAGGGATGTACTGCCCCAGCATGCGGTAGTCGGGCCTGAAGTCATGTCCCCATTGTGAAATGCAATGCGCCTCATCGATTGCGATAAGTGCCAGCTCGCGCTTGGCCAGCATCTCAGGAAATCCCGGCACTCGCAGGCGCTCGGGCGCAATGAAAAGGAATTGCAGTGCGCCCTGCAAGTAATCCACACAAGCCTGCCGCGCCACGGCCCGATCAAGCCCGGAATGAATGCGCGCCACGCGCAAGCCCAGTGCGGAGAGTTTCGCCGCCTGGTCGTCCATCAGCGCGATCAGCGGGCTGATCACCAGCGCAGTACCGCCACGCGCAATCGCCGGCAGTTGGTAGCAAAGGCTCTTACCCGCCCCGGTCGGCATCACCAGCAGCAGGTCCCTTCCGGCAAGCGCCGCCTCGCACACCGCCTCTTGGTTTGCCCTGAATCCGGCAAACCCGAACACGGAACGCAATATGCGAGCCAGCTCTTTCGAATTGAAATGTGTAGTCACAATGGAGCGGCTATCTGCCGGTAATTTGTTCCCACCAATCTCGAGGCGTCTTCTCTCACTCTACAAGACACCATTGGGTCCGCACTAAGCCTCGTCCAGGCCCATGCCGATGCTGCCTCTCCGCTGTGGATTGGCAGAGGCACACGTTAGCTCCCCGCAATTCTCATTACCTTGGTCTTTTTCGGCCACTTATTACTCAATTGGTTTAGCAAGCTCCGACTATCTTAATGAGTTTCCCCAAATTTCCTCTGTGATCCCCCAGCTGATTAAGCCAAACTCAGACTCGCCGATAAGACCCATAGCAGGGGCAGAGTCATTTTAATAAATGGCCCCCGTGAAATTGGAGGGTCTTAATATGCGTCTCAGTCGGCTCGCAGTACTTCTAACCAAGTCTTCCCGCTATGTCCACCCCGCTTGCCTCGTAGCCTTCGTTGGACTCAGTGTTGTGCTTGTCAGCGGGTGCGGGTCGATTAACATGGTAGACAATTCCGTGACAAAGACCGCTTCGATAAGCTCGCCCGCCGCTATTACGTCTCAGCCTGTCAACTCCACGGTAACTCTCGGCCAGGCGGCCAGCTTTTCCGTGACTGCAAGCGGCGCCGGCACACTCGCTTATCAGTGGCAGATGAACTCCGTGAACATCGCCGGAGCGACGGCTTCCAGTTACACCACGCCGTCAACCAGCGCGGCTGACGATGGTGCAACATTTGATGTCGTCGTCACAAACACGGCGGGCAGCACGACCAGCAGCGCGGCAACGCTCACGGTAACAACGCCAGCCGTGGCCAGTTATTTCGTCGCCCCCAACGGCAGTGACACCGCTGACGGATCGGCCTCCAGTCCGTTCGCCACATTGCAGCGAGCCCAGCTTGCCATGCAGCAGTCAGCCGTAAAGGTAACTCAGATTTATGCCGGCACTCACTATCTCCTGAGCCCGCTCGCATTGACCGCCATCGACCAGGGAGAGACCTGGGAAGCTATGCCCGACGCAACGGTGATCCTGAGCGGCGGCGAAGTTATCAGCGGTTGGACGAGCGAAGGCAACGGCATCTATTCGGCCAGCGCCGCTCAGCCCGTAGGCCTTGACCTTGCCATCTCAGGCGTGCGCCAGATGCCCGCCGCGCTCGGCTACGATCCCCAGCAGCCCTTCATCTCCGGCTGGCGCGTATTGCCCGCCACCCAGGCGAAGAACTTCGGCGTCACCTTCGCCATCAATCCCGCCGACATGACTGCTTCAGTCAAGCCCGGCGCAGTGTTGCAGGTGCTCGATCACCTCCGCTACACCGACCAGATCACGACCATCGTCAGTGTTGACGCGGCCAACTCGACCATCACAGTCGCAGACCAGTTCAACACCGGAACCAGCACGCCGGGAGTCAGCGGAAGCTGGCGCGTGCTCAACGATCCGGCCGACCTCGGCGCCACGAGCGAGTTCGCATACGATGCCGCAACCTCAAAGGTCTATCTCAAACCCGCCAACCCGGACACGCTGACTTCAGACACCGTAGTCGCCGCCCGGTTAAGCACGCTTGTCACACTGAGCAACGTCTCCGGAGTTACCATCAGCGGACTTACCTTCTCTGACACCACCTCGGATAAACACCCCTACACCGGCATGTTCAAGGACAAGCTGGCCACCATCATGGCCACCGGCCTGACTAACAGCACCATTAGTGGAAACACCTTTCTGAACGCGGGCAACGGTATCTCGCTGAGTGGCTCATCCAATAACTCGATCACAGGCAATGGCTTCGAGCAGATGGGCGGATCGGGAATCTTTGTTACCGCCAACAGCAACCACAACCAGGTTACGGGCAATATCATGACCGGCCTGGGCAAGATCAACGTGGGCACCAGCGGAATCCATCTCGAAAACAGCGCCAGCAATCTCATCGACAGCAACACCATCGACGGATCGGGCCGCTGGGGCGTCGATCTTTACCCCACCGACGGCGTTTCGCTGGTCGGCAACACAGTCTCCAACAACGTGATTCGCAACACCAGCCAGCAGACCGCCGACAACGGCGCAATCTACTCCTATGCCGGAACCAGCCCCGGTTATGTGAATGAAAGCACCACCATCGCCGGCAACCGCATCGAGAATCTCGGCGGCCTGCTGCGCGACGCTTTAGGTAACTACAAACTGGGCCAGACCCAGGGCATCTACATGGACGACCAGGTCAGCGGCGTCACCATGACTAATAACGTGATCGAGAGCAACGGCAACGGCATGTTCCTCTGCCACGGCTGCCAGGGTAACTCGGCCAGCAACAACGTCGTCATTCTTCAGCCGCCCGCGTTTTACGACCGCGGCACAAATGGGGCGACTTACTCGACCGGCGACATGAGTTACAACGGAACCACGCGCGTAGACCTGCTGCCGTCTTACTTTCCTTCCAGCCTGACCACAACCACCATCGTCGTGCAGCTCTCCGGCACAGGCAATACCAACGCAGCCTTCAACGTACTCGCTGACGGCGTGGTCATAGGCACCGGCACGGCTTCGAGCACCATCGCCGATTACACATTCACCGCACAGCTAACGCCGCACCAGATCCATCGCGTCGGCGTAGCGCTCACCAACGGCGCCACCGCCGGAAGCCCGACCATTGAGTTACACAATCTGACTCTGTTTGTGAATAACACGGCGGTAAGCCTGGTTGCTCCTGAAGCGCAGGGAAGTTACGGCGCCTATGGCTTCGTCGTCGGCGACGATGCTCTCCAGGTAACTAACTTCTCCTCCACTCATAACATCGTCTATCGCAGCGCAGGTTCATCGCAGGACCTGATGGACTGGACCGATTGGGCAAACCCGACTTATCGCGATCCCAACCCCGGAACCGTAAATTACAACGTGCTTTTCCAGAATGTCGCCAAAGCCGGCGACACTATCCTGAGCGGCCAGGGAACAGACGCGCAATCCGTGCTCACCAACCCCCAGTTCACCAATGTGCAAACCGGCGACTACACCCTCATGCCAAACTCCCCCGCGCTAGCCGAAGGCTTCAACCCCAACGGCGTCCCCCTCGCACCGTAGCATAGGCGCGCATCGCATCACAACCCCACGCAATATCGCTCCAGCATCACCCCGAGCATCGTGAAGAAATAGCGATCCCGCGTCTCCCCATCGCCAGCGCCTCTGAACAAACCGGTTGAAAATCCCTGCCGCATCGCTTAGCCTCAGGCTTATTCCGCCTTCCATATTTGCGGATTCTGGAGAACCATGTCGAAGGCTTCCCGCCTCATGAAGTTAATCCACCCCTTCACCCGCAAAGGCTGGGGCCACTGGCTGCGCTTTGCCCTGTTGCTTACGGCCGCAGGCTATGCCGGCCATCTTCTCAGCAGCAGCACAGCGCTGACGCAATTCCGTTATTGGATCTACCATCGCCAGTTGATGATGCGGGATAGCTCGCAACTATATCCCAAGCGCACCGCCCTTGTGCTGCTCAACGACGATGACTACTGGGGCGATTCCTTCCAGTCGCGCACTCCGCTGAAGCGCGGCCAGCTTGCTGACTTGGTGGACAGGCTCGGTGAGGCTGGCGTGAGCACAGTAGCGCTCGACGTCGATTTGCGTTCCCCGCTCCCTGAAAAACCTGGCTTCGAGTTCCCCGACTACAAAGCCGAAGACGCGCAACTGATCTCGGCCATCCGGCGCATGTGTGCCGGCGGCCGCCACGTCGTGCTGGCTTCGTCGGTAAGCTTCGGCGATGACGGCTATGAAGAAATACCCTCCATCTACACCGATTCGCTCAAGGACTTGCCTTGCGTGAAGACAGGCCATATTCAACTTCCTTTCGACATGCGGCGGATGGCCGGAAGGGTTGAGCTGGCCAACGGTGGACACCTGGACTCCATGTCGCTCGCCGTGACTGGCATTGCAGACCCCACAGCCCACGACCAGGCGGCGGCAAACACGGGCCACGGATTTCGCTTTTCCGAATATCTGACAGAAGCCAACTTCAGCCCGCCGGGCGGCCGCCAGTTCATTTTCAACGGGCAACAAATCAAAACAATGGATATTGCCAAACTTCGCGACCTATTGGCAGACAAGCTCGTTTTCGTTGGAGCGAAATGGCACGCGAATGCGTATGGTGCCGGCCCGTTTGTCGACGTGCACAATTCCCCTGGCGGCTTGGAGCCGGGCGTAATGCTCCACGCCAACTATGTTGAAGCAATGCTCGACAGGACGGGAACCTTCACGCCCATTTCCGATTCGACCGCCGAGCTGCTTGAAATAGGCCTGGCGCTGGTGCTCGCCATGATTGGTGTGCTGGAGATCCACACCGCGTGGAAATGGGCAGCATTCGCAATTGGAATCGTCCTCAGCATTCTATTTACTTATACGTTGCTTCAGAATCTCGGGCTTTTCCTCGATTTTCTGATCCCCATGCTGATGATTATCGTCCATGCTATTGCGGAAGAGGCAATCAAGGCGTGGCACGAGCTTCGACACCTGAAGCGAAACGCAAACCATAGGCCGGAATTGAAGACGGCGGGAGGTAAACCATGATAGCGGAGTGCGCAAAGACATTCGTCGTGATGGCCGCGCTTGCGGCCTTGCCGGCCGGACTTTCGTCCCAAACAGCGCCATCGCCTTCAACCCAGACAGCAACTGCTTCCAATCCTCAATCGCAAAGCACACCTCCGGCAAAGCCTAAGCCAAAGAAGCCTGAAGAGCCGATAGACCCCGATGCCACCGCCGGGGTTCGAGGTCCGGGCACCACGCATACCATCCGCGTTTTGCTGAAGGGTAAGCCGGCAGTAGGCGCTCATGTGGTGGTTAGAAACACCAATGGCACGCTGGCGGCTTCATGCGACACAAGCGACACCGGGGAATGCCAGGTCGACGTGGGTGCGGACAGCTACGTAATTGGCGCAACAAGGAATGGGCGCGCCGGCACAGTTTCCATGCCGGTCAGCGACTCAACCGGGCCGATTGTGATCAAGCTTGCCAAGGTCAAGGCTGACAGCACCATCCCCAGACCGCAGACGCCCTGACTCGGATAAATCTCGCCCCGCGCGCATATTCCCCGGCACAGAAGGCACTCGATCTCTCAAATCGGAAGCGGCCTTTCTGCCTCACGACCTGCAATCGCCGCGGCGCGGAGCAGTTCGCTCCACACGCGCTAAAGGCCGAGTTATGCCGCGGACGAATTCGCTTCCAAGCCCCGTCTGCGTATGCTATTTTGGTTTTTCCTCGTCCAACTAGGCGGTTCCTCATGTTCCGACAAGAAGATCATCGTCTTTGCATTCGCGTCAGTTTGCACGCAATCTGCACTCTGATGCTGGTAGCCGCCCATCCGATCCACCTGCATGCTCAAGACCGGCCCACCAGCCATGCCCTGCTCATCGGTATCGACAACTATGACCCTCCGGCCGGAAGTGCGATGCCTGCCGCCGCGTCAGGCCACGCAATCGATAGCCGTTTTGCTCCCGGTGCATCCTGGCATAGTCTTAAAGGCCCGCTCACTGATGTTGCAGCCATGCACTTGCTCCTGAATGAGACCTACAACTTCACCGACATTCGCGAGTTGAAAGATCGAGAGGCGACGCGGCAGGGCATTCTGGACGCAATCAACAAACTGATTGACGATACGCAGAAGGGCGACCGCGTGGTGATTTATTACGCGGGTCACGGTTCCCAGCGCCTGGATACAAAATCGTCAAAGAATCAACGGGACCAAACCATTGTGCCCGTCGACGCCTGGAAGGGCGTGAAGGACATTCGCGACAAAGAGCTGGCGGTCCTGTTCGACAAAATCGTTTTTGACAAGCAGGCGCGCCTGACTGCAATTTATGACAGTTGCAACAGCGGAACCATGGCCCGCGGGATTACCGAAAGCGTGCAACGGACGCTGCCCTACGACGATGACGACGTAGCCAAGGAAACTGGCGCTGTGCTGGAATCCGATCTGAAGCGCATTCCCCAACAGGGCGACGCAATTATCCTGGCTGCCACCGGTCCCACTGAGTCTGCAGAAGAGGCAAAATACCCGGACGACGGCCAGATCCACGGTGCATTCACCCGCGCTCTGGTCCGCGTCTTGCGGCAGAACTCGCAGGCCATGAGCGCCGAAGATGTAGTCTCAGCCGTGTCCAGCATGCTACACGCCGATCAGCTTGGTTTTCAGCAGCCTTCGGTCGAGGGCCGCGTGCACGAAAGTCTTTTCGGCGATCCCGTCGCATCCCATGAATTGCACGTTCGAGTCACAAAAGTTAGTCAGGGCAAGGTGACGCTGGATGTTGGAAGTGCCGGTGGATTTGACGTTGGAACAGAATTCAAATCCACCAAAGCGGGAGCCGATGAAACGCCGACCATCCTTGTGGTCACCAGCATCGACAGTCCCACTGCTTCCACTACAACCGTTAAAGACGGCCCGGCAACCGTGAGTGCGGGGGCGGTCTTTGAAGCCTCGAAGATGGTTTATCCCCAGGCCGCGCGCCTTGTGGTCTTTCTGCCCCAGACGGGGCCCGTTCCCAGTGCGGCGGCCATCGCAACCACCAAGGCGCTCTTCCCCTCGCTCACCTGGGTGGATGACCCAACCCTGCAGCCCGTTGACTATCTCGTGGTGCAGGAATCCAAGGGCTGGGTTGCCTATGGACAGGATGGCCGTCCCGTGAAACCAGGCAAAGGCCCCAAAGGCGTTGCGTTCCTGCTCCTCGGCCCTCCGCAATCCGTCATCGACCGCATTCGCTTGACTGAGCCGTTCAAGCGGGAAGCATTCAAGTTCACAGCCGACCTTGGCGAAGCGAGCTACTTCCTCACCATACGTCTTCAAGCGGATGGGTCGCCGGAATATGCACTCTTCGATCGCAGAGTTCTGGCAGCGCACAAAGCTGAGGACTACGTCCGCAGCGAGGAAGTCGACCCCGCTGAAGCCGAATTGAACGGCGGAAAAAACCCTGAAGTCGTATGCCGCAACGATCTTTCGTTCCCGGTGCGGACAGCCTGGCTTCACGACGGCCGCGCCAATGCCACCGAGGACAGCATCGCTCCCATCATCTCGCGCAGAATCCTGCGTCTCGGCAAGCTGCGCGTCTGGCAGCAGACGCCCGCCATGGTTTCAGGGGTTACCGATTGGCCCTACCACCTAGCCATCGTTCGCGCCAACTCAACCGCCAAAGTCCCGATGCACCCTAGCGAGCCATATGACATTCGCCTGGTCGCAACTCAAGATGAGATTTCCAAGCGGGCGATCTCTCCCAAATACATTTATCTGTTCGGATTCGATTGCGCGGCAAACCCCTATCAGATATATCCGACCGATGAGTCCAACGGCATTGCGCAGGGTCCACCGCTCAACTCCGATGGCGCCTTTCCAACAACCTATGAGTTGATGCAGGAGACCGTTTCGCAGCCCTATGGGGCTGACACCCTTTTTCTCTTAGCAACCAAGGAAAAGATCCATAACCTCGGTTTGCTCACCTATGATGGAGTCATCGAAACCGGCACCCGCGGCGGTCCTGGTATTGATGACCTCATGATCAATCTCAATGATTCGGGCACCCGCGGGGGTACGTCCGTCGTCACCACCTGGCAGGTGCAGCAAACCGTTGTTGCCAGCCGGCCGTAGCTGTCGTATGGCGCGAATGGCCGCGAAGGCGTAAAAGCACAATAACGATCCGGAACAGTCATCAGAGCCGCACGACGCCGGCAAACCCTTCGGAACCTTGCAAGGAGATCGGTATGAATCGTAGAAGCTTTTTCTCGAACATGATGGCCGCGGCGGCCTTTTCAGGTGGCCTTGGTGAGATCGTCTCGCCCAGGGAACTGATGGCGGCGATCGACGACACCCCACAGGGACCGCACCAGGAATTCTGGAATGGCTTCTTCGACGATGTGGACCCAACCAAGCCGCACTCGGTTGGCGCTCGCGGTCCGGGCGGGGAGCCATTGGCTCAGCCGGTGCCTTCGCAACTTGAAGAAGACAAGCTTCCTCGCTTCTTCCATTACGATGACACCAAGGGTCTCCGCTTCGCTGAGAAAATCGACCGCACTGAGTTGCCCAAGCTCGACGGCGCAGCAGTTGTAAGCATGAGCATAAGCGGCTTCCACGCCAGCGAGCAGGATTCCAGGAAGATTGGCGACGCCTCCGGCGCGCAATTGCAACTCCACGCCACGCAGACCAAAGCGATCGCGGAGTTTATCGCGCCGCTCGCCTGGGCCTCGCTCGCATCGGTGTTCGCCGATAAGGCCAAGAAACTGCCCACCGTGTCACAACTCAACTTCGTCGATGAGAATGGTTCTACCGGCACATCCGGCAACAATCGCATCCTGCTCCCCGATGCGGAAGGCAAGATGGCGCTGAACCTGACCGTGCCGGACAAGAACTCACTCCTCCACAAAATAGTTTCTTATGGCCTCAAAGGGGCCGGAATCGCCGCTCCGCTCGTGTCGCTGCCCGCCATCAGCGTTCCTGCCATCAAGGCCTTCACCAGCTTTTATCAGACTCTGGTGCAGCGTGCGGCCTTCATCATCAACAGCCAATTGAAAGATGTGGTGGCCTCTTACAACGCCGTTGACTCCGGAAATATGCACGCCGATGCGCTGAAGTTAGTGACCGGCCAGTATGTCATCGTCCCCTCCAGTTCGTCCGCGGCATTCAGCTCCCAAATGGGTAATCTCAAGATGCTGAATGGATACCTGGTTCCGACTTCAATACCTGATAGTGCGGACCCAATGGAGGTTGCCAAGAGCGCGCTTCCGGGCATCACCTATGCCACATTGAAGGTAAGCGTGCAGCCGGCCAGCGAAGTTGCGATGCCCAGCCCTCCCAAGCCCAAGGACGATTCCGGCAGCGGTGGAGGTGGCGGCGGCTCCGACGACGACACCCCCGCCAAGCCAAAAACCAAGAAGAAGCCAAGCTAATACCGCGCCCGCGTGATTTAGTAATTCATGCTCAATCTCTGGGTGCCCCAGGTCTCGCTTTTGAGACCTGGGAGGCCACCAATCCACGTGGTCGTTGTATTGGGTCAAGCATTCAACCGCCGCGAGCCGCGCTGTTTAGCGCCGAAGAGGAGCCGTGAGCACCAACGACCCATCGCTCTCCAATAGAGATCTGGCTCCGACCACGCCCGCGCAGCGCACCTGGGGCACATACAACTACATTGCCTTGTGGTTCTCCATGTCGATGGAGATCACCACATATCAGCTTGCTTCTTCGCTCATTGCCAAGGGCATGGATTGGAAGCAAGCCGTTGGCACGGTTCTGTTCGGCAATCTCATCGTCCTCGTTCCCATGCTGCTCAACGCGCACGCAGGCGCAAAGTACGGCATCCCGTTTCCCGTCTTCATTCGCGCTCCATTCGGCGTGCTTGGTGCCAACTTGCCCGCCATCCTGCGCGCTGTCGTCGCCTGCGGCTGGTTCGGCATTCAGTCCTGGATCGGCGGAACCGCCATCCATTCCATGCTCTCCATCATCTGGCCGTCGGTTGCGTCGGCAAACGGCGTCCTGTGGGCCTGCTTCCTCGGCTTCTGGCTCTTGAACATGATCGTAGTTTGGCGCGGCGTCGAGTCCATCCGCCACCTGCAGGCCTTCGGCGCGCCCTTCATGTTTGTCATGGCCGCAGCGCTGCTGATCTGGGTGCGCATCAAGGCCGGCAGCTTCGGCTCCATGCTCTCCACTCCCAGCCAGTTCCATTCGACAGGCGCATTTCTCGCCGTCTTCTTCCCTTCGCTCACCGCCATGGTCGGCTACTGGGCCACGCTCGCGCTTAACATCCCCGACTTCACCCGCTACTCCAAATCGCAGACAGCGCAAGCCTGGGGACAAGCCTTCGGATTGCCCGTCGCCATGACGCTCTACACCTTCGTCGGCATCTCTGTCACATCGGCATCCACGGTTCTCTTCGGCCATCCCATCTGGAATCCCATCCTGCTGATCGGCGCATTTCATCAGCCGGTTGTGGCCTTCATCGCACTCATCGCAATTCTGATTGCCACGCTGAATGTAAACATCGGCGCCAACGTCGTCTCGCCGTCTAATGACTTTTCAAATCTTTACCCGCGCCTCATCAGCTTCCGCACCGGCGGCCTGATCACCGGCTTCCTCGGCCTCGCCATGTGTCCCTGGAAGCTGCTAGCCACGCCCGACGCCTACATCTTCGGCTGGCTTGTCGGCTACTCTGGACTGTTAGGCCCGGTAGCGGGAATCATGATCGGCGACTACTTCTTCATCCGCAAGACTGTGCTCGACGTGAACTCGCTCTATCACCGCGAGGGCGCGTATCACTACACTAAGGGCATCAATCCGCGTGCAATCGTGGCGCTCGTTCTAGGAGTAGTGATAGCGCTCGTCGGCAAGATCTATCCGCCGCTGCGCTTCCTCTACGACTACGCCTGGTTTGTTGGCTTTTTCACTTCCGGAATTCTCTATGTGGTGCTGATGAAGCTGGTCCCACCAGCGACCATTTGTCCGGCCGAAGCTTCCAGTAAGCCATAGCCACGACCACCCCAGCGGCAAGAATGCCGAACGATATATACACAAAGGAGTAGAAGACCGGACGCTGGCTCCAAATGGCCCTGAGTACTCCGCGATCTTGATACATCAGGGCGCAGAGCATCCAAACAAAAGTCAGAAGCATACACGTTAGGACCAACTGCGTGGTCATTAAATAAGACTTACTTTGGCGCGCAAATCGTCTATTGACGGACATCAACACCAGACATATAGCCAAAAGAATAAGCGGTGCCTCAAAATCCCTTATAAGTCCATCTGCGCCTGGAATGTCCATCTACACCTCATATCAACCAAAACCCCAACTGTTGCGAGACGGCACTTTGCACTGTCATCTGCGAATTCAAGCGCGAGATCGCCAACTCAATCCACCAGCGCATCCGCAATCCCCAGATGCCGATCCAGCGCATCGATCCCCAGATCCAGCTCTTCCTTGGTCACAATCAACGGCGGGGCGATCACAAAGTGGCTCACCCACGCCTGTTGCGCAACTCCATCCGCCATCATCTTCGCCGCAATCTGATCGACAACCAGCGGCTTGCCCTCCACCTTGTCGAGCATGGTGTTGAACGGCTGCTTGGTCTCGCGATTCTTGACAATCTCAACCGCAAAAAACAATCCCAGCCCGCGCACATCGCCCACCGAAGCATGCTTCGCCTTCAGCGCCTCAAGCTTCCCGCGCACATACGGCTCAAGCTCCGCCGCGCGCTCAACAAGCTTCAACCGCTGCATCTCCTCGATCGTAGCGACAGCAGGCCCGAGAGTGATGGGATGCGCCTCATAAGTGTGCCCATGCGAGAAGTAATGATCCTCAAAATAGTCCGCAATCTTTCTCGACGTCGCACACAAACCCAGCGGCACATAAGCAGACGTGATCCCCTTGGCCGTGACCAGAATATCCGGCGTAACATCCCAGTGATTCACGGAAAACCATTTCCCAGTGCGGCCCCAACCAGCCATAACTTCGTCGGCAATCATCAGCACGCCATACCGATCGCAAATCTCGCGCAGCCGCGGAAAATACTCCGGCGGCGGAACCAGCACGCCGTTAGTACCAACGACAGGTTCAAGGATGATGGCCGCAACATCGCTCTCGTTGCGAATCATGTGCTCGATGTAGTCAGCGCATGCAACGTTACAGCCGGGATAAGTATGTTTGATGGGGCAGTTGTAACAGTTGGTCTCCGGCGCAAACACAAACCCCGCGCCCTTGCCGCCCGGCTCCATCGCCCAGCGCCGCGGATCGCCTGTAGCCGCGATCGAAGCCATAGTCGACCCATGATAAGACCGGTACCGCGAAATGATTTTCGTCTTGCCCGTAACCATGCGCGCAATCTTGAAAGCCGCTTCGTTAGCCTCAGTCCCGCTGGTCGCAAAGAAGAACTTGTCCAGCCCTGCAGGCAGCACTTCAAGCAGCTTGTTGCTCAGCCGCGCGCGCGCATCCGTCGCGTAGCCTGGCGCGACATACGCCAGTTCCCGCGCCTGCTCCGCAATCGCCTCCACCACGCGCGGATTCTTGTGGCCAAGGTTCACGCACATCAACTGCGAACTGAAATCGAGGTAGCGCTTGCCCGCGCCATCCGTGAACCAGCAGCCTTCGGCGTCGGCAATATGCAGCGGCTTCCATGTTTTCTGGAAGCGCCAAGTGCCGTAGTTAGTCTGCCGTGTGATGCTGACGATCTCTTCCGACGTAAGTGCCTTCAATTCCGCAGTCTCGCTCATTGCTTACTCTCCTGAATCAATGTCAAATCCTATCACCGCCTAGCTAATCCCCGCACAGTCTGGGTGCCCCATCTGGGCGCCGGGGAACCCTCTGGGTCGGGGCACGACGTCGTTGTTTTTGTCGCAAGGGTGGGAGACCACGAACCTAATCGGTGCCGTTCCTCACCGCACCTGCGGAAATCCCAGGTCCACCTTGCTGGCGCCAGGATCCGGCCACCGGCTGGTCACAACCTTTGATCGCGTGTAGAACTGCACGCCCTCTGGCCCGTACATATGCAGATCGCCGAACAGCGAAGACTTCCATCCGCCGAAGCTGTAATACGAAACAGGAACAGGAATGGGAACATTGATGCCGACCATCCCCACCTCCACATCGAATTGAAACTGCCTCGCCGCGCCGCCATTCTGTGTGAAGATGGCCGTTCCATTGCCATACGGATTCTCGTTGATAAGCCGAAGTCCCTCCCCATACGTCGCCACGCGCACCACGATGAGCACCGGCCCAAAAATCTCGTTGTCATAGCACCGCATACCCGGCTTCGCATTGTCGATTAGCGAAGGCCCAAGAAAAAACCCATTCGTCTTCATCGCCGCATCTACGCGGCCATCAATCGAGAGCGTAGCGCCCTCGGCAACGGCTGTATCCAGATGCCCAGCCACGCGGTCGCGATGCTCGCGAGAAATAAGCGGCCCCATCTCGCTAGTTGGCTCCGAGGCCGGCCCAACCTTGATGCGCGCCACGCGTTCGCGAATCGCCTCGATCAGCGGATCGGCAACATTGCCCACCGCCAGCACCACAGAGATGGCCATGCACCGCTCACCGGCCGCACCATAACCGGCTGACACCGCAGCGTCCGCGGCCATCGCAATGTCCGCATCCGGCAGCACCATCATGTGATTCTTCGCGCCGCCCAGCGCCTGCACGCGTTTCCCGTTTCGCGTCGCCGTCTCATAAATGTACTTTGCCACTGGCGTCGAACCAACAAAACTGATCGCCTTGATCTCCGGATGTTCCAGCAGCCGATCCACTGCAACCTTGTCGCCATGCACAAGGCTAAGAATGCCATCTGGAACGCCTGCCTCCTTTGCTAACTGCGCAAGAAAGACGCTCGCTCCGGGAACTTTTTCTGACGGCTTAAGGATGAATGCGTTCCCACACGCGATCGCGGTCGACAGCATCCACAGCGGCACCATCGCAGGGAAGTTGAACGGCGTAATTCCAGCCACCACTCCAACAGGCTGCCGAATCTGATAAACGTCCACGCCCCGGCTCGCTTGCTCAGTGTAGCCGCCCTTCAGAAGGTTCGGAATCCCGCATGCAAACTCGACATTCTCCAATCCCCGCGCCACTTCGCCCAGCGCATCCGCAATCGTCTTCCCGTTTTCAGTGCTGATAATCTCGGCAAGCTTGTTGCGATTCCGCACAATCAAATCGCGCAGATGAAACATCACCTCCGCACGGCGCGAGAGAGGCGTGCCACGCCATTCGCCCGCAGCCGCTTTAGCCGCCGCGACCGCGCAATCAACATCCTCAACGCTGGCAAATCCAACCTCCGCGATCACCTCGCCGGTCGCCGGGTTGTGCACCGCGCCCTTGCGCCCGGACGTTGCTGCTACGGCGTTGCCGTTGATCCAGTGAGAGACCGCTGCCGGAATCAATGTCTCTATTGCACTCATATCTCCTCCAACCCACTTGTCCTCATTGTGCGCGAATCCAATCGATGGTCTTCGATGCCAGCTTGTCAAACGCCGTGATGGCCAACTCCAAATGGTCTTCGCGCGTATCTTCAATCCTGTTATGGCTAATGCCCTTGAGCGATTGCACAAACATCATCACAGTAGGAATCCCCGCGCGCGAAACCTCCGCCGCATCATGCAGCGGCCCGGACGGCATGCGGTGCGACTGTCCAACAGTCTCGCGGATTGACTCCTCGCAAAGCTCGATCAGTTGCGGATGAAACGGCACCGGCGCAATGTTCCAGATACGCGACCACGCCACCGTGCAGCCTTCTTCCTCCGCGAATTGAATGCTCTTCTCCCGCGCTTCGCGATACATCTGAGCCAGCACTCCAGCATCCAGATCGCGCTGGTCAAGCGTTACCTCGCAGCGGCCAACAACAGCAGTCACAATCCCCGGAAGGGTCTTCACGCTTCCCATCGTGCACACCGCATCAGCGTACCGCCCGGCAATGGTGCGGATCTCAAGAGCCAGCTTTGCGGCTGCGGCCAGTGCATCGCGACGCGCTGCCATAGGCGTCGATCCTGAATGCGCCTCCTGCCCATGAAAAGTAATCGCATGCCGCTCCACGCCTTTGGTGCCGAGCACCGCAGCCAGCGGCAAACCCATGCTCTCCAGCACCGGTCCCTGCTCGATGTGCAACTCCAGATAGGCCGCCGCATTCTCCCTCTCGCGGCCAGCGTCGCCGATGCCCTCCACATTCACGCCACATGCAGCCAGCGCATCTTCAAGCCGCATGCCGCCAGCATCGGTGCGCGCGCGATCCTGTTCAATGCTGTGCGCACCTGCAAACGCAGAGGACCCAAAAAGGCTGCGTCCGAATCGCGCGCCCTCTTCATCCGCCCAATCCACAACTCGAATCGTGACTGGCGGTTTGCCATCGAAATCTTCCGCAATCCTGCGCAGCACCGCGTAAGCGCCAATCACTCCCAGGCAACCGTCAAGCCATCCACCGTTGGGCACGGAGTCAAGATGGCTGCCCAGAATCAAAGTTCGGTCAGAGCTTCCGGTGAGCGTAGCCCAGCTGTTGCCGGCAGCATCAAGATGATGTTCCACAGGCAGCTCGCCCAGCTTTGATTGAAACCACTCGCGAGCCTTCAGCCACATCGGGCTCCACGCCAGCCGCTGCGAGCCGTGCTCATCGGCAGTCAGCGTGCGCAACTCTTTGAGCAAGTCAATCGCCGCCTGTGCATCAACCGGCATCGCTCACCTCGCGCTTGCCAGATTGCGGTTTGCGGCGAATCATGCGCCCGCAGCCCGGCTCGCCCACAAACTCTCCATCGCGCACCTGCACCTTGCCGCGCACCATCACCACCGATGGCCGCCCTTCGATCGCGAAGCCTTCAAATCCGTTGTAGTCGTTGTTGGTGTGCTGCGTGGCAGCGGAGATGGTTCCGCGATATTCAGTGTCATACACCACCAAATCCGCATCCGAACCAACAGCGATCG
>Ga0210388_10001834_pt1 | contig 16668 bp, 12 predicted proteins | sample IncBWC19OmetaG_FD_155485 | JGI IMG/M metagenome (GOLD analysis project Ga0210388, IMG submission 155485) | Forest soil microbial communities from Barre Woods Harvard Forest LTER site, Petersham, Massachusetts, United States - Inc-BW-C-19-O ...
GATGGGCTCTGCGTTCGCGATCAATGGATCGCAGGTGCGCGTCAGTCGATCGTACTCAATGATCGCTGGACCGATGACGTAGCGCCCCGGCTTGGAGGTCACCAGCAGCCCTGAGTCCACCAGACTCTTGAAGTATTCGTAGGCGGTGCTCTGGGACAAGCCGAGCTCTTGCGCCGCCGCATCGACCGTCCAGTCGGGTCTCTCGATCGAAAAAAGTCTAAGCACGGCCAGGACGCGATCCGCCGTTTTCAAGTGCATTTCCCCATTTTGAGCAAATTTCCTATTATTCAGGGCATAATGCTCAAATAACAGTTAAATCGGGGCTTAATAAGGCAACGGCCGCATGCCTGCATCGCCGCCGGCCTCTGCGACAGGGTCACTACGCTCGAGGGCGAGATGTCCCTGGACGATGTAGTCGGGGACGGATTCGCCCGGACACTTTTGCGGCCGCAACCCAGGACGATGTTTTTGCGTTACTCAGAGCTCGTCGCATTCTCATTTCAGCGGAGCCCATGACTCCCCTGCACAACGACCCAGCCGTTGTAGTACATCACACGGGGGAGTTCCTGCGGAGTCTGGATGCCCGCTGCCGAACGGATTTTCCTCGTTCGCCCCGACTGGTATGTGATGGGCGCCTTCTCGAGCGCCACCGCGTCAAGGTTCGTGAGACGACTGAGGATATTGCTCGCTGATGATGTCGCGCGCGCCGCGCAGCCCCCGCCACTCAAAATATCTGACGGAGGCTCAGCCTCACTCCAGGAAGCAGATGCGCGGACAGACGCGGGTGGATGACGCTCGTTTCGGCGCAGATGACCCGACCGCAACGCCCGCCGGATGTCCCCAGCCCCCGACGTATTGCATTGCCGCGACCCGGATATCATACACCCTTTGACAATGCGTTCCTTATTAGGCAATTTACACAAACGTTGTGCGGTGGGGGCGATCCATGGAGTCCAGAAGAATTGGCGCTCTTAGCGTATCGACCGCAGGTTTGGGATGCGCCAGCTTCGGTTGGTTCATCAATGAGCGCAAAGCGCGTGATGTCATTAGCGTCGCGCTCGACGTCGGTATCACCCATTTCGATACAGCCGATGAGTACGGCGAAGGGGTGTCCGAGGAGTGTCTCGGTCGCGCGCTCGGTGGGCGCCGGTCCGCGGTCGTTATCACCACCAAATTCGGCTCAAGGCCGCCGCCGGGTGGGAGCCGGCCGGCCAGTGCCGCATGGATTCGTCGTGCCTGTGAGGCGAGTTTGGCGCGCCTCAAGTCCGATTGGATCGACCTGTATCTACTGCACCATCCGGATAAGACCACGCCGATTGCAGAAACACTTACGGCGCTCGGTGAACTCAAGACCGCAGGAAAAGTGCGAGAGATCGGTTGCTCGAACTTTACACCAGAGCAAGTAAGTGAAGCTGCTGCGGTGAGTGCGGCGTTGGGCATCGGCGGATTTCAAACGGTGGAGTGCGGCTACAGCCTGTTGGACCGCACTGCGGAGAGCACTTTGATTCCAGAGTGCAGCCGCCAGGGTATCCCCATACTGCCCTTCTTTCCTCTGGCATCGGGCATGCTAACGGGTAAGTACCGTCGCGGAGACAGGCACCCTGAAGCGGGGCGCTTAGGACAGAAGCTCCGGGGAGGATTAGTGCGCGATTATTTTCCAGCACTTCTGACGGACGAATGCTTCGATATCGTCGAAGCACTGGAGCGCTACGCCGCGGACCACGGTCATAGCCTGGTCGAACTGGCGCTCGGTTGGCTCGCCTCGAAGCCCTACGTCGCCAGTGTGATAGCCGGCGCGACTTCTCCGGAGCAGTTGCGATCCAATGTAGCGGCCATCTCGAGTTGGAGTTTGACGAAGGATCAACAGGCTGAAGTCGCAAACATCACTCGTACTGACGTGTCCTACTTGTGGCTGGCGGACTCGCCCGCTTACTCAAATCCGCCCGACAGCGTTAATAGGGCTTCTGCACCGAGTGTGCCGCCGCTGGCGGGTTAGAGTCGCGGAACATCGGGATTTAACGGGTAAACTCTTTATGCGAGGTGTCCCATGCTCGTCCATCGCGCCGTGAGCCATTACGGTTATACGGTAGCCAGTATTCCCGAAGCGGTGCGGTATTGGTCATCGGTATTCGGCGCCGGTCCGTTCCTCCTGATCGAGAAAATGCAACTCGACAGTGTGTCGCACCACGGCGAGAGCTGCACGTTTGTGCATTCAGCGGCCTTCGGTCAATGGGGTAACCTCGCCATCGAACTCATGCAGATTTACGAGTGTTCCCCGCCGTCGCTTGCGCAGCGGTTCTTTCCCGGTCCCATGCCGCTCGTAAACCACGTGGCCTTCCTAAGCCCGGAACCGGAGGCTGACAGTGCCCGGCTTGACGAAATGGGTTGCAGGCAGTTTATGCATTCGAGGATAGGACCAGTGGAGGCACGCCTGCATGACGCGACGCATACGATCGGTTGCGCGGTTGAGATTCACCGGCAGAACGATTTTATCGAGGGGTTTTTCACTCATGTTCGGGACATAGCCCGTGGTTGGGATGGGCGCGACCCATTGCGGCCCTTCAGCGGATGATTGCAGTGGCCGGCGGTCGTGAGAGAGGTGCCTATCGTCTGATGCGGCTTAACCCAACCTTAGGATCTTCTCCCAGATCCCACAGAACCTTCGCTTCGGTCACGACGCTAATTTGGCTCGAGACCTGCATGATCTTGTCATAGCCGACCCGATCACGGATGTCCTGTTCGATACGCAACAGCTCGGGGACTCCATCGAGACTGTCCAGCCAAAATTCATCTACGGTGTCGCAGCTCCTGGCCACAGGAAACGTGTGCGCGAACTCCACTCGCCTATTTTGTACATACGCCCGAGCTACAGTTCTGAGGGAATGCTCCATAGCGACGGCGGCGGCGTAAGTCGTCTCCCAAAATTTCCGGGCCGCAACCGCGTTCGAAGCTTGCTTGAAGTAGCCGAAGCGGAATAGCTTGAAATGGCGGTCATTCGAAGGCGCGAAGACAAAATACGGATTGGCAGCGACGAGTAGCAAGTCGTCCATATCGACGAATCTCTTTTCGTCCTCTCGAAACACCGCGTAGCCCGGCTCGGCGAAGGCGTCAAAGAAACCCTCCAAACTGTAAAACCAGTTCTCGGCAATTCCTGCCCAAGTCGTGGAGAATCCGCCCTGCGCCTGTAAGTCGTCGAGCACAAAGTTCTGCACATATTTGTTCATGTGGCGGTGGAACTCGGGTACAGAGCAGGCCAAACGGCTGTGTTCATAACGAAAGTGGTCGAGGCATTCGCCCCGTGTTCGGCCCGGTCGGGGCTTCCACACCGGCATGAATTTGATCATCGTCCGATTCTGCTGGAGTAACCTAACGGAGTTGACGAGGCGTTCCCGCGGGCGCGCTCCGCGAAGCTACCAGACGGCAACAGGCCTAGTGGTGACCAAAATTGACGTAAAATCGAACGCCGAAGGTCCGTGGCGGATCGACATAGACGACCCCGGCATTCGGATAAGGCCTGCCGCTAAGACCGGCTGAGGCCATGGTAGCTTTATCCTCAAGATTCTTTCCCCATAGACCCAACTCCCAGACATCATCCGGGGAGTGATACATGAGGCTGAGATCAGATTTCGTGAACGATGACTGATACAGATTCCCTTGATGACTGAAATCGCCCCAGTAGGAGCTGCTCACGTAGGTGTCGCCGCGAAGAAGGAGGGTTCCGGTGGCACCGAGATGCAGAGTCTCTTGTGCACCGATTGTGGCTGTCCACGCCGGCGAAAAGGCAAGCTGGTAACCGGCGAAATCCTGCGATACGGCGACCTGGGTAGCAGCGGTGAAGTCTGTGAAAACCGCATGTAAATAGCCGACATTGGCGTATACCTTGAGGTCTTTCGTCGCGCTGAATGCCGAGTCGAGCTGCAGTCCCCTGATTTGTGCTTTTGGCGCATTGTAGAGAAGTGTCGCTCCCGTTTGCAGATTTGCCGCCTGAATGATCAGATCCTTGTAGTCGTATTGATACGCTTCGAGGTTCAGCTTCAATCGAGAATCGAATACCAGATTCTTCGTGCCAACGGTGTAGCCGGTCATGGTCTGAGGTTGGACTTCTTGTTCCGGGTTCGGAAGGTTTGCCTGATACGTACCGGGATTGAACCCGGTCTGAACGGTCGCATACAACATAGAACTTGACGACAAATCCTGCTCGACTCCCACCTTCCAAAGCACTTTGTTCCAGTGGTGGCTGAACTGAAAGGGAACCGAGCCGCGGCTGAGATCCGGGAAAATCGGATAAAATGCCTGCGCATTTTCCGTCGACTCGGCATCTCGCGACAGGCGACCTCCGAGCGTCAAGCGCGTGGTGCCCGTCACGGAGTAAGTCGCCTGCCCGAATGCGGCATAGCTCTTTATGTAGTTATCGAGACTCAAGCCGCCGAAGTTGGGACCAAACACGTACGCGATATGGCTGTCGTCATACACCTGATAGAGCCCGGCCAGCCAGCTGATGGGCTCGTGCGAGTCGCTCGATAGGCGCAGCTCATTTGTGTAGTGATTGACATTCGAGTCGTAGATCTGCGCAAATCCGGCCAATAATTCCCGGTCAACCCCAGTCGTTTCCTGATGAAGGTATCCAGGAATGTAAGTCAGGGTTGCGCCGTGGAAGTCCCAATCAAATTGGCCATTGAGTTGGGCTACTTGGTTTCCACTGGCGGGGCCCTTCAGAGGCAGTCCGTTCGGTGGATAGTACGGTGCCGTATATGTATCGGTCGGCGGGAAATCGTAGGCGTGCCCCCCAGGGTAAGGGACGTATTGCGTCGGAGACGGGTAGTAGTAATTTCGCGAAAAGCTAGCGGCGAAATAGGCAGTGAGGTCTCCTCCTTGGGGCGCATAAAGCGTGGAAACGCGTGCGGCGAGTGCATTCTCGTTGTCAGTGCCGTTGCTGTTATAGCCGCTGTGAGACTCCACGTTAAATGCTGCGCGCACACTCAAGCTATCAGTGATTGGCAAATTCTCGACCGCGGTAAGATGTTTATCTTGGAAGTTTCCGAGCTCGAGCAACACCGTACTCTCCATCTCGCGCGTTGGCCTGTTGGTTACAATATTGACGACGCCACCGATGGAGGAGCTCCCGTATAAAGTACCCTGGGGCCCGGGAAGTACTTCAATGCTGTGCAGATCGAACAGTGCGGCGTTAGTGCCAAACATTGGAATTCCCGCACCGTCAAGGACCGTAGCGACGGCGTCTGGGATGTAGGGCTGGTCCAGCTGTTTACCGACGCCCCGAACGAAAACCTGCGTCTCATTGTTCTCGATGTTGAATTTTGCCGATGGAATCAGATACTCCGCGGCCGTAATGCTGTCTATACCGCGCGAAATTGCATCCGCCGCCGTCACTACCGTGATAGCCGCAGGGGCGCGCTGAACGGACTCCGAAATCTTCTGCGCCGTTACCAGAACCTCCTCAATCGCACCGTTGTCCGGTGATTGAGTCGGGGTACTTTGTGCGTGAACGACGCTCCATGAGGTCGCCATTACAAGGAACGACAGTGTTCGAAGTGCCCGCATACCGCCCCCTTAAGCCCGCGTGCCGTCAATTCTTATCATCTCGCGGTCGCGCAGACGGCGCGACGCGAGGTCGCTGCAACGAAGTCACTACGCCGGTGAGCCGCTTACGCGCAAAAAATTCACCTTCGCGCAAATATTTTTCGCGCTGTGAGTTTGCTAATAGTTCAATCAATTGTCAATAGGGCAACTCCGATGCGGGTACTCCGAACTGCGGCCTGCCCATCGTGGCGTGAGTAACGCCAATGGCTTTAGCTCAAGTTCTTGCAGCAGCCCTTATCTCGAGGACAGTGGGCGGGGCGACAGCCGCCTGAGACCGCGGGGCACCCCTGTACTTAAGCTATGAGATTTGCCCTGACGGTAAGAGGAACTCTTTGTGGTATAGGCAACGCAAACGCTGGGCAGCGGGAATTGCAGGGAGTTGTAGCCGTCCGCGCGGGCCGTTCTCGCCTAGCTCAGCACCTGATGTCATTGCGTCGGCGCCATCTTCGTCTGGTTGGCATATATGAGTTGGTTATGCCCATGGCGTTGTCCGCGACGACGTCATAGACAACCGGCAGTACGAACAATGTGAAGAAGGTACCGAACGCCAAACCGGCCGCGATCACCAAGCCCATCGCGAATCGTGACGCGGCTCCCGCCCCGGCGACGAACAGGAGCGGCATCACCCCAAGCACCATGGCGGCAGTGGTCATTAAGATCGGTCGAAGTCTCAACATGCAAGCGCGCTCGATCGCGGCGCGCTTGTCGGCCCCTGCCCTGCGGGCCTCCTTCGCCACTTCGACGATCAGGATGCCGTGCTTGGAAATCAACCCCATCAGTGTCACCAAGCCGACCTCGGTGAACAGGTTGACGGTGACGCCGCCTATTCCCAGCCATACGAACAACAGCGCTCCGGCGAGCGATATCGGTACCGACACCAGAATGATCAGCGGATCGAGAAAGCTTTCAAATAACACTGCCAGGGCAATGTAGGTAATCATGACAGCCATGAGTAAGGTTGCCACGAAGCCTCCGGATTCCTGCACGTACTGGCGCAGCGAGCCGATCGTATCGGTCGAATAGCCCTGCGGAAGCGTCTGCTGCGCAAGCTGTTGCAGGAAATCGAGTGCTCGCCCCTGGGTGACCCCCGGCGCGGGCAGAGCGCTGAGGGTGGCCGAGTTCAACTGTTGAAAATGCTCGATGGACTTCGGGATGACGCTGTCGCGCAACGAGGCGACTGCTCGCAGCGGGACGGATTTTCCGTTGATCAGCGCGATCGGGTAGTCCAGCACCTGGTCAGGGTTGAGTCGAAAGCGCCGCGCGACCAACGGTTCTACCTTGTAGGAGCGCTGGTCGGCGGAGAAGAAACCGGTATACGATCCGCCCAACATCGCGTTCAACGAAGCCGCCAAGTCGTTGATCGTCAGGCCGAGGGCCGAGAGTTTGTCGCGATCCAGGACGATCGTCGTCTGCGGCTGGTCGATTTTCAGGTCCTTGTCCGCGTAGGAGAACAGCCCGCTGGCGCGTAGCCGCGCGAGAAATGAGTCCGACACAGCGCTCAACTGTTGAAAGTCGCCGGTGGTCTGAAGCACAAACCCGATCGAGAGTCCGCTCGATCCTGGAAGATACGGGGGAACATAGATGGCCATGTCGAGTCCCGGAATGCGGCTCAGCTTTGCCTGAACCTCCTCGCCCACTTGAAACACACTGCGGCCGCGCTCCCTCCAGTCCTTGAGGTCTACGCCGCCTTCGACGCTGGGTGCCTCATTGACATGGTAGTAGTGCTTCATCTCCGGGAGTGCCGTGTAAATGCCGAAAATCTGCTTCTCGTAGCGTTGCAGCGAGTCGGCCGTGGCGTTCGGCGGCCCATTGCCCGACACCTCCAGCGATCCGGTATCCTCCCGGGGCGAGAGCTCATGCTCCGCCTGAGTCCACAGGAATCCATTGCTGATCAGGATTGCGGCGCCCAGAAACAGCACTGCGGGCTTGAATCGGAACGCCATGGCGAGTGCGCGCCCGTAGAGCCCCGCTAACAGCTCGATCCCTTTTTCGCTGGCACGCTCGATTCGCTCTCCCAGAGTCGACGTTGTATTGGAACGGGCGGGGGCTCGCAGTAACCGCGAGCACATCATGGGTGACAACGTCAGCGCAAGCAGCGCCGACATCGTGACCGCTCCCGCCAGGGTGAACGCGAACTCGGTGAATAGCGCCCCGGTCAGGCCGCCCTTAAGACCCAGCGGCACGTACGCGGCAATCAACACGACCGTCATCGCGAGTATGGGCTGGAGGAGCTCGGCTGCCGCGCGCCGGGCCGCGGACATCGCCGTAAGTCCCAATGCCATATGTCGGTTGACGTTCTCGACCACGATGATGGCGTCATCCACGACCAGACCGATCGCCAGCACCAATGCCAGAAGCGTGAGCAGGTTCAACGAGAAACCAATCGCCGCCAACACGGCCAAGGTCCCTATCAACGAAAGTGGAATGGTCACCAGCGGCACTATTACCGCACGGGCAGAGCCGAGGAATAGAAGCACGACGAGCGCGACGATTCCCATGGATTCGATCAGGGTTATCACGACCTCACGTATCGAGGCTCGAATGAAGTCACCTTGGTCCTCGACCGCGATAATGTGGATCGAAGGCGGCAGTTCCGCGCCGATCGTCGCGAGCTGAGCTTTCAACGCGGTCGAAAGAGCCAAACCGTTGGCACTTGGCGCCGGTCGCACGCTCAGGTGCACGCTGGGCCAGCCGTTGTTGATGTCCCACATCATGTCGGGATCGCTGCCATAGGCGACACGGGCGACGTCACCCAGGCGGATCGCGCGGGGGCCTGCCTCTTTGATGACCAGCCGGCTGAATTGTTCTGGAGTGTGCAAGCTGGAGGTGATGTCGAGAGTTGCTGCCGTTGATTGCCCCAGCGTGGCGCCGACCCCGGTAATCACGTTGTTGTTGGACAATGCAGTCCACACCTGCGCCGGTGTCATCCCGAACTCAGTCAGCCTGTCCGGATCCATCCAGGCCCGCATCACCAGGTGAAAATTCGGGCCCATGCGCACCGTCTGCACGCCTTGTACAGCTTGCAGGCCGGGCAGGACGAAGCGTTGCGCATAATCGGCGACTTGAGGGGCGGATAGCGTCTCGCTGTACATCGCGAACGAGACGATCGCGTCACCGCTCGCCTGAAGCCTGATATTCGGCTGCTGCACACCCACCGGAAAGTTGGCTGTCGCAGCGGAGACATAAGTCTGAATCTCTGCCAGCGCGCGCCCGGGGTCATAATTCAAGCGCAGATGCACCGTGATGTCGGACAGGCCGGGGCTCGAGCTCGATGTCACATAGTCGATCCCTTGAGCGGCACTGATGGCGCTCTCGAGCGGTGTGGTGATGAACCCGGCGACTGTTTGCGGATCGGCGCCGTAATAGGCGGTCTGGATCTCGATCTGTCCTTTGACAGTATGGGGAAACTCGCCAACGGGAAGCGATTGCACGGCGCGCAGTCCGAGCACGAGCACGAGCAGCGCGACAACCCCGGCCAACACGGGGCGTTGTATCAACAGGTCGGGTATGCGCATGATCGATGTCTCGATGTTCCTTATCTTCCGGCCAGTTCGGGGTTTGACACCTCTGGGAAGCCGTCGTGATCGCCAATGACCACAGTGGCGCCGGTACGCAGCTTGAACCCCCCTGCGGTCACGATGCGATCGCCGACCTTGAGCCCGGAGGTGACGACCACCTTGTCGCCTTGCTGCTCGCCCAGTTGCAACACTTGCGACGACGCAATAAAGCGGCCCGGCTCACCCGGTTTCGGCGTCAGCACATAGATGAAGTCTCCATAGGGGCTGAAGCTCACCGCGGCTTGCGGGACGGCGACTACAGGCCGTAGCGAGCCAACGTCGAGGCGCGCCACAGCAAACATCCCCGGGAGTAATGCACGGTCGTGGTTATCGAGCGTGGCGCGCACCAACACCATGCGACTCTGTGGATCCACTGAGCTGTCCACCGCTAACACGTTCGCTTGGAAGAGACGTTCCGGCCACGCATCTACCGTGACTTGGATGGTCTGCCCAGGGTGTACGGCTGAGAAATCGCGTTGCACGACATTGAAGTCCAGGTAGAGCTGGTCGAGGGCCTCGATCGAGGCGATGGCAGTTCCCGGCGACAGGTACTGCCCCAGGTCCACCTGCCGAATGCCGATGCGACCGTCAAACGGAGCGCGAATGAGTTTCTGCTCGATCAGTTGCTGTTGCGCTTCGACCTGGGCCTGGTACTGCGTGAGTGTGGCCGCGTCCTGATCGAGCGTCGCGCGGCTGACCGCCTGGACCTCAAACTGCTTCTTGTCTCGAGCGAGGTTTGCTTCCCAGAGGCGAACCAGCGCCCGCAATTGCTTGAGCTTGGCGTCGTCGTCGTAGGCTCGGAGCCGGAGCAGCACGGAGCCCGCCCTGACTTCGTCACCCGCCTGGAATCTGATTTCGGCGACGATCCCGGAAACGGGCGCGGATAACTCCGCTCCTTGGGCCGCTCGAAGTTGCCCCGTGGCCTGAAACCCGCTCTGCCAGTCCTCGCAAGCCAGCACGTCGGCCAACACAACCGGCGGCGCGTCCGCGATCTTTGCTCCGGGTTTATTCCTTTGTTGCTCCATATGCCACAACAGCCATGCCGCAAAGGCTACTGTCAGGGGCAATAGAATTCGCAACAAATTCCGTGTCATCGATGGTCTCCGGGTAGCCTGCTTCGAGCGGAATGCCGGGCGGCCACCGTCAAGGAAATGGCGAACTGATCAGTCGCGGCGGTGACGCAGTCCCCTCTTGTCTGTTCCACCATCCACCGCCCAGGGCTTGGAATAAAGCGACCGTATCCTCGAAGCGGGCTGCGCGGGCTCGGACCAGCGTCATCAAAGAGGTCTGAGATGCCTGCTGTGCAGCCAACACGCTCAAATATGACGTACCACCGAGCCTGTATTGCTCGGTTGCCAAGAACAGCGCTCTCTGAGCAGCAACGTACTCTGCCAGCGCGGCCTGCAAGGTTAGCGCGTCGTTCTGCAGCGCGGCCAATACGTCTGCTACGTTCTGAAAGGCATTAACGACGGTCTGTCGCCATTGAGCCGCTGCCTGATCGACCAGTGCCTTCTGCGCGCGTTGGTTGTGCAACAACTGTCCCGCGTCGAATATCGGCTGAACCGCCTGATTCGCAACGGCCCACGCGCCGTTGACTGGGTTGAATAATTGGGAGAGCCGGCCGGCCGCGGACGCAGCCGTGGCCTGCAGAGTGACATTTGGCAGCCTGGCGGCGCTCGCGACACCTAACCCGGCCATTTGTGCGTGAAGTACGGACTCTGCGGCGCGAATGTCCGGTCGCTGCTCGATCAGAGCCGCAGGCAGGCTCAAGGGCAGATTGGTGGGCAAGGTCAACGCGTCGAGTTCCAGAGCCGGGATGCTCATCTGCGTGGCGGCATGCCCAACATAGGCGGCGATCTGATCCTGCGCTTGAGCCAGTTGAAGGCGTAATGGCCCGGTCAAGGTTTCAGATTGCGCCACCTGCGCCTCCTGGGTCGCCACGTCGGTGCCAGTCGCTGCACCGGCCTCGAACTGCTGCCGTACCGTGTCGAGTTGCTTGCGCTCAAAGTCGATCAATCGCTGCTGGGCATCGAGCTGCGCCGTAAGGGAAGCTGCGAGGATCGCGCTGGACACGACGCCGGCGCTCAAAGACAGGTAGGTTGCCCGTAGCTGGAACCGCTGCACGTCCTCCTGGGCACGAGTTTGTTCCGCCGCGCGGCGCAACCCACCCCACAAGTCGAGCGTGTAGTTCAGGTTCAGTTGCGCGTTATAAGGGGTATTTTCCGCCTGTTGGGTGGTCAGGCTTTCCGAAGAAAGCGATGCCGGGCCCCATGAACGACTGAGCGCACCGCTTACAGACGGCAGTAATGTGCCTGTTTGCGCCAGATTTCTCTCCTGGGCCGCGCGCAGCGCTGCCTGGGCTGCCGCGAGTGTTGGGCTGTCACGGAGTGCTGCATCCACCAACGCTGTCAGTGCGGCGCAATGGAACAATTCCCACCAACTCCCGGACACGTCCTGGCCCAGGTGCAATGCCTGCGATTCGCCCCCTGGCACCGCGCTGGCGACGGTTCGAGGCGCCGACGCCTCGTCCCTGTATTGCTCAGGGACGGATATCCCTGGCCGCTGGAAATCGGGACCCGCCGAGCAGCTTTCCAATGACAGCGCGCCTGCCAGCGCGAGGCTGACGAGGAGGCACCGGCAGGTTAGCGAGGCCGGGAAATCCGTCTCCACAGTCACCTCTTCCCGCCTCGTGACGGTCGCCATAGGAGTATGGTCGCGACAAACACTCCACAACTGAGTGCGGTGCTGGTGAGAAGTCCGAGATGGAAGCCGTCCTTGAAAGCGAGATGATCGCCCGCAGTCGTGCCAGCGGATCGTACGGCGACGACGGCTAGCCAGTAGATTGTCTTCGAGGACCAGCGTGACCGGAAGCCCGTCACCAGTATGGCGATAAGAATGGCGGAGAGGATGAGGGTGCCGGTGCCTGTTCCAAAGTTGAACTCCTCCGCGACGCAGTCGCCGACCGCGGTTCCCAGCGTACCCGCCGTCAGCATCGCCCCCCAGTACCAGGCGTCAACATACGGACGACCGTAGAGGTCGCCGTCTACCATCAGGCGAGGCCGGACTGGCAGAACCGCAAAGACGAGAATGGCTTCCAACGCCGCGATGGTCCAGGGATAACTCAGACCCATTGTGTGGGTCGCGAGGTCGGCTAGATTGGTCGCGGCGGTTCGCACGATGAGGATGATGGCCCAATACCATCCTTCCCCCCGAAGCGACGCTCGCTGCGCGCCGGTCAGGAGAATGGCCAGAATCAACGCTAACGGCAACAATCCCAGCAAATGATCGAGATGCAGATAGAGTGAAACGAAATCACCCAGATTGCAGCCCGCTATGCTGGCCAGCGAGATCACGACCCAGTAGCGGATCCCCAGGGCGGGCACGTTTTCCGCCCTCATCGGAGTTGACTGCGGCATGGCTCGCGGACTGGGACCGGCAGGCTCCAAACTGTCATCACTGGCGACAGACATGATTTTGCGGCTCCAGGTTCAGACTGTCAGAAGAACGAGCGCAACGGGGATGGCGGCACCGGCCACTAGCGCGAGCCACTGTGTCCTGCTGCGCTGAGAAAAAGACAAAGCCATCCACGCGCCCAGGAGTGTTGAGGCCACCAGCCCGATAGCGGTGATCAGGAAGTACACCTTCAAGATCAATGTCGGAAGCGGTAGCTCATCCTCGTCTTTCTCCGCCGCGCCGGCCGGCGCCGTCGCGGGCTGCGGAGCGGTCTTGGGATGTTTCAGGCGGAAGACCTGATCCTTGTGCAACATCCCCAACTTTTCGACGATGGTGAAGGGGTGATATTGCCCGTCCGCTTCATGGAGGCCGAAAAGCTGGATCGCGCCGGTGAGGGCAAAGAACAGGAGGGAAGGTGCGATGCACAGGCCGATGTAGGTGTGCCACAGTCGCAGGGTTTGCGGTTTCACGAGATCCCTTTGAGAAATTGCGGTAGTCACCTTCGCCCGGTGCAGGATCCGGGCCAGGAGTGAGCGCATTGAATTTCAAAGAGAAATGGTTGGAAACACGACGATCAGGCGTCTGGTTCGAGGACACCTGTCCGGTGAGAAGACGGCTTGGAGATCTCGCCGCCTGTCAGACATCGTCCAAACCGTAGGTGCGGATCTTGGTGTGTAGGAGCTGCCGGCGGATTCCCAACTTCCGGGCCGCCTCCGCGCGGTTGCCGCCGCTGGCCTCGAGTGCCCGGCGGATCATGGTGCGCTCCAGTTCGACAATCGCTTCCGGAAGCAAAAGGTCTGCGGCGTCAGTCGGCATGTTGGCAGGTAGTTGCGACAGAAACCCGAGGTCTGAGGCGTCGATGATCGGATGGTGGCTGAGGGCGGCCGCCCGCTCGATGGCATTACGCAACTCACGCACATTGCCGGGCCATGGATAGGCCAGGAGCCGTGTTGCCGCCGCCGCCGATAGTCGCTTGGCTGGCGCCCCAGCAGCGATGATCGCGAGAAAATGCTCCGCGAGCGGTACGGTGTCTGCCAGGCGCTCGCGCAGCGGCGGCAAACGCAGTGGAACGACGCCCAGCCGATAGAACAGGTCCTCTCTAAACCGGCCCTCGCGCACCGCGGAGGCCAGGTCACGGTGAGTTGCGGCGACGATCCTGACATCGATGGGAGTGGATTTACCGCCGATCGGCACCACGACCCGCTCCTGGATGACCCGCAGCAGCTTGGCCTGCATGTTGAGGTCCATATCGCCGATCTCATCCAGAAACACTGTCCCGCCATCGGCTTCACGCAGCAGACCCGTGCGGTCTGCCACCGCGCCAGTAAAGGAGCCGCGCACGTGGCCAAACAGCTCGCTTTCGAGGAGCTCCGATGGAATGGCGGCGCAATTGATTGCCACGAAGGGCCGCTTGCCCCGGCGCCCATAGTGATGTAGTGCTCGTGCCACCACCTCCTTGCCGGTTCCGGTTTCGCCGGTAATAAGGACGGTGATGTCGGAGTCAGCTAGCTTTCCGATGGCCTTATGGACCTCGCGCATCGCGGCACTGACCCCAATGATCTCGCCCGCGGCGGCGATCGGGCCCTCCTCTTTTGCAGCAGCTTCCGCTGAGCGCAGCATCCGTGACAGCAGATCGGCCAGCTCAGCGCGCCGGATCGGTTTCGCGAGGTGATCCACGGCTCCGAGCCTTATTGCCTCGATCGTGTTTTCGGCGGTGGCTACAGCCGTCAAAATGGCCACGGGTGGCGGGGAGTCCTTGGCTCGGATCCTGGCCAGGACTTCCATGCCTCCCATGCCGGGCATACGAAGGTCGAGTAGAACGGCGGCGATACCGCCACGATCGAGCGCAATCAGCGCCGACGGGCCATCCGCCGCAGGAATTGGCGTATGACCTAGATCGGCGAGCGTGTCGCAGATATCCGCGCGCAAGGCGGAGTCGTCATCCACGATCAGGATGGTTGCCATGGTAGTTCCAACAAGAACCGCGCTCCGTCGCGGGGGCCTTCACCCCCGGCCCGCACCAGGGACAAGCGTCCCCCGTGCATTTCAGCGATCTCGCGTGAGATGGCCAAACCCAAGCCACTGCCGTCAGCACGGCTGGTGACGAAAGGCTCGAACAGGTTGTTGCGGACGCCCGGTTCGATCCCCGTCCCCGAGTCGGCCACACAGATTTGCAACCAGTTTCCAGCGCGGTTCGCGTGGATTGAGATCGAAGCGCCAGCGCCCGAATGCCGGATGGCGTTGCCAATCAGGTTGTCGAGAATTCGTGTCACCAGAGCCGGATCGAACAACGCCTTATCGACATCGGTTTGGGCGGCGATTGTAACTTCGGCTGTAGCGGCCGCTTCGCGGTGATCTTCGATGCGCGCAGCGAAAAATTCGGCCGTGTCGACCGTAACGGGATGCGGCTTCCGTGGCTGCGTGAATTCGAGTAATTCAGTCACGAGCCCATTCAGCCGTGAGATCTGGCCGAGCATACCGGACAAGGCCACGCGCCGCCGCTCGTCGTCTCCCTCGAGGGCGTTCTCGGCCTTCAACTGCATGGAGGCCAGCGGGTTGCGGATCTCGTGCGCGACACCTGCTGCAACCCTGCCCAACGCAGCCAACCGTTCCGCTGAGGCCACGCGTCGCGCCAACTCCTCCGAACGTTGGCGCCCCTCGGCCAGGCGGCGCCCGACGTCATTGAGCGCATCGACGATGCGATCGAGCTCTTTCTCCCCCGTCATGGCCAACACCGGCATGTCATCACCATGATATCGGCTGAGTGTTGTCTCGATGCGTCCGATATGGCGTGACCAGAGGATCACCAACCAGGTCAACCAGGCTGACATACCGAGCGCGAGCAGCAGGAGCAGGGCGAGGCCGAGGCGCAGGCGGACAAATCCCAATCCGGTTTTGGTTTCGATGCGCGTCCACGCCGATATGCCGGCCAAGGGTAGCTTCAACGGACAAGCAGCGATCAATGTGCGGCCTGTGGGCGTCTCGTCGTTGGTCAGCGCGGGCAGTCCGCTGTCCATGACCTCTCTATTGATCCGTGCGACAGCGGCGCGATCGGCTTGTGGTAGCAACGCAAACGGCACCGCGCCGACATAGGAGAGCAGGCCTGCACGCTCTTGCCAAATTCCGCCGTCAACCTCAGGTGTGGTGAACAAGGCGTCTGCCACGACTGCTCGCAGATCACCGCGCAGCGCCGGGCTGCTCAGATCCGCATCGCCTCCGTCCCAACCTTTGGTATAGAAAGCAAACCGCACCTGGATGGCTTCGCAGGTATTGCTCACCTCGGATTCGCCTTGGCTCGTCTGTGACGTGGAGGATTGCTCGTAGAACTGCACCAGCAGGACGGAGACTCCGACCGAGGCGAGAATGGCGAAGGCGCCCAATATCCACAGCCGAAATCGCAGCGAGCGCATTACGTCACGTCGTTCATCGCCGGGTCTCGGGCAGTAAGGTCAACTGGCTCTGCGTCGGTCCGATCGCATCAGCATTAATCAGGTGACCGAAGCTACTCACCCGCAGAGAGCCGCGAATCGAGAGAGTAGCGCCTGTCACGAGTTGGGACGCGACCAACTTAACGGCCTGCAGGGACACATGCACTATCGTACCATCAGTGAGCAGTACGCCGTCGAGGTCGCCATCAGAATCATGGAGTGTCATCCGGACGACGCCGTGCACAACCGACGGCTCATCCTGAGTCTCGCGGTGACCATGGCGATTTCCCAGATGTCCGTTGCGGTCGCCCCGCTCCTTTTCTCCGGCGTCGATTACAGTGACTGAGGTCGCCTCGTCGGTCAGCGATACGGCGCGGACGACGTTGATGAGTCTGGCTTTGAGGCCATGCACCGTCACGGGATCGCCTGGCCTGACTGCAGCGGCAATTTCGGCGGACCGGGCGATGGACATGTGCACTTCGAGACCATCCTCGAGAATGAGCCCATTCACCTCACCGCGCGAGGACAGGTCATATTGCAGGACCGTGCCGCGGAAGGCGGGCAACTGCGCGGGGTCGTAGGTCGGAGGAGTCTGTGCGGAGGCGCTGGATACCCAACAGCTCAGTAGTAAA
>Ga0210388_10001835_pt1 | contig 16666 bp, 16 predicted proteins | sample IncBWC19OmetaG_FD_155485 | JGI IMG/M metagenome (GOLD analysis project Ga0210388, IMG submission 155485) | Forest soil microbial communities from Barre Woods Harvard Forest LTER site, Petersham, Massachusetts, United States - Inc-BW-C-19-O ...
AGCGCCCCAGCCGTGAACAATACCCACATCTTCAGCGCACGCCCGCGCGTGCGCTCAGGATACCGGCTGATCCACGGCATTACCTGAGGCAACAAAATGATCGTCGTGAAGCTGAAATCGACAATGAACAGCAAATCCCAAGCCACTCGCCGCGTCGAAATCGGGTACCACATCCGCGTGCCAAACGACGTCATCCCGTCCAGCAGGATGTGGCTCACGATTCCCACGGCGTAGATCGCCGAAAGCAGCCACAGCGGCGGAGCCTCCCAATCCGCGAATCGCGGCCAGCGTCGCCGGACCCAAGGCAGCAACGCCCGCGTCAGCAGCGCCAGCAACACCGCAAACACCGGCATCGCCACGAACGAATGCGTGATCGCGCGATGATATTTCACGATGCTCAGGGGATCGCGCGAAAATACCTCGCAGCTGATATCGACGTCTGGGAAAATCGCGCCCAGTGTTGCTGCGAAGATGGCAACCCGTTCCTGGCGCTTCGAGAAAAATGCTTTACCGAGTAGCGCGCCCGTGATGCCGTGAGTTATCGGGTCCATGTGAGTTCACGAAAGATTGGAAACAGGATTCAAAACGGGGAGAGTGTACACGATCCGCGGCGCCGCCGGGAACTTCGCGTATGCTTCGATTTTCCGTGTGATTACTGCGGGCGTCAGAGGACTTCGAGGAGCACGAGCGACATATCGTCGGTGGGCGCGCCCTCGCGCCAGGCCGCCACGCGATTCAGCAGCGCCTGCTGCATGTCGCCGAAGGGCAGCAGCGCCGTCTCGCGCACGATTTTCTGCACGCCTTCGGTGCCCAGCATTTCGCCGCGCGCGTCGAAGACTTCGCTGATGCCGTCGGTATAAAGCACCACGCGATCGCCTTTGTTCAAGTCGACCTCGATCGCCGCCTCGGTCGCCACCGCGTCGGGCAGTCCGCCCAGCACCATGCTCCGCGATTCCAGCAGCCGCGGCTCTTCGCCCGGCGTCACGATCATCGCCGGCGGATGCCCCGCCCCCGCGAAAATCATCCGGTGCCCGCCAACGTCGATCCGCGCCGCAGCCAGCGTAAACAGCAGCGCCGAGCTGCCCAGGTCCTGCATCATGAAACGATTCAGGTGCCGCAAAATTTCCGCCAGCGGACGCCCGCTGCCCAGCTGCGTCATCGTCTCGCTATAAATCCGATTCGCCACCAGCGCCGACCCGATGCCGTGCCCGGAAACGTCACAAACCAGCAGATTCAAATGCCGGTCGTCGAGCGGATTCACCAGCCCGAAATCGCCGCCAATCGTCCGCACGGGGTGGTAATACGCGTCCACGCGCATGTTGCCCCACACCAGCGATTGCGGCGCCAGCGATTGCTGCACGCGCGCGGCCAGCAGCAGGTCCTCGTCAATCTCCGCCTGCCGCTGTTTCAGTCGCGCATTCGCATTGCGCAGCTTGCTCTCCGCATTTTTCTGCTCCGAAATGTCCGTGAACGTCACCACGGCGAACTGAAGCCCCTCGGGATCCTCGAAATTCCGCGAGCTGATGATCACCGGCAGGCGATGCCCGTCCTTCACCGGCAAAACGAACTCGAAGCGGTTCTGCCCCATTTCGTGCCGCTTTTCCGTCTCCTGCAAAATCACGTCATACTCTTCCTTCGTATAAAAGTCCGAGCCCAGATGCCCGACGATTTCCGAAGCGGCGAATCCAAACATTCTTTCGAGGCAGGAATTGATGTAGAGAATCTTGCGACAGTCGTCCAGGATCATTACGCCCTCGTTGAGCGTTTCGAGGACGTCTTCCATCTGGATGAGCCAGTCAGGACGCTGCATCTGTATTTCCATGGTTCTCTATTGGATGCACAAAGAACCGGGAAGAAGCATCTTACCGGATTCCTGCGCCGAATTCCTTCCCGCCCCAAAGCGGTGCCCGGGGCTGTAGAATACTACGCAGTAGAATCGCGAAAATGTCTCGAAACGGCAAACACAATCCGCCTGGACCAAAGGGTGCGCCCATCCTCGGCATGGCGCTCTCGCTGCGCAAGGATCCGCTCGCGGGCATGCAGCAAATGGCGCGCGAATACGGCGACGTGGTCCGTTTCTACGTGATGATGCAGGAACGCACGCTCGTCAACCGCCCCGACCTGATCAACCAAGTCCTCGTGATGCAGCAGGCGAAATTCCACAAAAGCGAGCTCACACGGCGCATCACCACCCGCATCCTCGGCCAGGGTCTCCTGATCAGTGAAGGCGACTTCTGGCGCCGTCAGCGCCGCCTCGCGCAGCCCGCATTCCATCGCGCGCGCCTGGGCGAATATGGTGCCACGATGCTGGAGCTCGCCGAGGCCCACATCCGCGACTGGGGCGATGGCGAGCAGCGCAACATTTCGCAGGAGATGATGGGCCTCACGCTCGACATCGCCGTGAAAACTCTGTTCGGCACAACGCTGCCTGGCGAATCGCGGCAGATCGGGCAGGCCATGACCTTCCTGATGCGCTATTCGCTGCGGCGCAACCGGATGCCGTTTCGCATTCCCGAAACCTGGCCCACGCCTTCAAATCGCCGCGCCGATCGCGAGCTCGAATTCATCGATTCGCTCGTCATGCGCATCATCAACGAGCGCCGCGCGGAGGGAAATTCGAATCATCACAACGATCTGCTGGCGCTGCTGATGGGCGCAATGGACGAAGACGGCAGCCAGATGACCCCGAAGCAACTGCACGACGAAACCATGACGCTCTTTCTCGCCGGCCATGAAACTACCGCACAGATGCTCGGCTGGACGTGGTATGCGCTGAGCGGAAATCCCGAAGCCGAAGCAACGCTGCATGAGGAGTTGCACGGAGTGCTCGGCGGCCGCGCGCCCGGCGCCGAGGATTTTCCGCGCCTGCCCTATCTGCGCGCGGTGATGAACGAAGTGCTGCGCATGTATCCGCCGGCTTACATCCTGGCGCGCGAAACCATGGAAACCTGCGATATCGGCGGGTACGAAATACACAAAGGCTCGACGGTCGTGATCTCGCAGTGGATCATGCATCGCGACCCGCGCTACTACGACGATCCCGAAGTGTTCCGCCCCGAGCGCTGGCTCGATGGATTGCAGGATCGCCTGCCGCCCGGCGCTTATTTCCCATTCTCTGCCGGCCCCCGTCGCTGCATCGGCGAGGGTTTCGCGCTGCTGGAAGCCGCCATCGTGACGGCCACGCTCGCCCAAAAATTCAAATTCCGGCTGGTCCCCGGCACCGAAGTGATCCCCGAACCCCTCATCACCCTCCGCCCCCGCAACGCGATCCAAATGACAATTCACGCCAGGTAGCGCAAGCGACTTGAGAGTCGCGACCGCTCGCCGCGCTTTTAATGCACAAACTCCCCCGTCCCGCCCGACGCCCACGGATCGTAGTTCAACGAAAACGTCACCCGATCCCTCGTCGCCGGATGGTCATAGGTCAAAAGAACATCCGCCGGGCTGGGATCGGGATACTCTAGATCGACTTCGCCCAGAATCTGAAACGTCTGCGCCGCCACCTGCCCCGAATCCGGCGTCAGCCCGTGCGTCACCTCCAGCGCATATTGATCCGCCTGATGCTCGAAATAGCGGCTCAAGGAGTTGGCGGCCGGAGTCACGATAAAACCCGCCACGCTCAGCAAAATCAGAAGCGCCGGCAGCGAAGCCAGATCGCCCACCGAGCGGATGTCCCACGCCGCGCCTCGCCACGCGATAAAACCGCCGATCAGTCGGTCAAGGAGATAAAACAGAATCAGCGAGGCAATCGCTTCGATCAGCATCCCCTTCGGAATGTGGTTTAGCACGTAATGACCCATCTCGTGTCCGCACACGGCGACGACCTGCTGCGTATCCATCTTCGCCAGCGTCGTGTCCCATACCACCATGCGTTTCGAGGCGCCGATCCCGGTCACGTAGGCGTTCAGCTCGTTCACTTTTTCCGACGCATTCATCCAGTAGATGCGCTCGGGCGGAATGTCCTGCCCCGCACGGTGAATCATCTGCTCCAGCGCGACGGTCAGCGCCGGATCTTTCTGCTGCATCGGTACGAACTTGTGGAACATCGGATCGATCACCACGGGTTGAAGGAAAATAAGCAGCGCCGTTAACGGCAGCGACGCCAGCCAGAAGTAAAGCCACCACCGCCGAGGACTCACGCGGATCACGGCGTAAAGAATCAGGATCAAAATAAATCCGACCACCACATTCACCAACTCGCCCTTCGCCCAGTCCCAACTCCACGAGCCCCATCCCTGCACCGAAAGCCCGTAGATGCGCGTGATTTGGTGGCGGATGATATCGACAGGGAGGCTCAGGACGTCGAGCGTGAGCACGAACAGAGGTGCAAAGATCAGAACTTGCAGGAAAAGTTTGCGCGAACCGCTTTCGGCCCAGTTCCGGTACTTCGGCCCGAGCTTCCATCGCAGGAAAAGCCACAAAACAACGAGTCCGTAGACCGGCTCGAGCACGAAAAACATCAGCTTCAGCTTTTCAAGTTTCCTGGTTTTCTCGTAAAGTTCGGGAGGCAGCGTATAAGCCGTGACAGTTCTCGAGAAATGTTGAGTGACATCCGCCTGATCCTGCGGCGCGCCCGCCATGGGCCCCGGCGGCGCCTGCGCCGCAGCCCGAGACGCATAGAACAACATCGCCAAACCGCAAAGCGCCAAGATCACTGCAAGATTTCTCATCGGTCCCCCGCCACCCATCAGATGCCGCGCTAGTCTATCGCGTCCGTCAATGTCCATGGCACCGAGCCGCACCCCCATTTTCGCGACTGCCTCCTGCGCAAGGATGGTAAAACTCAGCAAAGGCCGCTGCGCGCCCCTCCTGGCCGACAAAAGCAGAGCGCTTTGGGCGCTTTCAACTGGACCATGCAACCGCGCGAGGCCATCGTAACCTGCTGAAAACAAGCAGTCTGCGCACAGGCTTCTGGACCATGACCCTGGAGCTCCGCGCGCCGCCCTTTTTTCCCTAGTGACCGCTCACGGATCACCGCTCGCCACAGCACTTTCGCCTGACTCGGTGGCCAGTTGCCTCTTTCGACGCCGCGCGCCAAGCCATTTGCCACTCGCCGGGTGGCGCGACTACTATGGTGCTGTGGATCGCGCTCTCGACATGGGAGAGGTAGCATGAGAATTGCACGCTGGGCATTTACGATTTTGTTGTTGACGCCGCTGGCCGCGTCGCTGCTCACCCGAGCCGCGCAGGCACAGGATGATTCGCTGGCCGCCGCGGCGCGCCGCGCGCAGGAACAGAAAAAGGACCAGCCCAAAGCCGCCAAGGTCTGGGACAACAGCAACCTGCCGACGACCGCCCCCGTAAGCGTGGTCGGGCAGGAACCGGCCGCCGCCGGATCGAGCACCACGGACACGACAAGTTCGAGCACGCCGGCAGCGGATGCGAAACCCGCTCCCACGACTGCGGAAATCACACAACTGAACTCCGATCTCGACGTGGCCAAGCAGCGCCTGGCCGATCTGAAGGCGGATCTCGACGTCGCGCAGCGCAAATACGCGCTCGATCAGCAGACCTATTACGGCAAGCCCAATTTCGCGGCCGACAAAACCGGCGCCGCCGGGCTCGCCGCCGAAAAATCCGACGTAGACGCGAAAGCCGACGCCGTCGCCGCGGCAGAAAAGCTGCTCGCATCTGTGCAGATAAAGGTCGATGAAGCGGGCAAAGCCGCCGCGGCCGCATCCGCCAAAGCCGCGCAGGATAAATCCGCTCAGGACCAGGCGACGCAAAACCAAGCCGCGAATCCCACGCCTCCTGCACCGGCGCGTCCGGCCGCTCCCGTCATTTCCGATTCCGACACTACCACCGTCAACGCGAAGTAGTCCGCCGCCTGGATCGGCACGGGAAACGCCCTTCGCGACGCCGGGAAACCATACCCCTACTAATAGTGTATATTTCGCTTGACACACTAGGCGCCCGGGCGCACAATCCCGCCTGTTTTACGGGGCGTTCTTACGTTCGAAACATCCGGTTCACACGGACTGCGAGGCTCGCCGATGCAATATCTGCCCGGATGGACGGTGCAGTGTTTGACTCCGGAATGTCCCGCGCGCGGCCACTGGCTCCGCGTGCAGGATGCGCCGCAGGAGATTTGCAGCAATTGCGGCGCCCCGCTCCACAACGTGCCGCCACCGCTCGCGCCGCGCTTTCGCATGCGCCCGCGTCCGCTGGCGAGCTATCGCCCGGCGCGGCGCCCGCGCTGAATTTACCCCATGGCAGCGGCTGGATCGTTTCGGTGCGCGCGAAGCGGTCTCGTCCCCGCCGCAGCCCTCAAAACATAGGCAGAGGCAGACCGGGCCCGGACGGCTTCGAACCCATCGGCGCCGTTCGGGCCTTTTCCATGTGAGAAACGCGTTGATTCGAGATTGGAATAGGGAGAGCGGTCGGCCCGGGGGGACCGACCGCTCGTAGGGCCGTGACCGGATCGAGTCGATACTTAAACCGCCTAGAAACTGCCGCAACGTGATTGCCGCTGGATCATTCTTCCCGAACTCACCTTTGACTCGCTGGTTCTGTGTACGAAAAGTTTGACGCGCCCGTTTGAAAGCGTTCGCGCCGGAATCGGGCGCGACTCGCTGGAGATTAGAAGGGGGGAGCGGCCGGCGGGGGGACCGGCCGCTCGTGGGCATTGGGGGTGATGGAGGTGCAGCAACCCGGGGCTTAGTCCCCGAGTCCGTAATCAGGATGCCTGCAACGCGCGGGACGGTCGATAGTCTGGGCGGTTCAATCCGTTCGGTACCTTCGTACTTGGCCGGAGGATTCGATAGGCTTTCGCCTGGGGCGGTTCGGGCATGCGGCAGGTGCGGCTCCGCGCCTGCGGAGGCGAGAGTTCGGTATGATTGCGGCGGTGTTTTCGCTAGAATGCGGGCCATGTCAACCCAGCCTTTCCAGGTTTCGCAGCGGCCCGGATCGCTTGCTACCGTGCAGATTATCAGCGTGAAGGGTTCGATCACGTTTGCCACGGCGCCGCAATTTCAGGAGGCACTGACAGGGGCTACTGCGCCGCGGCTGATCGTAGACCTCTCCGAGACGCCGTCGCTGGATTCGATGGCCGTGGGGACGCTGGTGCGCGCCTATGTCTCGTGCCAGAAAGCCGGGCGAAAGCTTGTGCTGGTGGGCCTGAATTACCGCGTGAAGAATATTCTGCAGATCACCGGCGTCGATCCGCTGTTTGAAATCTACCCCAGCATCACCGAAGCGCAAGCTGCGCTGATTTGACCGCCGTGCGACCGACGATTGGGTCGCGGCGCGCGCGCTTTCCGCAGATTTCTCGGAAGAAACGCGACCGAGCGGCGAGGCCGGCACAGGCCTCCGTCGCGCGCATGAATGCGACGTCCTCCGTTGCGCAATCATCCGGCGATCTGCAGCCGGTCGAACTCCGCCCGTTGGGAGACGCTGCTGCCGCGCCCGGATTCTGGCCGATCGCGGCAATTTGTGTGACGGCGTGTGCGGGCCTGCTGATCAATCAGTACGGCGGCAGCGAGCAGACGTTCGCACTGTTTTTCCCGCCAAAGTACATCGACCCCTACTGGGTGCTGCGCGTGAAGGCGTGGTGGGTAGGCTCGATTTTGATTGGGTTTGTGGCGCTGCCCGGACTCGTGATGGCGGTGCTGCCCGGCGCGCGCGTGCGCGATTGCAATCTCGGTTTCCGCGGGTTCCGCGACCATTTTTGGGTTTACGTGGGATTGTATGGCGCGGTGCTGCCCCTGGTCTGGATCGTTTCGCTTTCGCCTTCGTTCACGGCGTTTTATCCGATGTATGGACAGGCCGGGCGGTCGTGGGCCGATTTGCTGATGTGGGAGGGAATGTACGCAGGGCAGTTTATTGCCCTGGAGTTTTTCTTCCGGGGATTTCTGGTGGGCGGGCTGGGACGGCACCTGGGAATGTTTGCCGTCCCCGTAGCCGTGCTGCCGTACATGATGCTGCATTTTTCGAAGTTGCTGCCGGAGGCGGCCGCCTCGGTGGTGGCGGGGCTGGTGCTGGGATATCTGGCTTGGAAGACGAAGTCGATCTGGGGCGGCGTGTGCGTGCACTGCGCGGTGGCAATGACCATGGATATGCTGGCGCTGGCGCATAAGAGCGAACTACCGTGGCAGCATAGGTGACGGGACGGAAGGCCCGTTTACCGTAGAGGACGCCGAGAAGTCACGGAGAGCACTGAGACTGCGAAGGCAGAGTTAGTGAGTTGTGGGAGCAGGTGCTGCGGGCGTTGTTGTGGCTACGGGGTCGAGGGGAGAGCTTTTGGTTGCCCGACGAAGTGCTGGAGGCGGGACTGGAATTCTGGGCGATGTAACTGGGCGAATAGTCCATTGCCAGGCGGCCGAGGATTTCGGTGCGGTCCAGAGGCGCGGTGGAGACCGATTGCGCGAACGAATGCGGTGTGGCCAGAAGAAGAGCCATCGCGACAATGAGGGATTGCTTCATGCGTCTAGAAATCTTGGACACCGGAATTCGGGAAACGGGGCCGTAGAGGCTATTGGAAACGCGCGGAACGCGTTGGCCAATGAATCGCTCGTACCACTGCCCAGATCGTAATCGCGCGGAGTATCGGTGCTGTGGGGCTATCGTGCTCGTTCGCCGAAGTCGGCTCCCCAATCCCGGGGTTGGGCTACCTTGTGCCGGGCCTGCGGCGCTGATTTCAAGACGAAGGCACACGTGACGCATTTTGAAGAAGGTGGCTTAGAAGAGAGGAAGGAACAGATGGGAATTCTGGAGGCTGCAAAGCCCATTATTGTCATTTGCGCGAGAGACCGCGCATGCGCCACTGCATTCTATCGCGACACGCTGGGGCTGACAGTGGCCTACGAGGACAGCTTCGCCGCCGTTTTCAACATTGGTGGAGTCACTTTACGCATCTCTACGGTGGCCGATTTCACGCCGCATGAGCACACGATACTCGGCTTCAACGTGTCGGACGTGGCATCGACCGTAAAAGCCCTGCGCGAGAAGGGCGTGACCTTCAATATCTATTCAGGTTTCCCTCAAGATGAACTCGGTATTTTGACCCTGCCCGGGGGAACCGCGCGAGTGGCTTGGTTTAAGGATCCCGATGGCAATGTGCTAAGCGTGACGAACGCTTGAAACAAATCTGGGGTGCCATTAAATTCAAAATGAGCCCTTAGGGTACACGTCGCGGGCTTTGCGGCTTGCCTGCGGAATGTACTACGATAGCCGCCCGTTGATGAGCGACTCTGCTGACGAGAAACCGCGCGATTCCGCTTCCGAAATGCTTTGGGGATTTTGGTATCCGGCCCTGCCTGGCAAGCGGGTGCGCGGGCGGAAGCTCGAGCGGGCGATGTTGCTCGAGGTGCCGCTGGTAATTGGGCGCAATGCGGCCGGCAAACCGTTTGCGCTGCGGGATGTTTGCCCGCACCGGGCGTTTCCGCTTTCGTTCGGGCGGTTTGACGGAGCGTCGGTCGAGTGCGCCTATCACGGCTGGCAATTCGACGCGCATACAGGCCAGTGCCGGCACATTCCTTCGCTGACCGCGGATTCGAAATTGAAATGCGAACGCATTTACGCTGGAAGCTTTCCATGCGAGGAGCGCGACGGGTACATCTGGGCGTTCATGACGAATCCGGAAGGGCGCGCGGATGCTGCCGCGGAGATTCCGCCAGCGCCGGAATTGCCTACGTTGAGTCCGAGTTACAAAATCGCGCGACTGGCGGCGGACCTGCCTTGCAGCGTGGACACCGGAATCATCGGATTGATGGATCCGGCGCACGGGCCTTTCGTGCATCAGGCGTGGTGGTGGCGGAGCCGGCGCAGCATTCGCGACAAGGCGAAGCAGTTTGAACCGATCCCGAATGGTTTTCGGATGAGCCCGCACGCGCCGTCGGCAAACAGCGCGCCCTACAAACTGCTGAAGCTGATCACGGGTGAGCCGGCGACCACGATGATCGATTTCGTGCTGCCGAATCAGCGGTTCGAGCAGATTCGCGCGGGGAAATACTGGCTTTCGAGCCGCACGACGGTGACCCCGGTGAAGCGCGATCTGTGCCGGCTGGATTTCGTGGCGGCGTGGAATATTTTGCCGTGGTTTCCGGTGGTTTCGTTCATCATTCACGTGCTGGGACCTCGGTTTATCCGCCAGGATACCGAGGTGATTGAGAGGCAGGGGCTGGGCTTGAAATATGAAGATCGCATGATGCTCGTTGATGATGCGGACCGGCAGGCACGATGGTATTTCGAGCTGAAAGCGGCCCTCGCGGAATCGCGGCGTACGCAGGAGGCGATGCGCCATCCGGTTTCCGGGCCGGTTACGTTGCGCTGGCGGTCGTAGTTACGAGGCCGATGGGCTGTCGGCCGCTCAAGACGCACCGCCCCTACGAAGAAAAAACGGTCGTTCGCTCCATTTTTCCCTGAACCAATTCTGTCCTTTCGACCAATTGTGCGCGTGCGGCGTGATGCCTCATAGTTTTGTGGCCGATTTTCGGCGCTTCTTTCCGTGGGTATTTAGTAGGAGGATGCCGTGGCTCGGTCACTTCTTATCGCACTGGCAATTGCTTCTTCGGCTCTGCCTGCTGCCGCGTCCGATATCGGCGCGGTGAAATGTGGACCCAATCAGGACCGCGTGTGGGTGTATGAATCGCTAAACAGCTTTGACGTGGAAACACGCCTGAAGTGCGGCGAGGCGGTGGAAATTTTGTCGCGCGTGCGCGGGTATGTAAAAGTGCGAACAGCGAGCGGGGTGGAAGGCTACGTGCCCGATGCGTCGTTCCCCGATTTGCCCGCGCTCCCAGCCGATGATCCAGAAAAGCCCATGGCAAGTGTAGCTGCGCGCGCGGCTGCCAGCACGCCGGGACACACTGTGGCGCCCATGCCGCCGCCACCTGCGGCGACGCCGATCGCTTCGAGCTCGTCGGCTCTACCGCCGGCTCTCGCGAAAGTTTCGGCTCCAGTTTCTGCGCCAGTAGTCGCCACACAGCCGTCGCCGGCCGCGAAGCCCGCGACACTGGTGGCATCAAAACCTGGATCTGCGGTCGCGACGCCGGCTCACGCCAAGACACACGAGAAACCGGCCACGCCGACCGTGGTTGCCGAACCCGTGCCTCCGAAGAAAACTCCGGCGAAGCCCGCGCTGGCCACGACGCAGACGGCGAAGTCGACGATCACAGCACCACAGCCATCCGCCAAGGCAGCCATGATGTTGCCTGCGAAGGCTGACTTAACCACCGCGGGAGCGGCGATGTTGCCGGCCACCGCAAACGCGTCACCCAAGGTGGATCTGGACATCCACGAGGCCGAGCGCGATCCCGACCTCGAGGAATATCCGGACGCGAAGCCCGAGAACGAGAGTGCCGATCCTGCATGCCAGATTTTCTTCTCGGCGTATGGACTGGCGCCGGCGCAGTACAAATGGATGGTGGAAAATCGCAAGAAACAGCACGCAAACATCTGCCCGGCTCCGGACCTGGCCCACGTCGATTTCGTGATTTTGTTCGCCCACGATTCTGATACGTACAACTCGGCGATGCCCGTGCCGGTGCACACCGATCGGAACGGGTTCTCGGATTTCAGTCCGCTGACGACCGTCGATACAGCGCTGCAGTCGATGTCGGAGTTGGATAAGGCGCGTTACGAATTCGTCTGGGTGTTCCACACGAAGCGCGGAACGTTTGACCCGTCGAAGTTTTCGGCGCGGCGGCGTCCGCTGTTCACGACGGATGCGAAAGGTTCGCATGCCGCTGGGCGTGCGGTAGAGGACGCGTTTCAGTTTATCGATGGGCAGGGATCGCCGGACCGGTAGCCGCGCGCTTAGAGCAGCAGAATTCAGCGAAGGCTATCGAGATCGAATGTTTCGTTGACGTTATTTCCGTCCGGGGCGAGGACTTCGACCGTTGCGGGAGCTTCGGAATCGATGTCGTTTGCGTTGTACTCCGCCGTCACATACACGCCCGGCATGGTGGGCCCAAAATCATTGCCCGAAACCATGCCCTCGGTCCACGTTCTCTTGATCGGAATTTCCTTGTCGTGCTGCTTCAGTTGAATGTCGTAATTCGTTTGATAGTGCGCCGTAGGGATGTCGGAAACTCCATAGTAAATTTCGACGCGGACGCGGCAAAGACCCGGTTTGCCGAGGTATTCCTGCTCGGCGTCCGGTGTGTGATAGTTCGTAAAAGCTTGCGAGACGCGTTCCGCGATCATGTAATAGGGCGTCTCGAAGCGAATCGATGCGACGTAGGGTCCGGATTTGGCTATAGGATAGTGCTTCGCATATTTGTCGAAGAACAGAACGCGTTTTTCGGGGTCACCCGATCCTAGGAAATAGGCCTCGCGAATGGCCTCGGAAGAGAGCGGATAATCGAGTGCGCTGACAGGCGGGGCGAGGGAAATCGCAGCCAGTAGAACCGAGAAGCACGACCGCAGGATCGTCGTCGTGTTCATAGACGCTCCAATCTTAACTTGTTAGACGGAGCACCGTAACTGCGGGGTACATTCGCCCATCAACCGGTGATGCCGCCGAGGAAGGGGTAATGGTCGGCGGCGGCCATGAAAAAGAGCATGGGGAACGACATCCAGAAGCCCGTGCGTGAGGCGAGGAAAGCCCAGCGGGAGAAATGCGCGGCCTCGAGCGGCAGTGCCGCGCCTTGTTCGGCGGCGGCGCGCGTCCAGTTGATGAGCCTTTTTTGCGCGCGCCAGATGACGCCCCAGGCGTTGAGCAGCATCAGCAGACCCATTCCCCCGCCCACCGCAATTGAAAGATGCGCGTTCGACGATTGCGGATTTGCGTTCAGAATGAGGGTGAGCCATGAGGCAGCGATGGCGATTGCGACGATGGCGATGGCGCGGACCCAGGCATTGTCCAGGATTCCTTTGTGCGGCAGCTGAAACGGATAGATCAGCGCGAACGCGACGATCCATACCAGTAGCCATTCACCGAACCATTTCAACGCGAGCGAGGAGTTTCCGGCGTTGTGCGCGTCGGCAGCGAGAATCATCCAGAAATAACGCAGGCCGGCGACCACCGTCACAACTGCGGACCAGCGGAACCACCACATGGCCCGCGACATCAGCGCCGGATAGATTTTCGCGCGCACGGGCGGGTCGAGGAGCTTGAAAGCGGGCGTTGCAGCGAGATTATTGAAGTAGAGTGTGCCAATCCAGATGATCCCGGCGACGATGTGCAGCCAGCGCAGAGCGATCTGTTCCGTGACGGCCGGGCTTTGCGGAAAGGCGACCTGGGACGCTGCGGCCATTGCGATCAACGCGTGAGTGAAAGCCATATCCGGCGCCTCCGGCTGCGCGACATGGCGCGCACCAGCCGGATACTATCGCAAAATCCAAGGAGCTTGTGTTATAGACTTGCGCGCTCCTGCGGTGACAGCTTGGCCCCGACGGGCCGCCCGCGCGAGAAAACAACATGGGGACAATATACGCGGGCTCGTCTGGATGGGCTTATGCGGGCTGGAAGCCCGACTTCTATCCCGCGAAGCTTGCGGCTGCAAAGTTTCTCGGCTATTACTCGACGCGGCTCAATTCCGTCGAACTGAACTACACATTCCGCCGCACAGTGACCAAAAAGCTCCTTGCCGGATGGAGCGCGGCGACGCCCGCAGAATTCAGATTCGCCGTGAAAGCGAGCCAATCGATCACGCATATCAAGCGGCTGCGCGGCGTGGGCGCGGCGACATCGAAATTCATTGCTTCACTCGAACCGCTGCGCCTAGCCGGAAAGCTCGGACCGGTGCTGTTTCAACTGCCGCCGAATCTGAAATGCGATTTGGCGCTGCTGGACGAGTTTCTGGCGGATTTGCCGCGGGACACGCACGTGGCCATGGAATTCCGACACGCGTCGTGGTTTACGGATGACGTGTATGATCGTCTGGGCCGCGCGAACGTGGCGCTGTGCGAAGCGGAAAGCGACAAGCTGAAGACTCCCGAGATTGCTACCGCGAACTTCCGATATATGCGGCTGCGAATGGTCGGATACTCCGCTGGTGCGCGCAAGGCGATTTCGAAGAGAGTGACGGACGCAGCGCACAACGGCGACGTCTTCGTCTATTTCAAGCACGAAGACACGCCCCACGGCGCGCTGTACGCGGAGAATTTGCTCAAGTCCGCGAAATAAAAACGCTGGGCCGAGCGTACGAAGTCTTGATCCATGGCTGATGCGATCGCGCGGGGTGGTTACACTTGTGCTCTAAGAGACCATTCCAGTGATGCTTAGGTTGGTGCCCAAGAGAGGACTCGAACCTCCACTCCCTTGCGAGAACTAGCTCCTGAAGCTAGCGCGTCTGCCAATTCCGCCACTTGGGCATTTCGTGCGGCAAAGCGAGGCGAAACCATATTGCCGCGCGGCCCGTGGTTTGTCAACGAAGCACGCCGAGGGGAAGTACCATTGACCCGAGGGCGGGCGCACTCTACAGTTATTTTGCGGTCGCGAGCGAGAGGAGGGCAACCATGGCAACTGCCCGCGCGATGCTGGAGCGCCGCCGGTCGAGCCGCGTTCACATTCGCATCCCAGTTACAGTCCGATCCCCTGAAAAGAATGGTGAGGCGCGCGACGCGTCCGCCGAAGCGATTTCCGTCAGCCGCACCGGCGCACTGCTGCGCTTGCCGTTCTTGCCGGAGATCGGGTCTCGCATCGAGGTTCTCCACGGGCTTTCGCAGGAGAGGCGTGAATTTCGCGTGATCGCCGTGCGGGAACGCAAGGATCACGGCCCCTTTGAATTGGGAGTCGAGATTCTCTATCCCGGCCGGAATTTTTGGGGCGTTTCGTTTCCGGACGAGCGCCGCTAGGCCCTCCCTTCCTGGTAATCCCAGGAAGATTGTATGGCCGGCCTCCTGATACCCTTCGTACGCGTTGGTGCTATAATCCCGCCAAATTGAGCCGAAGGGCCCGCACGGGCCGGACGCCGCCTGGCACTGTCCCCACGACCCGCGGGCAGGGGAGGTTTGTATGGGAACTCTTCAGATGTTGCTTCTCGCCTGGGGTGTCGTTACAGCCATTCTGGTCTGCATGTGGATCTACCGCAGCGCCCTCGAAAACCGGGAAGAGGATCAGATTTTTCTGGACGCCGCGGGAGACTCGATGGCGCGCGATCAGGCCGCGCTGGTCGCCCGGATTGAAAAGCTCGGGCGGCCGATCATTGCGCTGATGATTGCATCAGGCGCGTTGCTGGTGTCGGTGGCCGGACTCTGGGCGTACCAAAGCCTCCAAAGCTTCTAGCGATTCCGACTTCCGCACGGCTGATCGGGCTAGGGCTTGGCCGTCGCAGGCGCCGGTTGTGTGGCTGCGTGTGTCTGCATGGGTGCCTGCGCAGTCTGGGTAGGTATGGACGACGTGTGGTTGTGCACGATCAGCCAGTTCCCCCCCACTTTGTTGAAGACCAGCGTAGTTTGCCCGCGCAGATCGTAAGGCGCTCCGTTCAACAGGGCGCTGAATTCCCATTGATACATGGCCCAGGCCACGTCGCCGTGCGGGAAGATAATCGTATTGCGCCGCACGAGCTGCATGGACGCGAATGCGGCTTTCTGGCGCTCGTACAGCGGGACGTAATTCTGCCAACCCATGATTGGCGGAGCGAAATCGCCGCTCACAAAGGTCACGCTATCGGAATAGTACTTGTGCATCAGGTCGACGTTGCCGAGCTGGAACGCCGCAAGCATTTGTCCGATGTCTCCTTCGATCTGGTCAGCATCGGGACCCAGGGGGACGGGCACGGGGTTCGAATCGTCCTGTTGTTGCGAGTTGTTCTTGCTGTTCTTGTTTTTCTGCGCGAACGAGGAATTGCAGGTAAGAGCCAGGGCGAATATCGCGGCGAGCATGCCGATCAGCCGGCGCCGGAGCGCCGAATTCCCAAGCTTCATCGTAAAGCGACCTCCTTCTCGGATCGGCTGGGAGCATAGCACGAAGCGAAAATCGACCGGCAAGCGGAAGTAGCGTCGTGTGTCGCAATGAAGCACAGCGGCGCCGGTGGCGATCGCTTATTCTCGCGGCGCGGAGTGAAGCGTCTGGCTCAGCAGGTTGACGAACAACCGATACGCGCCGGGAACTCCGTCGGGCAGCTCGCGGAAAAATGACAGGCCCGTGTATATGTAGAGGCCCTTGCCGTCATGCGCGTAAACAAGGCCGCCCGTCGCTTCCGGCTCGCCCGGATCGGTGAGGCCGAGCACGGGCTGATAGCGCGAATCCAATGTGCACCGGAGATAAAGTCCGCGCTCCTGTTCCCAGCCCTTGAAATCGTCGAGCGTGATCTTGTTCGGCGAATTCAGCAGAGGACTATCCGGCGCGAGGAAGCGCACAGGAGAATTCTGATCGGTGACGCGAACCGCCCCTTTCGGGTCCATCTCTGCGCGGAAGGGAGCTGGCAGCAGCTTGGCCCACGCAAAATCGCGCTCGTAGAGGACCAGCAGCGTCCCGCCGTTCTGCACGTAATCGAGCAGGCGCGGATTCGCCGCCATCGCGTCGGGTCGCAGCTCGTAGGCGCGGATGCCAACCACGATCGCGTCGAAGCGGCTAAGATCGCCGAACGCCAGCGTCACTTCATCGAGCAGGTCCACCTGGATTCCCACCTGCCGCAGGGTTTCCGGCAGCACATCGTTGTCACCGGCGATATAGCCGACATGCAGCCCCGCGGGCACGGTCAGGTCGAGCACATGCACGGTCACATCGGCTGGCTGGCTGAAATTGCGCGTCGGCAGCGTAGGGATCGGTTCGACCGAC
>Ga0210388_10001836_pt1 | contig 16663 bp, 15 predicted proteins | sample IncBWC19OmetaG_FD_155485 | JGI IMG/M metagenome (GOLD analysis project Ga0210388, IMG submission 155485) | Forest soil microbial communities from Barre Woods Harvard Forest LTER site, Petersham, Massachusetts, United States - Inc-BW-C-19-O ...
TCTGGTCGGAGAACCAGAGCGCCCCGTCGTGCCATCGCGGTCCCTCTGGAAACCGTAGCTCAGGGATGTCGATGCGGCTTCGCGGTGCGTCAGTCATTCGGCAGATCCTCCTGGAAAGCGGCTACGACTGTGAAACCATCGGCAACCCAAGGCGCGGCATCATTGCCTGACGGGAGCGCAGGGCAGCAAGACACCAGCGCCGTTCGCTGGAGATAAGCGGTTAGTCGAGCTCCCGCAGCACGTTACGGGCGGAGTCCGCGAACTGGCGCCCGGGGTCGAGCCACTGGCGCAGCTGCGAGGCGAACGTCAGCGATTCCTCCTTCGACAGGTCCTCGACCCGGCCCAGGTGCGCCATCGTCATCCTGACGCCCTCGGGGCGCATGCCGCAGATGGCCGAGGCGACGGCTGTGGCCTCCTGCCAGAGGCCGTCGGAGGTCGCGAGCCGCTGGGCGAACCCGATCCGCAGCGCCTCCCGGCCATCGATCACCTTGCCGGTCAGAATGAGGTCCTTCGCCTGGGCCACCCCCACCAGCCTGCTCAACCGGGTGCTGGCCCCCCACCCGCCCAGCCCGGACCCCAGCCGTTTCAGGTGCCAGTCGCTGATCTGCGCGGTCTCCGCGACGATGCGCAGATCGCAGGCCAGCGCTAGTTCAGTGGCACCGGTCGTGCATATCCCGTCGATAACCGCGATTGACGGGATGAGGAGATCGTCGATCAGATTGCACAGCGCCGCACCGGGGTTGCCCGGGGGGAGTCCGCCCGCCACGGCCTCCTTGACATCGTCGCCGGCGCTGAAGCACGGCCGGCCGTCGGCGCGCGGCGCGCCGGTGACGATGAGGCATCGGGTCGAGTCGTCCTGGCGAGCCCGCTTGACGGCCGCAGTGAGCTGCTCGATCGACCGGCTGTCGAGGGCGTTGAGCCGCTCGGGCCGGTTGAGCCGCAGAACCAGCAGCGGGCCGTCGTGGCGGACCTCCACCGGTGAGGTGTCGGACATATCGCTCCCTAGCGCGCCTGCGCACCTGGTAATCGTTGATTAGATTATATAATTACACTAGAATGTTCGGCTGAGGAAGCGCAGCGGATCATGTCCCATGGCTGGTTCCTGAGAATCGTCTCAACGAGGAGAAACAATGGGGTTCCTGGACGGCAAGGTCGCGTTCATCTCCGGCGCCGCCCGGGGCCAGGGGCGGTCGCACGCCCTGCGGCTGGCTTCGCTGGGGGCCGATATCGTCGGCATCGACATCTGTCACGACATTCCCACGATGAACTACCCGAACGCGTCCGTTGCGGACCTGGAGCAGACCGTCAGCGACGTCAAGGCGCTCGGCCGGCGCATGCTCGCCGTGCAGGCCGACGTCAGGGACGGCGCCGCGGTGCAGGCCGCGGTCGACCAGGGGTACGCGGAATTCGGCCGGCTCGACATCGTGCTGTCGAACGCGGGGATCGTCCGCCTCGGCGACGATCCCGGTGACCGCGGGTACGGAATCTGGCAGGACACCCTGCAGACCAACCTCACCGGGGGTTTCCACGTCGTCTGGGCGACGGTCCCCAAGCTCATCGAGGGCGGCCGCGGCGGCGTGATCATCCTGACCGGGTCGACCGCCGGGGTGCGGCCGGTCGGCAACTACAGCGCAAGCACGCTTTCCTACACGGCCTCGAAGTGGGGTCTGGTCGGTATCGGCAAGCAGCTCGCCGCGGCCCTGGCCGAGCATTCGATCCGGGTCAACGTCATCCATCCCACCGGGGTAGCCTCCGGGATGACCATGAACGCCGCGATGGCGCAGCTGATGGAGCAGGCCGCCGCGAGCGGTGACAACACCATCTCGGCGATGCAGAACGCGCTGCCGGTCGACATTCTCCAGCCGGGCGACATCTCCGACGCCGTCGAGTTTCTCATTTCCGACAAAGCCAAGTGGATTACCGGCGTCTCGCTTCCCGTCGACGCCGGGTTCTCGATCCGGTGACGGCCGGCGGCCTGCCGGTGCTGCCCGCCCGGGACATACGGTGAAGGCGGCCCGCTTCGCCTATCACTCGCCCCAGTCGGTGGACGAGGCGATCGGGCTCCTCCGTCAGTTCGGCGACGAGGGCAAGGTGCTTGCGGGCGGGCAGAGTCTGATCCCGCTGCTCGCCTTGCGCCTGGCACGGTTCGAGAACCTGGTCGACCTCCGCCGGGCGGCCGGACTGACCGGCATCACGCAGGAGGACGGCGAGGTGAGGATCGGGGCGATGACCACGCACACGGCGGTGCACCGGTCCGAGATCCTGGCGACGGCGGTACCGCTACTGCCCCGGGCGGCCGCGTTCGTCGGGCACCCGGCGATCCGCAACCGGGGCACGATCGGCGGCGCGCTCGCGCACGCCGATCCGGCCGCCGAGTTCCCAGCGGTAGCACTGGCCCTGGACGCCGAACTGGAGGTCGCGGGCCCAGCGGGCACGCGACGGGTGCCAGCGCGCAGCTTCTTCATCTCGACCTATATCAGCGCTCTGGAATCGGATGAGGTGCTGGTGGCCGTCCGCTTCCCCACCTGGACGGGCGACTGCGGCTTCGCCGTCAAGGAATACGCGCGGCGCCGCGGCGACTACGCCATGGCGGGCGTCGTATGCGCGGTGCAGCTGCGCGACGAACGCATCGAGCGCTCGTCGATCGCCTTCATCGGCCTGGGCGGCACGCCGGTCAGGGCGGCGGCGGCGGAGGTGCTGATCACCGGGACCGCGCCCGGCGACCTCGATCTGGCCGAGGTCGCACGGGCCGCAGTCGAGGGCCTCGAGGCGGCCGACGATATGCACGTCACGGCCCGGCAGCGGACACGTATGGCGCAGGCCCTGGTGCGGCACGCGCTCGATGACGCGATAGCGGAGGCGGCTGGACATGGCTGACGAGATGCAGGTCGAGATGACGGTGAACGGCGAGGTCCGCTCGGCCGGGGTCGAACCCCGCCGCACGCTGGCGGACTTCCTGCGCGAGGACTGCGGGCTGACCGGGACGCACCTCGGCTGCGAGCACGGTGCCTGCGGCGCGTGCACCGTGCTGCTCGACGGCCAGGCCGTGCGGTCGTGTCTGGTGTTCGCCGTGCAAGCCGACGGGTCCGGCGTGCGGACCATCGAAGGGCTCAGCCCGTCCGACGGCTCGCTCAGTGGAGTCCAAGAGGCGTTCAGAACCGAGCACGCGCTTCAGTGCGGGTTCTGCACCCCTGGTTTCGTCGTCGCGGTGACGGCCCTGCTTGAAGCCAATCCCGATCCGGACGACGAGGAGATCAGGGACGGACTGTCGGGCAACCTCTGCCGCTGCACCGGCTACCAGGGCATTATCGCTGCGGCCCGCCGGGCCGCCGGGTCGCTGCGGGGGGTCGAGGCATGACCGCCGCCCGGCTGGTCGGCCAGTCGATCGCGCGGCGTGAAGACCCCCGGCTGCTGGCCGGCAGGGGCCGCTACGTCGCCGATATCACGGTCCCCGGGATGCTGCACGCCGCGTTCGTCCGCAGCGACATAGCACGCGGCAAGATCCTCCGCCTCGACGCCAGCGCCGCCCGGTCGGCCCCCGGCGTGCGCGCGGTTTACACCGCCGCCGAGCTGAACCCGATGGTCCACGAGACCTGGTGGTACATGGCCGGGCGGGATGCCACCTACCCGCCCAGGTTCTGCCTGGCCGAAGCTGACGTCCGGTTCGTCGGCGAGCCGGTCGCGATCGTCGTCGCCGAGTCCCGGGCACTGGCCGAGGACGCCGCCGAACTCGTCGAGCTCGACATCGAGCCGCTGACGGCGCTCGTCGACCCCGACGTCGCCCGGGCGGACACGGTGAATCTGGTGCACCCCGAGGTCGGCACCAACTCCCCGCAGGTCATGCCCGCGCCCGACGACCCGGAACTTGACGCGATCTTCGCCCGGGCGGCGCACGCCGTCAGGGCCCGTTTCACCCAGCACCGGTACGCTGCCGTCCCGATGGAGACCCGGGGCATCATCGCGCACTGGGACGGCTACGGCGAGCAGCTGGCCATCTGGGCCGCCACGCAGAGCGCGCACGAGGTGCGCGGGTTCTACGCGCGGCTGCTCGGCCTGCCCGAGAACAACGTCAGGGTGTTCAGCCCCGACGTCGGCGGCGGATTCGGGCTCAAGGTCATGACGATGCGCGACGAATGGGCCGCGGTCATGTCCTCGGTCCGGCTCGGTGTGCCGGTGAAGTGGATCGAGGACCGCAGGGAGAACCTCATCGCATCGGCCCACGGCCGCGACGACCTGATGGGCCTGGAAGCCGCGTTCGACGCCGACGGCGTGCTGCTCGCGCTGCGCGCCGATCACGTGGAGAACGTCGGCGCGTACCCCTACGCCGGGACGGCCAGCGCCGGCGCCCTCGTGGGGATGTGCCTGTCTGGTCCGTACCGGGTCGGGCGGACCGGGTACAGCAACACGGCCGTTTACACGAACACGCTCGGCCGCGCGCCGTACCGCGGGCCGTTCCTGATGGAGACGGTCGGGCCGGAACAGCTCATGGACGTGGCCGCCCGGCAGCTGGGTGTGGACCCGCTGGAATTGCGCCGCCGCAACGTGATCACCGACACCGACCTGCCCTACGCGCTGCCAAGCGGACTGGTGTACGACAGCGTCACGCCGGCCGAGACGCTCGAGCAGGCGGCCACGCTGATCGACTACGAGGGCTTCCGGCGCGAGCAGCCCGCAGCCCGTGCCGCGGGCCGCCTGCTCGGCATCGGGATCAGCCTGTGCGTGGAGCCATCCGCGATCAGCTTCGGCGCCCTCGGCACCGAAGCCGCCGTGCTCCGCATGGAGCCGAGCGGAAAGGTGAACCTAATCCTCGGTAGCTCCGACACCGGCATGAGCGTGGCCACCACCACCGCCCAGGTCGTCGCCGACCAGCTCGGCTGCGCGGTCGAGGACATCACGGTCACGCAGGGGGACACGACGCTGACGCCCTACGGCGGCGGCACCCAGGGCAGCCGGAGCGCGGTCCTATACGGCAACGTGGCCATGCTTGTCGCCGGCAAGCTGCGCGCCAAGGTGCTCGCCATCGCGGCTCACGCGCTCGAGGTGTCGCCGGACGACCTGGAGGTCAGCTCGGGCAGCGTGTCGGTCAAGGGCGACGCCCTCGCCGCGCTGCCGCTCTCCAGCATCGCCGAGCTGGCGCTGATCGGACACGACCTGCTGCCGCCCGGGATGGAGCCGGGCCTAGAGGTCTCCCACCGGTTCAAGCCGCTGCCCATAACGTTCTGCAATGCCTGCCACATGTGCACGGTGGAGGTCGACCGTGAGTCCGGCCTGGTGAAGATCCTGCGCTACGTGGTTAGCGAGGACTGCGGCGTGATGATCAACCCGAAGATCGTCGAGGGGCAGATCTTCGGCGGCGTGCTGCAGGGCATCGGCGGCGTGCTCTACGAGCACGCCGTCTACGATGACGCGGGTAACCCGCTGGCGAGCACCTTCGTCGACTACCTGCTCCCCACGACGGCCGAGGCGCCTGTGATCGAGTGCGCGCACATTGCCTCCGGCGCCGCCAACCCGCTCGGCGTGAAGGGCGTCGGCGAGGGAGGTGCGGTCGCCTCGCCGGCCGCCGTCTTCAACGCCGTCGCCGACGCCCTGGCTCCGCTCGGGGTGGAGTTGCGGTCGACCCCGCTTGGCCCAGGCCAGCTCCTGGCCGCCATTGAAGCGGCCGGCTGCTCATGAGGCTCATCCGCACCGGGCTGGACGCTGACGGCCGCTCGCTGGTGACCCGAGAAGAGACGCTCGACCCCGCGGACGACCGAATCCGGCTATTCAACGTCCCGCCGGGCGCCTCATCGCCGCCCCCCGGGCCCGGCGCCGCGCTCGATCTCGGAGTCCGTCCGGGCCAGGTGAGCTGGCTGCTGAGGCGCTTGGAGCCGGCCTACAGCTACGAGATGCACCACACCGACACGGTCGACCTGCACCTGGTGCTCGACGGCAGCGCCGACCTGATCCTCGATGACGGTCCTCACCAGCTGCGGCCGGGCGACGCGGTGGCGATCACTGGGATCGACCACGGCTGGCGGGTCGGCCCCGAGGGCTGCACCTTTGCCATGATGTTCGTCGGCACCGCGCCGTACAGCCTTCCGGCGCAGGGGCTGCCCGAGTAGCCGAGTGGCCGGCCTTGGCGGGTGGTGCACCCAGGCCAGCCACGGGATTTCTCCTTCAGCTGGCGGCCAGCAGTTCCTCGGCCTCCCGCAGCAGGAGGGGGAGCGCCGGCGTCATCTGGCCCACCAGGCCTGGCATCTCCCGCTGCTTGCGGCCGCGCTTGATGAGCAGCGCGGTCGCGCCCGCTTCCTTGTACCGGGTGAGGGCGTCGAACCAGCGCAGGTCGGGCAGTTCCCGGCCGTAGGCGGCGAGCAGTTCCGCCGCGGTGGGCATGCCGGTCGGGCCCGGGGCGGGCATGGCCGGGTGCTCCGCCTCGTCGGTGAAGAAGGTGAACCAGGACAGGTCGATCCGCGGGTCGCCGACCGACCAGATCTCCCAGTCGATGATCGCGTTCACCCGGCCGTCGGCGCACAGGGTGTTGCCGAGCCGGTAGTCGCCGTGGTTGACCACCGGCGGCACCGCCGCCGGGATGGTCGCGTGCAGCGCCGCCGCGCACCGCTCGTACTCGCCCTGGAGGTCGGGCGGCACGGTGGTGAAGGCGCGGGTCCAGCGGTCGATCTCGTCCGCCAGCGTGACCACGGGCTCGCCGGTGAGCCCGGCGGCGCCCGGGTCGACGGAATGCAGCGCGGCGAGCGCCCGGGCCGCGTCCAGGGCGCGGGAACGGACGTCGGGAAAGCGAGCCGGGTCACGCGATTCGCTGAGGACCGGCTCCATGCACTCGCCGGCTACCAGGCCCATCGCGATGAACGGGGGAGCCCCGGCGTCCGCGCCGTCGCCGGACGTCGCCCCGTACGGCGGGGCTCCGGCGTCCTGGAACAGGAACGGCGGCACCGGCACGCCCGGACGCCCGTGCAGCGCGGCCATCAGCCTGCCCTGGCGCAGCACGTCGCGGTTGCGGACCGGCGGCAGGCCGGGAGGCGCCACCTTGAGCACCACCCGGGAATGCGCCGCCGGGGCACCGGTCAGGTCGGCGGTGAACGTGAGGCTCGAGGCGCCGCCGGTCAGCGGGGCCACCGAGGTGACCTCCGCGCCCGGCGCCCAGTGCTGCGCCGCCTTGCTCGCGCGCTCGCGCAGGGACTGCGAGAGTTCCATCAGTACAGCCCTCCGTCCACCCGCAGCAGCGCCCCGGTGGTGTAGCTCGACGCCGGGCTGGCCAGGTACAGAGCCGTCGTGATGATCTCCTCCGGGCGGCCGGGACGCCCGGCCGCACTACGCGTCTTGCGCCGGTTCTCTTCCGGCCAGGCCTTGGCGATGTCGGTCAGGAACGGCCCCGCGGACAGGGTGTTGACCCGGACCGAGGGAGCGTACTCGAGCGCGAGGACCTGGGTCAGCGCGTTGAGCGCGGCCTTGGCGCCGGCGTACGGGCCGAACCGCGGCTGCGGCATCAGCGCCCCAGTCGACGACACGTTGATGATGGAGCCGCCGTCACCCGCGGCCATCCGCGCGCCGACGAGCGCGCCGAGCCGGAACGGGCCCTTGAAGTTGACGCCGACGACCTTGTCGAACAGCTCTTCCGAGGTGTCGGCCGACGACGGCGCCAGCGGGGACATGCCCGCGTTGTTAACGAGGATGTCGACCTTGCCGAACGCCTCGTAGGCCGCGTCGACGAGCGGGCCGATCTCGTTCCAGTGGCCGACATGGCACGCGTACGGCAGTGCCTTGCGGCCGAGCGCCTCGACCTCGGCGGCGACCTCCCGGCAGTTGTCCAGTTTGCGGCTCGTGATAACGACGTCGGCGCCGGCCCGGGCGAAGGCCAGCACCATCTCCCGGCCCAGGCCCCGGCTCCCGCCGGTGACGAGGGCGACCTTGCCGCTGAGATCGAACGGCGAACTGGCGATGCCGGCGCTCACTGCGCATACTCCTTGAGGATGTGCGCGTACTTCTCCCGGGCGGCGGCCAGCTTCGGCGGGATGTGCTCGCTCGGGAACAGGCCCTCGGCCGGGGAGTAGCGGCGCAGCACCTGCTTGGCCACGGTCACCTGGTGCACCTCGGTCGGCCCGTCCGCCAGGGCCAGCGTCGGCACGTGCATCCACATCCGGCCAAGCGGCAGCTCGCTGGTGGCCCCGAGCGAGCCGTGCAGGTGCAGCGCCCGTTCCACGATGTTGTGGTAGATCCTGGCCATCGCGACCTTGCACATCGCGATTTGCGTGCGGGCCGCCCCGTGGGGCTGGGTGTCGATGACCCAGGCGGTGTGCAGCACCATCAGCCGGTACTGCTCGAGCTCGATCCACGAGTCGGCGATCATCGCCTGCACCAGCTGCTTGTCGGCGAGGCGCTCGCCCTGGGTGCGCCGCGACAGCGCGCGCTCGCACATCATGTCGAGGGCCCGCCGGCACTGCCCGACCGTCCGCATCGCGTGGTGCACCCGTCCGCCGCCCAGCCGCGCCTGGGCGACCGCGAAGCCCTGACCGGGGCCGCCGAGCATGGCGTCGGCCGGCACCCGGACCTCGCGGTAGCGGATGTAGCCGTGGATGCCCTCGTCGAGGTCGTCGCGTTCGCCCATGGTGGCGACGTTGCGCTTGATCTCGATGCCCGGTGTTTCCGCGGGAACGATGAACATCGACATCCGCTGGTGCGGCGGCGCGTCCGGGCTGGTCACCGCCATCACGATGAGGAACGCCGCGTAGCGGGCGTTGGAGGTGAACCACTTCTCGCCGTCGATGACCCACTCGTCGCCGTCCTGCCAGGCGCGGCAGGTGAACTCCTTGGGATCGGCGCCGGCATGGGGTTCGGTCATGGAGAACGCGGAGACGATGTCACCGTCAAGCAGCGGCTGCAGATACCGGTTCTTCTGCTCCGGGGTGCCGAACATCGCCAGGATCTCGGCGTTGCCGGTATCCGGCGCGGCCGTCCCGAATACCGTGGGGGCCCAGTACGAGCGGCCGAGGATCTCGTTCATCAGGGCGAGCTTGAGCTGCCCGTATCCCGGGCCGCCGAGCTCGGGGCCTAGGTGGCAGGCCCACAGGCCCCGCGCCTTTACCTGCTCGCGCAGTGGCCCGAGGATCGCTCGCGCCGCCCCGTTCCCGGTGTCGTACACGTCACCGCCCGCCGGGAACAGCAAGTCAAGCGGCTCCACCTCCTCGCGGACGAAACGCTCCATCCAGTCCAGCTTCTCCTGGAACTCCGGCTCGGTGCTGAACTCCCACATCGGAGCCTCCTCTTCCTGTTACTGTCGCCCGGCCCGGCCCGCGGCCAGGTCGGCTTCCATCCGGACCCGCAGCGCCCGCAGGACCTCGGCGGCGGCGGCGATGACGTCCGGTTCGATCCCCTCAGTGACCCGGGCGATCCACGCCTCGCCACTGTCGTGGAGGCGGCTGTGCGCGGCGCGGCCGGCCTCGGTCGGTATGAGCAAGGGCGCCCGTTTGTGGTCCGGGTTCTCCTTGCTGGCAACCAGCCCGCGGCTGGTCAGCGTGTCGGCGATCCGCTGCACGGACTGCCGGGCGTGGCCCAGGCTGCGGCCGATCTGCGGCACCGTCGGCGGCTGCCGGGCGTTGATGACGGCGGTAAGCACTAGCACCTGCGCCCCGGTGAGCTCCTCGGCCGCCCCGCGGACGCTGTTGACCGCGAGCAGCCTGCCGTGCAGCCGGAGCACTTCGTCGCCCAGGCCGACCAGCGGGTGCGGATCCTCAACAACCATGACAGGATGCTGTCAATTTGACAGGATCATGTCAATAGCTGCAGGAGGACGATCTTCCGGCCCTTGGTTGTCTCTAATAGTATAAAAAACTTACTATTAGAAGCAATGTGCTCGGCGGACTGGCCATCGTTCCTGACGGCACTCTGCCGCCGAGGCAGTCTCGGTGCGTGGCAGCTCGAGTCAGGAGCGGGACATGAAGCGGTTCGCGGGCAAGGTCGTCGTCATTACCGGTGGCGGAGCTGGAATCGGCCGCACGTTCGGGCATCGGTTCGCCGCCGAGGGCGCGTCGATCGCGGTCGCCGACATCGATCCCGCGGCCGGGGACCGGATGGTCGCGGAACTGGCGGCCGCGAGACACGCGGCTTTCTCATTCCCGATGGATGTCCGGGACGCCGAGGCGGCGGCCCGGATGGCCGACGTGGCGGTCGAGCGGTTCGGCGGCATCGACATCCTGGTGAACAACGCCGGCATCCACCTCGACCACGCCCAGCTCCCCTTCACCCTTGAGGCGGTGCCCCGGTGGCGGGAGGTGCTTGACGTCAACGTCATCGGTCCGCTGGTCTGCTCGGCCGCCTGTCGCGCCGCCATCACTGCGCGCGGCGGCGGAGCCATCGTCAACGTGTCGTCGATGGCCGCGTACGGGGGAGGGGGTGCCTACGCCGTCTCTAAGCTGGCGCTCAACTCGCTGACCGTCGGCCTGGCCGACGCATACGCCGCCGACGGCATCCGCGTGAACGGCATCGCTCCCGGCCTCGTCGACTCGGAGGCGGCGGTCGGCTGGTGGAGCGATGCAGCCCGATCCGGCGCGAACATCCAGCAGCGCCTGATCGACGGCCAGATGATCAGGCGCCAAGGGCGCATGGACGACCTGGCCGACATGGCGCTGTTTCTCTGCTCGAGCCAGTCCAGCTTCGTAACCGGCCAGACGATCCTGGTGGACGGGGGTCATACCAGGAAGCCCTACTGACAGATCGCGACGCTCAAGCGCTCCGCAATATAGTATAAACATCAAACTAATGGTCGAGCTGAAGCGGTCGGCCGAACGGGAAGCGAGGCCAGCATGCGCGCAATGTTCCAGTATCCCGAGGTATCGGGGCGGACGGCCGACATGCTCGACGCGGGCCCGGTGGCCGAGCTTGCGCGGGTTGCCGAGGATGCGGGCTGGGCCGGGTTCGCGTTCACCGAGCACCCGGCGCCGGGCCTGCGGTGGCTCGAGGCGGGCGGTCACCAGTCGCTCGACCCGCTGGTGGCCCTCGGCCACGTCGCGGCGGTGACCTCAGAGATCAGGCTGCTGACGTACCTCAGCGTCTTCCCGTACCGTAATCCGCTGCTGCTGGCCAAGTCGGCCGCGACGGTCGACATCCTGTCCGGAGGGCGGCTGATCCTCGGCGCAGGCACCGGATACGCCAAGGGTGAGTTCCACGCGCTTGGCGTGGATTTCGATGAGCGCAACCTGCTGTTCGACGAGGCGCTCGACGTGCTTCCGCTGCACTGGAGCGGCGAGCCGTTCAGCTACACCGGGCGTCATTTCAGCGCCAGGGAGGTCATCGGGCTGCCGCGGCCGCCGCAGCAGCCAATCCCGATCTGGATCGGCGGCAACTCCGCGCTGACCAGGCGCCGGGTGGCGGAGCGCGCGAACGGCTGGCTGCCGCTGCTCGGCTCCAAGGAGCTGTTCTCGACCACCAGGACCGCCCAGCTCACTGCGGCGGACCTGCCGGAAGCGATCGCGCGGTTGCGGGCCGACGCGGGCCCGCGCGGAACCTACCTGGATGTGGCCGTGTCCTACAACGATCCGTCCCTGCAGGCGGCGGACGCCGACCTCGGGCGGCACCGCGCGGCCATCGCCGAACTCGAGGCGGCCGGCGCCACCTGGGTGATCATCCCCGGCCGAGGTACGCGGGCCGAGGAATCTGTCGCGTTTCTCAAGCGCTTCGGAGCGGAGATCGCGACGCGCTGATCCCGGTGCGGCGCGGTCAGGCGCCGGTCTCGGCCGGGACGCCGAGCGCGCCGCGGATCGCTTCGCTGGTGGTGACCGTGGCGAGCAGCGGCAACGTGTGCCTGACCTGGAATTCGTGCGCTTCCGGCCAGGCGCCGGCGGTGCAGTCCTCCGGGATCACCACGGTGAAGCCGCGGTTGACCGCTTCGAGCGAGCTCCCGGGAATCGCGATGTTGGTGGATACGCCGGCCAGGATCACCGTCTGGATGCCGAGCGCGCGCAGGGTCGGTTCCAGCTCGGTGCCGTGGAAAACGCTGAGCCCGTGCTGCCGCCGGATCACGAAGTCACCCGGCTCGGGTGCGATCAGGGGGTGTATTTCCGCCTCCGGCCGTCCCTCGTGCACGGCCCCCTTCTTGCGCAGGCTGCCAAGCAGCAGGCAGTTGGCGGTGGTGGTGGCGAAGTCGGCCCGGGGCACGAACGTGCAGTACACCACGGGGACGCCGGCGCGTCGGCAGTCCGCCGCCAGCACCGCGATCCGCTCGATGATGTCGCGCTCGGCTGCCTGCGCCGCGAGCCCGCCATTGCTCGCGTAGTCCGGGTTCGTCATGCCGTTCTGGCATTCCGAGATCACCAGGGCCGCCCGCTCGCCGTTGTCCAGACCACGCATGAATGCTCCTAAAAAGGTAGATGATTACACCTATCTTAGGTGAAAATGGGTCCCGTGATCCAGCAGCCGATCGCAGCCGGGTGACGTGGTGGGCGCCTGCCGTGACCGGTGGCGCGGGATCAGCCGGGGCTGGAGCGGCCCAGCGGGCCCCGGCCGGCCCGCAGCGCCGATGATTCCATGTCTTCTCTGCCCAGCGCGGCTTCGGCCTGTTCGGCGCGCCCGCTGCGCAGCAGTCTCTTGGCCGCCGCGATCGCCTCCGGAGGGTGGACCGCGATCTGGCGAGCGAGCGCCCGCAGTTCCCGGCGCAGGTCGCCTGGCGCGCAGCGGCGCGCGGCCAGTCCGAGCTTGACTGCTTCTTCTGCCGTGATCCAGCGGCCGGTGAACAGCAGCTCGGCGGCTTGCTGCGGGCCGACCAAGGCCGGCAGCAGTACGCTGCTTGCCGCCTCCGGCGCCGTGCCGAGGGCGGCGAACGGCGCTCGCAGGCGCGCGTCGTCGGCGACGACGACCACGTCCGCGTGCAGCAGGATGGTCATACCGAAGCCCACCGCCGCGCCGTGCACGCCTGCCAGCAACGGCTTGGGGAATGCGCTCAGCTCCTGTAGCAGCAGCGCGAACGAATCCCGGTACTCGGCGGGGTCGGCCGCGGCCGCGAGCGCGTCGAGGTCGACGCCGCTGGAGAATGCGCGGCCCGCTCCCACGAGCTCGACCACACGGACTTCATGGTCGCTGGCAGCCGCGGTTAGCGCGGCCGCGAGGGCACTGTAGGAGGCGGACGTGAAAGCGTTGAGCCTGCTCGGACGGCAGAGCGTGAGCGTCCTCACGCGTTCGTGGTCGGCGACGCCGATCCCGTCGGTCACGACGCCAGGCTCGCCCGCGTGCGCCGCTGCCTCGGCCGCGTGCGCCGCTGCCCCGGCCGCCGCCCCCGACTCCGGTTGGGCGCTCATCGCGGGAGGGCCTCGTCGGGCACGACCTGATAGCCGTCGTGCACGGCTCCCGCGGACTCGAGCCGCTCGATCGCGCTCGGCCAGCGGGCGGCCGCTAGCGACGCCGCCGAGGCGGGGACCAGCGGCGGCGGGTAGACCGGGCGCATGTATCCGCGGACAAGCAGGAATCGCCCGTAGACCGGGTCGCGGACGACGTGGGTGAAGTCGTTTTCCGCCAGGTAGGGATCGCGGAGCAGGTCCGCCCGGGACGGAACGGTGCAGGCCGGGACGCCCAGCCGGGCGAACTCGGCGAGCCAGTGTTCGACCGGCTTGGCGGCGATCGCCTCGGTGACGGCCTCGTGGGTGAGCGTGCCGATCCCGAGCAGCCCGGCGACGGCCCCGGCCTGGCTGTCGGTGGCGGCCGCGAGGGCGAGCCATCCGTCGGCTGCGCGGTGGTAGCGCCGCGCGGGCTGCGGTCCGCGGTAGTCGCGGGCGCCGGTTTCCGCCGGAGGTCTGGCCGGGTATAGAGCGAGCTCTTTGACTTGCAGGAAGGTCGCGGTCGCGGCCAGGGAGGTGGCGACCTGCTGGCCGCGGCCGGTCTGTTCGCGGGCGACCAGGGCGGCAAGCGCTCCCAGCGCGGTCAGCGCGCCGGTGCCCACGTCGACGGTCGGGGCCGCCGTGTTGACTGGCTCGTCGTCACCTCCCTGGGCCGCGGCGATTCCGGACCGGCACTGCAGCACGGGGTCGAAGCCGGGCAGGTCCGCGAACGGCCCGGACCGGCCGAAGGCCGACACGGAGCAGCGGACCGCGCGCGCAGCGGCGCCCGCGAGCACGTCGTCGGTCAACCCCAGGTGCGCGGCGGCCGCCGGGCGCAGGTTGTCGATCAGCACGTCCGCCTCGCCCGCGATTTCGAGCAGGGCCGCCAGCCCGGCCGGAGTGCGCAGGTCGGCCGAGGCCACCGTCTTGGCGTGGTTGACCGCCGCGTACGAGGTGGCGAAGACCGAGTAGGGGTCTCCGCGCGGTGCTTCTACCTTGATCACGGTGGCCCCCAGTTCGGCGAGCAGGGTGCTGGCGAACGGGGCGGCGAGGAAAGTGCTCAGATCGATCACCCGCAGGCCGCTGAGTGGCAGCGCAGGAGCTGGTCCGGCCGGGCTGGCGTGCGGCCGCGGTGCGTCCCATAGCTCGCCGGCCGGGGCCAGCCGGCCCGCCGTCGGCAGCGGCCCGATCCGTGCGGGCGTGCCGGAGAAGGCGATGGGCGTCCCCGGCAGCACGACCGGGCCGGCCTGCGGATGCGGCAGCGTGACCGGCGGCGCGGCGGTAGCCAGGATTTCCCCCTGGAGCCATTCCTCGCGGCTGCATACCGGCGCGGCGGGCACCCCGGCGTCCGCGAGGATGGCGAGCCACTCGTCGCGGGGCCGCTGCGCGAAGGTGCCCTCGAGTTCACGTCCCACCAGGCGGGTGATCTCCGGCCGCATGACGTTCGTGAACTCGCCGTCTACGCCCGGCATGACCATGACGTCCATCCGGTCCAGCGCGGCCAGCGCGGGCAGGAAGAAACCGGCGGTGAGGGCGGACAGGTGCATCCACCGGCCGTCGGAGCATCGGTACGTCCGGAAATTGGGCCGGGACGGCAGGCCGCCCTCGGGCATGATGATCGGGTTGTCGATCCCCGCCGTCACCAGCGTCGCCAGGCATGCGGCGGAGGCATGCAGCCCGCTTACCTCGAGCGATCGCCCGTGCCCGGTCGTGCGCGCGCCAAGTAGCCCGGCCGCGGCGGCCGCGGCCCCCAGCGCGCCGTGCACGACGGTGAGCATCGGCACGGCCGACGCGATCGGGCTGCCGGCCTCATAGGACGGGTGGTAGACGGCGAACCCGCCGAGCGCCGAGAGCAGCAGCGGGTCGGCCGGCAGGTCGCGCCAGCGTCCGGCCGGGCCATACGGCGGCATCGCGATGTACACCAAGGCGGGACTGGCCGCCAGCAGCCACTGCGCGTCAAGGCCGGCCAACGGGGGCGCGCCAGCGGGGGAGTCGTCGAGGAGCACATCGGCGACCAGCGCCAGGCGGCGCAGCGCCGCCTCGTTGGGACCCGACACGAAGCGCTTGCCCCGGTCCCACGCCAGGTCCTCAAGTCCCGGCGTTGACGCCGGGTCGGCGGGCGCCCATCCTGCCGGCACCACGCGCACGACGTCGGCCCCTAGGTCGGCCAGCAGCATCCCGGCGGTGCGGCCGGCCTGTCCCTGGGACAACTCGAGTACCCGTACCCCGTGCAGCGGGGGAGTCGCCTCGGCCGTCATGTGTGCCTCCTCGTCACCAGTCCCGGCTCGTCACCAGTCCCGGCGAAACCACGGGCTCCGAGCGGTCGCAGCGCTCGTGCGCTTCCGCGGGCCGGTCCGCGTGAGATTAGGTCAAACGATACGGCTGTCAGCTCAAATAGTAAATAAATTAATCTCTTTCCATCGTGGATGCGCACGCTCCGTGGACGCCGGTCTGGCGCGCACGCCGGTCTCGCGCGGACACGTCCGGCCGGGTTCCTGCCGGAGCCGCTCGCTGGCCCTGCGAGACGCCTCTCCGCGCGAGCGCTCAGCCGGTAGCGACAGGCGCGCTGGCACCGAGCCGATATTTCCTCGGGTATCGCCGGTTCTTAACTGCGGCCGGGTTTCCGCTAGCGCGGGAGGGCGCTCCCGCCCGTTATCCGGGCCCCTATGTTCGATGCCCAGAAGCCGTGTACCATTATATTGGTTACCTATTCGGCCTCCAGAAATCCGCCGGGTACGGCCCGGCCTAGGCGACGTTGCTGATCTGGAGGGGTAGCGCCAGCGCTGGCGGTGCGGCCCGACTGCGGGGACCGGGACGGAAAACACGATGCTGTGTGACCGGTTTGGCCGGGATTATCGGCGTTATTTCCGCAAGCGGCAGCGTTAGCCGGAGCGGCTGGGCATGAGACAGCGCCGTTATAACCCGAAGCGGGCGCGTTGGCTTGCAGCCGACTAAGTAAATTACACAATAAATTAATGTAACGAGATGGACGGAGATTCTATGACGACGGGGATGGCCGATCCGGTCCGAGCGGTCGGGCAGGCAGTCCGGGTGCCGAAGACGGCCGAGCTGATCGCATCGCGCCTGCGGCGGCAGATCGTGGCGGGGGAACTGGCCGAGGGCGTCTCGCTGCCGTCGGAGGCTGAGCTGATGGGGCAGTTCCAGGTATCGAGGCCGACGCTCCGCGAGGCGTGCCGCATCTTGGAGGCCGAGTCGCTGATCGTCGTCCGGCGCGGCTGGCGGGGCGGCGTGCAGGTGACGGCGCCGCAGCTGGGAGTGGCGGCACGGTATGCGGGCCTGCTGCTGCAGGCGGAGCGGGTGCGTATCGGCGACGTGTACGAGGTCCAGCTGGTTATCGAGCCGGC
>Ga0210388_10001837_pt1 | contig 16656 bp, 18 predicted proteins | sample IncBWC19OmetaG_FD_155485 | JGI IMG/M metagenome (GOLD analysis project Ga0210388, IMG submission 155485) | Forest soil microbial communities from Barre Woods Harvard Forest LTER site, Petersham, Massachusetts, United States - Inc-BW-C-19-O ...
GAGTGGCTCCGACGAGCGTGACGGTGTGCGCCGCGCCCCAGCCGTTAGCGTGAAACAACGGAATCGTATGCAGGAAGACGTCTTCATACTTGGTCTTGTGGAACACCGCTATATACAAAGCGTGGAGGTAGATATTCCTGTGGGTGAGCATCACGCCTTTGGGATCGGCGCTGGTTCCGCTTGTATAGAAAAGTTCGCAGAGAGAATTCTCGTCAAACAACGTAATTTCCGCGCGGTGCGGCGTCGCGGCGGCGAGGAGTTGTTCGTAGTTCTGGCGAGCAAGCCAGTCGGCCTGTGGCGTCGCATCGAGCAAGTGGTAGGAGTCGACGCTGGTCAGTCTCATGCGAAAGGAATCGACCAGACCAACGAAGTCTTGCGCCAGAAACAACCTGGTCGCGCCAGAATCGTTCAGAATGTAGGCAAGTTCATGAGATGCGAGACGGTAATTGAGCGGCAGCAGAACAGCTCCGGCATCGAGGACTCCAAAGTACGCCTCCAGCAGTCGATGACAATTCATGCTGAGAAAGGCGACCCGATCCCCCGCCTTCACTCCGGCTGCGAGCAACGCGCCCGCGAGCCGGGCCGCGCGATCAGCGAACTGCGCGTAGGTAAATCGCTCGTCCTGGCAAACTACCGCCGTCTTGTTTGGAAATTGCTGCTCCGCATAACGGAGGAAGCGGACGGGCGTGAGCGGAATATTCATGCGTGTCGACTACCAGGCAGTCTGACCTCCGTCCACCACAAGAACATGGCCTGTGACATAAGCCGATGCATCGGAAGCCAGAAAAATGGCAGCGCCTTTCAGGTCATGGTCGCTGCCAAACCGGTGAAGAGGAATCTTGGCAAGGAGCGACTCCTTGTGGTGCTCAAGAATCCAGCTCGACATGTGAGTGGGGAACCAGCCCGGAGCGATGGCATTGACTTGGATATTGTGCGCCGCCCATTTGCATGCCAGATCCTTCGTGAAGGCGATGACCCCGCCTTTGCTGGCGTGGTAGCCTATGGCCTGCAGATCCGAAGAAGCTCCACCCAGCCCCGCCACGGACGCGATGTTGATGATCTTGCCGTGTCCTTGCCCGATCATGGCTTTACCCACGGCCTGCGAGAACAGGAAAGTTCCCGTAAGATTTGTGTCTATGACCTTGTTCCATTGCTCAAGCGTCATTTCCTCGACCGGGGCTCCCCAGGAGACGCCCGCATTGTTAATAAGGATGTCGATGCGGCCGAAATTTTGCAGAGTCGACGCCACCACTTCCTTAATCGTAGCGGGATCTTTCACGTCGCAGCCGAGGGCGATGGCCTTTACGCCCAGGCTGGCCAACTGGTCAGCCGCTTCCTGGCAGCGCTCCTTCTTGCGGGCACACAACGCGACATTGGCTCCCATCTCCGCTAACCCTTCGGCCATCTGGCGGCCAAGCCCAATGGAACCACCCGTGATGATCGCGACGCGCCCGCTTAGGTCGAACAGCTTCCTGACATTCACAATATGACAAGCTCCCGGCCAGAAGGTTCAGATTTGCACAAAGTGATAGTCAATATCACAATATAGCGACTAACGTCAAACACATATCACATTCCGAGGAAGAACCTACGATCCGATGCTTAACGCGAGCCGGCCGGAAACCTGTCCCCTGCGCAGTTGCTCCAGTGCTTCGTTCGCCTGAGACAAGGGCCGGGTTGCTACTTCACAGTGAACTCTCCCGGCCGCACCCAAGGCGAGAATTTCATGCAGATCTTGTCGCGTACCAACAGCGGAAGCCTGAATCCGGATTTCGCCAGCCGCCATCAGAATGGGCGGAAAACAAATATCCTGGGCGGGCAAGCCCACGGCGAGCAGAATTCCCGTTGGACGAAGACAATAAAACGCCATGTCGTAGGCGGCTTTTGCCGCGGACGTCACCAAGGCGACGTGAACTCCGCCCTGCGACCGCAACTGCTGCACCACCTTGTCAGATGCGGCATTCAGCGTCCTGGAGGCTCCAAGAGTCTTTGCCAGAGCGAGCTTTTCTTCGCTGATGTCAATTGCGGCGACATGGGCTCCGAGTTCGCAGCCGATTTGAACAGCTAGGTGCCCCAGGCCGCCTACGCCAAATACCGCTAAGCGTTGCCCCTTCGTAAGGCGCGACTGCTTAAGAGCACGATAAACGGTAACCCCGGCGCATAGCAGAGGAGCAGCCCTCTCGGAGGCAAGATTATCGGGAATTCTGGCGACGTGGGTAGCCGGTGCCTTCACAAATTCGGCGTAGCCACCGTCCACCGTCACACCGGTAATTTGTTGACGAACGCATAGGTTCTCGTTGCCTTCTCGGCAAAACTCACATTGTCCGCAGGTCCAATGGATCCACGGCACGCCGACGCGGTCGCCGACCTTCACACCCTGCACATCGGAGCCGACCTCAACAATGTTTCCCACCACTTCATGCCCGAGGATGAGCGGTTTCTTGACGATCCCAGCCAGCTGAGACCAATCGCCATCCGCCACGTGCAAATCGGAGTGGCACACTCCGCAAACTTCAACCTTGATCAGAACTTCGCTTTCTGTGGGCTTGGGAAGCGGAACATCTTGAACTGTAAGAGGAGTCTTGAAGTCGCGAAGCACAGCAGCTTTCATCTTCTTCCCTCTCGGGGGACCGCGATTGGTCGTCGACTTAAGAATAGGCTCGACCGCTCAAACAATTCAGGGCTCGAGCCCTCGAAGGAAAAACTCTACCGCGCTGCGTACTCGCTCCGTGAGCTTGTGCGGTCCGGTCAAATCTACCGCCCACTGCCTTACTACTGTGTTGTAGAGGCCTTCCATGAACTCCGCCAAATGGACAACGGGAAAATCGTTTGTAATGTCGCCTCTTTTTTGACCTTCAGCGAGAATCTCCCGCAGCAAACCAACGGTGGCTTCCTCGTGTCCGCGCATATTGGAGCAACGCACCGGGTCCATCGCGCCCGAAAGGACAACGGCCTGCCACAATCTCCGGTCCGCCTCCACTTCCTTCGCCATGCTGATATACAGCCGGCGCAGACGTTCCGCCGTGCTCGCATTGGTCGATAACTCCGAGCGGAGCCGGTCCCTTATGCAGGCAAATCCCCGTTCCCCGACTTCCCGCAGAACCGCGTCTTTGCTGGAAAAATAGCGAAAGAACGTGGGCTGGCTGACTTCCAGAACTCGCACGATGTCCTCGATCCGCGTGTTCTCAAAGCCACGCTTGCGAAATAGTTTGATCGACGTCTCGATGATCTGCTGGCGCAACCGGGCTTTCTTTCGTTCACGAAGTCCCACTGTCATATCGTTTTCATATCGTTCGGCAACACCTCTCCGCGCCGCCCTCACTCGAGGCATCAATTCCCCCAGGCACTGCCCGAAAACATGCGATCGTCACCACGCGGACAATGTGATAGGCACTATAACAAAATAGCGACTAACAGATTGAAAAGTTTTTCAACAGGATGCTCTCACCCATGCGTCGTCTTTCGACGGATGCTACCGCGAGGAAGCGACCTTCTCAAGAAGTGAGTTTTCTTTCGAATCTGTCCTCATAGCTCGTCCACTACTGATCTGCGCTCGGCTAGGAACATGGAGAGCGCACTCCGTCCTGATGCACGTAGCGGATCACTTCCACCTCAGACATCGCAATCAATCCTTCGTCCACCATTTTATCCAGTGCAGGAATCAGGCTCCTGATCTTTTCCTCCGTGTCGATCACAGAGACCATGATCGGCCGGTCTGACGAACGAAGCAGATGCCGTTTGTGAATCAGCGTACTCGCGCCATAGCCTTCAATACCGCGAAATACGGTCGCACCCGCGATGTCGAGTTCCCGGCACTTGATCACAATCGCTTCATAGAGCGGCTGGTCTTGCCACTTGTCATCCTCGCCGAAATGGATGCGAAGCATCTTGGCTTTGCCTTCCAGTTTCATATCTCCATCTCCTGCGGCCGATCGGCCTTCTGGTAGTTGTGGGAGTACTTAATGACATCGACGTTCGACAGCACGACCAAACCCTGCTGTACCATCTGGTCGAGAATCGGGATGAACGCCTGCAGCTTCTCTTCCGTGTCAACGATTGACAGCAGGATAGGCCGGTCGTGCGAGAGGCTCAGCTTGGCATCTTTGCGGATGCGGCGGTTAGCGCCATAACCCAGAATTCCGCGATACACGGTTACGCCGGCAATGTCGTGCGCTCGGAGACCGTTGACGATAGCTTCGTGGAGAGGCTTGCCGTTCCATTTGTCGTTTTCCCCAATGTAGATGCGCATCATCTTGGCCTTGCTTTCCCGCTTTAGTGGTGAGCCTTCGGAGGCACCTCGTTTCTGCTTCTTCTCAGCCGGTTTGACGATGGTGGTATCGTGCATTTCAATCAGACCTGTGCCGACCATCTCCTGCAGCTTGGATAACAATTCCTCAACCTTCGCGGCGGTTTCAATGAACTCGACCTTGACCGGTAAACGGACCGCCAGGTCAACCATGCGGGTCGTGTGCAGGTGGTGATCCGCACCGAATCCAGCAATGCCGCGAGTCACCGTGGCGCCCGACACGCCATGAAAAAACAAAAAGTCGAGAATGGCTGCGTAGGCCGCCGTCCCGTGGAACTGCTGATCTTCTGCAACGTAGACGCCGACTTTCTTCCCCGGCCCCGGTGTGAGCACATTTTCCTCCTGTCGTTAAAGTCCTCTTTGACCTACCAAAAACTCAGCGGCACGACCCAAAAGACCTCCGCCCCCATGAATCCCGTGTTTCAGCCGTTGAAGGAAAGTTTCGAGTTCCTGTTCCATGAGGGCGAGCTGTTCCCGCCAGCGTCCACTGAAAGTCTTTTAAGATCGCGCAAATTGGACATTGTGCCCTTGGTGAGTGCGTGGCGTAGATTAGCCGTGGGTGCTGAAGCTTCCGTTTTCATGGGATCGCCCTCCCCACCATAACCCCTCCCCACACTGCAACGAAGCCAACCACCACGCTCAGTGCCACGTAAAGAAAGCCCAAGCCGATCTGACCATCCTGGATCGTGCGCAATGTCTCATATTCGAAGCTAGAGAATGTCGTGTACCCTCCGATGAACCCAATCGGGATTAAGTATCGCCAGTTGGGGCTCCAGGAAGTCCTTGCTGTCATTAAAGCAAAGACCAGCCCAATCAAGAACGAACCCGTAATGTTTATGACGAGCGTCCCGTAGGGAAAGCGTGTTCCCAATCTGCTGGCAATGTAAGTGCCCAGCCAGAAACGCAAAATCGATCCCAGACAACCTCCCGCGCCCACCAACGCGTATTTCAGCAAATCGCTAAGCTCCTTTCCTTTTTACAATGCGTTTTGCACCAGACCTTACTGCCCACCCAGCAAGCCGCCGTTGGCTCAAGATCGGACTTCCAATTTGACCGAAGTCGCCGGTTCGGGTTGCCTCGCGACGGCAAAGACCAGTACCGTCGCATCCACACATTCTGCCAGCGAGAAGGCTCAACTGTAGCTTCTTTCCACTTCGTGCGAAAGATTTCCGGATCGAGTTCGGCACCAGCGAGAAACGTGAGAACAATAGCCCCGTTCCAGCGAGAAAGCTGATCCAGCTTGCCTTCCCACCAAGTTCGGTGTGGAGCGCAGTGGAGATCTTGAACCAGATCGCGACCAGCGTCGCAACCAAGGCCAGGCCGACCCACACGGAGGCGAGGACCCACACGTTTCTCCATCAACGTACCTCTATCTAGTTTTGCGGGTTCGTCGCCGGGGCATAACTCCGCGACAAGGATTCATCCGCTTGTCAGGAGTCATCAGCTGCACCCGGCTCAAAGAATGGGGCAGCGGTTTCGGTGAACTCCTTCACCGTCGATAACATCTTTAAGTACAGCAAATACAATGTGAAGTCAACCGGATTTCCGTCGGCATCGAAGCGATGGAGCAACGCGTCAGGCTGCGGGAATCGGGAGTTTCGCAGCGACTGCTGCGCCAACATTCTTATCCACACGTGCCGAAAACAGGCGTTTACACTTACCCCCCTCGTACAGGTCAATGAGTGTAATCGGGATTCAACGCCAGTTAGCAGCCAGTTATGTCTATGCGGCCCTCCGCAGTGTGCACGAAGATCTCTCTCGGCGACGTTGGGCGGTCAGAACACCCGGAAAGACCCATTGGTCGACAACGTACCCCTGGGGGTCACCACCTTAACCTTGCCCGTAGTTGCGCCGGCCGGAACAGTGGCTATGATCTCGGTGGGCGACACGAAGGTAAAAGTGGCCGCAACGCCGTTGAAGGCGACGCTAGTTGCGCCAGTCAGGTCCGTCCCGAGAATTTTCACGCTTCGGCCCGGACATTTGGCTGTTGGTACGGTTTCGACGAACGGGCTAAGCCCCATCGACAACCGGAAGACCGTGCCGCAGCCTTCGGTACAGGCGGTAGAACTTCCACCGGCGTAGGTCGTTCCATAAAAGTTTCCGTCCGTGGCCTGCACCAGTGCGACGTAAGGATACTGACCGTCAAGGCCATCAAAAGTGTGCAACGTCGTGAACTTGCCCTCCGGAGTAATTTGAAAGATTGTGCCGCAGCCGAGGCGGCAACTGGAATTGGCTGGCCCACCGCTTGAAGTTGTTCCATAAAGATTGCCGTCGGAGCCCTGGATCAAAGCTCCACTAGGGCTCAAGCCGTCGGGGCCGGCGAAGTAATGCAGCGTAGTCAGAACGCCTTCGGGAGTAATCTCAAACACTGTCCCGCAGCCCGTAGTTACGCAGATGCTGCTGGCTGGGCCGCCTTGGGCGGTGGTCCCGTAGAAGTTCCCGTTGGAGGCTTCCATCAAAGGGGCGACAGGCCACGATCCGTCGGCTCCGCTGAAGTTGCGCAGCGTCGTGACAGCGCCATCAGCTGTCATCTTGAAGATTGTCCCGTAGCCGCCGCCCGCGTAGGTGATGGTTGTGCCATAAAAATCTCCGCCGGTGCCTTCCACCAGTCCCGCTACGGGATAGTTGAAGTCTTCAAAGTTATAAAGTGTCGTCAGAGTGCCGGTGGGAGTCATCCTGAAGATCGTGCCGCCACTTCCACTTCCACCAGTGCTAGTTATACCGTAGAAATCCCCATTGCCGGCTTGCATCAGCCCAAGCGGGTTTAGGCCATCGGAGCCATCGAAGTTATGGAGCGTGAAGAGCGTGCCCCGGGAGGTAATTTGGAATACGGTTCCGCAGTAGCTGCACCCGCTGCCCCCACTGGAGGTTATTCCGTACAGGTCTCCGTTGGTGGCAGGTACCAGAGCTGATTCAGGGACCTCGCCATCGGCACAATTTGTTCGCGCACAAAAATAGTGCACCAGGGTGAGCTGGCCCGCGAGCGTGATTTTGAAGGCTGTGCCACTCGCCCTGAGTCCGCCATCATCGGTGGTCCCGTACAGATTCCCGTCGAAACCTTGTATCAGCGGCGCTTGAGAAAATGAACCGTTCGTGTTGTTGAAACTGGCCAGAGTAGTAAAAGTCTGCGCGGGCGAAGAAATCGCGGTCGCGGCACAAAACAGGAAGCAGGCAGTTTTCCATCCGCAAATAGAATTCATAATGTGATCTTTCCCGACCCGCGTTGCCTCATGTGGATGTCGCGAATGCGGAGCGCAGCAGCTGTCTTATGATTGGGTGATCGTCAACGATCAACACAGGCTTTTCACCCTGCACCCTCAAACCTATGGTGAGCTGGTCGAAGGACTGCGAACTATCGGGTGAACGCTGTATATAGACCACGAGGATTGTCTTGTTCGCGCCTCTCCCAGCCCGCACGCGGGCGGACAGCCGAGTCAACTGTCGTGATCAGGAGCTTAAACTCATTGAGACCTGGCCGACCTGCGTCAATGGTGTGATGGCTACTTAGCTTCGGTTGCGCGAAAGACCGCCGCGCTATTTCTAGGATTACGTCTCCGTATGCCAAGCCAACCCGAGATGGAGACTTTGGTTGCTGACAAGGGTGACGTTCGTTCGGACGAAACGCGGTCCCTGACCCTGGTAATCCGAGCCTGGGCTTAGACTTTGGGGACTAAACTCGAACGGGCGCTCGAAAGCAATCGCCACCCCGAAATCCCCGGGCGCCCTACGCTGCACACGAAGAACCTTGCCGCGAGCGCTTAGTTGTGTTCCGGGCTTGGGCAGGTGGGCAACTCCGATGGCCACCTCCACGTTGGAACCCTCAGAAATCAGGAAAGCGCTGGAAACCAAAATACCACCGAGGCTGATGTTCTCCGAGCGGACGTGTACCTTCTTGTTGGCCAGGATGAGCGAGACAGGAAGGTTTAGAGGGTAGCGAGTACTGCGGCGTTCTGGAATTTGGGGGGAGTCCATTTGGAGAGATTATGCCGAACCTCGTATCCCAGACAGGTAACGCTGGTGCATCTCGGAATGCGCAAAAGGCTGGGGTTGGGACAGTAATCTGTTACGGAACTAAAAGGATTTGTGGCAGCTTTTATTGAAGGCGACGACGGCACCCCGGCACGGGAAGGCGGCTGCAGGAGTGGTTGGTGAGTCGACTGACCCTCAATGAGTGTAATCGCGTGATTACGACACTTGACACCTAAGCAAGTGCAAAATGTGAGGCCAGCCATCTGATTCGCTCGCGCCGACTGCGCGTGCAAGTTAAGCCATGAAGGTGCTGAAGAATTTTCTGATTTTCCTTGGCGTAGTCTGCGCTTGACTGTCGGCCAAATTGGCCTGACAACATGCGCTATTCGTAGTGCAGTGCATCGATAGGATCGAGGCGGGATGCGCGGATGGCCGGGATCATGCCGCTGACCAACCCCACTAGCCCCAGGATTGCGGTAGAAACGAATACGCTGATTGGTGAAATGATGAGTCGAATATCGCCCACCTCTCCGTGCTGGGCGAGCGCGCTGTAGAAAGTGAGACTCCCTACAGAGAAGGAGATGATGTAGGCGAGCACGATCCCTAAAAGGCCTCCAAAGAAGGTAATCGCGAGGGCTTCGGACAAGAACTGCACGAGGATATCGAAGCGGCGAGCACCCAAAGCCTTCTCCACCCCAATCTCACGTGTGCGCTGGGTTACGCTCACCAGCATAATGTTCATGAGTCCCACGCCACCGATACCCAGAGTCAAAGTACCAATAAAGGCAAGCAACACCTGCAGCGCCACGGTAATGGTGCGAAATTGAGAAAGCTGATCCATGATGCTGAAAACGAAAAGAGCCCGCCTATCGTCGGCGCGAAAATTGTGTTGTGCCGCCAGCGTATTACGAACCGACTTTTCGACGCCTCCATAGTTGTAGCCGAGAAAATCTAACCAGATCATGTCGATGTAATAGGTACTGCGAAAATCGCTCATGGCGGGGAACGGGATGTAGACCCCCCGGTTGATACTGTTCTCGGTGCCTTCCTGCGGCCGGGGCTGAAGCACGCCGACTACTTCGTAAGGAATGCCGCTGATACGAACCTTCTCGCCCAGGGGGAAGCGGCCGGAAAATAGCTTTTCACTGGATTCCGAGGCCAGCACACAGACGCGCGCGCGCAGTTGCAAGTCCTCGGCGGTGTAGAAATGACCGAGATTCAGTTTCAGATTCTGAATTTCCTGGACCGGGGGATTGCCACCATGGACACTCCAAGTGTAGGAGCGCCCCTCGTAGCTGACCGGCGCATCGAAAGTCGATTCCGGAGAGATGCGGGTCACTTCCGGCACATTCACGACGATCCGATCGACGTCATCCCTGGTTAACCGGATACTGGTGCCGGCCTTGTTTCCTCCGGCCTGCATAGACGTGCGCCCGCCGGCGATGCCCATCGCCGACGTGCTGGCAAAGCTCCTGAATATATTGACGATGGCGGTTGAGAAACCGGTGCCATAGGCCAGCAACAGCACTACGGTGGCGATCCCCCAAGCCATACCGAGCATGGTCAGCGCAGTTCGCAAGCGGTTGTGCCGGAGTGATCCATATGCTTGCGAGAGCACGTCTTTCGGATGGATCATTCGCTACTCCTGACGAAGTGCTTCCACGGGCTGGAGCAAAGCCGCCCGCCGCGCCGGATAGAGCCCGGCGACAATGCCCGCCAAAGCAAGACTGCCCATCGCGAGCATGGCCGTCGCCGGGTAAATGTGAGGCAATTCGAATCCATCGATCTGCGGCACAAGTCCGAACAGCTTGGTCGCCACGTAGGCTGCACCCAGGCCAATGGCGCCGCTGATTCCGGTCAGCATCAGACCCTCTAGAAAGAACTGAAATAAGATGTTGCGTTTGGTGGCGCCCAAAGCCTTGCGCAGCCCGATCTCCTGGGTGCGCTCCGTTACCGTCACCAACATAATGTTGACTACACCGATTGCGCCCAGACCGAGTGTCACCAGACCAACGGCCCCCAGGAACGTATCCATGGCATCGGAGATTTTGCCAACCATCTCGGCGCTGGCGATCGAGTCCCAATCGTCAAAGGCGTCGGGCGTCTCGGGATCAAAGTTATGGTTTCTGGCAACGATACTCCGCACCGCCTTCTTGGCTCGTGGGTGCTGATCGCGCGTAATCGGCTGGTAGGCGACATACTTGATCGCTTTTTCGTTGCCCGCTCCTTGCATCGGGAAATAGGTACCCATGGTGGTATACGGCATGATCAGGCGCATGTTTTGGCTGTTGTTGTTTCCGCGACCGATTTTCTGCATCGTCCCAACCACCTCGAACGGTACATCATTGATAAGGAGCGTGCCGCCTACGGCTGGCCGGCCGGGGAACAATATGCGCACGAATTCGCTTCCGATCACACAGACATTGTGGCGCTCGCGTTCGTCGTTCCAATCCAAATAGCGCCCTTGGTCTATGGGCTGGTAGCGAATGCCCGAGAACTGTGGTTCGGCGCCATCCACATAGCCGTTGCTACTGCCGTACGCGCTCACCAGCCGAAGGTCGCCGCGGTAGATTACCGGCGTGGCATTGCGGACAAACCGCGAGCTACGAATGTCTAAATAGTCCTGGTAGTTCAGGTAGTACTGGCGGGACGAAAGCTGGCTGCCGCCAACTGCTGGCACGCGTCCGTTGTGGATCTGCATGTAGTCTTCGCCGAAGCTCGCCATGCTCTTGGCGGTTCCCGCGCGAAAACCCTCTCCTAGTCCAACCAGGAGCAGCAGCGAACCTACTCCCCAGGCAATGCCAAACATGGTGAGAAAGGAGCGAAGTTTATGCGTCCACATCGCGCGCAAGACTTCGTTGAAGCTGTCGGCAAATCGCCTCATAACCGAAGCTACGAACATTCGAAGAGCAATGTTCCTATTATTCCATGTTCGCAGAGGGGCTCTACCCTTTGCTGTGATGCCCATCACAGCAACCTGCGTGCCTTCTTGACGTAACATCGCCATTAGACTCATTGACGAGGATCGGCCTATCTCGATGAGTGCTATCGCCTATGTTGTGACGAGGAAGGTGCAGCGATTGGGGCGTCCGCGATCCGAAACATGTTCCGGCAAGTGTTCCGAGGGCAAGCCCAAGGCATGGTGTAGGCTTTAATCATGTTCAGGCTCAGATTGCTGTTGCTGCTGGTTTTCCCGGCTTTTATTTCCCAAGGGAGCGCGCAATTCGCTCACACCTACCACAAACAGATCGTCGATGCCACCGGGAAGCCGCTGCTTCTACGCGCAACCAATCTTGGCAATTGGCTGGTACCGGAAGGTTACATGTGGTTGTTCCAGGGCGGCCCGCAATCTCCCCGTGAAATCCGCGCGTTGGTTTTGGAGTTGCTTGGACCTGAGGGCGCGGCCGCATTCTGGCAGAAGTATCGCGAGAACTACGTCACGCGGGAGGACATAGCGCTGCTGCATCGGGCCGGATTCAACGCCATTCGAGTTCCTCTGCATTACAGCCTGTTTGAGAGTGACGACGCGGAAGGTTTCAAGCTGCTGGACCAGTTGATCCTCTGGAGCCGTGCCGAAGCTCTATATGTGATCCTTGATATGCATGCCGCACCAGGCGGACAGACGGGCGCTAACATCGATGACGGCACCGGATATCCCTGGTTGTACCAGAGTCCACAAGAGCAGGAGCATCTGGTCGCCATCTGGCGGCGGCTGGCGACGCGCTATCGCGATGAGCCAGTCGTGCTCGGTTATGACCTGCTGAATGAGCCGATCCCCAATTTTCCCAGGCTCGCGCCTTTGAATCCTTCGCTGGAACCCCTCTACAGGAAGTTGTCGGGCGAGATACGGAAGGTTGATGTTCACCACATTCTCTTTATCGGCGGGGCGCAGTGGGACGGAAACTTTTCCGTCTTCGGCAAGCCTTTCGATTTCAACGTTGCATACACCTTCCACAAATATTGGACGGCGCCAGATGAAAACGTGCTGCGGCAGTACCTTGATTTTCGCGAGCGTTACGATGTGCCGATCTGGATGGGCGAGTCCGGGGAGAATACCGATGAGTGGATCGCGCAATTCGTTAAAGTGCTGGAAAAGAATAACATCGGATGGGCTTTCTGGCCGTATAAGAAGATGGAAAAGTCATCGGCCGTCGTCACCATTGTCCCTCCTGCTGATTGGGAGAAGATCGTGGAGTTTGCGAAGCTTCCGCGCGACACCGCCCACGTGAAAGAACGGGTGAAAGCCCGGCCTGAACAGGAGACGATCATCCGGGCTTTCGCCGGCTTTCTGGAGAATGTCCGCCTGCAAAAGTGTCGCGTGAATCAGGGATATTTGAAAGCGCTCGGGATGAAGTCTGATATTGAGAAGACAAGTGCGGGAGGGGCAGCGAACTGAACGATTCCAAACTTGCCAAGAATTTTCACGACGGAGACACTCCCACAACGGATGTGTTTTTACGGCGGTCCGCGGCGAACTCGCGGGTGAGAATCTGCATTCTCACCCGCCGTTCCAGCTTGCCCAGTGGCGCCACTGGGCCGTCTTCGATCCATGGATTCGCTAGCTTCTTTTCGCTCGACCCTCAGTCCGCTGGCCGCAGCATCGATCGCTTCACTTTCCTCTGGCGGAATAATGCAATTTTCGAAAGATTCTAAACACTCAATCTGGACCACGAAGGGCCACGATGGATGTCTGACGGAAGGCTACTATGCCCGCGACGGGGCTATGTTTTGGAGTGCTGGCTCTTCGTGCCACTAGGTCTACGCCACATCTTGCTGAATCTTGCGCGGGTGCGCTGAAACGATTGTCTTCAACGGGAGACTCGCGCAGACCCTCGTCCCTAAACCGTCGGATTCGACGACCAGGTCGCCTTGAAAATGGCGTACGCGCTCGCGCATTCCTTTGATTCCCACTCCCGTGCCTTGGGACTGAATCTCAGCCAGTCGTTCTGGCGACATTCCACTTCACGGTCTTCAACCTTCACGTGGATGCTGTTTTCTTCGCGCTCAAGTTGAATCAGCGCGGTTTTGCTTCCCGAGTGGCCGATGGATGTTCCTGCGGAGCGTCGTTTGTGGCTGAGGGTCTGAATGTCAGTCGGAGGCCCGACGCTAACCCACGACCGCCTTGGTGATGGTGACCTGACGCAATGGTCTTCGGCAATACGGCGAATTCCCGCGAGCAGAAACACGCCGCTACTGCCGATTGCATTTCACACTCTGTTAATAGTTAATCGCTAAAATCTCAAGACAACTCACAAAAAGGAGCATAAAGGGGGATGCCATGATGGAACTGAGTTCGTTTGATCGCGTTGTAGCAAGGTTAGGCATCAGCCCCGATCAATACAAGGACTCACTCCCATTGAAAGAATGGGTAGTGAGGAACAAGGATCAAAAGTATGTGCCTACCGAACTGCTGAAGCATTGGGGTTTGGAAGGCGAGGAAGCCGCTTAGAGGCTCTGTTGGAAACGCGAAGACCGCAGGATGACGTGGAGATCAAAGTCTGGTTATCTTGCGGCGGAGGAAGACACCGGCACGTGGAGCGTTACTCGGGTGCCGTGTCCAAGCTGACTGGAAATCTCCACATTACCGCCATGGAGTAGGGCAATGCTCTGCACGATCGCCAGACCCAATCCCGTGCCGCCAGAGCCCTGGGACCGCGACGAGTCGACTCGGAAGAAGCGATCAAAAACCCTAGGCAGGGCCTCAGCTGGAATGCCCGCGCCCGTATCGGAAACTTCGATGCAAATCGTGGAAGAATCCTTGCTCATAAGATTAACGCTTGTTCCCAACACGACCGCTCCGCCGCGTGGCGTGTGTGCCAGGGCATTCGAGACTAGGTTGCCCACTGCTCTCTGCAAGAGTGTGCGGTCCAATTCGGCAACGACTGGTTTGTCGGCACCAATAGTGGTGAGCGAGACTCCCCCATCCGCCGCCGAGGCTTCGTAATATTCCTTCACCCCCCCCAGCAATTCCTGCACATCAACCGGCTCGCGGCGCAAATGAGTCAATGGGCTCTCCGCGCGTCCCAAAAACAGGAGGTCGCCGATAAGATCGGAAAGTCGAACTGCCTCTTCGAGGCAGGACGAGATCACCTCGCGATATTCCTCGGCACCTCGCGTGCGGGCCAAGGCAACTTCTGCTTCACCGCGAAGGTTATTGACGGGCGTACGCAAGTCGTGCGCAATGTCTGCAGAGAATCTCGAAATGCGCTCGAAGGACTCTTCCAGCCGGTCCAGCATCTGATTGAAGGTACTGGCCAGGGATGCCAACTCGAAGGGATAGCCTTCTGGCAGAATACGCTCCCTCAGGTTCGTCGAACTGATGTGGCGAGCTGTGGTTGCCATTTCCTCAACCGGGCGAATTCCGTGCCGGGCAATCCGGTATCCCACCAAGGGAAAAACGGCGAAGGTCCCCAGCACGATGATCCAGGCCCACAGCCGATAGCGTGCCAACAGCGCCTCTTTTTGGGAGAGATCAATTGCAATTTGAATGGTGTCAGTTTGAGTTGCAGACAACCCGACCGGTGCTGACACGCTAGTCACGCGAAAGGCTTGACCGCCCCTGCCCGCCATCCGAATAGTGCGACCAGGGCGGCTTTGGGTCCGACTGGCCAATTGCGTCAGGTCTAATTGATCCTCCATGCCTGGCGTCATCAACAGGGAAGCGTTTCTTTCATCCAGCAGGCGAATATAAAATTGCTCGTATCGCCGCGCGGCCGATTCCAGCTCAACTTCCTCTCGCAATGCATCCCAGTCGTCTGGTCTCTCCCGCAACATGGTGCGTAGTACATGCACCTTGTCCGCGAGGAACAATTCAGCACTTTTCTCTAGTTCGGTCACCAGCACGAAGTAAAGGCTGGCGGTGGCGAAGACCACCAGAAGCAGACCTGCAAGAGCGTAGCCGGCCATTAGGCGGAATGCCAGAGTTCCCCACAAACGGGAGGTCGGCAGGGAGCTAGTCGCATTCAAAGACATAGCCAGCGCCCCGAACGGTATGGATCAATTTGAGCGGGAATGGATCGTCCACCTTGCTGCGCAACCTTCGCACATTGACGTCTACTACATTCGTGTCGCTGTCGAAGTTCATGTCCCAGACAGCTTCGGCGATCAGGGTCCGCGATAACACTTCGCCAGGGCGGCGCGCCAGCAGGGATAAAAGAAGGAACTCTTTGGAAGTCAGCTCCAACCGCTGGCCGGCGCGCGTGGCCCGCTGGCGCAATAAGTCGATCTCGAGGTCGGCCAGGCGAAGCGTCTCTGGTGCCCGCGAAGGCCCACGGCGCAGCAGCGAGCGCACCCGCGCCAATAATTCGGAAAAGGCAAACGGTTTTACCAGATAGTCGTCGGCGCCCAGTTCGAATCCCCGTACGCGCTCATGTACGGCATCGCGAGCGGTCAGGAAAAGGACCAGCGCCCGCCGGCCTTTCCGGCGCAAGCGAGTTAGAACCTGCCAGCCATCCAGCCCGGGCAGCATCACGTCGAGAATGACGAGATCGAACTGTAATTCCTGCGCGAGGTGCAACCCATCGAATCCATCTTCGGCGACGTCAACGACGAAGCCCGCCTCTGCAAGTCCCTTCTTCAGGAACCCGGCGGTCTTGGCTTCATCCTCGATCACTAGAATTCTCATGACTCGTGCTCCCGGAATATCGCGGAAAGAAGATTAAGACGCGTTCAACGATATCCTGCGAAGGCGTCGTCCACTCGGGGAGCCTCGTTGAAGACCGAATGCCCCCCGCGCAACTAGAAAGCGATCCGCAACGCAAACTGAATCTCGCGCGGGGTTCCTGAGCCCACCGGGGTGATCGGCGATATGATGCTTGTGTTCAAGTTCACCGTGGTGATGATGCTGCCGAACCCGGTGGTGTTCGCCGGATTGAAAGTGGACTGAGGCGGACCCAACTGCGAGTGATTAAAGATGTTGAAGAACTCGGAGCGAAACTCGAGGCTAGCGCGCTCCGTAAGTGGGATGTGTTTAGCGATGCCGAGATCAACTTGCCAGGTGCCAGGCCCACGCACGAGGTCGCGCGGCGCCGTGCCGAACTCCCCAGCCGGGGTAGCAAACGCCGCGGGATTGATCCATTCAGCGACCTTTTTTCCTCCTGGTGGAGTGAGAGAAACGCCCGGAACAAGATCGGGACGCTCCGTTCCGGAGCCCCCATCCGGCGCCGTGTAATTGCTGGGCATGAGCACATTCACCGGGAAGCCGGTGCGAGCCAGGGCGGTGGTAGTCAGTTCCCAGTTGCCGGCGATAGCGCCAGCAATCCCGCCGTCATGCAGCAGCGGCTTCCCTTGGCCGAAGGGCAGCTGGTAGACCGCATTGCCGTTGACCACGTGGCGGGCGTCCCAGACGCCGCTGGCGGTTTCACAGGCCAGGCACAACGGAT